>OODJ01000980.1_pt1 | contig 24808 bp, 19 predicted proteins | sample 1671611 | NCBI WGS metagenome assembly OODJ01 (sample SAMN06348174, study PRJEB24527) | human gut metagenome | biome: human gut; feature: ankylosing spondylitis patient; material: feces | host: Homo sapiens | place: China | collected 2015-10 | reverse complement strand
CCTTGCCTTGGGCGAGTTTCTCGTCGCGTTCGCGGTCGGTGTACACGTAATCATGATCGCCGCGCGTCCACTTGAGACGGTACAGCGGAGGCATGGCCACATACACGTATCCTGCGGTGATCATCGGTCGCATGTAACGGAAGAACAGCGTCAGGTTCAGCGTGGCGATATGGGCACCGTCCACATCGGCATCGGCCATGATGATGACCTTGTGGTAGCGCACCTTGCTCACGTCGAATTCCTCGCCATAGCCGCCGCCGACCGCGGTGATCAGCGACTCGATGGTGTCGGACTTCATCATGCGGTCGATGGAGGCGCGTTCGGTGTTGAGAATCTTGCCTCGAAGCGGCAGGATGGCCTGCGTTTCCGGGTTTCGCCCTTGAATGGCGGAGCCGCCTGCCGAATCACCCTCGACGATGAACAGCTCGCACTCTTCGGGGTTGCTGGACTGGCAGTCCTTGAGCTTGTCGGGCATGCCGGCCGACTCGAAAATCGACTTGCGCCGGGTGTTCTCGCGGGCTTTCTTCGCCGCGATGCGGGCGCGGGAGGCTTCGATGGCCTTCTGGATGATGTTCTTGGCCTCTGCGGGGTGCGCGTCGAACCAGTCGCCGAGCTTGTCGGTCATCACGCGCTGCACGAAGGTCTTCGCCTCGGAGTTGCCGAGCTTGGTCTTCGTCTGCCCTTCGAACTGAGGAGTGGTCAGCTTGACGGACACGACGGCGGTCAGGCCTTCGCGCACATCGTCGCCGGAGAGGTTGTCATCCTTCTCCTTGAGGATGTTCTTGTCTCGCGCATACCGGTTCACCAGCGAGGTCAGCGCTGCACGGAAGCCTTCTTCGTGCGTGCCGCCCTCTGTGGTGGAGATCGTGTTCGCGAACGTGTGCACAGCCTCGGAATACGCGGTGGTCCACTGCATCGCGACCTCGGCCGAGATGCCGATCTTGAGGTCTTCGGCCTCGAAATCGATGACATCCTCCTCGACGGGAGTGGCCTTGCGGGACTTGACCAGGTACGAGACATAATCCTTGATGCCGTTCATGTACTGGTAAGTCACGCTCTGGTGCTTCGGCTCGGTGGAATCGTCATCGCCGGCCACTTCGTCGCCGGCCAGATCCGGCTCGCGCAGGTCGGTGAGTGAAATCTTCAGTCCCTTGTTCAGGAACGCCATCTGCTGGAAGCGGGAGCGCAGCGTCTCGAAGTCGTATACCGTGCTTTCGAAGATCGCCGCATCGGGCCAGAACGTCACGGAAGTGCCGGTCGACTCATCCTCGGCCATCGGGGCGCCCTTGGCGAGGCGGGCCGTCGGATGCTGGTTGACGTATGTCTGGGTCCAGTGGAATCCCTGGCGCCGCACTTCGATATCGACTCGCGTCGACAGCGCGTTGACCACGGAGATGCCGACACCGTGAAGGCCGCCGGACACCGCGTATCCGCCGCCGCCGAATTTACCGCCGGCGTGCAGCTTGGTCATCACGGTCTCGACGCCGGAGACGCCTTCGCCGGGAACTTCGTCGACCGGGATGCCTCGACCGTCGTCAACGACGCGGATGCCGTTGTCCGGCAGGATCGTCACTTCGATATGCGTGGCGTAGCCGGCCAGTGCCTCGTCGACGGAGTTGTCGACGATCTCGTAGACCAGGTGGTGCAGACCGCGCGGGCCGGTGGAGCCGATGTACATGCCCGGGCGGATGCGCACCGCCTCAAGGCCTTCCAGCACCTTCAGGTCGCTGGCGTCATAATGGTCGGGCGATAAGGTGTCGTCAAGCTGGGCGTCATCGAGCTCGTCCTGGGCGATGGCTTCATCGACCTCGCGGTCATGCTGCTCGGCGCTGCTCGCCGTCAGACCGCTGCCCGGAGCCTGCTCAGGCATGCCGGACTCGTCACGGGATTCATGTTCGGAATCCGATTCAAGAACTGCCACTAACGGTTTCCTTCCTGCATATTCTTTCGTCATGAAAGGTTGTTCTGCGGGCGATACGCTCTAAAACGCGAATAACGGGGGTTTCTAAGCGCTGAACCTATTATCCGCCAATCCTACCCGTCTACGGGGACTTTGGCTCTCTGAGCGAATTTAGCGCCTCTTCATCCTTGAGCCGCGAAATGTCGCGGCACGGGGGCCTGTTACCTGGATCTTGTGGACGTCCAATCCCTGCAGGCGCTCCTTGATGGTACGTTCCAGCTGCGGAATCAGGTAGGTGAGCTGGGTGGCCCAAGCCGCGGAATCGGCACGGATGGTCATGACTCCGTCGCGCAGCCCGATGACCTGCGAATGCTGGGCGATGACCGGTCCGACCACCTGATCCCAGTGATTGCGCAGCTGCGCGATTTTCAGATACGGTATCCAATGACCGTTATTCGCAATCAGCGCCGTTACGCTGCCCAAGGTGCTCGGGTCGCGGCCCGGCTTGCCGAAGTTCTCCCATGCGGCCTCGGCGTCAATCATCCGCTGACGCCTTCCTCCCGCCATCTTGGCGATGTGCTCGAACACTGTGGCGGGCAGTTTGCGCTGGTCGAGATGCAGGGTCGCGCAAATCGGCTCGTGCGAATCGTGCACATTGCCCGGCTTGACCGCGCTGCCCGGCTTGTCGGGCCTGCTCGGTGCCCCCGGCCCGCTCGGCGTATTCGGCTTGCGGGGTTTGGTCATTGTTCGCCGGCCCTCTCGGCATCCGCTTCGTCGCGCCGTTTGAGATCGGCCACTGCGATGCGGTTCACCGGTATCTCGCCGGATTCTGTCGACTCATTCGCCGGCCGTATCGGAATATCGCTTTCCGCGGCTGCGGTGATCAGTACCTGATCCTGAGCCGCGGCAAAACGCAGGATCTCGGTGCGGCGCGATTCGTCGAGCTGAGCGAACACATCGTCGAGAATCACCACCGGCCTGGTGTCGAAATACTCGCAGAGGGCCCGGTATTGTGCCATCTTCAATGCCAGGGCCAACGTCCACATCTCGCCGTTGGAGGCGAATTCCCTGGCCGGCATGCCATTGAGCGTCACCAACAGGTCATCTCGTTGCGGGCCGATCAGATTGACGCCGCGAGACACCTCGCCGGGATAGATGCGCTGGAAATGCTGGCTTATCAGCGGTTCGGGCGCCTGTGTTCCAAGGATCTCGTCGAATGACGGCACGTATTCGACCGCTGCCTGCTCACCACCATCCTGCGCGGCATCCTGAATTTCCGCATTGGACGGCAAGTCGCCCGCCACACCGGCCAATCTGGCATACAGCGGGCCGAACGACTTGTTCAGTTCCGCGATGATGCGCTGCCTGTCGCGGCTGAGCGCGACTCCCGCCTCGATGAACTGTCCGGTCCAGATCTCCAGCCCGCTGAGCGCGGCGTCAATCGGGGATCCTGCACGCTGCCATTGACCGAGCTGTTTGAGCAGTGCCGCCCGTTGCTTGGCGACGTGCGTGAATGATTGCAACCGGTTCGCATATCCGGGAATCAGCAGCGAGGCGACCTGGTTGATGAACGAGCGGCGCACGGCGGGGTCGCCCGCCACAAGCTGCTGATCCTCCGGGGTGAAGCTCACGGTCGGCAGCGTGCCGAGAATCTCCCGCAGATACCGCGACTGCCCGCCGTTGATGCGGGCGCGGTTGGCGCCGCGTGCCGCAATCGTGGCCTCAAGGGTGGTGGTCTGTGTCTGCCGGACCGGTTTCATGTCCGAGATATCCACGGCATCAGCGCTGGTATTGACGCCATCATCAGCGGGCTCCGGATCCGTCACGGATTCGATATTGGCCCGGATCGTCGCTGCATGTTCGCCGCGCTGCACCAGCGGAACCGAGCTGGATGTGCGATGGCTCAGGCCCGTGGACAGCACTTCTATCGCTTCGACGATGTTGGTTTTCCCAAGCCCGTTCGCCCCCTGCAGGATGTTGATGCCCGGCGTGAGGTCGAGCATGCAATGGTTCCATGACCGGTAATGGTCAAGCGCAAGACGCGAAATGTACAAGACGGGCTCCTGTCATGTCATCGCCGGCACCGTGTGTTTCGGCGGTGCCGGCGATTCGATTCGGATTCCAGTGTTCAGCCGTCGGGCTCAGCTGTTGAAACGCATCGGGACGAGCAGATAGCGGTAATCCATCGATTCGTCGCTGTCCGCCTCCTGCTGGCCGTTGAATTCGACGGGCTTGACGGCCGTGGTCATCTTCATGCGCACGAACGGCTCAGTGATGGCGCTCAGGCCTTCGATCAGGTAGGACGGGTTGAACGCGACGGTGATGTCTTCGCCGTCCATGTCGATGTCCAGCATTTCCTGCGCCTGGGCTTCGTCCACGGCGCCGGCGGACAGGGTGACTTCCTGGCCGGAGAACACCATGCGGATCGGGGCGTTGCGTTCGGCGACCAGCGCGACGCGCTTGATGGCAGCGATCAGCAGCTGCTTGTCGATGACGGCCTGAATCGGGTATTCGTCGGCGAACAGGCGGTCGACCGCAGGGAATTCGCCGTCGATCAGCTGGGATGTCGAGACGCGTCCGGCGTTCTCGAAACCGAGCAGCGTGGGGTTGTCGGCGTCGAAATCGATGACGACGTTCTGGTGATCGTCAAGTGCGCGGGCGACGTCGCGCAACAGGGATCCGCGCACCAGTGTGGTCGTAGAGGTGTCGATGTTCTGCGGCGTCCAGGTGAACGTGGCGCGGGACAGGCGGAAACGGTCGGTCGAGGTCATGGTGACTTTGTCGCCGTCGAACTGCATGCGCACGCCGGTCAGCACCGGGCGGTTCTCCTCGCGGGAGACCGCGACGCTGGCCTGGGTTACGGCCTGGATGAACGTGGGTGCGTCGACCTGGCCGAGCTTTGCCGGCACGACCGGCAGATCCGGGTATTCGGCATCGGGCATGAGCTGCATGGTGAACGTGGACTTGCCCGAGTTGATGGTCATGGTGGAGCCGTCGGTCGACAGGTAGGTCTTTTCGGCAGGCAGTGACTTGGTGATGTCGGCGAGGAGTTTGCCGAGTACCAGTGCGGTTCCGGGTTCGTCGATACCGGCCTCGATGTGGTGACGGGCGGAAATCTCGTAATTGAACGCGGACAGTTGAAGGGTGCCGTCGATGGCTTCGAGCTGGATACCTGCAAGGATGGGGCTCGCCGGTCGGGCGTCGATGACGCGGGTCGTCCAGGCTACGGCGTCGGCGAGAGCCGCGGAATCGATTTCTACTTTCATGGGTTCCCTCATTTCACGATGTGCTTGGCAACATTCTAGCGGGTCATGTTCGGATTGTTTTTTCTCATGCGCGAAGTGAGTTATCATCACGACGGTTATCGAAAGAGAAATAAGATAGTCGTAGTAATAAGCCCTGTGGATAGTGTGGATAACTGCGCGAATCCTTGTGTTTATATGGGCTGAGTAACCCACAGATTATGTGGATAACTTTCCGGACAAAATGTGCATAAGTACCGAGTTATCCACATTTTCGGCGAACTATTTTGATTGTCCACATTTCCTGTGGATTAATCCACTGTTCATCCACAAAAAATGTGCAGTAGTCCACAAGTTATCCGCAGGCTCTACCCACATTTGTGAATAAGCATGTGGATAACTTTTCCTTCAATCAGCAGATCGTTCGGCGTGTTGCGCCTGTTTTATTGTACAGATTAAATATGTATGTCTATATTATTTGAGTCTGATAGGTCCTGTCGACGGTGACGAATCAGGCCTTCATCCAGCAGAATCACGCACAGCGACGAAAAAAGGCGTTTTTTGGTGTCTCAGCGCGATCGTGCCAGACGGGACCATTGCACAGCCGAGAGAAAACGACTGTCGTCACTCATTGCCGCGCTGCTTGAGGCGCGCGGTCAGCTCGGTCACGTAGTTGTAAATTTCAGGCTTTTCCTGCATATCATCGCTGACGCGGGTATACGCGTGCATGACCGTGGTGTGATCGCGGCCGCCGAACACTTCGCCGATATCGACCAGGCTCATGCTGGTCATCTCACGGGCAAGATACATGGCGACCTGACGGGCCAGCGCGATGTTTTTCGTTCGCGCGCGCCCGACGATGTCGTCGAATGTCAGATGGAAGTACTTCGCCGTCTGCCCGATGATGTCGGTCGGCTTGATTTCCACGTCGGTGGTGAAGAAGTCCTGCAGCGTCTGCTCGGCAAGCGCGCGGGTCACCGGCTGACTGCTCAGCGATGCCACCGCGCTCACGCGAATCAGGGCGCCTTCCAGCTCGCGGATGTTCTCGGTGAAGCGCTCCGCGATCAGATTCAGCACGTCATTCGGTGTCGAAGTGCCGTTCATCGAAGCCATCATGCGCAAAATAGCGATGCGGGTCTCAAGATCAGGCGGCTTGACATCGACGGTGAGTCCGGAGTCGAAACGCGAGATGAGTCGTGCCTCGAAGCCCTTGAGGTTCTTGGGCGCGACATCGGACGCGATGACGATACGCTTGTTGGCCTGATGCAGCGCGTTGAACGTGTGGAAGAACTGTTCGAGGGTCGCTTCCTTGCCGCCGAGGAACTGGATGTCGTCGATGAGCAACACGTCGACCTCGCGGTATCGGCGGTTGAATTCTGCGATGCGGTTCTGGCTCTGGGCCGGGGTCTGCAGTGCCTCGATGAATTCGTTGGTGAATTCCTCGCTGTTGACGTATCGGACCTTGAGCGTGGGATCCTTGACCAATGCATAGTTGCCGATGGCGTTGAGCAGGTGGGTCTTGCCCAGTCCCGATCCGCCGTAGATACACAACGGGTTGAATTCCTGCCCGGTTCCCTCGGCGACCGCAAGCGCGACAGTGCGTGCGAAACGGTTGGAATCACCGGGAACGAACGTGTCGAACGTCGAGTTCTTGTTCAGATGGGTTTCCGGATCGCGCATCACCTTCTGCTGCCGGACCGGAAAACTCGGCTCGCCGGGTATTCGAGGAGCCGTGGCGCCTGGTTGCTGATTCGCCTCCGTCATTTCCGCGGAAATCGAATCGATGGAGGAGATTGACTGCATGCTGTTGGGCATGTAGGATTCCTGAGCCAGATCGGCGACGGTCGGCGACGGATTCGCCGGGAACGGTTCGCTCGGTTTCGCCGCAGTATCGGGATGCCGGGATGCCGGCGGCTGCGGTTCCGGTTGGGACACCTGAGGAGCCACGATTTTGAACGCCGGGAACATGTCGTTTCCGGATATGATTTTCAAAGCGTTGAGCAGCGGCGCATTGAGTTCATTCTGCAACGCTTGCTGCGTGGCCATGTTGCTTACGCACAATACGATGGTCGTGCCATATACCGCTTCCGGTACGACTCCTTCAAGCCAGCTCTTGTCGCGCGGCGACAGCGTGGGATTCTGCTTGAGCAGACGCAGCGTGTCCGACCATATCCGCGTGGCTTGCCCGGCTGGACCGAGAAGGTCATCCGACATTGTGACCTCCTTCAGGTATGTGTGCCGGTGCGCACCGCAGCGGATGCGCTACGGTAGCTATAATAAGTACAACAACAACAGGATATATGTACTCCACTTTAGCCAAGTTATCCACAGCTTAGCGTGTTGTGTCGCCTCAATTGTGAATAACATTCATGTAATTTGTGGATAACTTTTCTACATGTTTTGGCGTGTTTCCAATGTTTTCCGCTGCTCTGCAAGGGGCACGACACACTGATAAATCGTGAAGAAATTGTTTTCATTTTGATTTTTGGGCATGGCTCAGAGTACCGTTATAGAGCTTGACTCATGAGAGCCGTGCATCAGCATGGCAAAAACCGGGAGCATAACTATGAAGAGGACATTCCAGCCCAACAACCGCCGTCGCTCGATGAAGCATGGTTTCCGCGTGCGCATGCGCACCCGTTCCGGCCGCGCGATGATCAACCGCCGCCGTAACAAGGGACGTAAGTCTCTGTCCGCCTGATTGCGGTAGGTGACGAAGGCGAGTGAAGCGGCTGAAAAGCCATCGTGACTTCATCGCAGTGCTGAAGCGTCGCTTCAAGGTGACGGATTCGGATATCGTCGTGCACTTTGTGGTGCATGACGATACCCGTGATGTTCAGGCATCTGCGGATATCATGAGACGTATGGGACTTGCCGTCAGCAAGGCTGTTGGTAACGCTGTAACGCGTAATCGTGTGAAGCGTCGATTTCGTGTGCTCGCAAGACGATATGAAGATATGCTTCCGATGCAGTGCGATATCGTCGTGAGAGCCAAACCCAGCGCATCGCGTGTCGATTTCGCTGATCTCGACCGACAGTTTTCCCGTTGCTTCGCCAAAGTCACGACTACGCATGAACGCAGGGTGAGTCACTGATGTCAGCCATCGGATCGGCGCTTATCGGCATGATCAAGTGGTACCAGAGGGCCATTTCGGCGAAAACGCCGCCATGCTGCAAGTACTATCCGAGTTGCTCACATTACGCGATCACTGCGGTTCGGCGCTTCGGCGCGGTAAGAGGAATCGTGCTGTTTATTTGGCGTTTTCTTCGCTGCAACCCTTGGAGTCGTGGCGGCATCGATGATGTTCCGCAACATTTTTCACTGTGCTACAGATTTCGCTGGTCGAAGGCATATGAGAAGCCTCGACTCACACCAATGGCCGATGATTAAGGAGATGGCCTGATGAACACTTCCGGAGAATTTCTTCTTGACAGAGGCATTTGGGGCTGGCTGTATAAGCTGCTGACCCCACTTGAGTGGCTCATGACCCAGGTCATGGTCCTGTTCCATAAGTTCCTCACCCTGCTGGGCATGGCACCGATCGGCATCTCTTGGGTGCTGGCGATCGTGTTCCTTGTGCTCGTGGTGCACGCCTGTATTTTGCCGATTTATCTCAAGCAGATGAAGTCGATGCGCAAGATGCAGGCCTTGCAGCCCAAGATGCAGCATATTCAGAACAAGTACAAGGGCAAAAAGGATCAGGCCAGCAAAGAGGCCATGAGCCGTGAGATGATGAAGCTCTACCAGGACAATGACGCCAACCCCATGGGGTCGTGTTGGACCGCCGTCATTCAGGGTCCTGTGTTCATGTGCATGTTCTACATGCTTTCCGCCATTCCGTATATCGCGACCGGCAAGAGGGGAGCGCTTGGCGCATTCGATCAGGCGACTGCCAAGCAGTTCGCGCAAACCCGCGTCTTCGGTGTCAGCGTCACCGATACCTTCGGTACGGCCAACAATTCCGGAAAGGTCGTCATCGGCTTCTTCATCCTGTTGATGTGCGCATGCATGTGGTACATGCAGTTCAACAACATGCGCAAGAACCTCCCCAAGGCTTCTATGCAGGGATCCACGTACAAGATGCAGCAGGCCATGACCTGGGGCTTCCCGATCATGTACATCTTCTCCGGCATCATGTTCCCGTTCGCCGTGCTGGTGTACTGGCTGACCAACAACGCATGCAACCTTGCCCGTTCCTTGTTCCAGGTGTACAAGTTCCCGACCCCGGGTTCCCGTGCAGCTGAGGAAAAGGAGATTCGAGATCATCGTCAGGAGAATGCTCGTCGCGCCAAGGCCGGACAGCTTTCGATTGAGGAAGAGGAACTGGAGAAGGCGCGTCAGGAAGCCGCTGTTCGTCTGGAGCGGGGATACCAGCGCAAGCAGCCCCAGCGGAAGAATCGCAAGAAAAAGTGACACGATTGGAAACCTCTATTTGACCGTGAGGTTTCCTTTTTTTACACTATGGAAGTAATACTCGCTTAAAGGAGTGGTGATATGGCGCAGGAGGAGACCACGACGATCGATCAGCTCAATGAAGAAGCTGACATCGCCGCCGACTACTTGGAAGGCTTATTGGACATCGCCGATTACGAAGGCGATATCGAGATGGGTGTTCGCAACGGTCGTCCGATGGTGCAGATCATCGCTGATGACGATACGGATATCAAGCATCTCATTGGTTGCAATGGTGAAGTGGTCGATGCTTTGCAGCAGCTTACCCGGCTTGCTGTTCAGCAGAAGACCGGCGAACGCTCGCATCTGATTGTTGATGTTGACGGGTTCCTGAAGCGCAAGCGTCAGCGTCTTCGTGACATTGCACTTGATGCCATTGATGAAGTGCATGACACTGGTGAGCCCGTTGATTTGAAACCGATGAATTCGTTCGAGCGCAAGGTCATTCATGATGTGGTTCGCGAGGAGGGGCTGAAGTCTCGTTCTCACGGTGAAGAGCCGCGTCGCTATGTCACCATCTACATGAAGAGCAGCGCCGATGAATCCGACGTCGATGAAGGTAGCGAAGAGTGAGCGATATTGTTTCACGTGAAACATCTGGTGACGAGCTGGATGATTCCGCAATAGTTCGTGAGGCATTGGGTGAAGCATACGACAAGCTCGAAGTGTTTCATGTGAAACTATCCCGCGAGGGTGAGCTGCGTGGATTGATAGGCCCACGCGACATATCCATCATCTGGGAACGTCATATCCTCAACTCCGCCGCATGCGTCCCGTTCATTCGGGAAGTCACCGATCGAAGCAAGGCAAAGACCATTGCCGATGTTGGCAGTGGCGGCGGTTTCCCTGGAATCGTTGCGGCAGCATGCATGCCGGATTGTGCGTTTACACTCATTGAGCCCATGGAACGTCGTGTCGAATGGTTGCAAGAGTGCGTGGATGACATGGACCTGCAGAATGTTACGATTATTCGCGCACGTTCCGACGAGGTCATCGATCGTATCAAGCACCACGAAGATGAATTGAAACCATTCTCTGTAGTGACCTGTCGAGCAGTGGCGCCAATGACCAAGCTTGCCGGTTGGACGTTGCCTCTGCTTCGCCCTCAAGGTCGACTGGTCGCATTGAAAGGCCGTTCGGCGCAGGCTGAGATTGAAAAGGCGAAGCATCAAATTTCCCATGCCGGGGGAGTGCGTGCTCGTGTCGTTGAAGCTCCAGTAGCTCCCGGTCTCGAATCCACGCACGTCGTTCTCGTAGACAAGCGCTAATTATCGTGTGGCTCCCATGGGTGGGAGTCACACGATAATCCCATGCCCCCGCTGACGGGAATCGTAATTCTGCTTCCGCTGTCGGAGGTTGGATTGCGGGGCGAGATGGACGATATCCATTGCCTTTGATCGCATAAACAATGCTGTTATATCTTCATCGACATCGCTGACTGTCCGAAGATTGTTTCACGTGAAACAATGGATGTCAAACACGAAAGCGATGGTTTCGCAAGAATGGAGTTATCCACAATTTCAAACAGTGCACAAAGTTATCCACATTATTTGCGACATGTAATCCACATTAGGAAAATGGCGGAAATAAACGGTTTATCTAGTGTTGATCGAAGTGTTCACACACTAATGCACTATACTTATCCACAGTTATCCACATTGCTGTGCACAACTTGAGATGTCCATACGACTAGGAAAAATTAGATGTTGTTCGTTTTTTAGGAGGGACTATGACATCCAATGATTCACAGGAATCCTCTGCGATTCCTGCCATGGAATCTGCTTCTGAAACGGTCAGAAGGATTTTCGGGAATGATGGTTCCTCTTTGGGTGCCGAGATTGCAGATGAGGCGTCACGCTATGAACGCCTGAATGCCGCATTGTTCCCCCTGCCATCGAGAACCCGATGCCTGGCCGTCGCCAACCAGAAAGGCGGCGTCGGCAAGACAACAACAACGGTGAATATTGCCGCAGCTCTCGCCTCTCATGGAGCTCACGTGCTGGTCATCGATATGGATCCCCAGGGGAACGCCTCTACGGCATGCGGTGTTCCTCACGGCACCAGCGATCCTTCGGTATATGACGTTCTTGAAGGACGAATGACAATCGGAGAGGTACTGAAAACCTGTCCTGATATCCCAGGGCTCGATGTGGTTCCCGCTTCCATTGAACTTTCGGGTGCGGAACTGGAAGTGGCGGATCTGCCGAATCGCAACAATCTGCTGAAGGAAGCCGTCGAATCATTCCTGCAGGATCCGAACAATCATTATGACTATGTTCTGGTCGATTGCCCGCCGAGTCTTGGCCTGTTGGTCATCAACTCCATGTGCGCGGTGTCTGAGATGTTGATTCCGATCCAAGCTGAATACTATGCCTTGGAGGGGCTTGGTCAACTTATCAATACCATAGGATTGGTGCAGGAGCACTATAACCCTAATTTGACTGTGTCGACTATGCTGGTCACTATGTTTGATAAACGAACATTGCTCAGCAGGGAAGTGTTCTCAGAGGTGAAGAGTCACTATCCGAGTATCGTTCTGGATACGACGATTCCCCGTACGGTAAAAATATCTGAGGCTCCAAGTTTCGGAAAGACAGTCATCAGCTATGACCCGCGTGGAATGGGAGCGAGTGCCTATGGCGAAGCGGCCTTGGAAATCGCCCGTCGATCGCCTTCGGTGCTGGCTGCAATTGACGCGAAGAGGGGAGAGTAACCCATGACCTCAAAATCACGTTTGGGTAAAGGATTGGGTGCGCTGTTCCCCGCACTTCCCGGTGAGTCGAGAACAGCTCATGCGGAACAGCAGCAATTGGGTGTTGATCTCGAATCCGAGGAGACGACAGCCAACAAGAAAGCCCCTCAAGAGAAAGCTGCGGCTGCGCCAGAGAAGGTCGAATCCCATAAGAGCGGTACTGAACAACACAGTGAGTCTACCGCTCCGGTTCGTCTTGGCGAAATCAAGCGTAAGACCATTCCGGCCATGAAGGATTCCATTCCTGCCGTACACAAGTCCACAACGGTGGAGAAGCCCAAGAGCGGCAAGCGTGTTGCCATGCACACCCCAGTGACATGTTTTTCGGAGCAACAGCACAGGGGACGAGCGATTCCAAGAAAACGCAGCCGGCTCAGCGTTCCGAGAGCACAAAGGCATCCGGCAAGGAAAAGGATAATAAGGAAACTCCAGAATTGAAGCCTGTCGAGGGTGGCTATCTGCTGGATATTCCTGTCAGCTCCATCGTTCCGAATGCGCAGCAGCCGCGCAGCGTCTTTGATGAGGAAGAGCTGAATGAGTTGGCCGCGTCCATCAAGGAAGTCGGCGTATTGCAGCCGATCGTGGTTCGCAAGCGTCAGGCTGGGGAGTCCAGCAAGAGTGATGTTTCACGTGAAACATCGCAGAGATACGAGCTCATTATGGGCGAGCGTCGCTGGCGTGCATCACAACTTGCACAACTGAAGACGATTCCGGCGATTGTCAAAACCACATCAGATGACGAGATGCTGCGTGATGCACTGCTGGAGAACCTTCATCGCGTCGCACTGAATCCTCTGGAAGAGGCGGCGGCATATCAGCAGATGATTGATGACTTCGGCCTGACTCAGGCTGAACTATCCAAGTCGATCTCGAAATCGCGACCGCAAATCGCGAACACATTGCGTCTGCTGAATCTTCCTGCGTCCGTGCAGAAGAAAGTTGCCGCAGGCGTACTGTCCGCAGGGCATGCGCGAGCTCTTCTTGGTTTGAATGACGAAAGTGAAATCGACAAGCTGGCCACTCGAATCATAGGGGAGGGGCTTTCGGTTCGCAGCACCGAGGAAATCGTGGCGCTGAAGAACGCAGAAAGCAACGTGCCCAAGAAGGTAAGGCCGACGAAGAACAATCCTTGGGCCGGTTCTCCGATTGTCAACAACCTTGAAAATCATTTTGACACCAAAGTGTCCATCAAGGGTACGCAAAAGCACGGTCGAATCGAAATCGTGTTTTCCTCCCCTGAGGATATGGAACGTATCCTCAGCATGCTGATTCCCACGGCAGTCGAGGGCGCGGCGGCAAAATGGGTGTGAGGTTGCGAGCCACACAACGGTGTGAGCCGCCATCATCGCACAACGGGAAACAACGGTCATGCCGTTCATGAGCTGTATGATCTGGTCTGCCGAGAGGTATTCATTGCCTCTCCGGCAGAACGCGTATAAAGCAACTGTCGTGGCATTTGCAGTCAGAGGACTAATGCAATGAACCGCACGTATAACTGTCCTATTGCATGCACCTGAAAATTCATTACCGAAAACTCTGTTGAGCAATATGAGTTGAAATCGGTCCAGTACAATGCGCTAGATTTGAGCAGATTGTCGTTCTGATGCGATTCTCCGGCGCTGGTAAGCGTCCGCAGCGCTATTTCGGTCAGTCTGTCGTTTCGTTTGTGATTACTGACAATGCAAGCAATATTTGTGTAGCTCAACCCGCCGGTGAAGCAATATCATCGTCTGTGATGAGGTTTGATTTCGCCGACAGGTCGAGCTGTGCTGTTGGATCAGTGCAGTGAGGCCAGGTAGGATTGTGCGTCCAGCGCGGCGCGGCATCCCATGCCTGCGGCACTGATGGCCTGACGGTACACCCGGTCAACGCAGTCACCGGCGGCGAACACTCCAGGCACGGAAGTATGCGTTCCGGCACCGGAGACCAGAATGTACCCGTCGTCATCCATATCCACGGAACCCTTCGCAAAACGCGTGGCCGGTTCATGGCCGATCGCCACGAAGATGCCCTCGGCGGGCAACGTGCCCGTCTCGCCTGTCACGGTGTCGCGAATGTCCACAAAGCCGGCGGAATCATCTGCGGTTTCAGCCTTTGCCGACAGGGAAATGCCGGTCGAAGAGGGAGCATTCAATGCCGATCCGGAGACATTCAGCATCGGAGTCGTCTTCAACGAGAGGAGATTTCCGGTGTTCTGCGCTGCGGGTGCCGCAGCGGTTACCGCATCAGCGCCTGTCTGCACGCCGGCGGCGTTTTTCTGCCCGCGAATGGCTGTCGCCACCGTATTCATTTTCACGGTGATCTTGGGATTGTTCAGCACGCGCTCGACCATGATCTTGGAGGCGCGGAACTGGTCGCGGCGGTGCAACACGGTCACCGAAGAGCCGAAACGAGTCAGGAACAGTGCCTCTTCGAGCGCGCTGTCTCCTCCGCCCACCACGACGATGGGCTTGTCCTTGAAGAAGAAACCATCGCAGGTGGCGCAATACGATACGCCGTGACCGGAATACTCGGCCTCGCCGGGAATGCCGAGCTTGCGGTACTGTGAACCGGTGGTGATGATGACGGCATCGGCGTGATATTGGCTTCCATCGCTGCACGTGACGGTCTTGGGGGAGGAGCTGAAATCGACGCTCGTCACATCGAGATATTCGATGGATGCGCCGAAAGACTCCGCCTGATCGCGCATACGATCCATCAGTTCCGGTCCGAGAATGCCGTCAGGGAAACCGGGGTAATTCTCCACGGTGGTGGTGTTGACCAGCTGACCGCCCGGCGTGAGCTCACCCGCAAGAATGGTCGGGCGATACCCGGCGCGTGCGAGGTAGATTGCGGCCGTATATCCGGCAGGGCCGGAACCGATGATGATGGTTGAAAGTTCAGTCATGTCCCTTACGATAGCGAGTTGACCTGACCTCGTCCAGCGGTGGGTGAACAACGACATGGATTCGCCTCGAATGCCGATTGGTCGCTTTCAGATTGCCGAAACAGGCATGCCGCGTTCATGGAAACCGGAGGAGCTAATACGAGCACGATATGGGCCCACAGCATAAGTCCACAGCGTGAGTCACCGCGTACGATGAAACACCCCTCCTACCCGTGAGTAGAAGGGGTGCCTATGAGAACTTCTGCGTCGCCTACAGAACGCGGATGTACACGATGTCGGATTGTGCCGCAGAGTTCTTTGACGTGGAGTTCTGTGTGGTCGAGTTGCCGAACGGGACGTTATCGATGTCGGTCTTGTTCGGCCAATCCTGATTGTCGGATCCGCCACCGTGGTTGTCTCCGTTCAGGATGAACCATGCGGCGACCAATCCCACCACCAGCAGAACCAGCGCGACGACGATGGCGATGACCTTGATCTTGAGCTGCCCCCAGAGTGGCTGGTCAGGCAGGTCCTCCTCGATATTGCGTCCGACATTCGCCACGTTGACATCGTGCACCTGCTGGGGCGCGAAGCTCGGCGGCATGATCTGGGCCATAGGCGGCAGCTGATCTACCGAAGTACCATCAGTGCCTAGCAGCGGAACGGTGACCGTGGGGTCAAAGGCGTCGGATTGGGCACGCTGCGCCGGTGTCTGCACACCCGGCACATTCGCACCCGGAGCCGCCGCAGGACGGCCGCCAGACATGTTCCGCAGGGCATCGCGGCTGATTGGTGCCGTCATCCGCGTACGCGACTTCGATGATCCGGGGATGGCTGCTCCATTGGCTCCGGGCGCCGATGCCGACACTGCGAATGACGGGGGCATTACGGCGTCGCCCGACGCCGCGGCCTTGGCGGATCTGGCGGCAAGAGCGGCCAATGATTCCGACATATGCGCGCGCGGCTGCGGCATGGCGTTCGTGGCAATGGGCTGAGCCGCACGGGTCGTGGGATGGCTTCCAGCCACGGTTTGCTCGCCTTCAGACACCTGCGCCTCACCGGACTGCGGCAACGGCGGGATGCTGCCGGCGCGGGTGCGCTCATTGTCGTCCTCTTCCGGCAGCGGAACATTCGGCATATTGGCCACGATGCTCTGTATCTCGCCGGTTGCACCGGTCGTCCGGGGTTTGCCGGTACTGCCCGCAACACCAGACGCACCAGCAGCGGACCTACGCGGCTTGGCGGCGGGCGGGAACGATGCCGGCAGCGGTGCATACACCGGCATCGGCTGCTCAATCGCGGTCTCTTCCGCAGTGGATGTCGTCACCGGCGACTCCGGCTCCCCGTCCTTGCGCAAGGAGCCCATAAGCTGACCGACCTTCGATTGCAGGGAGGCCAGGGTCTTCGACGGCTCGGCGGTATCCGGTTCGAACAATTCCGCTTCGGGGATGACCGGCTGATCGGCCGAGGGCGGATCTCCGGGCAGCTGAGCCAGGAACGCCTGCTGCGCGAGACGCTGCTCGTTGACGAACCTGGCCTCGGCGCCGGCTGCCAGTCCCGCCTCGGAAATCGACAATTCCGGCAGCTTCGTCGAGGTAACCAGCCCATCCGGCAGTTCCACGATCTTGTCATCGCTCGTGTCACGCAACGCCACCATGCTGATCGAGGCGCTGCCACTGACCGACGGCAATATGATGTCACGATCCGACAAGTTGCTGAATGGCTCCCACGCGCCCAGCAGCGCGCTCAGCTCGGCCAGCGTTGCCATCGGCACGATGACTTCCCCATCTTCGGTGTGCAGGGCCAGTCCACGCTTGCAGATCACGCGGAATTCCGTGGGAACGTCGGCGGGCAGCATATTCAGGTCGAACGTCGTGTTCGTGCCTGAAGGCGTCTTGGTCAGCAGCGCGTACAGCAGTGCGGCCAGCTGTCGCGTCGCCATCTGCTCATACGACATCACATCGCCGTCGATGCCGCTGCAGATATCGGCCAATGCGGCGGCGACGGGAGTGTCGGCGAACTGCACGCCATTGACGCTCACGCGAATGGTATCGGTGCTCAGCGCGGTATGGGTCAGCCCCGTGTCCAACAGCTCCTGAACCGCCTGGGTGCATTGTCCCACGATCGATCGAATCGCGTCGTAGCTGAGGAACGAGGAAGACGAACGCTGCATGTATTCCGCCAGCGCCAGACCGGAGTCCGGCTCGGTGATCACCACCGCGGCATCGCCGACGTGCTGCAGCTGCAGCACCGGCGTGCAGTACCGGCTGTTGGCCAGCGCGAGCGTGGAAGCCGCCTCGTTGATCTGCGGCAGAACGGATGTGTCGGTGATGATGAACAGCTGGCAGGACTGCGCCAGCATGCGGTCATTGGCTATCCATGCGCTCAATCCGTCACTTTCGCGCAGCGAAGAAACGAGAGTGTAGCGACCGATGACGGTATCTCCCAATTGAGGCTTCATAGTAGTTGTTTCTCCGTGCTCTGCTGTCATGCGCTGAGATAGTGGTGATGCTGACATTCTAGCCGTGGGGATGGTCGGCTGTGCAGCCGCGACGGACGCGGCTTGACGAGTGGAATGATGCGGCGTTGGCAGTATGGTGGGAATTCGCGGCTGGGCGTTGTTGCCGGCCGCGATACCTGCCGCTGCACCGGCTGCGTTTGCCGCGACGTTCGGCAGTACGACAGACTTGATGGACGGGCGTTGGCCCTTACGGTTGACCGTCGGCGCGAAGCTGGGCGGAAGGTTGTCGGACGGAATCCCCCTGGGTTGGTCCTGAACCGGCCGTTCGAGATCGGTCACAGTTTCAGCGGCCTGTTCCGCGGAACCGTCATTCTCCGAGGTTCCATCGTCACCCAGCGAATAATCATCGTAATGATTATCATTCTCCGCAATTGTCGTGGTACCCTCTTCGACCTCCGCGTTTTGTGCCTGAGCTTCCTCGGTCTCCGACTCAGCCGGTGTCGATACCGATGTCGCAGTGGAAGTCCTACGCAACAGCCGTGCCTTCATGGTGACGATCAGACTGGAGAACTCCTCCACGCGCATCAGCCATAGCAGCCCGGCATACAAGGCCGTTACCACAATCGTCAGAATCGCGCATATGACGATGGATTGCCACCAGCTCATATGTCCGTTGACGCTGGAAACCTTCGCGCCGACCAAACGCGTGGCCAGCGGGTTGAGGAATAGTCCGCACGCGCATGCCGCCGCACCGGCAATCAGGGCCTTGACATGCATGATGATGATGCGCTTGCCGTCGATCCGCCCACCGAATCGTCTGCGCAACAGCCAGAACACCCATGGGAACGTGATGATATATGACAGGCTCAGCGACAGAGCCACCATGAGCGTCCAATATTTCGGCGGTGCGAAACGCAGCGAGGTCAGCAGAAGCAGCAACTGCACGGCGTTGTCGGCCGCCGCGAACAGGAACGGGCTGCGGCCGTCCTCATACGCGTAGAAGGCGCGCTGCACCAGCAGGAACGCACTGGTGGGCACCAATCCCACCAGCAGGCCGATCAGAGGCCCGGATATCAGAATCGCCCCATGCACATTCGTGGACGGAATCAGCGCCTTCACCAGCGGCACCGGCATGGCAATCATGACCGCGGTGAAGAAGAACATCGCAAGACCGGTGGATCGCAGGGATGAGCTGAGGTCGGCGCGGGCATCCCCGATACGATGCTCGCTGATCGCGCGGGACATGCGCGGGAACACCGCGGTCGTGATGGACACGGCGATGATCGAATAGGGAAGAACGTATATCGTGTACGCGTACTGATAGCTCGCGTTGCCCGCGATGCCGTACAAATCGCCGCCGGCGGTCGGGGCGCCGGTATTAACACGCGAATTGACGATGCCCATCAGCTGGTTGAGCAGCACCATGGCGATGCTCCACACCGCCACCTGGCCCATGGAACGCAATCCCAGCCCATGCAGTCCCCAGCGAGGCCGGTAGTGGATGCCGCAACGCAGCAAAGGAATGAACAGCACCAGGGCCTGGAACGCCACGCCGGCCGTCCAGGCACCCGCGGTCAGGGCTATCTTGCCGGATGTCCAGAACGACATCGGCTGCCGTCCCGCGTTGCCGAACAGCATGATGAACGCGCCGAAACCGATGCAGCTGATGACGTTGGCGCCCACGGAGCTCCACGCATACGTCGCGAAACGCCCCTTTGCGGCGAGGATCTGCCCCAATACGGTATACAGGCCGTAAAACAGGATCTGGGGCATACACCACAGCGTGAAGGCGTTCGCCAGCGCCCTTTGCGCGGGCGTCCAGCTGGAGTCGAGGTACAGCATCGTCAGCAGTGGCGTGCCGGACGCCATCAGCAGTGTGATGGCCAGCAGCAGCGCGATGGACAAGGTGATGAGCTTGCTGAGTCGCTCATCCGCGTCCTTCTGCTTGAGCGTGCGCACGATCTGCGGCACGAGCACCGCGTTGAACACGCCGGTGGACAGCAGGTTGAAGATCACCTGCGGTATCTGCGCGCCGGCCTGATACGCGTTGGCTGCGATACCGGTGGTACCGAGCGCGCCGACGAGGAAGATCGTGCGGAGCTGACCGGTCACACGGGAAGCAGCGGTTCCCGTGGCCATGATCAGGGAATTACGACCTACGCTTGAACTCATTCGTCGGGGTCCTTCTTTCGATGGAATTGGCGCCAGAGGCCGACCAGGCCGAGCAGCAGCGAGAAGCCGATGATGATGAATCCGGTCATGTCGCTGATGCGCAGCACGCTGGTGATGTCGGTGTTCTGTGCGGAACCGAACGTGTCGCCGTTGCGGTCCAGCAATGTGATGTGGGCTGTGGCGTGGCCGGAAGTGGCGACGCGGATGGCGAACGTGACCTGCGCCTCGCTGTTCGCCGGTATGGTGGCCTCAGTGAACCGCGATGTGACGATTTCCATGGAGTCGGTGAGGGATGAGACCTTCACCCGTACCGGATACGGATGGTTGTTCCTGACGGTGACGGGCATTTTGGCCGTTTCGCTGACGACGGTGATGGAGTCGGTCGGCGTGATGGATACGCCGCCGAACATGCCTCCGCCGAGCCGTTTGGCGCCGTCGACCAGACTGTCGATGTTGCGCGGCGCGGACGAGAGCGCATGCAGTGCCAGCGTGCTCTGTGCGGCCTTGATCTTGCGGATCCAGGACGCGGATGCCTTATGGTCGGTGAGGACCGACGTGGCGAAGCGGTTGATGTCGTTGCGGCTTTCGGCCAGCGATTCCAGCGCGGACGTGACCGATCGGGTGTTCCGCTCGCTTAAATGACTGTCTTGGGGGACGATTTGCAGCGCCTTGTCGCCGGTCCGATAGGCGTCTGCGTCAATGAGATCATTCAGGTCGGTGAGTTGCAGCCATGAGGACTGTTCGACCGCGGTCATCAGCGTGTCGATGAACGCCGCCGACATATTAGTGCCGAAGCAGACCAGCAAGTTGCGGTTCATCGCCGCATACGGCTGCTCCATCTGATAGAAGGCGCTCTGCGCGACGAACCGCGCGATGCGTCCCGCGTTACTGGTCTCGCCGTCCGCATCACTGCTGGTGGGCTTGCCTTTGGCGAGGTCGCCGAGTTCCTTCTGCTCGCTCAGCACCGTGATGTCGCCGGCCGAGGTGGGGATTGTGTATGTGCCTGTGTGCACGGTGGCCGTGGTGCTGGAGTCGAAGTCGTGACCGGCGATGACGTACTGGTATCCCTGCTTCCTGGCCGTGGAGAGCGCCTGCCGGGTCCAATCGCCCTTGCCTTGCCAGGCGATGGGCAGGGAATTGGATGATGCCGGTGCCGCGGCCAGTGCGGATCGTGCGTTCCATGCGCCGGTGCCGACGCCGGCCTGTTCGTACGACCGGACGTTGTTGATCGCGGCATAGGCGGTGATGTCGAATCCGGCCGGCTGCATGACGGCATCGATGCGTTGCCCGGTGTCGGAAGCCAATGCCGTCGGATCGGCTATGGTCTGCAAATCGCTGTGCTTGCCGATGAGGGAGAGTTTGGCGGCGAGTGCATCATTGTCGTGCGGGGTGAGCACTGATGATTGCGTCGCCGCGGTGTTTTCGGTGTCGTCGGTATTGTTGCCGGAGCCGTCGTCTGTGCTGTCATCCGTGCCGCCGCCACCTGATTGTGTAGATTTTGTGTCGGATCCATCACCGTTGTCATGCACCACCAGCTGGTCGATGGCGTTCTTGTCGGCCTGCATGGCGGCCTTCGTCTCGCGGGTCAGCGCACTGGCGGAGGCGTAGCGCTCCCAGCAGCCCCTGCGTCCGCAGGTGCACTGGATGCCGTCCTTGACAATGACGTTGTGACCCATTTCACCGGCGGCGAAGTTGAAGCCGCGCAAAATCTTGCCGCCCAGGATAATGCCGCTGCCGATGCCGGTGCCTAAAGTAATGACGACCGCATCATTGTACCCCTTTGCACCGCCCGCAATGTACTCGCCGTAGGCGGCGGCGTTGGCGTCGTTCTCGACATAGACCTTGCAGCCGAGCAGGGCCTCGAGGTCAGGGCCGAGGTTCCAGTCGTAATAGCCGAAGTTCGTGTTGAAGCCGACGAAGCCGGTGGTAAAGTTCACGCTGCCGGGCGTGCCGATGCCGACATATTTGATGTCGGCAAAATCGACCTTATTATCCTGGGCCACGGTGCGGCACAGGTCGGCCAGTGCCTTTTCCAGATCCTCCGCCGGGCGCGGCAGACGGGTGGCCCAGGTCAGCTTGCCGACGATCTCATAATTTTCGTTGACAATACCGGCAGTCATTGTGGTGCCGCCCAGGTCGATACCAATCGTGTATTTGCTCATAACAAAATTCCTCCTACTTCTTCTGCACAGGGCTTGCCGTGCAGTTTTAATTCCTGTACCAGATTTTCCCGCGTCGCGTTCACGATCAGCTCCTGCGGGAACTGCATTTCCTCCAGCATGGCGTAGAGGGCCGTCAGGCCGTGCTGCAGCTGGTGGGTGCTGTGGGCATCACTGTCCACTGAAATATGACAGCCGTTGGCAAGGCAGGCCCGCAGCAGGGCGCGCATATTGGGGATGCCGTCCCTGCGGACGTTGAACGAGTTGCCGTTCAGCTCCACGACCTTGTGATTTCGGGCAAATGCCTTCGTGACAAGGTCGTAGTCATAGCGGTAGTTTTCCTGCTCGGAGTGACCGATAATGTCGACATAGGGGTTCTCGGCCACAGCCAGCCAGAGGCGGTTAGCCTCCCTGCGGGTCAGCAGACCCGGCACGCAGGAGCTATGGATGGATGCGACGACCCAATCCTGCGCTTTGAGCTGGCTTTCCGAAAGGTCCAGCCCGCCCTTGGTGTCCATGACGTTGGCCTCCGCTCCGTAGAGCATGACGACACCGCCGATTTCCCGGGGCATCGCGCTCCAGTTCTGGAAGTGCCAGGCGTGGGGCGAATCCGGCATGGCGGGCGCATGGTCGGTCACAGCCAGCGCGCAGTAGCCGATTTCCTTAGCGGCTGCGGCCATTTCCGTAAAAGTATTGTATGCGTGCGTTGCGCACAGGGTATGCGTGTGCAGGTCTGCGATCATCTGCATGGAACGGAAAAACCTCTTTTATTTTGTAATATCGTCTGCCAGGCCCAGCTGGGTCAGCAGTTCCTTGGCGGCGTTGTAGCCCATCTCCTTCTGGCGGTTGTTGATGGCCGCGGTCTCGATGATGACGGCCAGGTTACGGCCTGGCATGACGGGGATCAGCATCTTGGGCACCTTGACGCCGAGGATGTCGGTGTACTCGGTCTCCAGGCCGGTGCGGTCGTAGTTCTTGGTCTTGTCCCAGGGCTCCAGCTGGACCACCAGGTCGATCTCCGTATCAAACTGCACCGCACCCATACCGAAGAGCTGCTGCACATCAATGACACCCACGCCGCGGATCTCAATATAGTGGCGAATCAGCTCCGGGGCAGTGCCGTAAAGAGAGGTGGAAATGCGGCGTATCTCCACAGCGTCGTCCGCCACCAAGCGGTGGCCGCGCTTGAGAAGCTCAATGGCGGTCTCACTCTTGCCGATGCCTGACTCGCCCAAAATCAGCACACCCTGGCCATTGATATTCATGAGCACACCGTGGCGGGGGATCTGCGGGGCAAGCTTTTTATTCAGATAGTCGATGATCTCACTGGTAGCATCCACCGTTTTCCGCTCCGTGCGCAGCAGAGTGCGGCCATGCTTCTCTGCAAGCTCCAGCAGCTCCGGCGGGACCTCCATATTCCTGGCGATGATGAGGGCGGGTATCTCGCAGCGCAGCAGATCCTCCAGTACCTTTCGGCGGTGCTCGGTGGTCATGCCTTGGAGGAACACCATCTCGGCCTTGCCTAAAATTTGCAGGCGGATGGGCTCAAAATACTCATAAAAACCCACCAACTGCAGTGCCGGACGGTTGACATCGGAGATGGCCACGGTTTGAATATTGAAATTAGGGGCCTTATTCAGCACCTCCATGTTAAACTCCGCCACCAGCTCCGGAAGCTTGGCCGGGGTACGCTTGACCTTTTCCATGGTTGATCCTTTCCGACCGCAATAGTGTCTTGCAGCGGTCACAAAAATTTTGCCCTTGTTCACCTATATTAATAATATATTATAGCTCAAAGGCCCTGTCTGCGCAACAGTTTCCTTCGATTTGAAATTTTTTCATTTTTTTGTCAAAAGTACTTGCTTTTTTCTGTAGCATCTGTTAAACTATCAAATGCTTGCGAAAGCAAAGCAGTAAGTCACACACAGCAAGGAGGTGCAACGGATGGCTAAGTGCGAATTTTGCGACAAGGGCGTGACCTTTGGCATTAAGGTTTCCCACTCTCACCGGCGTTCCAATCGTCCCTGGAAGCCCAATGTCAAGCGTGTTAAGGCGATCATCAATGGCACGCCCCGCCATGTATATGTTTGTACCCGGTGCCTGCGTTCCGGTAAAGTAACCAGAGCGATCTGATTTCAGGACAAACAAACGCCCTGCTCATTTTGAGCAGGGCGTTTTACATTTCCCTTCATTTTTTCCATCCACTGACCACAGGCAAAAGCGTGCGGAAAAGCTCCTCCCGGTTTTCCGGGTTAATAGGGACCACCTCTGCCCGGGGATGTGCGCATACCTGCCGCAAAAACTCCACATCCATCCGATTCTTCACGGCAGCCAGCACCGGCGTCTCCCCGTCCAGCGTCTGCAGCACCGCACGGCGAAACGCCTGAGCGTCGGACTCCATGAAGCCCAGCTCATCCATAATGATTACTTGGCAGAACGGTGTGCTTTGCAGGTAAGCTGTCCCAAGAGCATTGAAAACCTCGGGAAAAATCTCCTTTTGCCGACCGAAATTACCACAGCGTCCCACCAAATTCTCCATTCCCCTTTTGCGCTGATCCGTCGGCAGTGATGCGGGATAGATGTAGATAGGGCGCATGGCTCCCTCAGCATTTTCATCCATTTTCGTGCAAAATCCGCCCACTGTTAGCCGGGCTTCCTCCACCAGGCGGCGGATCAATGTAGACTTGCCCACACCCTTTTCGCCACAAATTAGGATATGCTTTTTCATATTTTTCTCCTTAATCCTTAAATGGAGATACCCGGGCTCTGCCGGGTATCTGATACTGTCGAAAAAACTTCGGTT
>OODJ01000958.1_pt1 | contig 25241 bp, 24 predicted proteins | sample 1671611 | NCBI WGS metagenome assembly OODJ01 (sample SAMN06348174, study PRJEB24527) | human gut metagenome | biome: human gut; feature: ankylosing spondylitis patient; material: feces | host: Homo sapiens | place: China | collected 2015-10 | reverse complement strand
TCAATTTCTTCCTTTATCAGACTTCCTACACTTGAAAAGTGCGAACATAAAAATATTTTCATCGATATTCTCCTTTATAAATTCCGATATGTTGCTCAATTTCGTATTCAAATTATATCATAAAACTTATGAACAATTCTACCGCAAATACTTCAAAAACAGTGTATTAAGCTCATCATACCCCTGCCTGCGTTCCTCAGGCAAGCTCCTGATTTTCTCTTTAAGTCGCGGAATTTCCTCTTCAATAAAAGTATTTATTACATCTGCTTTGGGAATAAATTGCAGCTCGGGCACTTCCATCTTAATGCGCAAAAGCTCCTGCACGGATTCATTAAGATACGCAGGCAAATCGGAGGCCATCAGTTCCGCAAAACGCATCGGTGGCGGAGTGTTAGTCCTAAAAATCCATCTGCAGGCAAGCAGAGGCCGCAAAACATAAAAATATTTTTTAGCTCGCACCATTTCTCCCCGCAGGTACTCCCGATAGTTTCCGTCTGCCATATTCAGGTAATGGTAAAGACCGCTCTTCGTTGAAAAATAGTTTTCCATAAGAGGAATAAACTCATGGCTGAAAGCAGTTTCCCTATAAACAACCGGCGACTTGAACCATTCGAATACCGACGGATTGGAGCGATGCAAAAGCCGTAATGCTTTCTGCAAATCCCAGCCGTTTACATCCAACAAATCGTTGATAGGAAATTCAAGCACATCCCGCGTCTGTTCTAATTTTAAATAATAATTTTTGGGGCGCACATAGATAAAACGCACATCAAAATCGCTGTCCGGTGATTCAAAGCCCCACGCACGGCTGCCGGATTCAACCGCGTGAAGAATCGTAATATTTTCCTGTTGTTCTATCTGCTTTAGCTTTTCAATGATTACTTCCCGCATTGCCACTACACCTCGCCATCAATTATCTTTAACAGTATTTTACAATACGTACTTCAAAAAATCATTGAAAAAAATTTGCGCGTTTATTTTTTCTGTCATTTCTTTACCACTCCAAGGTCAGGCCAACTCCAACCTCCTGCACCGGCAGCTGTGCATGCAAAGCAAATTTCGCCGCCAGATTAGTACAATGGCAGGGATAGATATTTCCCTCAACATTTTGCTTCAGATAATCTGCTGTCGCTAAGGTCTGCTGCGAACGTCCGCTGAAAAGATGCAGGCCTCCGATAATCCCCTTAATCACGCTGCAACCCGTTATCTGTTTGGCATATTCAGCAATATTGCAGATACCGGCATGCGAGCAGCCTGTTATTATGTAAATTCCGTCCTTCTGCCTATAGACAAGCGCCGAATCATCCAGCACATAATCATCATGCCAGCCGTCAGTCAGACAATGCTCTCCCACAGGCTTTTTATTTTCAAAATCATTTTCTCTGGGAATCTCCCCAAGAAACACAAGCTGCTCATCAAGCCACAAAGGCTCTCTCGTAAGCTTAAAAGTAAACCTTTCCTGAAGATAAGCCTCAGAAACGGGAAGCGCAATGCTTAGGCCGTCTGCTTTTTTATCCTCTATTATTCCCGGATGAGCTATCAGCAGGGGCTCATGCTTCGTCTTGGGATAGAAAGCCAAACCGCCGGTATGGTCGTTATGTCCATGCGAAATAATTACAGCGTCAAGCTGCTCAAGGTCTATCCCCAGCTTTTCTGCATTTTTTAAATACACATCGCTATAACCGGTATCAAAAAGATATTTTTTATCGCTATTTTCTATGTATATACTTAAAGCCGGCTCGGCAAGATAATATTGATCAATGTATGTATTGTTGTCTGCAAGGACTTTTAGCTTCATTAGCATTCTCCTTCTTTTTTATTGTTTTAATTATACCATGCTTGTAAAAATCATAACACCTATATTAAAAGAAAGCCCGCCCCTGTGCTGTGAAAGCATAAGGACGGATTTTAGTTTATCATGATATTAGCCATCTGTACACTTTCCGGCAAATCTTATTCTTCATCTTCTGCCAGCATACGATAGCCTACACCAAGCTCATTAACGATATAGCGCTTTTCTCCGGGTGTCACACCCATTTTTTTCCTGATGTTTTTCATATTTACCTGTAGCTTTTTGACGCTGCCATAATCAGAATAACCCCATACTGCTTGGATTATGGCAGCATAAGTCAGCACCTTTCCCGCATGTATGGAGAGAAAAATCAAAATGTTGTATTCCGTCTGTGTCAGTTCGATTTCCTTTCCATCGACCAACACCTGCCTTTTATCGTAATCAATCATCAAATCTTGAAATTGAAATTTACCGATGTGATTACCATCGTTTTTCTCACTGTAACGATGACTGCGAAGCACTGCACGGATACGAGCCATCAGTTCCTCAGTTCCAAAAGGCTTGGTAATATAATCATTCGCGCCAAGGTCTAAGGCTTCCACCTTATCCATTTCGCCGGAACGGGCAGAAAGGACAATGATGGGAACAGTATCCGCTTCTCTAACATCCTGAATCAAGCTCAAGCCATCACGGTCCGGCAACCCGAGATCCAGAACAATGAGATCCGGATGATAAGAAGCGTACATCATCATGCCGAGCGCACATGTTTCTGCACAGATTACCTGATAATCACTTATTTCCAAGTTGGCTTTGATGAAGCTAAGGATGTTTGCTTCATCCTCTACGATTAAAATTTTGAATTTATTATTGCTCATCATCGCACCCTCTTGCCAAAGAAAAGCGGAATACAGCACCGCCGCCCTTCCGATTTTCCACAAAAATCTCGCTGCCATGCGCCTTAATAATAGCAGCACAAACCGAAATACCGATGCCCATATTACTGCGCGTTCCGTCTATCGGTGCTGCAGACTTTTTATAGCATCCGGTAAAAATTTTATCCAAAATCTCCTCCGGAATACCGCATCCGTTGTCGGCAACTTCAAATATGGCCTTATCTCCTGCAAGAGAAACCGACAGCTTCAGCTCCGTCATACCTTTCGCATGAAAAACGGCATTTTCCAAAAAGTTCAACAACACCTGCTCGATAAGGATAGAATCCATAGGAATATCCACAAAGTCGGCCGGTATCTGCGTAATAACCTTCTGATTCGGATGCTTCTTGGAGAATTTCATAAGAACTGAGTCAATCAGCTCATCTAAAACGATTGGCGTTTTCACAATCTTGACCTTTGCACCGTCGATTCTTGTAACAGCCAACAGGTTTTCGACCATACGGATAAGCCATTCGCTATCCTCTTGAATTTCTCCCAACAGCTTTAGCTGCTGTCCTTCAGAAAGTGCTTTTTTCTTGGAAATCAGCGTAGAAGCTGAGCCATATATTGATGTAAGAGGCGTACGCAAATCATGAGAGATTGCCCGCAACAGATTTCCCCGCATCCTCTCCTTTTCACTTTCCGCCCGCAAATTCTCCTGATCGCGTATCCGAATGTTCAAAGTGCTGGTAGAAACGGCAACGACCAGCATAATTATGGCAGATAATATGCTTTCTTCCACAGAAAAATCTAAAGTGTAATAGGGATAAGTAAAAGCGAAATTTACGGCAAATACGCTTAAGAAAGCAGAAACAATACCATAGCAATACCCGTGCGTTTTCAGCGATATCAGAAAAACGCCGAATACAAAAATCATAGGAACCAGTGGTTGCGTTGTAAAGAGCTTCCGAATCAGAAGATTAATGGCAAAAGCGCCGAAAAAAACGCAGACCGAAAACAAAATATCTTCTTTTCGTTGTTGATGCTTCATAATGCTTCTCCTAATTATTTTTACAACTTCATTATACTTCACGAACAAAAGCGCTTCAAGATTTATCACAAGATACTGATGCTCTACGCTCGTTTCTTTACCAAATCTACACCGAAAAAATGCTATGATAGGAACAAGCAAAGCAGTGTTCAATATACGGCTTTTACATTGTGTCCGCAACAAGCACAATGAATGTATAAACAGATTAACAAGAAGGTGTAGGTATGTCAGAAGAAATGATTAGCAGAAGATTTCAGCTTTCATCTTTTCAAATTATCATATTAGGTTTTGCAGGAGTCATCCTGCTTGGTGCATTACTGCTGATGCTGCCGATTGCTACGCAGGAAGGCTGCACAACTCCGTTTAACGAAGCGCTTTTTACCGCAACCTCCGCAGTTTGTGTAACCGGTCTTGTGATACATGACACCGGCAGCTACTGGTCGGCCTTTGGGCAGACAATCATTCTGACGCTGATACAGATTGGCGGTCTTGGTGTTGTCACTGTAGCGGCATTATTTGCACTTCTGTCCAGGCGAAAAATTTCTTTGATGCAGCGCACCACCCTTCAGGATGCAATATCAGCGCCAAATGTAGGCGGTATCGTCCGGCTTACGAAGTTTATTCTGTGGGGAACATTTTTGATTGAACTGATTGGTGCACTTGCCATGCTGCCGGTGTTCTGCCACGACTATGGCTGGCACGGTATTTGGCTGGCAACCTTTCACTCTATTTCTGCCTTTTGCAATGCAGGCTTTGATATTTTGGGAACCGCAGACAACATCTACCCCTCCCTTACCGGTTATGCGCAGAATCCTATGATAAATATAACGATTATGCTGCTTATCATAATTGGCGGTATCGGTTTTTTGACCTGGGAGGACATTTGTGAAAACAAGCTGCAGTTCCGACGCTACAGAATGCAAAGTAAAGTAATCCTCATTTTTACGTTGATTCTGATTATCTTCCCGGCAATTTTTTTCTTCTTTGCTGATTTTGCTTCTCTCCCCATGGAAGCGCGGCTTCAAGCGTCCCTGTTCCAGTCGGTTACAACAAGAACAGCGGGCTTCAACACAGCAAATTTATCTGCTATGTCCAGCTCGTCGCAAGGCATTATGATTCTTTTGATGCTGATTGGCGGTTCACCGGGCTCAACTGCCGGTGGTATGAAAACGACAACCTTTGCCGTCCTGCTTGCCAACATTGTTGCGACCTATCGCCAACAGGACAGTGCCAATTTTTTTGATCGCAGAGTCGATTACAATGCAATCAAGCTTGCCTCAACTATCCTCACCATGTATATTGCACTATTTTTTGGGGGAGGAATTTTTATCAGTGCCTATGAGAACCTGCCACTGTCATCCTGCTTATACGAAACAGCATCAGCATTGGGAACAGTCGGACTGACGCTTGGAATTACACCGCAGCTGCATGTACCCTCACAACTGATACTAATTTTACTTATGTATCTTGGCAGAGTAGGCAGCCTTACGCTCATGTACGCAGCATTATCCGGCAAAAAAGCAGTTAACTCAAAACTGCCGCTGGAAAAAATCACTATTGGCTAAACAAAAGGAGTGGATATCCTATGAAAAATATTTTACTGATCGGAGCAGGTCATTTCGGGCGTCATATCGCTATGCAGCTTTCACAATTAGGGCATCAGGTCATGGCAGTTGATACTGATGAGGAAAGAATTAACGATGTACTGCCGTTTGTCACCAAAGCACAAATCGGTGACAGCACCAATGCAGAGTTTTTACGTGCTCTCGGCATCGGAAATTTTGATGTTTGCTTCGTAACTATCAGCGGTAATTTTCAAAACTCGTTGGAAACTACTTCTCTTTTAAAAGAACTGGGAGCAAAATGTGTAGTATCTCGTGCTGAACGCGATGTCCAGGCAAAGTTTCTGCTTCGTAACGGTGCAGACAATGTAGTCTATCCTGAAAAGCAGATGGCTATATGGGCAGCCAAACGCTACACTGCAGACCATATTTTCGATTATATAGAGATTGACAAGCAGCACGCTATTTTTGAAGTAGAGGTGCCCAAAGCATGGGTTGGTAAAAGCATCGGTATGTTGGATGTCCGCAAAAAGTTTGGCATCAATATTCTTGGTATAAAACGTTTGGGAAAAACTGATGTCTCAATTACGCCCGATACCATATTATCCGACGATATAACAATGCTGGCATTAGGCGAGTATAATGCACTGCAAAAGTGTTTCCGGATATGAATAATATTGCTTAAACGCAGAATATTTAAGGCAGCAAAAAAGCTGACGCCTTGCGTAAATGCGAAGCGTCAGCCTTTTTATATGCTCATCAACTCTTTTATTTCACTAATACCTTTATCTCTTCCATGCTTTCCGCAAAATATACTCCCTGCTGCTTTTCTGCAGAAGAGAAGCCTTTAGCAATCATCTGCTGCAGAAAATGCTTCACATCATCATAATAACCATCAAGATTATAATAAATACACGGCGCCTGCAGCTGTCCCAGTGACAGCTTGGACATAATCTCACTGACCTCCTCCAGCGTTCCCACGCCTCCGGGAAAGGCAATAAAGGCATCGCCAAGCTCAATCATCTTCGTCTTGCGCTCTGCCATATCTTTGGTAACTATCAGCTGCGTCAGTCCCTCATATTGATAGTCCTCATCTACAAAAAACTGCGGCTCCACGCCGATAACCTTACCGCCTGCCTGCAAAACGCTTTGCGCCAGCTCTCCCATCAGGCCTGTCTTTGAACCGCCGTAAACCAATGTATTACCGCTCGTACCAATCCAGGTGCCAAGCTCTTTAACCGCAGCCTCAAATTTAGGATCATTGCCTGTCGACGAGGCAAGATATACTGTTATATTCATGTTAAGACCTCCGAGTATTGTTTAATCTAGTCTACCACCATAAAAATACCCGTGCAAGTTATACGCAATATTTTTCCAGACAATTTGCTATGTGATGCAGATGATTTGCCAGTCAATTTATAAAAAAGCTGATACCCGGCAAGTCTTGCGACCTGCCGTAGTATCAGCTTTTTCCTATGTATCCGTAAATTCAATTTTCTATGGTTATCAGCAGGATTTTTCCTCATGTACAAGTATATTACAAGCCATGAGTACGTCAGAATCTGTCTATCTGCAAAAGAAGATGTTAGGCATGCCAGATAAACTGTTTAACTAAAGAGAGATTACTGTGAAGTGCAGCATTCTGATATACCGAAATTGTTCTCTACCCTAACGCAACATCCAGCACCATCATAACACTAAATCCCACGGCAAAGAAAATCGTGCCGATATTGGAATGCTCTCCCTGCGACATTTGAGGAATCAGCTCCTCTACAACAACATAAAGCATCGCACCGGCAGCAAAGCTCAAAAGATACGGCAGGACCGGTATTACAAGCTGAGCAGCAAGTATCGTCAGCACAGCTCCGATTGGTTCCACAACACCTGAAAGCACACCGCCCCAAAATGCTCTGTTCTTACTCTCTCCCTCTGCGCGAAGCGGCATAGAAATAATCGCACCCTCCGGAAAGTTTTGAATAGCAATACCGATGGACAAGGCAAGCGCCCCTGCTGCCGTGATTGGCGTATTTCCCGCCAGAAAGCCGGCATATATTACACCGACTGCCATTCCCTCAGGTATGTTGTGCAGCGTTACAGCCAAAACCATCATCGCAGTACGGCTCAAATTGCTCTTGGGGCCCTCAGTCTGCTCACTTCCCACATGCAGATGGGGAATCAAGTGGTCAAGCATGAGTAAAAATAATATACCAATCCAAAAGCCGATAAACGCAGGGAGAAAGGACAGCCTTCCCATACTTTCGGATTGCTCGATAGCAGGAATCAGCAGGCTCCAGATAGACGCTGCAACCATAACACCCGCAGCAAAGCCCGCAAGCGAGCGCTGCACCATATCGCTAAGCGATTTTTTCATAAAGAACACACACGCCGAACCAAGTGTTGTTCCGATAAACGGAATAAGAATTCCCATGAAAGTCTCCATTACTTCACCATCCTTGTATAAAAAATTTGTTTCTTGTCAACTTAATTATACTACAACGGTAGGAATTATGATACCTAAAGATGAGATTTCTTTGTGGTTATATCACCTGCTTTTATGCGGCGGAGTTAATACTGCATGTGAAATCAGCAACAGCAACAAACTGCAGGAAGCATATTCGAACTAAAGGACTTAATCAATCCCCCTCATACCAAGCAACAAGAAATCAATGCGCACCTTTTTTTCCACGATTACCTCGCGCAGATATGTTATACTTTATTCATCGGTTGAACACCGACACGCTCCTTGAAAACTGTTTTGACAAATATATCGTATAACTCGGTGCACTAAAGGGTTGTCACCCCCTCCGAGAATACCGGAAGCTGTGACCAGGCTGCCTGCGGGATACTGCGGCAGTGAGGTTTCTGTTGCTCCGCGAGGACTGACAGAGAAGCTCAAAAGGCAACACAGAACGGTATGTGCGGATCTTGGTGCCGATTAAAGCACAAAGGATTCTGGCAGCGACAATAGACGCTAGCTCGAAAGGCTAGAAAAATCCGTGAAACCTGCAGCAGGGATGCTGCAGCGAACTTAGCGGAAACTCCGAAGCAAGCTGTTGGTAGTGAAGCGGAGAAATCCGTGTATAACAGAATTCTGAGGTAAAAGTAGCTCAATACCTGGTTGCGCATACCATAAAAATGCAATTATCTGAAAGATGGGTGAAATTTGCGGGTAGCCATTCCCGCGGCAGGTAAAAGGGGCAGGAAGCTCAGGGTCGCTCCCGAAGGCTCAGACCTGTCTTCTGCGTGGCTGAACAAATCGGAAACCGTAGATTACGTAAGGCGAAGGTCTATATGATATATTTATCAAAGCAGTTTGTCAAGTGGGCATAACAAAAGGCAGCTATCGGCAAGCTTCATGCTTGTGTAATAGCTACCTTTTTTGTTGGCACGAAAAATTTTAAACAGAATATCATTATACAATGAGCATTTAAATTTAAACACAAAAAAAACTGATTGACTTCTGCAAGTTCAATCAGCATTTTCTCTATCTCTAATTCCAATCAGATATTTTCTATCTAATTGGTGCCGCGGACTCGGTTCATGACAAATCGAAACACATTAAAACCGTTCAAATATCCTTTGATTACAACTATTATAGCACACAGCAAGCGCTTCTTGCTAACAGAATTCTATCAAGGGATCAGAACACAGCCCCACGGAGCCGACGTCTTTTCAAACGCCTGCCGTGTTATGGATTCACTTCAAAAAAGGATGAGCCTGCAAGCCATGGTTCCTGTTCGTGACGGGAGCAGCCACGGTTTGAAGCTCATCCTTTATTTTTATGCGTTCATGATATAATGAACCATCTCGTATAATATATTTGCAATTCAAAATCGCCACGTTTACAACGTAAATTTTGTTTCTTGAAATTTAAATATTAAACCTTAAAATCTTTTAGAAAGAATTTCTCCTAAATCATCTTCGACACAAGCCTGAACCTGCTGCGCTATATCTTCAGCCCGCTTGAGATTCATACCAAGATTCTTCGCAACTTCCAATATATCCTTCATGCCCGGATTTTTGCCATTACCAGCAACCGTTGTAGCATGCTCTCCGCCTATAGAATAACTATACGTCAAGTCATAGGCAGGCGATAAAAGCCATTTTTTCTCATCATCCGAATATATAAACGAAAAGTTTTTAGAATGATCGTCGCGGTTATGCGCAAAAACATTAAAGCACATTAACCTAAACAGTTTTTCAAGCTCCTGATAGTCCTTTGTCAACGTCAAAGTTAATTTTCCCAAGATAATATAATCAAGATTAGGAATCCTATGTGACGTTTCCAGAAGAGCACTTACCGAAACCATATGAATTCTTTTTTCACCTTCAGAAGTTTTCACGCGATCAAATCTTTTTGTACCGAAGTAACCCTCACAACGCGCCGAAGGAAACAAATGCGTTTCTGACATACTTATCCCACATTTTCTGGCACAAAGAGAATACTTGTACTCCTGCAAGCCTATATCCGGTTTATCCATAGAAGCAGGAAACTTTATAATCCAATCTTCTCCATCAACCTCTGTAAGTATTTTAGGTCTTGCACCACCTGAAGAGCCACCTAAAGAAAACAGTTCATCAATATTATCATTATACTCAGAAGACAGTATCAAACTGCACTCTTCAGCCAGCTTATCCAAATCAGCAAAACCGCTTTTCTCAGAAATATTATACTCAGGCTCATAAGACAAAGCGCCCATACCGGATGCGCCGACAATCGCCAAACGCTCAAGATTACCTACACTATGGGGATTTATTTTGTTTTTCAGTAATAAACGATCCAGCAGCAGTCTGCCCCATCCATCAGGCAAGCTGTCTGCAAAAACGCCAAACAAACCATCAAAAGGCTCTTGCTTAGCAATAAAAGGCTCTTCTCTTAAAGGCAGCGAAAAAGGACTTATAGAAAATCCATTACTCAACCATTCCGAATCATAAGCAAAAGCGGTCAGATAACGCTGATACCTAATTATAGAGCCTACCAGCTTACCATTATAAGATACCTTAACCTTGTTGATTTCTTTCATTTTCTATCTCCTCAAGTGACAAATAAGGCACGTTGCTGAAAAGCTGCTTCAGCTCTTGTTCAACATTCAATGCGATAGCAATTTTAGTCAGAGATAATAAGAAAATTTCACCTGTACTCTCAAAGCGCTTCACAGATCCTAAGCTTACTCCTGATTTCTCACTTAATTTAACCTGTGAAATTTTGCGCCGTTTACGTACAGTACGAACGCGAGCTGCAATTCCTTTGTTAATCTCATCTGGGGTAGCTTCCAAAAAATCAAACATATCCATAGCTAATATTTTATCTTAAAAGCATTCTTTTTGCAAGTTTCAGCTAGTATATTAGCTATTATATTTGACAGTTACCAAGCTAGAAAACTGCACCGCTCCTCCGTCGACAGCTTTGTTCACCTAAAAAGGCAAAGCAATCTTAAAGCCAAATTCCGCTAGTGTGATAAAACCAGCAAATATAAATTATCATCCATCCCCTTGACTTAGACCACACTCCAAGTATTATACTGAAAGCACCAGGAAAAAGGTCACACGAAAGGAAGGACTTAAAATGTCGAAAAAAATTGTAGTCATTTCCACAAGTTTAAGAGCAAACAGCAACTCCGAGGCTTTAGCCAAGGAATTCGTCAAAGGCGCAGAAGTCGCAGGCAATGAGGTTGAATATATCTCGCTGAAGGACAAAAGCATTGCCTTCTGCATAGGCTGCCTGGCCTGTCAAAGCAAGGGGCACTGCATTTTTAACGACGATGCGCTGCCTATCACCGAGGCTGTGCTGAATGCCGACGTAGTTGTTTGGGCAACGCCTATCTATTATTACGAAATGGCCGGTCAGATGAAGGTGCTGATTGACCGCATGAATTCCATGTTTCCTAAGGATTACAAATTCCGCGAGGTATACTTCTTGGCAACTGCTGCGGACAACGGCAGCTATACCCCTGAGCGTGCACTGGCAGGCTTAACCGGCTGGATTGACTGCTTCGAAAAGGCTAAATTAGCCGGCAGTCTTTTCTGCGGCGGAGTTACTGCTGCAGGCGAAATCAGAGGCAGCAGTAAGCTGCAGGAGGCTTACGAGCTCGGCCTTAAGGCTTAACCGCTCCCCTCATATTGAACAGCAAAAAGGCTGACGCCTTGCGTAAATGCGAAGCGTCAGCCTTTTCTTATTGTAAACTTATTTATCCTACCTTTCTTTCACATCTATAATAAAAATCATAATCAGGGAGCAAAAGTTTCTGCGCACGCAGCATAAGAAAAGTCAATCTTGCCGCAGTCATGTCCTGACTACGGAGCGCAATTCTCTGCCCCATTCGGTACGGATTTTCTTCAAGCTTCCGTGCACCGATATTGATAACCGGTTTAATCAGCTTAGCGCCTTACGCATTACACCGAATAAATTGCAATAATTTGCTGACCAATGCTTGGTAACCATTTTGAAGGAATCATAGATGAGTCTGCCAAGCCTGTCAAGCAGCAGATTAATCTCAAGCTCCTTCTGAAAGTTTCTTGCTTTAAAATACTCTTTCAAAGCTTTATGGAGATTATACTTTCCGTGATTAGAATAAGCATCGAACGAAATCTTCAGAAGTAGCTCTGACTCCATAGCCATAAATTTCAAATCCAGCTGCTTATGCTTTAAGCTGATTTCATAACAGGCTCTTAAAAACTCCTCGCTATCAGCCTGATGCTCACTCTTCAAAGAGTCATATTCTCTGATAAGCTCTGCATCGGTAAGCGTAACATGATCAGAAATCATACCAATTGACTGGTCAAAATAGTGTCTTACCAAAGCATCATTAAATGAAAGGCTGATTTCGCAAACTGCGGACCAGGTCAATCCACACTCATGTAACAGATAATTGGACCAATGCCCTACTCCACAAGTCTTTTCGACTTGATTGAGTATCAGCTTTTTTACTCTTATCTAAGCTTATAAAATACTTCAACTGCATAAACGTATATCTCGCCGTTCAGCTCATAAGTATAAGCCTCCTGCTACAACTGCTCCCGCTATCTTTCTTTCAACTCAGCAAATTTTTGAGCCATAGTAGGATTACCTTTTGTCAAACGCTTAATTGTCAAATCAGCTGCCTGACTATTTGCTTTGCCCAAATGATTGCCAGAAGTAACGAGAGCATCTCTTACTTTCTGCAGGTGCTGTATTGTCTTGTCTATTTCATCTATAGCTTCATCAAATCTCTTCTGAGCATTAGTATAACGCATCCCCCACAAACGCTTAAACTCATCAATCCCTGCTTCAAAATTCTCTATGTCAATATTTTGGTTCTTCATTTCAGCCAACTGTTTTCTGTATTCTAATGAATTGCGAGCCGCATTACGCAATAAAGAAATTAACGGAACAAAAAACTGTGGCCTAATTACATACATTTTCGGATAGCGATGAGATACATCAACAATCCCCTGATTATAATAGTCATTGTCTGCTTCCAGCAAAGTTACTAAAACAGCATATTCGCATTTTTTCTCTCGTCTATCCTTGTCAAGTTCTTTAAAAAAGTCCTCGTTTTTATGTTTTTTCTCAGTTGCATCAGCTTCATTTTTCATTTCAAACATAATAGAAATGTATTCATTACCCTCATCATCAAAATCTTTAAAAATAAAATCCCCCTTACTACCACTTCTAGCATCATTATCTTTTTCAAAATATGCTGTAGGAAAACCAATATGACGCACTTTATTGAATTCATTGCTACAATGTACTTCAAGACTTTCTCCAATCATCTTAGTCGACTGTCTAGCCTTAAAATCTCTGTACTGCTCTATCTGCTCATCTTTGTTTTTTATAATGACATCATATTCTCTACGAATACTATTCTCCCTTATTTCCATCTCCTTATTTTTAGATTCTAAATCACCATTAAGCTTAGCAATTTCTTCTTTTTTCTCAGCTAACAACTTAGTATATTTAGTTTCTACCTCACTAACAGCTAAGTTTTTGACAGTTTCATTATTGGTAATTTGAGCACTAAGTGCATCAATCTCTAATTGTTTTGCACTTTTCAACTGCTCCATATCATGTTTATGATCCTTGGTAATATTACTTATCTGATTCTGAAGTTCAGCAATAATTTTGTCCTTTTCAGCTTCAGCCTCTTTGACAATGTGCTTTTGCTCGTCATCTTTAGCTTGTAGCTTAGCATTAAGCTCAGAAATCAGTCTATCCTTTTCAGCTTCAGCTTTTTCGAGTGCCGTATTTTTTTCAGATTCCGCAGCAGCAATTTGTGCATTCAAATTTGCAATTTCAAGTTTTGTTTCATTGGATTCACTATCATGCTTTTTTTGTAAATCCGCAATTTCTTTATCTTTCTGAGCTATCAGCTGATTAAGATCTTTTTCTGCTTTAGTTTTTGCAACTTCTAAAGCATCCTCTTTTGCTATTTTAAACTGCGCTTCCCGCTCTTTAAGCTCTTTATTAAACTCCTTATCGCGAACCTGTTTAACAATAGCTGCATAACCAGCTTCATCTACCTGAAATACTTCACCACATTTTGGACATTTAATTTCTTGCATTTAGAAATCACTCCTTTAATCAATGATTTTACGCCTCTACTTCAGACACTAAGCAATCATTCTGCTCGTAGTATTCATCTTCAGCACTTATCCTTTATCCCCGAAAACCTGATTTACCTTGTCCTCAAATTCTTTGTAAAAATGCGCTGCTTCCGCATCAAACTCCAAATCGCTCATTGCCTGCACTGCAGCATGATAATACCAGCTCTGAATATCCTTGCCACGTTTGAAGCGCTGCCATAAGTTCTCGCCGTATTTAGCATAATCACGCGCAATCGCACGCATATTGGCCAGCTTATCCGCCAACACAAGCTTCTGTTCACGCACATCCGCCTTTGCCAGTTGTGCCAAAGCTTCCTCTTTACGTTTTTCCCAAGGATCTTTCTTGTGCTTTTCGGTGTGACATTCTACTGAAGTACCGATATCATCGCCAAATTTTGCATAAACATCTTCAATAGTAGCATCAGTATCTTCCACCACGTCATGCAGCACACCGGCAGCCATCAGATGCTTGTCGCCTGTCATTACCTCTAAAATATGCATTACCTCCAGCGGATGCACGATGTAAGGCATAGTCGTGCCCTTGCGTAAACCGCTGCGATGCATAGCAGCAGCATATGCGATTGCATCGTTCAGCAATTCGTTTTCAGCCAGTTCCTGTGCAGTAAGTTCAATGTTTTCAGCCATGATAGCACTCTCCTTTGTATTACCATTTCAACCTACAATTAAATTATACTCCCAAGCTACGTCAGAATCTGTCTATCTGCGCAAAATATATTCGACATGATGTCTCTTTTTTATCTTTCTATAATTCTCTTTTCATAAATATTTCGTCACTGAAAAATTTTATCCTGCATTTAAAGCTTCCCATTTTTCCTCTTTTAAACTGCAGTATAATATGTACTTTAGTATAATATCTATCATCATTTTCTCTAAACCTATCTTTTTAATCCATATAAGTATTTTGACTTTTGTTAGCATGTCTGTTATACTTAACGCGGATGAATGATGTATTTTTCCACTAATCCCGTCATAGGTCAGGCCATCTTTTGCCTGCGATGACGGGATTTTGTTTTTACTGTTGTTTATAAACCACAACGTAAATTTTCCTTTATTTGTTACGTCAGACGTAATATAATATAAGCTAGGATGATTTTGAATTTTCTTGTGGAAGGAGCTGGGAAATGGAAGTTCACTACAAGTTTAAGGAAGCTCGCAAGGCTTGCGGGCTAACACAAAAAGAAGTAGCTCAAGCTCTGAACGTCACTACTGCTACTTATAGCAGATACGAAAATGGCCTTATTCAGCCAGATTCGGAAACATTAAAGCGCATTGCTGTTTTAACGAAAACATCTGTTGATTTTTTGTTAGGTTCGCCGAGCGAAAATAATTCACAAGTTGACGATATCGCTAAAAAAGTAATGCCTGCCTTAAGGCGTGACGAAGAAAAACTCCTTGGCGTATATAATAGCCTAGACCAGGAATCTAAAACTCAGCTCATGTCTGTTGCTTACTTAATCATGTTGAAAAGCTTAGAAACGCAAGGCATAAACGTTCAACAACTTATTGAGCAACAGCTACATAAAATTCAAGAAAAAGGAGGCGAAAAAGATGAAGGCTGAGGAAGAATTGCGTCAAATGGCTATTGCTCATGACCTGTTTTGTGAGCTTAATCCGAAATCAAAGGATACTGCTATATCTATTCTACGGCTACTGTTGTTCGAGGAAACACGCCCTTTTTGACAGTCTACTCCGCCGACGGTAGCCGACGTGAGCAAAAGCCAAAAACCGACGACAAGTCATAAAAAAAGAATGCCTTCATTTAATGGGGGCCTTCATAATTATTTTTTAATGGGAAGTGAAACGAATGAGAAGAATAATTGCATTAGTAATCATGTTATTTTCTCTGACTTCTACATGTTTTGCTATTAATCCGCTTTTATCTTCCAGCAAAAGTTCTGTGATTCCAGATAATACTGATCGTTGGAAACTGATTTACATGAGTCCGGATAGTTTTGTAATATTTGTTGATTCAGAAAATTACATACCTACATTTGAAGCGCTTCACACTAATTGCCGAATGGCTGATGCGTGGGAATGGCATGTGCGTTTAAAGAAAGATTTTTCCGGCTTTGAAGATACATATTCTATACTAAATATAATCTATGACTTTAGTTGCAAAACCATTTCTATAAAACGCATTATTGAATATGATAGGAATGGCAAAATGCTTGGGAACTTTTCTTATAGAGGGATGCCCGAAAGGATTATACCGAGCAGTGAAGGTGAGTTGATTTTTAAGGCTATGAATCACTACGACACGCATAAGTAAAACTAGCCGCTTCCAACATGGTCGAAATCGACTGGTTTAGAAGCGGCTATTTTCTTGATTTTGCCCAAACGAAGGAGATGTTATTATGTTAAACGCAGTAATCTATGCTAGCTTCTCGTCTGATATGCAGCGTGAAGAAAGCTAAGGAAGAGTTACGCAACATCAATAACGAAATTTGCGAAACTGCTGTGAAATCTGTACCGGATATTGATACTTCAAAAATTATCAGCCTGCTGAAGAATATGCGTGAGGAAATTTTTGCAAAAAAAATAGCCACTACGCAAAACAAGCGATTGAATTGCTTGTAAAACGTGTGACAATCATTGATAAGACTATTACCTTGAGCTTAACAACAGAAGGTTGTCTGAGCTTATTGGTGCCGCGGACCGGAATCGAACCGGTACGGGTATCACTACCCGAGGGATTTTAAGTCCCTTGCGTCTGCCAGTTCCGCCACCGCGGCAGACATAACTACTTAACACCTTTTAAGAAATAAAAATGGAGGCGACACCCAGAATCGAACTGGGGATAAAGGTTTTGCAGACCTCTGCCTTACCGCTTGGCTATGCCGCCATATGGAGCGGAAAACGGGACTCGAACCCGCGACCCCAACCTTGGCAAGGTTGTGCTCTACCACTGAGCTACTTCCGCATGCGCATTTGCAACAATAACATTATATCATTGCTTGGCGATTTGTCAAGTCTCTTTTTTTAATCAATGATTTCGGAGAAGTGATGCTTCGTCGTCATGAACCGTATTTTATCACGCCGTCCGCTTCGTGTCAATAGGGATTTTTATCCGAATCTATCGAAGTTTCCGGTGTTTGTCCGGCTCTTTGCAACGTGTTTAAGTATACCCCATCATTCCATTTTGCGCAAGCCCTTTTTTGAAAAAATTTGAACTTTTTTACAAAAAGGATACAAGAGGGCCATTCACCCCTTCTTCTGGCTTCCAGGCCCCTTCCTCCCCGCGCACAAACAAAGGGCCCGCTTCCCCCTTGAAAAGAGGAATACGGGCCCTTCTTAGCAGATATAACACTATTACAGTTCGAGATCGGGATTGGCTCCGAATACTTTCATATGGCGTCCGAAAACAGACTCTGCGCGGTCGGTATAGTACCCAAGGTACAGACAGACCGTATTGTCCCCCGTCGGCTTGTCAGCTGACGAGCTTCCATACGCTGTCTTGTCGGAAAGGAATCTTCCGTCCATGGAAATGAAATCGGCAGAAAGTCCTTCAAGGATGGCTGCTGCAAAAGGATGGATGTCTTCTGCAGGCACCGGTTCCCCATCCGTTGCGCCTGCGCTCTTAAGGATCGCAAGCGATGCCCTGGCCGCCTCTGACGTTCCCTTTTCAATGGAGAAAGGAATCGTGAAGAGGGATTCTGTTTCCAGATAATCCAGGCAGCATAAGAGAAGGTAGAGGGAAACTGCATTTTCCATGGAAACTCCGATCAAAGAGAGATCGTCCTTTCCTTCAGGAAGGCCGGATGCGAGAGCGCGGAATACCTTCCAGCCCGTTTCCTCCCATTCCGGATGCACCTTTTCGCAAAGGCTTCTCCAGCGCGCCATGAAGGATACCATGTAAAGAGGCCCTTCAAAAGCTTCCGGGAAGATATGGAAGTAGTGCGCGGAAATCTGGGCAGCAGGATTTGGCTTTTCCATGAAATCCGCCGTAATGCCTGCATCGGAAAGGCAGGAATTCAGGTACACGGGCGGCACGCCCATGTCGATCAGTCCGCCGATCATCATATCCGCCATCAGTCTGCCGTAGCATCGTACGAATAAAGCTTTCATCACTTGATCTCCTCTCTCTGCCTTCCTGCGCCCGGTCCGTCTTCAGCCACGTCTACGCCGGCCGAGCCGAATGTCTTCATCTGGTTCAGCATATCGATTGCCGCATCCATGAGGGAAAGTCCCAGCGCGGAACCATAACCTTCCGCTTCCGTGAAATCATAATGAAGGAAGGATTTCATGCCAAGCTTCTGCATCTGCATCTGGTGGACCGGTTCTTCATAATACACGGAAGGAATGACAAAATTCCGGATTTCCGGATACGCCGTCACGGCGCCCAGAACGGCGGCGCCTGTCACTGCATTGTCAAAGACGACCATCATATTGCAGCGGGCCGCTTCGACGACAAGGCCGAAGAGCGCTGCAATTTCAGCAGATCCCACGATGGAAAGCGTTCCCACAGGATCCTTGGCAAAATCGCCGACATCAGAAATATTCAGGGCAAAGCCTGTCTTTTCAGATGCCTTCTTCAAGTCTTCCTTCATGATGGCTGTCGTCACGGCCAGTGCAGAAAGCATGGAGCGCTCCCCGATATTTCCAAGGCCGATGACTTCGATGCCCTGACCGGCCAATGTCTTTCCCACCGACATGCCGACGGAAATCGCAGCGGCCGTCACTTCATCATCCATGGCAGGGTGGCCGAAGTGCGTGCCGCGGATGACCTTCTGCGTGAGGACGCCTTCAATGTCAGACGTATCCTGTTCAAGGCCCACGTCGATCAGGTAGACCGGCGCATCGATCATGCGCGCCGCAGCATTGACCGGGCCTGCGCCCTGGGCGACAAGCTTCATTTCATCATGGGAGAGCTGTCCCTTCGTCTTGTTTTCCCCGTCAGAAGCAGTATCCCCGCCGAAAATGACGATGGCCTTGTTCAGGTAGGACGGCTTGACTTTCCCCGTCACGCCTGCGATCCTGACAGCGATTTCCTCCAGTTTCCCCAGGGAATGGATCGGCTTGATCAGGTTATCGACGTAAAGCTGGCAGGCTTCCATGGCCTCCTTGTTCAGTTCCGGTATACGGCTCATGCTTTCACCCCCGCTTCTTCCTTTGTCACGCACTCACGGAATGCCGCAAGCGCAATTTCAAGCATTTTCATCTGGATGCCGGCTCCGACAGATTCTCCGAGGCGGAAATCCAGGTCGATGTATTCAGCAAGACCAAGCGCCGCCAGAGACTTCTTGTGCGCCTGTTCGAGCGACAGATGGGACGCCATGAGGTAGTTCACCACTTCAGGAAGAAGCGCCCTTGCAATGAAGGCGCTTGCCGTCGTGTTGAAGCCGTCAATGATCGTCATCGCATGGTTGGCAGCGGCGCCCAGGATGACACCGGCGAGGCATCCGAATTCAAAACCGCCGACCTTGGCAAGGACATCGATGCCGTCACCAGCATCCGGCTGGTTCACGTCGAGCGCCTGCTGCACGACCTCCACCTTGTGACGGAGACGTTCATCGGAAATGTTTGTCCCGCGTCCTGTGACCTCGATCGCATTCCAGTGATTAAAGGCCCCTAAAATGCACGCAGACGACGTCGTATTGGAAATCCCCATTTCACCGATTGTGAAGACCTTGTAGCCCTCTTTAGCTTTCTTGTCGGCGATTTCTATGCCGGTCTCGATCGCCTGGATAGCCTGCGCCCTTGTCATGGCAGGACCTTCGGTGATATCCTTCGTTCCCCATGCGATTTTACGGGGAAGAAGGCCTGGCACACGGCTCATGTCATGATTGATGCCCACATCGACGACGACCATGTCAGCACCTGCATAATAAGCCATCGCATTGGCCGATGCGCCCTTGGCAACGACATAGGACTTCGTCATGCCGACCGTCGTCGACTGCGGATAGGCGGAAACGCCCTGCTTGTAGACGCCGTGATCGGCGCAGGCAATCACCATGCAGCACTTGGGCTTGTCCGGAATGGCCTCTCCCGTGATGCCTGCATAGCGCACCACCATGTCTTCCATTTTCCCGAGATTTCCCATGCCCAGATATAAGTCACTCCAGCGCTGTCTGGCCTGCTCCATGGCATCCTGATCAAGCGGCTGGATGCGGTTCAAAGTTTCATCAAGTAAACCCATCATGCCTCCTTGTTTCACATAATGATTTGGAAAGTCATACAGTATTATTATACCATGAAACGCTCTCTTCTCTTTAGCGCGCTTTCCCTGCCTGATTTCTAAATTATTATTGTGTTTTTTAAGATATTGTTTATAAATCGGAAAGTATCTATAATATAAGTAGGCGAAGTTATGCCCTTCTCGAAATATGAATCCTGACAGGAAATCTGTCACCAAAAGGAGGTCTTATTTTGGATTACGAAAAATTATACATCACCGGAGAATGGATTCCGGGCGCATCCGGCACATTCATCGACGTCGAGAACCCGGCGACCCGTGAAATTTTCGCCAGAGTGCCGGCCGGCAATGCAGAAGACGTGGACAAGGCTGCCAAAGCCGCTCACGCTGCTTTCCCTGCATGGGCTGCCAAGACACTTGACGAAAGGATCGCCCTCATGGAGAAATTCCTGGAAATCTTCAGAAGCCAGGAAGACGGCCTGATCGACATCACGATCAAGGAACTCGGCTCCCCGTGGGCATTCACGAAAGGCTCGCAGGTCGAATACCAGTACGTCCGCACCCGTTCCTACATCGATCTGGCACCGACCGTTCCCATGGTTGAAAAAATGGCAGAATCCACAACATACAGAGAACCAGTCGGCGTCGTCGGCTGCATCACTCCGTGGAACTACCCGCTCGGCCAGGTCATCCAAAAAATCATCCCGGCTCTCCTGATGGGCAATACCATCATCTTGAAGCCAAGCCAGCATACACCGCTTTCTGCCTACTGGCTCGTCGATGCCTTTGAAAAGGCGGGATTCCCGAAAGGCGTCTTCAACCTCGTCACAGGCCGCGGCGGAGAAGTCGGCAATGCCCTCTCCTCTCATCCGCTCGTCGATATGATTTCCTTCACCGGCTCCACCAAGGGCGGCGTCACTGTCAGCAAGCATGCGCTCGAATCTGTAAAGCGCATCAGCCTCGAACTTGGCGGCAAGTCCCCATATGTCATTTTGAAAGCAGAAGACCACGACTACAACAAGCCGATCCATCTCTGCTTCAATACCATTTTCCTGAACTCCGGGCAGACCTGCACCGCATTCTCCCGTCTCCTCATCCCTGAAAGCGAAAAGGAAACGATCGAGAAGCAGCTCGTTGAAATCGCCAAAGAATACACCGTCGGCGATCCGGAGGATCACAATGTCAAGCTCGGACCTGTTTCCTCACGCGCCCAGTATGACAAGATCACAAGCTACATCAAGAAAGGCGTCGAAGAAGGCGCTACGCTACTCTACGGCGAAGTTCCGAAGGATCTTGGCGAAACCGGCGGCTACTACATCCATCCGGTCATCTTCACCGACGTCAAGAACAGCATGACAATCGCGCAGGATGAAATCTTCGGACCAGTCCTCTGCGTCATCACTTACAAGGACATCGATGATGCCGTTGCCATTGCCAACGACGTCCGCTATGGCCTGAATGCCGGCGTCTATGGCCCGAAACAGGAAGCCATCGCCGTCGCTCACCGCATCCAGTCCGGCAACGTCTACATCAATGACAGCCCGAGAGATACGGCTGCACCATTCGGCGGATACAAGGAAAGCGGTATCGGCCGTGAAGGCGGCGTCTACGGCATGATCGAATTCACGCAGCAGAAAGCTCTCTTCGATACATGCAAGGAATAATCTGCTATTGAAAAATACGCTATTGAGAAAGGGTGCCCGGAAAGGCATCCTTTTTCTTGTGCCTTCTTTTTTGTATAATGAAATATATAGAAAAAATTGATTGGAACAATAAAAAGTCTGAAAAAACAAGTAAATATGATAATATATTGGAAGCTTTGCTGTAATAATGAATGTGTGGTGCAGGATGGCTTTCAAGGGAGCGAAAGGAGGTTTTTTTATGGAACTTGAGATGTATCGCAGGTATTCACAGATGGCAAGAGGTATTGAGAAGGCTGAGCTGGTGTTTAAAAATGGGCGTGTGTTCAGCTCTGGTACGGGAGAATTTATTGATGGTGATGTGGCTGTTGCAGATGGAATTGTGATCGGAGTCGGTACATATGAAGGAGAGACAGAGATTGATCTGGAAGGAAAAGTAATCTGTCCGGGATTTATCGACAGTCATCTGCATCTGGAATCTACTCTGGTGACGCCGGGTGAGCTGGTCCGGCAGGCTGCACAGTGTGGAACTACAACATTTATTGTAGATCCTCATGAGTCTGCAAATGTATCCGGTACGGATGGAATTGATTATATTCTGGATCAGACGGAGGAGGCACCGGCGAATGTGTATGTGATGATGCCGTCGTGTGTTCCGGCTACTCATGTGGATGATAATGGATGTCTGCTTACCGCGGGGAAGATGAAGGGATATCTGGATCATCCGAGGATTCTGGGACTTGGTGAAGTGATGGATGCGCCTTCTGTGATTAACGGAAGTGTTGCCATGCATGAAAAGCTTCAGCTGTTTCAGGACAGAGTGAAGGATGGCCATGCACCGTTTCTGGCACCTGGGGATCTGGCTGCATATGTACTTGGCGGAATTGACACAGATCATGAGTGTGTGGATTATGAGTATGCAATGGCTGAGGCAAGAAATGGAATGCAGGTATTGATACGTGAGGGAAGTGCTGCAAGAAATCTGGATGCTATTGTGAAGGGGATTGTGGAACACCATACAGATACGTCAGGTTTCTGCTTCTGTACTGATGATAAGCATATCGAAGAAATCCGTAAAGAGGGACATATCAATTATAATGTAAAGCGTGCAGTACAGCTTGGACTTCCTGTTGAGAAAGCACTGCAGATGGCGACGATTCAGCCTGCAAGATGCTATGGTTTATACAGACTTGGAATGATTGCACCCGGAAGACAGGCAGATTTTGTTATTCTGGATAATGTGACAGATCTGAATGTTGTAGATGTATATCATTGTGGTAAGAAGATCATTAAAGATGAGAAAGCAGAATTGAAACCATGTCCTCCATATCTGAAAAATACAGTTCATGTATCTGGGTTCAGTGAGGAACGTCTGAAACTGAAACATCCGGGAACAAAGGCAAGAGTGATTCAGATGCTTGAAAAACAGATTGTGACAAGGGATGTTCTGGAAGAGGTTCCATGGATAGAATCGGATGGTGAGAAATATTTTGCTCCGGACGGGGAATATCAGAAGATTGCAGTGATCGAGCGTCATAAGAATACGGGCAAGATGGGAGTGGGCATTGTAAAAGGCTATGGAATCCACGGCGGAGCTATTGCTTCCAGTGTTTCCCATGATTCCCACAATATTATTGTAGTAGGAGATAATGATCGTGATATGGCTATTGCTGTAAAAGAAATGATGCGGACGCAAGGTGGTTATACTCTGGTATGCAATGGAGAGATTTATGGAACCTTACCACTTCCTGTCATGGGCCTGATGAGCGATGCCGGCTACGAGAGTGTAAACGAAGCACTTGCAAAAATGATTCCGAAGGCCCATGAGATGGGAGTGAAAGAAGGATTTGATCCGTTTATCACCCTGTCATTTATGGCACTTCCTGTGATTCCTGAAATCAGGATCACACCGAGAGGAATCTATCTCGTAAATGAAGACAGAATGCTGAGAACACCGTTTAGTTAAGGTGGGTGAAATGTCTTAAATGCATTATTTACGAGGATTGCCATAGAATAAAAAAATACCGTAATAAAAGTAAATGATATATACTTTTGTTACGGTATTTTTTATAGCAGTCCTCTCAGACACGCTCCAGGTAAGAGGGTTGTTACAGGTATATTTAAGACAATATTTTTCAAGTGAAAGAAATTTATTTCGTTTTCTCCAGAGTAAAGATAAATTCGGTTCCCACACCTTCTGTACTGATCACATCAATATTCTGGTTATGTGCATTGATGATCTCTTTGACTATAGAGAGTATTATATGTCATACTAAGTGCAGCACCAGATAGTATACACATCTGGTTTACTATAGAAAGTCCAAGTCCGGTGCCTTTACGGTCTTTTCCGCGGGATGCATCAATTTTGTAGAAACGATCCCAGATTTTGCCCAGGCTTTCTTTGGGAATGCCGGTTCCGTAATCTTTTACAGAAACGAAGACCTTACCGCTTTTTACAGTTGTTTCAATTTGAACAGAAGAATTATCATTGCTGAATTTAATGGCATTATCAAGAAGGTTGTAAAGAACCTGCTGAATCTGTTCCATATCAGCTCTGACATAAAGTTCATGTCCGGAGAGAAGCAGCTCCAGACGGATCTGGCGGCTGGTGCAGATGCCTTCAAATGTAGCTGCTGTGTTTTTGATGGTATCATTGATATCAAAACGCTGAATGTGCATCATCCGTTTTTTCATATCCAGTTCATTCAGAGTCAGAAGACTGCGGGTGAGTTTTTCAAGACGTTCAGATTCAAAAGCGATGATCTTCAGATACCGTTCCTGCATCTCATAGGGGATGGTACCGTCCAGTATGGCATTGACATATCCCTTGATGGAGGTAAGGGGAGAACGGAAATCATGAGAGACATTTGCAATGAATTTACGCTGATATTCTCCGTTTTTGTTCAGTTCATCGGACATATAATTCAGAGTTTTGGCAAGATATCCCATTTCAGCATCAGAAGGAACGTCTATTTTATATGCAAGATTACCTCCTGCATATTCACTGGCACCTTTCATGATCCTGGCCAGGGGCTTACGTATGTAGTGGCTGTAAGCCCAGAGCAGAAGACTGGTGGCTGCATAGCACAGGAGAAAGATTACCTGCATGATAAAAAGAATACTGCTTCGGCTCTGATAAAGGTTTGTCATCGAATAATGGATTGCCACGTAACCTTTGGTTTCCATATCAGAGGTGATCGGGGCAATAACACTCAAATGATCTGTTTTAAAGAAACCATAAAACTTTCCAATCTGATAATAGTTGCTTCCCCATTTGGAAGCATCGAATTCTTCCAGTGGGATTGGATCCCGGACGTCAATATTTTTCTGTGTACTTACAATGATTTCACCGTTACTGTTGATGATCCACAATACAGCATCCTGAAAATCGGAAATTGCACATAAGTGTTCCTGAAGAGTATCTACTGTACTGGAAGAGATATTGCCTTTAACAGCTTCGTTAGATGCAATATTGTGCGCTTCTGTATAGAGTGCGGCACTTAAAGAGTGTTCCAGATGCTTTTCCACCATATAAGAACCGCCGAGGGTTATGAGGAAAAATCCTAAAATCCCGATGAGAATATAAA
>OODJ01000952.1_pt1 | contig 25339 bp, 17 predicted proteins | sample 1671611 | NCBI WGS metagenome assembly OODJ01 (sample SAMN06348174, study PRJEB24527) | human gut metagenome | biome: human gut; feature: ankylosing spondylitis patient; material: feces | host: Homo sapiens | place: China | collected 2015-10 | reverse complement strand
AAGCGGGGTTTATAAGAAATCTCACCATGGGGAGATGCAGCCACCATTGTTACATTGTTACATTGTTACATGTTACATGTTACATGTAACATTAAGGATTTCACATCCACCTCACGCAGTTCGGCCACCTCGTGAAGCAGTAGGCCATCCGCCCAGACAACTTCCCTACTCCGCCTCAACCGAATAGACGCACGGAGAGAGTGTGTCACACTCGGAGAGTGGAAAAGCAAAAGAAGGAGCACGCCCAGCAAAGAAACCGGTGTACTCCTTCTTCTTATATCTCGGATGAGATGATCGTCTTTTATCTCGGATGAGATGATGGCTTCATAGAGCCTGCGCGCCCTACTTGTTGAAAGTCTTCATGGTCTTGCCGTTCTTCATCAGCAGCATGTTGAAGCCGCGCACCTTGGAATCAGCATTCAGACGCTTGCCATCGGCAGAGAAACGGGCAACTACCTTGCCGGCTCCCTCGGATGCCGGTGCTGCTGCCACGTCGTTGGTCTCGTACAGCGTGTCGAAGAACCAAGTCGTCATTCCACCAGTTTCCTCGGAATCTTCATCGACAGTCTCGCTATCGACAAAGGCGAATCCGGCAATATAGCGACCGTCGGCAGAGATGCCGCAAGGAGAGTTCATACCGCCAGCGTCGTATTCGGCGAATTTCGCAACCTTGGGGAAGGCCTCAGCGAGCGTTTGAAGCGTCTCGCCCTTCTTCCAGATGAAGCCCGTGCGGCCGGAATAGAGACTGCCGCAGCATCCTACGATGGTACCGTCGTCGGAAACGGCAAAGCCGTACAACTCACTATTCTCCATGCCCTCCAGTTGGCTTGCCATGAAGTATTCGACGAGGTCGTTCTCCGTATTGTAGCGCGCTACGCCAAACTCGGAGCCTCCATCGTCGAGAAGCTTCTCCACATTGAGCACGACGTATTTTCCGTTGGCGCTCATGATGGTCTGGTCGCAGCTGAATATGCTGTAGGGCATCGTCGACTCATAAGAGGAAGCGAAATAGCCGCGCGAGAACGGATAGGCCGAGAAGGTCTCGTCGTCGCGGTTGGGTGCCCACAGGAGTGCGGGACGGGTGGCCATAGCGTCAACCCAATAGCCGGTGATGATGGAGTCGTTGGATACGGAAAGCGCAGAGGCACCCGCGCTCTCGGCACCCAGGAACTTGTTGGAAGGCTGCGGCAGGTCTGTCGGCACGCCCTCGTTGAAGAGGCATGGGGTGCCCTCGCCGTCGGTACCGTCGTAGCGCGCGCCCACGATGAGCTTTCCGTTCGGGCTGATGCCCGTGAAGAGATACTGTTCGGCTTCGCCGTAGGTGGTGCATTTCTCGCTGGCAAAATCGAAGATGGCAGCCGGACCGTTCCATCCCACAGCAACGCCATTGTCGGCGATGGCCTTCAGCTGGACGTCGGTGTCGGGATCGGGAGCATCGTATCTCACCATCTTCTGTTCCCGGACGTCAAAAATGAATCCCGCGTTCACGCCATAGCACACGCCGCCGATATACTTACCGTTCGGCGACAATACCGTACACATAAACTGCGAACCATCCGGATCGGGGATTTCTGTCAAACCGTTCTGAGCCATTGCTGCATGGCCTGCTACGAGCAATGCCACCATTGAAAGTAATGTCTTCTTCATAAGCTTTCTCTCCTATTTTTTGGTTATTAATTAGTTTAACGTCTGAAAACTCCAGGCATGAGTGATTAAATCACTACGGCAAAGGTATCAAAAATTTATCGAATAGGAAAATTTTTTCTGCGATTTTTTTGTTTTTGTGCCCATTCGGTGTTATTTAGACAGTACACAAGGATATGTACGGGTATTTTTTGCACATCTCATTTTTTTTTCGTTACTTTGCACTTTGAAGCAATCATCGCATAGTCGTTCATAGATTCCGCACATGAAGAAAACGCTAAAAGTGCTTTTGGCTGTTGTCATCACGCCCATCGCACTGTTTCTGATACTCACCCTGCTCCTTTACTGCCCTCCCGTGCAAAAGTGGGCGGTGGAGAAGGCGGCCCAGGTGGCGTCGGAGAAGACGGGGATGAGGATTACGGTCGAGCAGCTGCGCCTCAGTTTTCCGCTGGACCTTCGGTTGCAGGGCCTGAAAGCCTTGCAGCCCAACGACTCGTTGCCCGGAAAGACGGACACCATCGCCGACGTGAGGAGCCTGACAACCCATGTGCAGATGCTGCCGCTACTCAGCGGGCGCGTGGAGGTGGACTGGCTGACCTTCAAGGGATTGCGAATGAACACGGACCAGCTCATCGGCGACCTGCGCATCAAGGCCGACCTGGAGCGCCTCCACCTCGTGAGCCACGGCGTGAGCCTCGGGGAGGAGCGGGCGAAGGTGAACCTCGCCGACATCAGGGGAGGCTATATCGACGTGGCCCTGGGCGACACCATGCCAAAGGACACGGCCAAGAAGGAGGTACTATGGAAGATAGACGTGGACCGGCTCCAGTTGGCTCACACCGACTTTAGGCTACACCTGCCGGGCGACACGATGAGCGTGAAGGCCCACTTCGGCGAGGCCACGGCGCGGCGGGCGGTTCTCCAGCTGAAAGACAACACGTACAAGGTAGGGGCGCTCGACTGGCACGACGGCGCTTTAGCCTACGACCAAAACTTCGTGCCCCGCGCCAAAAGGGGTTTCGACGCCGCCCATATCAGCCTCAGCGACCTGCACCTCGGCATCGACTCGTTTTGCTATGCCGCCAATACCATCGACCTGCGCATCCGCGCGGCCCATTTCGCAGAGCAAAGCGGAATGCGCGTAAACACGCTCAAGGGAACTTTCCACACCGACAGCACGCGCCTCGCCCTGGAGGACTTCCACCTCACCATGCCGGAGACCGACCTGAAGGGGACGTTCCGCATGGACATGAACGCCTTCGCCGACCGCCACCCGGGACAGATGCTGGCGAGACTGGCGGGCCATACGGCCCTCGGCGACCTGCGGCCCTTCCTGGCCTCCCTGCCCGCCGACGTGGTGGGGGCGCTGCCGAAGTCGCGCATCACGGTGAAGGGCCAGTTGACGGGCAACCTGCAGCGGGCCACGCTTCAAAATATCCACCTCCGTATGGACCGCCACTTCGACCTGATCGCGACGGGACGGGTGGAGAACCTCACGGCGACGAATCGGCTGCGGGCTGACCTGCGGCTGAAGGGACGGACGGAGGACCTGGACTTCGCCTACCACTTCCTGCCACGCGAGGTGAGGAAGATGGTACATCTGCCAAAGGGCATCGGATTCAACGGATCCGTGGGAATCACGCCCTCGGCCTATACGGCAGACCTGAGGGTGACGGAGGGCAGCGGATGGCTGCATATCGACGGAGCTTACCATGCGACCACAGCGCACTACGACGCCCGCCTGGAGGCCATGCGCTTCGACCTGAGCCATTTCCTTCCGACCATGGAACTGGGCGTGCTGACGGGCCACCTGACGGCGGAAGGACGAGGCACGGACGTGCTCAGCCCGCGATCGACGGCGATCGTCAGGGCGGACATACGACAGATGAGCTACGGCGACTATACGCTCGACGGCATCCGGGCGGACCTGCAGTTGCACAAAGGGCGGATGACGGCCAAGGTGGACAGTCGGAACCCGATGGTGGGTGGCAAATTCGGTTTCTCCGGACGCGTCGATGGGAAGCGCATCGACGGCCATTTCCGCGGACAGATAGCGCACGCGGACTTGGCGCGCCTGGGGGTGAAGGACTATCCGTTTGTGCTCTCGGGCTACGCAGACGTGGAAGTCGGCTCCAACCTCAAGAATACTCACTACATCCAAGGGCCCGTCTCCCACCTGCGGCTGACCAGCAGGGAGAAACACGCGCCCCACGAACTGCTCAACGGTTCGTTTGACGTGATGGCGCAGCTGAAGGGCAACCAGCTGGAGGCGCAACTGAAAGGACAACTGGAGAAGGCGGACCTCAAGGGGCTGGGCCTGGTGGACAAGGCGTATAATCTGCAGGCGGAGACGGACATCAGCGTGAGGTCCAACCTCGGAAGCACACATAGCGTGAGGGGATCGATAGACCGGCTGCTGCTCACCGAACGGCGCGACACGGCGCTGGTGCGCCTGCTGGCGGGCGACTTCTCGCTCGACGGGGGCACGAGGGGCAAGACCGTGGAGGGACGCGTAGGGGCCAACGTGTCGGTGGCGGATCTCTACCAACTGGGACTGACGGAGCAGCCGCTGGCCCTCTCCACCCGCGCGAACCTACAGGTGTTCACGGACCAGAAGGACGAGCTGATGGTGAAGGGACTGGTGGGCAACCTGCTGCTGCATGAGAAAGACCGGACGCTGGCACCGGGCGACCTCTCGCTCGACGTGCTGAGCCGACGCGACACGACCCACGCCGACATCACGGGGGGAGACTTCCAGCTCGACGCCGACTTCGAGGGCAGCTACAGCCATCTGGCCGAGGTGGGAACGCGCATCGCCGAGACCATCAAGCGGCAGACGGAGGAGCGCGTGATAGACCAAAAGGCGCTGCTGAGCCAGTTGCCCAACGGCCACTTCATCCTCAATACGGGCACGAGCAACTTCATCAGCCAACTGCTGCGGCAGAGCGGCTACGCTTTCCGGGCGGCGCAGGCGGACATCACGTCGTCGCCGGAGACGGGTATCAACGGGTTTGTGAGCGTCGATTCGCTGGTCTATCAGGACAACGTGACGATCGACATGCTCAACATCAACCTGCAGAGCGACGGCAGTACGCTCAACTACGACATGGCGGTGAGCAATTTGCCGTCCAATAGCTATCCGTATAGCGGACAAATCAACGGATCGTTCTTCGAGAAGGGACTCGTCACCCATGCCGTCGTCAAGGACAAGGAGGGAAAGACGGGACTGGACCTGGGACTGCGCGCGGCCATGGAGGGCAACGGCGTGAAACTCGACATCACCTCGCCGACGGCGATCCTCGGCTACAAGGCTTTCGACGTGAACAAGGACAACTACGTCTATCTGGGACAGGACAGCCGCGTATCGGCCAAGATGATCCTGCGCGCCAGCGACGGAACGGGTGTGCAGCTCTACTCCAACGACGCCGACACGACGGTGCTGCAGGATGTCACCCTCGCCATGCACCAGTTTGAACTGGACAAGGTGCTGGCGGTGCTGCCCTTCGCACCCAAGATCTCGGGCACGCTCAACGGAGACTACCACGTCGTACAGACGGAGAGCGACCTCACCGTCTCGGGCGACATGACGATCCACAACTTCATCTACGAGAACGCGCCCATGGGCAACGTGGGGGCCGAGGTGGTCTATATGCCGAAGGAGGACGGTTCGCACTACGTCGATGCCATCATCCGCAAAGACGACGACGAGGTGGGGACGCTCACGGGTACCTACAAGGACGAGGGCAAGGGACTGCTCGACGCGGAACTGGCGATGAACCAATTCCCGCTCCACTTCGTCAACGGTTTCGTGCCCGATCAGATCGTAGGACTGCAGGGAGCCGGAGAGGGAACGCTCTCGCTGCACGGACCCCTGGACCAGCTGGACATCAACGGCGAACTCTACCTCGACTCCACACGCCTGGTCAGCGTGCCCTACGGCGTCTCCATGCGCTTCGCAGACGACCCCGTGACGATCGAGCACAGCCGACTGAAGTTTGAGAACTTCGAGATGTTTGCCAACAACGACCGACCACTCAACATACAGGGTTATCTCGACTTCAGCGACTTCAACAAGATGTATCTCAACGTGAGAATGAGGGCGGACAACTTCCAGATCATCGACGCCAAGGAGAACGCGCGATCGGAGGCCTATGGCAAGGCGTTCGTCAACTTCAGGGGCCTCATGCGCGGACCGCTGAACAACCTATGGCTGGGGGGAAAGATCGACGTGCTGGGAGCCACGGACATGGCCTACGTCATGAGGGACGCACAACTGACATCCGACTCCGAACTGGACAACCTCGTGCAGTTTAGCAACTTCAGCGACACCATCCCCGAGACGCTCAACCGCCCAGACATCACGGGTCTGAACATGAACCTCAACGTCAACGTGGACGAGCAGGCGCGCATCGTCTGCTACCTCACGGCGGACCACTCCAACTACATCGACTTGATCGGCGGAGGAACGCTCTTTCTCACCTACAACCCGACCAACGAACTGCAGCTGCGCGGACGCTACACGCTGAGCAACGGCGAGATGAAATACTCGCTGCCCATCATCCCCCTGCGCACCTTCCAGATACAGGACGGCAGCTATATACAATGGACGGGGGACCCGATGAAGCCGACGCTCAACATCACGGCCACGGAGGACGTGAAGACGGCCGTGGCATCGTCGGAAAACTCACAGGGACGCATCGTGGACTTCGACTGCGGCGTGAGACTGTCGAAGACGTTCCCCGACATGGGCGTGGAGTTTGTCATCGACGCACCGGAGGACGCGCAGATGCGCAACGAGCTCAACATGAAGAGCGCGGAGGAGCGGTCGAAACTGGCCGTCTCCATGCTGGCCTCGGGAATGTACCTGGACAGCAACGTGGGCAACTTTGCCATGAACTCGGCGCTGGCGAGCTTCCTGCAGACGGAGGTGAACAAGATCACGGGCAGCGCTTTCCGCTCGATGGGCCTGGACCTGACGGCCAACCTCGAGAGCACGGCGGACGCGACAGGAGCGCTCCACACCGACTATACGTTCAAATTCTCGAAACGCATCCTCAACAACCGACTGCGCATCAGCATGGGCGGACGCGTCTCGACAGGAGCCTCGGCGGCGGACGACAACGGTGCCTACTTCGACAACTTCTCGCTGGAGTACAGACTCAACCAGAAGGAGACGCAATATCTCAAGCTCTACTACGAGCGGGAGGCCTACGACTGGCTCGAAGGCAACATCAGCGTCTTCGGAGGTGGTTTCTCCTGGCGACGGAAGCTGCGCCATTTCAAGGATATCTTCAAACTGAAGTCTGACGACGACGCCGTCATCCCCGTCATCCGTACTGACTCCACACAACGAAAACTCCCATGAAACAGATATACCTCTTCCTATGGGCCGCCATCGGCGTGGTCCTCCTCTCGACGGGCTGCAGTTCGACAAGCGCCATACCGGACGGCGAGCAGCTCTATACGGGCATGAAGCCCACGGAGTATGTGGATGCTGACAAGTCGGAGCACGCCACCTCGGTGCGCGAGGAGCTCGACGTGGTGCTCGTCACCAAGCCCAACGGTTCGCTCTTCGGAAGCCCTACCCTACAGTCGCCGCTGAAGATCGGTCTATGGATATGGAACGCTTTTTCCCAGGGGACCACGTCCTTTGACAAATGGATGGTGAAGGCGTTTGGCACGCAGCCGGTGCTGATGAGCTATGCCAACCCTGACCTCCACACCACGGTGGGCAGAAACCTGCTCAAGAAGCGCGGCTACTTCAATGGCGACATCAGCTACAGTCTCGTACCGCAGAAGAACCCGAAGAAGATGAAGTTGCAATACGCCGTCCGCATGGGCCAGCTTTGGACGATCGACACGCTCGGCTACGTCGGATTCACGCCGGGCCAGGACAGCCTCATCAGCGCCCATGCCGACGAGGCGATGACGAGAAGCGGCGCGCCCTTTGATATCTCGACGCTCGAAAGCGAGCGCCAGCGCATCACACAGTTGTTTCGCGACAATGGCTACTTCTACTATGAGAAGGGAATGGCAAGCTATCTGGCCGACTCGGTCTCGCGACCGGGAACGGTGGCGGTGAACCTCCAGCTCCTCGACTCCATCGATGGGCGCGCCCTGAGGACCTGGACCATCCGCAACATCAACGTCAACCTGCGGCGCAGCCTCTTTGAGAAGATCGACACGACGAGCCACGGACGATCCCTACGCGTACACTATAACGGCACCCACTCGCCCTTGCGCCGCCGCGTGCTGAGCAATCAAATCAAACTGAAGCGGGGCGACCTCTACAGCGCGAGCCTGCAGGAGGAGACACAGCAGCGGCTCAACGCCACGGGCATCTTCTCGCAGACGCGCCTCTCGTTCGTACCCATCGACAGCACGGAGCAATGCAGCCAGCTCGACGTCGTGGCCGACTGCGTCTTTGACAAGCCCTACGACTTCTTCATCGAAGCCTACGGCAAGGGAAAGACGAGCGGCAAGTTTGGGCCGGAGCTGATCATGGGTCTCACCAAGCGCAACGCCTTTCGGGGTGGCGAACTCCTCAACTTCCGCGTCAACGGCGCGTTTGAATGGACCTGGGGACGATCAGACAACCAAGAGAGCTCGGGCATGAGCAGCTACGAGTATGGTGGCGAGGTGAGCCTCCAGTTGCCGCGACTGCTCATCCCCTTCCGGGGCACGGCGAAGCAGCGCCATGAGAAGGCACGACGCAGGATACAGGAGGCCATCGCAAGGGGCGAGGACCCGGCCACCGTGCGCCGGCGCCGCAAGGTCTATTACGAGACGCCGATGACCACGCTGCGCGCCTCGACGAGCGTCATCAACCGCAAGGCCTACTTCAAGCGCCATGTGGTGTCGGGAGAACTGACGTACAACTGGAAGCCGACGGAGCGGAGCGAATATAAGTTTTCGCCCTTGCTGCTGACCTATGAATACATGCCGAGCCATACGGAGCGGTTTGACCAGATGACGGAGGAACTGCCCTACCTCGCCATGAGTTTCTCGGACCAGTTTATACCGAAACTGGAGTTTAGCTACACATACCAGAGCAAGGCGGGGACGCCCAACCCCATCAAGTGGTGGACGACGCTATCGGAGGCTTCCAACCTCCTGTCGCTGGGCTACATGGTGGCGGGAAAAAAGTGGGACGAGAAGGGCAAACTGATGTTCAAGAATCCCTACGCACAGTTTGTGAAGTTTGAGACCAACTTCACCAAGCAGTGGAGCACGGGCGAGAAATCCACCCTGGTGGCGCACATCGGCGCAGGCGGCATCTTCAGTTATGGCAACAGCACCTATGCGCCCTATACGGAACAGTTTTTCGTGGGTGGCGCCAACAGTATCCGCGCCTTCAACGCCCGCGAGATAGGACCGGGAAGATACCGCAGCGTCTCTCCCCTCTTCTCCTATGTGGAACAGACGGGCGACTTGAAGTTTGTGGCCAACCTGGAATACCGCCCGCATCTCGTGGGATCGCTCTATGGCGCGGCCTTCCTCGACATGGGCAACGTGTGGACGCTCAAGAAGCACGACGAGATGGAGCAGACGACGTTCCAGCTCAAGCGGATATTCAAAGACGTGGCCTTCGGCACGGGTGTGGGACTGCGCTACGACGTGGGATTCTTCATCCTTCGCGTCGATTGGGGTCTCGGCCTCCACTTGCCCTACGACACGGGCAAGAGCGGATTCTTCAACATCGGCCACTTCAAGGATGCACAGACGCTCCACTTCGCCGTGGGACTACCCTTCTAAACTGGTTCTTCCGGAAAATAGGGTGATTCGACCTGAACACATAGAAGACAACTTGTATTGGTTGTTTCCCCCAACTCAGCAGGACGTATTAGCACCAGCTCAAACCCTGAAACCGAGGGGCTTTTGACCGTAGAGAGCAAAATGAAACGACGAGACCGCCGAAGTCTCGTTTTTTCTTTGTAATTTTGCACCGAATTTGCAAAAAGCAGACGGTCGGCATCACGAAAAACGCACACCGTCGAGCCAAAAGCATCGCTACAGAGGCTGCGCGAGCGCGCGGAGAGCAGCGACAAACGACAGCAAGTCGTATCTACTGACGACAGCAAGTCAACAACTACTGACGACAGCGAAACAACACTTCAAACAGAATGAATAAGACAAAAGAAATCAAAGAATTCTGCATCATTGCCGTGTCAATGATTCTCGGAAGTCTGGGATGGTGCGCCTTCCTGCTTCCCCACCAAATCACGATCGGTGGCCTGGGAGGTATCTCCTCCGTCCTGTTTTGGGGCACGGGCATCCCTATTCCCTACACCTACGCCGTGGTCAACGGCATCTTGATGATCGCAGCCCTGAAACTCCTCGGATGGCGATTCTGCGTCCGAACGATCTTTGCCGTCACGGTGTTCTCCTTCAGTGTCGGTTTCTTCCAGAAGGTGTTCGAGGGACAAGTCCCGTTTGCCGGCCAGACTTTTCTGGCCTGCGTGGTCGGAGGCGTCATCATGGGCGTGACGATGGGCGTCGCCCTGCAATACAACGCATCTACGGGAGGATCGGACGTGATCGCCGCCATCGTCAATAAGTATCGCGACATCTCGCTGGGACGCGTCATCCTGATGTGCGACCTCTGTGTGATCACCTCCAGCTACCTCGTCCTCGAATCCTGGGAAAAGGTCATCTACGGCTATATCACGCTCTGTGTGATGTCGTGGTCGGTCGATTACGTCATCAACGGTATGCGCTCGAGCGTGCAATTCTTCATCATCTCCGACAAATGGGAGGAGATGGGCCACGCCATGAACGAGGAGGCCAACTGCGGCTGCACCGTCATCGAGGCGCGCGGCCTCTATACGGGTGCCCAAAAGGGCATGCTCTTCATCATCGTCCACGGACGCAAGAGCCGCGAGGTAATGCAGGTCGTCAACCGGATCGACCCGCACGCCTTCGTCTCGCAGGCTCCCGTCAGCGGTGTCTATGGCCTGGGATTCCAAAAGATTAAGAAGTAAGGCCCACAGCCGAGTAGCCTAACCACTCAATTGAGTAGGAGGAAAACGAAGCAGTTTTCTTCCTACTTTCGTTTCCGACCTCTCACACCACCGTACGTGCGGTTCCGCATACGGCGGTTCCTATTTTGGATACCATTCGAGATACGCATCCATTAAAGTAGCATACCCTGCCCTACATAGATGCTCATTTGTTATAGCTCTATGCAGTATGTAGCTGTCTGCTATACGCCAATAGCCCTTGCGAGTATTACCCCATTCGTATACTTGGTATTTATTGATACCACATTTAATAAGGTTTGCCACTTTTGTCTTGGGTTCCTTCCAAGCTTTCCATATACACATGCGGATTCTACGCCTTAGCCATTCGTCTGTTACAAGCAAGAGACGCTTCATATTGGCAAGGTGATAATAGCCGACCCACCCTCTTATGTATTCTTTCAGCTTTTGCTTTCTCTTGGCATATCCCCATCCCTTGCTGCGACTTGTCAGTTCTTTCAACTTTGACTTCATCTTGGCTTTGGACTTTGGATGCACCGTGAGTTGGCATTTGCCTTTCATCACATAGAAGGAGTAGCCGAGATATTTCACCCCGCGCACATACGACACTACGGTCTTCTCCTTGTTGACTTTGAGATATAGAACATTCTCTATAAATCGGGTTATAGACTCCTTCACTCGCATTGCAGCCCTTTTAGACTTGCAGAATATCATCGAGTCGTCGGCATAGCGTACAAAGGGAAGCCCTCTGCGTTCGAGTTCCTTGTCCAATTCATTGAGCATGATGTTACTCAACAACGGACTTAGCGGTCCTCCTTGGGGAGTTCCCTCTTCGCTCGCTTCGAACAAGCCTTTGTTCATTACAGCACTTCGGAGATATTTGTGTATAAGACTGACCACTCTGCCGTCTTTTATCGTACGGCTGAGGATTTCTATGAGTTTGCTATGGCTCACCGTATCGAAGAAGCGTTCAAGGTCAAGGTCCACTACATATATGTAGCCTTCGTTGATTATCCTTTGCGCTCCTCGTAGTGCGTCATGGCATCCTCTTCTCGGTCGGAAGCCGTAGCTCGTCTTGGAGAATTGGTTCTCATAGATGGGAGTCAATACTTGGTTTATGGCTTGTTGCACCAGACGGTCTACTACTGTAGGTATTCCCAACAGGCGCATCTTGCCATTGTCCTTGGGGATTTCTACCCTTTTCACTGGGTTCGGACGGTAAGAACCGTCCATCAAGGAACGGATGAGTTCATCCTTATTGGTCAAGAGCCATGGGAGCAGCTGCTCGCACGACATCTTGTCGATACCACCACAGCCCTTGTTTCTCATCACTGCCTTGTAGGCTCGGCTGAGATTTGAAGGACTGAGGATTTGCTCGAAAAGGTGTTCCTTGTCGAATGGTACTTCCACGATGTTGTCTTCACACATCCACATAAAGGTCTGCACTCCCCCATACCATTCGGTTTCCGACCTATTTCTTTGGTGGCAGCCATTAACTTGGGATAATGTTTTCTGCATTCTTTCCTTCATGAGGTATGTTTCAATTACTATCGTTTAATTGTTAGGTTCAGCCCTTCGTGCAACGTTATCGAGTATTGCACTACTGTGGCATCTGCTGACTTCTCACGGCAAGCTTTACTCCGCTTCTTTCGTAAAAAAACTATTTGAAGCGTCCGTGAGACCTCCTCGGATAAGGGCATTATCTTTTCATCTTATACCCACTTCATTTTTTCGCAAGCTCAAGGAAACTCCACCAACCATTCCGAATAGCTATGGGACTTTGATTTGCTTTGCAATCTTATCCATGGTTAAATGCCTTATATGAAGTTCCTGTTCGTTAGGTCAGATGTTTGCCGCCGGCTTCTTTCAGATTCCAACTCACGATGGACACCCTTGCCATTGGCTAGGTAATTCCCGCTATTAGGGCTTACTAGGGACTTGCACCTATTAGACAATGCTCATGCCGAGCATACTACCAGATGTTGATGCCACGCAGCAAACGGCGATGACACCACCCCAGGCTGGCTGCTATCAGGAGCACAGCCACAGGCAATACCGAAATATAACAAGCTATGACATTGTCAAACCATACACCCTTGACAAACGCCATTACCCTACTCGCCTCTACATCTACAATCATGCCATGCAGGGCGATGAATTCTACCAATCTGAACAGAGTCATCACCAGCAATGCCAATACATGCACCGAAAGGAGATACCCAAAAGCCTTAAAATATCGTTTCATTTTTATTCTACTTTAGAAATCGGGTGCAAAGTTAATAATATCCCAATAAAAGCAAAATTTCTAGCCTTATTCTGTCTATAAACAAATAATTATATGTAACTTTGCAGCCAAAATAACATAATAAGACTTCGATAAGACATGAACATCAAGTACAACAAAGCCCTATGGCTCATCATCATCCTGGCTATCGTGATGATGATTCCATTCCTCGGACTCACAGATTTCAATACCAAGGGAGAGCCGCGCGAAGCGGTGGTTGCCTACACCATGCTGGAACATGGCAACTGGATTCTGCCTATCAACAACGGAGGTGATATCCCTTACAAACCGCCATTCTTCCACTGGTGCATCGCCTTCTTCAGCCTCTTCATCGGCCATGTGAATGAGTACACCTCACGTCTTCCATCCGCCGTATCGCTGGTATTGATGACCATTGGCGGCTTCGTATTCTATGCCAAGCGCAAGAACGCCCCAACCAGTCTCATCGCAGCCATCCTCACGCTCACCGCCTTCGAGGTGCACCGTGCGGGTATGAACTGCCGTGTAGATATGGTGAACACCGCCTTTATGGTGGGAGCCATGTATCTGCTCTACCGCTGGTGGGAGAAAGGAAAGCACCAGTTGCCTTGGCTCGCTATCCTCTGCATGAGTGGCGCTACGCTTACCAAAGGTCCTGTGGGCATCATTCTGCCTTGCTTTGTGATGGGCGTATTCATGCTTACCCAACGTGAGAACTTCTGGGGCATCGTATGGCGCATGGCTCTAACCGCCCTGCTCTCGCTCGTTATTCCTTTCTGCTGGTATTATGCAGCCTATCTGCAAGGCGGCGATGAGTTTCTGCGCCTGGTGAAGGAAGAGAACATCGACCGATTCATGGGCAAGATGGCATACGAATCGCACGAGAACCCAGCGTGGTACAACCTTCTCACGCTCATCACGGGCTGGTTGCCTTACACCTTATTATTATTGTTCTCGCTCTTCATTCTGCCATGGAAGAAGTTCTCGAAGACCCGTTTCCTTGAGAATGCGAAGAAGGCTACTCCGCTGCAGGTGTTCACCTGGCTCGCCTTCCTCCTGGTACTCTTCTTCTACTGCATCCCAAAGAGCAAGCGCAGCGTTTATCTGCTGCCATGCTATCCGTTCATGGCCTATCTCATCGCCGAATACATCGTTTGGATGATGAAGGAGAAGATGGGAGCCTTGAAGGTTTATGCCGGGGCGATTGCTTCGATAACCCTGATTCTCAATATCGCCCTGCTGGTGGTAAAAAAAGGATGGGTGCCAGAAAGCATCTTCCACGGCAAGCATGCCATAGACAATATCGCCATGCTCCATGCGCTCGAAAACAACGATTTGCTCATCCCATGCAGCATCTTTATGGTTATCACTTTGGGGGGAGTTTACCTCATCTTCCGGGCACTCAAGAAGAAGAATCCAGGCAATATTGTTTCATATACCCTTGCCACCATCGTGGGTCTCTTCCTGATGCTCGACTCCAGTCTGCAGCCACCTGTGCTCAACACGAAAACCGATAAGCATCTGGCGCCAGTTATCGAGAAGAAGTTTGATACCAGCAAACTCTATTCTTATATGTCGGTAGATATGCTGCATTTCTTCAGCCTCAACTTCTATCTGGGCGATAAGATCCAGCAGTTTGACAAGGTATTGCCACAGGATGGCGTGCTGATGATTCCGGAAGAAGACATGCCTGATTTCCTTGAGAAATTCGGCAAGGACTATACCTTCCAGAAGGTTTGGGAAGTAAGAAAGACGGTAGAATGGCACAACAAGGTAGGTTTCTACCGATTCGTGAAGACTAGTGCCAATATTGCACTTAACAAATGAGTAGTGATTAATTATTAGTGATTAGATACAAAAATAGCATCGGGATTATAAGTACCGATGCTATTTTTGTATCTATCAAATTGATATTCTTCTTATTTTCTTTCTTCGATAAGATTATACTCTTTCTTCGATGAAGTATCGTGGGCGACGTTTCACCTCGGTATAAATCTTGCCGATATAAACACCCGTGATGCCTACACCCGTGGTGATGATGCCTCCGATAAACCACATGGAAACAAGCATAGAGGTCCAGCCCTGAATGGTCTTGCCCTGGAAATATTCTACCAAGGCAAAGATAATCATGATGATTGCTACTAAAGTCATCGCCAGACCCAGGAAGGTGATAAACTTCAATGGTGCCACGGAGAACGAAGTGATGCCATCTATACTGAAACTCAGCATCTTGGTAAACGGATACTTACTCTCACCCGCCTCACGAGCCTTGCGGTCGTAATAGACGAACCCCTCTCGAAAACCCAACTGGCGGACGATGGCTCTGAGGAAAAGATTGCGCTCAGGATACTGCATCAGCGCCTTTAGGGTGCGGTTGGTCATCATGCGGAAATCGGCATGATTGTAAACCGTCTCCTTATCCACACTCTGCATCAGTTTATAGAAAGCCTGGGCGGTAAAGCGCTTGAAGAAGGTATCGGTCTTGCGCTCCTTGCGCACACCATAGATGATATCCTTGCCTTCCTGCACCTGGCGCACCATATCCACGATAACATTCTCATCGTCCTGCAGGTCGGCATCGATACTTACCATCGCATCACAATGGTCTACCGCAGCTTCCATACCTGCCCAAAGCGCATTCTGATGGCCCCGGTTATGCGACAGTTTGATGCCATGCACATACCCATGCTCCTTGGCAGCATCCGAAATCATCTGCCAAGTATGGTCACGACTGCCATCGTCGACAAGCAGCAGTTCTGTGTCTGCATCAGTCTCTTTCTTAATTTTTCTGATCAATGCCCCCAGCACATCTAAGGTCTTAGGCAGCACTTCTTCCTCGTTATAACAAGGGATAACTATCAATATCTTCATTTATAAGCCAGTATTTATTCAAGATGCAAAAGTAACTCATTTTTTCTATTTAAACAAGAAAAACGGTTAATATTTTTTATTCTTGATATATTTTTCCCGTTTTTCTCCATTCTTTCTTACCATTTCCACTTTACCTGTATCTCCAGATCGGATTGTGAAGAGCGGGAGATTTCCTGCAAACCAGAAGAGATGTGAGAGCGGTCGAAATAATCGGTTGTACCCAATTTGGCGATAAGCAGCAGATGGGAACCTATCTCTGAGCGTGCCACCAAGGCGTAACGGATGCCCTCGCCGTAGTAGCTGCCGAAACTCATCTGATAGAGCAGACCAGGCTCATAAGCGTAGATACGGGAGGCGAAATCGGAAGTATGAAAATAGCCCAGGCAGCCTCTCAACGTTCCTTTCAACTGCTTCTTCCATTTCCATTCCCATCCTATATGCTCGCTCACCATATAGCCTTTACTAAGCTCATCGTCCTCATTCTTCATCGTGCTTTCCGCCTGGCTCATCGTATAGTCGAAACTGGTTTTGGCGCTCCATCGTTTTTGGACTATTGTGGCATAGAGGCGCAGACGGCCGGTCGTGGTTCCCGCCTTATCCTTATAACGGAACCTTCCTCCTACCGTCAGGACTCTGGAGGGCTGGAAGAGAATATTCACCAGATTATCCCAACTCTGAGTACTCTCCCTGGTCTGATACTTAGGCCAGGCGAAATAGGCGAAATCGCTATAGGCTGTGATGCTCCAATGATGGGCAGGAATCCAGGTAAAGCCCAGATATACGCCGTTTTCATCCTGCACATCGCTCCCCTCGGAAAAGCTGTTGCTGAAGAGAGAATAGTAACGGGCAGAATAGTACCTGTGAAGAGCCATGAGCGTGAAATGGTCGGAACAGAGATAGGAGGCTGCATTGAGCGTGGCTATGGAACCGCAATCGCCAGTTGCCGTCTCGCCGGAGAGGGTGAGGCGATGGGAGATATAACCATAGCTGATACTGGCATTCCAAAAGGCATTCCCCTCTGGAGCAAAACGCTTGTAAAGCTGGCTTTTATTGGGCGTGAGCGGAAGGGAAAAAGAGGTATAAAAGGCTGTACCTCCGATGTGCCAGCCCTGATGCCGGTAACTGATGTTGCCTCCCACAAGTGTATTGGATGCTACCTTCTGTTTAGCAATCTCATTCACCGTGCGATGCAAACCGGTCTTCAGGATGGTCTTGATGCCCCCGCCGTCAGCAGAAAGCGTAGCATCTATCTGGCGATAAGAAAGAAAACCAGTCAGTTCGAGGCCCTTTAATAAGGTATAGGTGGCGGCGGCGCCTTGCAGATAATTGGCTGAAGAACGGGAAGAATGACCGCGGATGATGCAGGAAGATGATCTGCCCAAGGAGGTTAAGGCTGAGAGTTTGCCGAAGCCGAAATCATTATTGAGTATCAGTCCCAATCCTGCGTTCAGTCTGTATCTGCCCAGGGTGATATTCTTCCATCTGCCCAGGTTCTTTACCTGAAGATAGAAGGAATAGAAGTCGTAACCCATCGTGTTCCTGCCTCCGAAGAATGGTTCGCCGGCATCCTGAGAAGCTACGAATCCCAGTTTGACGGAATTGCCGTAGCGAAACTGGTAGCGCAGTCCGTGCTTGTAAGGATAACCCAGATAGCCGTCGGTTCCGCTCGCATCGCCCTTGCGCTCATAAAAAGGAACCTTCAACATGCCCATCACTTCGTGCTTGCCATACTGGGCGATGGTTTTAAGACTGGGAAAAGCCGGCTTGCTCCCGTCATCGGCCACATAAAAGAAACAATTCATCAGCTGGCGCTGATACCAGCCGATGCTGCTTATCAGGGTAAGCTCGCTCATACTCTTCAGCTGTCCATAGCGGTAGATATAGAACAGGATGTCTTCTACCTGCGATGCAGTAAGAAACGGCATGCGCTCCAGTTCTTCTCTCGTTGCCGTATTCAGATTGACGGGATGCTGCGCCATCTCCTCCAAATCTTCTTCATAGTCCTGCCAGGCTACATGCTCGAAATCTTCGGATGCAGAAAGGTCGGACAGCAGTTGCTGCCAGGGTGGCGAAGCGGAAAGAGAATCTTCGGGCACGGCGCCCAGTTCTGAAAGAGAGGAAGATTGGGCTTGAGCCCATGAGGCACAGAAGATTTGGGAGCTGCCTACGAGAAACAGTTTCAACAAGAGGGATGTTATGGAATGAGCATGCTTCATCTGCAGTAGGCACTTCATTTATTAAATTAAGACAAAGTTACTGCTAAAATATGAAAAAGAGAAAGAAAAAGCCAAGAATCTTTCTCAATTTGAGAAATAATCTGTAATTTTGCGGCGTAATTAGTAACACAAAGGGGCTTACACCTCTTTATATATAGAAGAAGCTCCACGAAGAAAAGGAGCTGGACAAAGAACTTTGAGGAGATTTACATGAAACAGAAAATATACTTTTTACTGGCGATGCTCTTCTGTATCACCCTGCAAACCATGGCGCAGACCGATGGCGACAACCCTGAAGACAGGGAGGTGGACATGGATGCCCCTACCTTTGAACCGATGGTGAAGGTAGGAAAAGTGCTCCTGGATCATGACAGCGTGCAATATGTTCAGGTGAACAACGTGTACGTTTATCCGCAGCCGGTATTCAAGAACGCCAAGGAGCGAATGGCTTACAACCGTTTGGTATACAACATCAAGAAGGTGCTTCCGATAGCCAAAGAGGTAAGAAAGATTATCATCGAAACGGGTGATTATCTGGAAACGCTGCCTAACAAGAAGGCAAAGGATGCCCACATGAAACTGGTAGAGAAAGGTATCAAACAGGAATATACCCCGAGAATGAAGAAACTCACCTATGCACAAGGTAAACTCTGCATCAAACTGGTGTATCGCGAATGCAATTCCTCATCCTATCATCTTATCCAAGCCTTCCTGGGTCCTATCCGTGCCGGATTCTATCAGGCATTTGCAAGCCTCTTCGGTGCCAGCCTCAACAAGAAGTACGACCCGAACGGCGTTGACAGATTAACAGAAAGAGTGGTAAGACAGGTAGAATCGGGGCAGATTTAACCAGCTCATCTTATTCAGAAAGCCCATACACTTAGGTATAAAAGCATTTCCAGTCAATAGGAATTGCTTTTATACCTAAGTTTTTTTGTTGATACAAGCAGAAGAAATCTCCGTTCATCGACGTTGAATGTCCGTTCAGCGTCGTTGAACGGCGGTTCATAGACGTTGAACGGCGGTTCAACGTCGATGAACGAAGATTTAAACAGACTGAAAAAAGAAATGTTCCTAAGAAAAGCAACAACTTTTCCTAGGAACATTTCCTTTTATATTCGAATGGGATGCCCACCTATTCCTCAGTATAAAGCACCTGAATCATAGTCTGGCCAACCGCCTTAAGCACATTCTTATCTAGATGAGCCATATCATCGCTCACGGTGTGCCAGGTAGGACCGAAACTGCTCTGCTGACAGTCCGGATAATAAGCAATCACATCTACAGTAGGAATCTTAGCCTTCTCGTTGACCGGAATATGATCATCAGTAATCATTCCGCCATCGCTCTTAGGGAAGTAAGAGCCGAAACCAGCCTGACGGGCTGCAGCCCAAACCTTCTTCACGATGCCACCGGCATACTGCATAGACATGCCCTCACGATAGAACTTGGCTCCCTGTCCGCCCACCATATCGAGGAGGATTCCGAAACGTGGATTATATCCCTCAGGCTTGTTCTCGCTCCAGTACTGGGCACCCAATGCCCAAGTATCGCCATCGTCTTGAACATCAGCCCACTGAGGTGTTCCCCAGTCTTCGGTATCGAAACATACGAAATCTACGCCGATGTTGGGATTCAGCTTCTTGTCAGCCTGCAGCTGGCGGGCTATCTCCAACATGACGGCTACTCCGCTGGCTCCATCGTTGGCTGCCATTACAGGCTTGCGCCAGTTGGTGCTGTCGGGGTCGTTGTCGGCCCAAGGACGGCTGTCCCAATGGGCACAGAGCAAGATGCGGGTTTCAGCCTTCGGGTTGTAATGGGCGATGATATTGGTATTCTTCAGGATGGTACCATCATAGCCCTTGAGGTCAGCCTTCTGGGTTTCTACCTCGCAACCAAACTGCTTGAACTTGCTCACTATCCATTCGCCACACTTGTCGTGCGCCTCGCTGTTCATGACGCGAGGACCGAAATCGCATTGTGCGGCACAATAAGCCAACGCCGAATCGGCATTAAAGGCAGGACCTACAGGATTCAGCTTCTCTGCTTCCTCTACTTCCTGGATTTCCGGCGAACTGGTGTTGGCATTCTTATAGCTGATAGCTCCAGCTACCACTCCGGCAGCTACTACCAAGCCTAAAATTATCTTCATTTTCTTCGTCATCGTATTTACTTTGAACTTTATGATTACTTAATAACTATCGAATTGGCTTTCCCTTTGGCCGCCGAACGTTGTTTCTTCGTTCTTCACTCTTCATTCTTCACTTTCCAAAGTTCTGCACCTGCGTCATCACTCTGAGCCAGTTGCCTCCCCAAATCTTGATAATATCCTGCTCGCTATATTTGCGGCGCAACAACTGGAGGGTGAAATTGATGAGTTCAGAAGAGTCGGCGAGCCCCCGGATGCCGCCGTCTCCATCAAAGTCGGTACCCAGACCTACGTGGTCGATACCCATCACATCGATGGCATGCTCAAGATGGGCGATAGCGTCCATGATGTCGGCTTCACCCTCTTTACGCAGGAATCCGTGATAGAGCGTGGTATGAGCCACACCACCCTTTGCTGCGAGAGCACGCATCTGGTCATCGGTCAGATTGCGAGGCACATCGCAGAGCGTGCGGCTGCTGCTATGGCTGCAGACAATAGGCGTCTGGCTGATATCAAGTGCATCGTAGAAACTCTTCTCGCCACCATGACTCAAATCTACCATGATGCCCAGACGGTTCATCTCCTGAATCACCTTCTCGCCAAAACTGCTCACACCATTATGGGTATTGCAGCCGCGGGCACTATCGCAGATATCATTATCACCATTATGGCAGAGCGTGATATAAACGATGCCGCGCTGGGCGAAATGCTTCACGTTACTGATATCGTGCTCCAGGGCGAGACCGTTCTCGATGCCGAGCATGATGCTCTTTCTGCCATTCCGCTTATCGCTATAAAGATCGGCAGGAGTGCGGGCTATGCTGAGATACTGGCTGTTCTTGCTCACAATCTCTTCTATCTTGTCGAAGATGAGGTCGGCATACTGCGCAGGTCCCTTTACATCGAAAGCCACCTTGCTGCTGAAGCTCTCGCCTATCTGAGGCTGTGGCAGGTAAGCTACCATCGTGGTAGCATCCTGATGACCATCGGTCATCTTATGGAGATCAACCAGGATGCGGGAATCGCGATGATCAAACTTGATGCCCTGAGGGAAGAACATCGGAGTATCACAATGGGTATCGAGCGTAAGGATGCGCTTATGCAACTGCTTGGCTGCATAAAAGTTGTTAGCCTGATTAACCAGCCATTGGAAAATCTTCAATCCTTCTTCTTCCAGCCATTCCGGATGCCATTGCACACCGAGAATCTGCTTATATTCGCTACTCTCTACTGCCTCGATAATATGGTCGGAAGATTTGGCGATAGTGCGCAGATGCTTGCCTGGCTCGCTTACCGCCTGATGGTGGAACGAGTTGACAAAGATCTTCTCCTTATTATATATATTAAATAAGGTGGAATCTTTCCTGATTTCTACGATGTGGGTAGGTTCAGTACGGTCGGCATCCTGGCTGTGTTTTACCAGCTGCTTGATATCCTGGCACACCTTTCCGCCCAGCGCAATAGCAAGGGTCTGGATGCCCCGGCAGATGCCAAGCATCGGAATCTGGCGGTTGAAAGCCAATCGGGTAATCATCAGTTCGGCAGCATCACGTTCCTGATTGATATTGTGAAGACGGGGAGAAGGCTCTTCGCCCATCCACAGCGGATTATGGTCGCCGCCACCCGTCAGAATCAATCCATCAAGATGCTCCAGGGTATTGACGATGATCTGAGCATCGGCAACAGGAGGAATAATGACCGGCGTACCGCCAGCCGCTATTACCTGCTTATAATAACGGTCGCGAAGCGTAGCATCGATACCTTCATAATTGGCAGTAAGGCCAATTACAGGCTGATGCTTCGCTTCGGGAAATCTAGAGTATGCATCCTGGAGATGCGACTCTAAGTCAAATGTTTCCATTTGTTTATCTTTCAAAAAATAATGATTCAAGATCTTCTAAAAATCGTACTCAGGTATGGAGACACTTATTAATCTTCATCGAGAAGTACAGGAATCTCACGCTTGATGCTCTGCTCAAGAGAGATAAGCGTTTCGGTAGAAACCACACCAGGGATAGCCTGAAGCTTATTATTGAGCAAATCCATGAGCTGCTCGTTGTCGCGGGCATAAAGCTTGATCAGCATGGTGTATGAACCGGTTGTAAAGTGGCACTCTACGATTTCAGGAATGTTCTGCAAGCGCTCTACCACCTTTTTATACATATTACCACGCTCCAAGTTCAAACCTACATAAGTGCAGGTAGAATAACCCAGGCTTTTAGGGTTTACATCAAAACCGCTACCGGTGATGAAACCATCCTCCATCAAGTGCTGAACACGCTGATGGATGGCAGCACGAGACACGCCACACTCTGCGGCTACGTCTTTGAAAGGAATACGGGCATTCTTGGAAAGGATGCCGAGAATCTTTCTGTCTAGATTGTCTATTTTCTCCATTTCGTTTTGTTTTATATTATTCTATTTATAAGGTACTTTTCTATACCAGATAGCAAAATTAATAAAATCTATTGAAACTGCAAACAAAATGCACGAATATTTTGTAATATCCGTGCATTTTGTTGTTTTTTATACTGTTTTTAACCAAAAGCCTTGGCATTTTGCTACTTTTAGTAGAAAAATCACACGCTTATCTGATAACCTCGGAGAAGTAATGATCACGCAAAGGTTTCACCACTTTATCACCCGTCAAAACTATCTGCTGCTTAAGACGGATGTCTTGAGAAGAGGCTCCAATCTTCAGTTCATACGTTCCAGGAGCTATGTTCCATTGACGATTGCCTCGATGAGAATAATAACCAAACTGATCAGTATAGAACCTGATGCATACTCTCTTGGTTTCGCCAGGATTGAGAGAGATGCGGGCAAAGCCCTGCAACTGGATAGGATGAATCTGCTGGTTGCTCTGAGTTGGCGACAGATATACCTGCGCTATCTCATCGGCACGAACCTTACCCGTATTGGTAACCTCAAAGTAGATATTGCTCGACTCTGAAGCAGTAGAGAGTTCCCTAACTGCCCGCAAGTTCTTATAGGCAAAGGTTGTATAGCTCAATCCATAACCGAAAGGCCACTCTACACGGGCATCCTGCCGGATGGAATAATTATAGCAGATAGGCTCATAAACCTCAGTATTAGGATAACTGACACTCAGCTTGGCTGATGGTGAAATCTTGCCATAAAGAATGTCAGCCACAGCTGTACCACCCTCTTCACCTGGATACCAGGCCTGGATGACTGCTGCACAGCGCTTAGCTATCTTGGAGATAACCTGCGCACGACCGCCGAAGACTACCAGGACTACAGGTTTGCCTGTAGCTAAGAGTTCCTCAACATATTCCTCTTGCTTACCAGGAAGCTTGAGACCATCTCGCTCACGATTCTCACCACAGAGCATCACATTCTCCCCTACAGCAGCAACGATAACATCACTTTCCTTTGCCATCGCCAAAGCTTCTGCCTTGTCTGCCTTCTCGCCAGAATCAACCTTGCGATGCAGGAGCTGATATTCCCAAGCACGCTTATCGCCAGACTCTTCAAACTTGGTCTCTATCTCCTCTGTCCAGTCGCAACCACGAGAATATTTAATATTAATACCCTCAGGTTTACTTGCCTGCATTGCCTCTAGCAATTTAACGATATGTGGCAAGTGGCTATCATCCCACTTTTTCTTCCAACTCTGCCAGAAATAGAACATAGAAGGGAAAGAGTAGTCGCCACACATCGCCCAAATGGAATTGGCATTAGGACCCGTGAGCAAGATATTCTTAACCTGCTTGGCGCTGTTAACATCAGCCTCCTTCACAAGAGGCAAAACACCTTTATTCTCTAACAAGACAATAGACTGGCTAGCTATATCGTAAGCCGTCTGCCGTTCTTCCTTAGTATCAAGCTTTACATCCTCCGTACTATACAGATATGGATTTTTATCCATCAGTCCTGCACGAATTTTATAACGCAGAACATCCTTTACAGCACGCTCAAAGACTTCTTTCTTAACAAGTCCCTTATCCAAGGCTTCCTGTAAATACTGATAGTTTTCGCCTCTAGGGAAATCAACATCATTGCCACCATTGATAGCAGCCACAGCTTTCTGAAGAGGAGTATCTAGTCCCGGCAACTGGTCAATGGCAGTATAATCGCTCACCACCATTCCATCGAATCCGAGATAATCTCGTAAAATATCGTTGAGAATCTCACTATTTGCCACGCACTTGGTACCATGAACAGCATGATAACCCGGCATCAAAGCCTTGCAACCTGCCAGACGAATCATCGTCTCATGAGGCAAAAGGATATCTTCCATCATCTCCTTCTCATCAGCATCACCGCCACCACCATATCCCAGATAGTGTTTAGAGCAAGCTCCCACTCCCTTCTTGAGGTCTCCCTGCTGAAGACCCTTGACAAAAGCAGTACCCATAACGGCAGAAAGATAGCCATCCTCACCGTATGATTCTTCCAGACGATTAAAACTTGGAGTACGGCAGACGTCTACCATAGGGGAAAGCGACAATACGCCACCCATCTTGCGAAGAGCAGTACCTGTCTGCAAAGTCTTGAGCTCTGCCAACTCTGGATTGAACGAACAAGCCTGACCTATCTGCTGTGGATAGACTGTTGCATCTTGCGTATTGATACCCGAAAGAACTTCCTCGTGAAAAAGAGCCGGGATTCCGTTAGGGGTATGATGCATCAACCAATCTTGTACAACAGCTACACGCTTTCGCAAGAAATTGGCATCAACCAATTCCTGACTGGCGTACTGAGAAAAATGTCCAATACCATAAGGAATGAGCAGCTTGCATTTGACGGTATCCAAATTGCCTTCCGCATCAAAAAGCTCATCCATATACCCACTTCTCAACTGAGCGATACGCTCTGGCTGTGACATTCTGCTGTAGAGTTCATCTACCTGTCGGTTCACTTGCTGTTCCGTATTGTTTATGTTACTGCAACTAGCCATCAGCACAGTAGCACATACGGTTGTTGTAATTTGTTTCATCATTTTATTTTAGGTTAAAATATTGAAGTTGTTTATTATCATGTGCAAAGATAATGCAAACGAGCGCAGAATATCAAGCTTGCTTGAATATTATGCCGAGTGCAGTTTATCTTCTGCAAAGATAATACAAATAAGAGAATTATCAGATTCGCTTTTTCGTTTTTTATACAAAAGCAACAAACACAAACGTAAAAGAAACAAAAAGGAGGGTGTGTCATAAGTCTGTGACGCACCCTTTTTTTGTGTGTGTTTCTA
>OODJ01000951.1_pt1 | contig 25354 bp, 30 predicted proteins | sample 1671611 | NCBI WGS metagenome assembly OODJ01 (sample SAMN06348174, study PRJEB24527) | human gut metagenome | biome: human gut; feature: ankylosing spondylitis patient; material: feces | host: Homo sapiens | place: China | collected 2015-10 | reverse complement strand
TCAAGGTTGCTATGAATGGGCTGTCGCCGGAACAAATGGTCAAAATTGCACAAATCGTGGAGGAAATCACCGATTTTACACAGGAACCGTCTTGATTCATCTGCAGGCAAACGAAAAGCAGGGCAGTGTTTTTGCCCTGCTTTTTTTGTTTTTTCGGCAGAATTTTTATAGTTCTATTTTATTTGAAAAACTAAAGTGGTATAATATTAGCATCAAATGAAACGAAACTGTTTTACAATCTATGGAATCACTCTTGACATTTATTTTAAGGCAGTTTATAATTGAGATGATACCGTCGTTTTATACAGAAAGGAAAAATGCAAATGAGCAGTAACAATGACTTTGAAATTGAAAATGGTGTACTGGTAAAGTATACTGGTGCAGGCGGAGATGTTGTGATTCCGGATGGGGTGGTCAGTATTGGAGAAGAGGCATTTTATAGCTCTGTAAGCCTGACTAGCATCACAATTCCAGACGGTGTGACCAGTATTGGAGACGGTGCATTTAAGTGCTGTACAAGCCTGATCAGCATCATCATTCCAAACAGCGTAACCAGTATTGGAAATGGTGCGTTTTCTGCTGGATCCAGAAGTAAAGATACCGTTGGGTTTGAAATTCCAGCTGGCTGTAAAACTGATTGACTGGTACGACAACGCAGAAGCTAAGGCGTATGTGAAAAAGATGCTTACCAAGGGCGTGAAGATGCTGATTGACAACGGTAATTTGCAGCTGATTCAGGTGCTTCTGGGAAAGACGGATTTTGTTACGAAGAAAAACGTGGACAAGTATATTCAGTATGCTATTGACAAGAAACAGCAGGAGATTTATTTGGACTTGATTCGCTATAAGAATGCGATCATGGCATAACAATAATTTGGAAAAACGACGAAATTATGCGTGTGATTTGGGCGTGTTGGCATAGGATTCTGCCGCAGAGCGTTGGTTTTTATGCGGATACGCCTGAATTTTGCTTTTGCAGGAGCAATGGTAATTTGAAAGATACAACTTTTTCAATTGCGTTTTGGGCTTATATAATTGCTGAATTGCACTTTATGAGTTGATTGCACCTTACATTTATAAATTTGATGCTGTAGAACTTTTTTATTTTTTGAAATCGGGAAAACAGTTGACATGCGACGCAAAATGTGGTATACTGATTAAGTCGGTACGAGAGGTACGGACAAAAGTATATCGCGGGATGGAGCAGCTCGGTAGCTCGTCGGGCTCATAACCCGAAGGTCGTCAGTTCAAATCTGGCTCCCGCAACCATTTATATGTACGCCTACTTCAAGGTCACAGTCACCATTGGAGTGGGCGTAAATTTTTACCATGGATTTGCACACCTGTTTGGTGTCAGTGTCCAGACGCTCCATGGCGTTCTGAAACAGCTGCACCAGCTTTTCCACGCTGACCGGATTATGCTCTGCACCACGCTGGATCATGTCCTCCAGCTCCGACTTCCGTACACGCAGCCGGAACATTTCCTCCTGCAATTCCGGATAGTCAATGCCTTTGAGGATCGCCTTGGTGCCGTTGTTCAGCTGGAAGATGATGTCCGCCAGCTCCTTCCGCTCCGCTTTCAGATCAGCTGTAGCACCGTTGATCTCGTCGGCGATCTGCTGTGCCATCTGCGAAAAGTCCACGTTTGCAAGGTAGTGCTTCAGATTCTGCACCACGAATGCCTCCATCTCCTCCGCATTGATGTTCTTGGCGTGGCAGGTGTGGTTCCGGTACTTGTTGCCGCAGCAGTAGTACCGTGTGGAATAGCCACGCTTGTTGGTGGACGTATGCCCCACATAGCTGGCACCGCACTCCGTACATTCGATCAGACCGGAGAGCAGATAGTTCCGTTTTGCCTTGTTGCACGCCCGCTGTTTCTTGTCATTCATACGCATCTGAACCGCCTCCCATGTGTCCTTGTCGATGATTGCCGGAATGCTGTCCTCGATGCGGACGGCGTTCTCGTTGGGGATATTTCCGGCATACTTGCCCATGATCTTGTGGTGATACTTGCACCAGCTGTACACGCCGATGTACCGCTCGTTCCGCAGCAGATAGTGCAGGCTGTTCTTGCCCATGACCTTGCCACGCCGTCCCCGGACTTCGCCGATGGCGTCTAAAATTTCGCCGTAGCTTTTGCCGGCGGCGTACATCTGGTATATTGTCCGGACGATCTCCGCCTCTGCCGGCTGGATCACATATCTGCCATTTTCGTCAATGGTGTAGCCGAAGTTGGGCGTGCCGCCCAGAAACTGTCCGGTCTTTGCCTTGGTGGCGATGCTGTCCATGGACTTCTGGCGGCTGGTGAGGACGTGATGCTGTCCCAGTCCTACGGTGATCAGCTCCGTCAGATAGTCGGCAGGGTTGAGAATGTCGCCGATGTGATCCTCTACGGAAATGACCTGAATGTGCAGCAGAGCCATCTGTTTCCGGAAACTGAACCAGTCGGAAACGTCACGGCTGCCACGGCTGATGTCGTAGATCACAACGGCATCGAATTTCCGCTGTGCAGCATCTCGGCAGAGGGACTGGAACGCCGGTCGCTGGGTGTTGGTGCCGCTCATTGCCTCGTCAGCGTAGCGGGCGGATACGGTGATGCCGCGGACATCGCAGTACTCCTCAATTTTTCGCATCTGATAGGCGATGCTGCTGTCGGTCTGATGCTCTGTGCTGTATCGTGCATATGCTGCTGCCTGCATGATATTTTTTCCTCCTTGTACTTGCAATTTCAGAGGAAATATGCTATAATAGACCTTGTTGTGGAATGGCTATTATCGCAATAGTTTTTCCTCTTGCCGCTTCACGGTTGCCGCCGTGGGGCGGTTTTTTTTATGCGTCCTCTAAATCTGCTTGTTCTAAGGGCTTATCCATAGATTGACTCTGATAATATTGTTCTGCCAGCATTGTTTTTTTGAATTCTGCTGACGGATAATGCTTTAATACAAGTTGTTCCAGTTCATCGATAGATGTGCGGAAGAATTCTTTTCGCAGATTGATTTTATTGACACGCTTATCATTTAGTTCTTGGTGGAGCATTTTTTCCAATCCAACAGCATCATCTGAGAAAATAAAACTGTGGACATCAAAGGAAAATGGAACACTTGCATTACTAAGTTCTTTGATTCTGTCCATTGGTTCCAGTCGTCGTGTCATGCCGACCTTAAAGACATCATCGCCGAATGCTCCCAGATTGCTGATGACGTATACGTATCCGGCTTTTCCGTTTTGCAGATTGACAATATCTTCTTTTTTCTTTTGCACTTCTGACAGCTGTTCTTGTAGCTGTTGGATTCTTTCCAGCAAGATTTTAGTTTGAGAATCGTCTGCTGTATCTTGTACACGTTCTTTAAGCTGCTGTATTTCATTTGCATATTTGGATTCTTCTTTTTCTACTTTTTTCTTTTCCGCTTCCAGTGCTTTTCGTTCTTCTTCTTCTTGCTTCATCTGTTCCCGCAAAGCCCGTTGTTCTTCCTTGATCTGTTCTTTTTTGACGTAGTACTCGTATTCCACTTTTACTACCCCAATAAACAGATCCTCGATTTCGGCAATAAATTTTTTCATTGTCGGTGCAATACTCTGATTTCCTTCGACTGCTATTTCATAATAGCGGTTGATAATAGATTTTACGTGTTCAATGGAGCTTTCCAATTTTCCGTAAGAAATCGCATGAAGAATGTTTTGCAGTTCGGCTTCCATCGCAATCACCATAAGCTGATATATCGCAATGTTCGATTTTGTAGTATATCTGCCTTCATAGCGTTGGAAGGTTTTCCGAATGCTACTCTGATAGTGATTGTAAAGTTTCCGCAGGTCTTTTACGCCCATGCAGTTCAATTCGATTTCTACGATCGGCATCAAATCGGCAGGAGTATATACTTCTTCCAGTACGGTATCATTGCTCCTGATATACGCACGATTTGCCGATTTATACGCCGAATACAGCACTTCAGCTTTTTGAATTTTCGCTACACACGCCTGCAGTTGTCCTGCTTTTTCTTCCAGACTTTTGTATAGGGTATGCAGTTCTGATGCTGTAGAATCTAACTTATCCGCTTTTTGAGCGATTTGTTCGTTGGTTTGATTCAGTTTCTTTTCTGAATCAGCGATCTGCTCTTTTAAAGCTTTACTCTTTTCAGCGAGTATTTCGAAATCCTTCTGTTCTTTTGGAATGGAAGAACGAAGGCTTTCAAGTTCTTGTTTAAGATGCTCGTTATTTTCTTGCAGCTGTGCAATTTGTGCGTTTTGTAAAGCAACTGCATTTTGCAGCTGCTGTATCAGTGCTTTCTTTTTTCCGAAGATGCCCACGTTTTTTCACTTCACTCCGCAACCTGTGCCACGCCGATTACCTTACCGCAGCACTTCACATGATTGTACTCGTGCAGGGGAATCGGTGCGTAGTCGTCATTCAGAGAGATCAGACAATCACCGCCGAATTTCTTGATATAACCGTCACCGTCTACCACGAAGATACCGATCTCACCGACTTCCACAGAATCCGCCTGTTCTACCAGCACAATATCTCCGTCGTGGTATGTTGGTTCCATGCTGTTGCCGGAGATCATCAGTCCATAATCCGCACGGCGTGCTGCCGGCGTATCCAGTACGTCCAACCGTTCCATACGTTCGTAGGAATCCAGCATTACACCTGTTCCGGCAGATGCCTTGTATTCGCTGTAGCAGATCGTCCATGTGTGGGGTTGCGTTTGTACAGGTGCAGGAACTGTGCAGCGTTCCGATTCCTCATTCAACACATAATCTACAATCTTTTTTCCGTGGCTATCAAGACCACGGTATTTTTTTACCATTACGATTTCAGGATATGTAAAATCAATTTGCTGCATTTCAACAGCTTCGTGAAAAATGTAGTTTGCATCTGTTTTTAGTGCATCAAAAATCTTGGGCATTAACTCCATTTTAGGATTGCTGACACCGGTTTCATAATTTCCGATTGAGCCCTGTGTTACACCAACTCTTTTGGCAAGCTCTAGTTGGGACATACCCAGTTCTTCACGTCTTTTCTTGATTCTTTCTCCGATACTCATTTGGTCACCGCCTATCAAGTTTGATATATACATTATACCACAAAAAACGCAGAAAGTCAATATGAATATACAAGTAACTTGATATTATACTATGTGCACAAAAAGTAACTTGATAATTCGTATACTTTTGTATCAAAAAAGTTGATTGAAAAGTCTTGACGAATCAAGAATCTTGTGATATAATAAAATTGCAATCAAGAAAATTGATTGAAGCAGTATCCGGCTATAGGGAAAAACGAAACACTCCAAATAAAATCGGATACAAGTTGGTAAAAACCAATCGTTATATATCATAGAAGCGAGGTGAACAACATGGACATTGTAGTGTATAACATCAGACGCATCATGGAAGAAAAAGGTCTGAAGCAGAAGTACGTTGCCGAACGCTCTGGATTCAGCGAGCAGGAGTTCAGCAATATGCTCTGCAATCGTAAGCGAATAAACACAGACTTTATCAATCCGATTTGTGTTGCTCTTGGGGCAAAGCCAAACGACTTGTTCGAACTGCAAAAGCAGTGAGGCAAGACTGTAAGAAAAGGGATAACTGAGGGGGTGAAAAATGGTATGGAGGATTGGCTTCAATACACTTTGTTTATCAGTTGGCTAATCACCATTGCACTTTGTGCTCGGCGTGGCAATTGCAGCAGGAGAGCCTTGTTCTTGCAGGGAGTTCTTTTCGGTTTCTTTTTTTGTTTGCTCATTCTCAAAATAATAATCTATTTTAGGAGTGGAACCGTCATAAACATCTATAATCACATGATTTCCATTTCCAGTAATAGAAATAGCAACCTCGTCTTTTGAACCAACAAAACGGTCAGCAATGGAAAGTGTAGCGTCGATTGTCGGTATCACTGTGGTTATTACTGCAAAAGCGATACCGAGCATCTTTTTCACAGACGGACGGTGAACTTCTTTTTTAGGGACGGAGTTCGCTGCCGCTATGGCGGATGCTTTTACTGTTTCTAACTCGGCGTGGCTCATATTTTCAAGCCGATCTTTCAACTGTTCTCTTGTGATTTCCGGTTGAATTACTGGAAAGTCCAGCGTTTGCATCAGCGAGGTCATGTTTTTTGCAAATTCAAGCATTTCAAGACGGAAACTTTCTTGAAAACACCGAATATTTGGGATTGTATCCTGAATTGCTTGCATTGTGTAATTGAGTTGTTCCATGACCGGCGAGATTTGTACAGTAATATCTTGTGCGAATTTTACCATTCTCTGTGACATCTCTTCCAACTGTTTGGAAATCATGCGAACAGATTCCACGACTTCAGGATCAAGTTCTATTTCATACATATCATTCACCCCCTTCCCGAATCCCATTATACCACACCGGAGCAGGGAATACAACAGAAAGGAAGATAAAACATGAAAGACCTGATTCAAATCCACTACGACAACGCAGACCGCCCGACGGTATCAGGACGGGAACTGCACGAAGCACTGGAAGTCAAGACTGCTTACAAGGACTGGTTTCCGAGAATGTGCGAGTACGGCTTTTCAGAGGGAACAGACTTTTGCTCATTTTTGAGCGAAAGTACCGGCGGCAGACCGTCAACCGACCACCAGCTGACAATCCCCATGGCAAAGGAACTCTGCATGCTCCAGCGGACGGACAAAGGCAAGCAGATGCGGCAGTACTTCATTGCCGTGGAAGAACAGTGGAACAGCCCTGATGCAATCATGGCAAGAGCCCTGCAGCTGTCGAATGCCAAGCTGAAAGAGATGCAGATCACAGTTTCCGCACTGACAGTGGAAAACCAGATCATGAAGCCGAAAGCGGAGTACTTCGACGAACTGGTTGACCGGAATCTGCTGACCGGCATTCGGGAAACCGCCGGAGAACTGGGCGTAAAGCAGAACCAGTTCGTGGCGTTCCTGCTGGAAAAGAAGTACATGTACCGCGACAAGAAAGGCAGGCTGACCGCCTACGCAAAGCCTCTCGCAGACGGCTTGTTCGAGCGGAAAGAGTGCATGAACGAGAAAACCCAGTGGAAAGGCACACAGGACCTTGTCACACCCAAGGGCAGGGAAACGTTCCGGCTGCTGATGGTCGGAGCGTAAACAGAAAGGAGCATCACATGACCCCGAACATACGAGAAGTCCGGGTGAATCCGGAGATGCAGTTCACCACTGATGACCTGTGCCGGATGCTGTTCGGCAAGGGCGTACACGCCTTTGCGGCAGAGGTGCGAAACGACACCACCGGAAAATACGACTTCCTGCGGGAAGATAACAAGAACGACAAGGAGGAAACCTAAATGCTGCACTCCGAATTTGACCGTCTGACCAGCCGCCCGTACACAGAGGCGGAGTTCAGCGAGATCCACTACGTCTACTGCTACCACCCGGCAGTCCGGAGCAAGAAGGACATTGCCGACCTGTGGACCATCGGCGGCATCTGTCTTATCAAGGACATGTGGCCCACCGCCAGACGTGTGGAAGAAGCAGAGCACAAGCGGAACGCCGCCAGAACGGCATACGAGCACGCCAGAGATGCGTATGACGAGCTGCTGCGGGAACTGACGAAGTAACACGAGGAGGACTGACATATGACGATCAAGCAAAAGCACATCAACACCAACGGCGACACAGAGTGCACCGTGGAACATCGCCCGTCGCTGCAGTGCTGCGAGGCGTATAAGAACGAGCACGGCGATCTGGAGCTGACAATGCACTGGCAGGACGTGCTGTTCCTGCCGATCGGAGGCAGCCATGGCAAGACCAACCACTGAGAAGATCTGCATCGTGTGCGGCAAGCCGTTTCTGCCCAACGGCGGACGGCAAAAGCGGTGTCCGGACTGCAAAGGCGACAAGCCCAGAGCAGGACGGAACACGCTGACCGCAGCTGCACAGGCAGCCGCAGAACTGGGGATTTCCTACGGGAAGTATGTCGCAATGAGCGAAGAAGAACGAGCTAGAGCCAGGGAGGAAAAGACAATGGCAGAACAGGAAAAGCAGACCGCAGAAGTGACCGCAGAGCCGGAGCAGGACACGCTACAGGAGTACATCCGCTATCTGAATCAGCAAGAAGTGGAACTGCAAACTCGTCTGGAACATATCCGCATCGCACTGGAAGAGGCTGCGGCGTATGACGGCGTGCGGCACAGCGGCTGGCGGCAGCACAAAGAAAACCCCCGCACCGGCGGCAACCGGTAACGGGGGCATGGGTAAAAAATAACCATACTTATCATACCACGAACGGAGGAATTTGTCAAATGAAAACCGAGAAAACTGTAACCTGCCACTCAGACTCATACGTCTACGCGACAGCGATCGAGAGTATCCGGCACGACGACACGCTGGACAAGGTGATGATGCGGGGCATTCTGCGGCGGCTGATCGCTGACTTCGACAAAGCAGTCATAGCTGACAAGGAAAAAGCTGCATTCGAGGAGGCATGCAAGCGTGGCTGAGAAACACATCGGGCAGACGAACGGGACGTTTACCGTTCACTACCCCTGCGGCAAGCTGACGCTCTGTCTGGAAACGTTCTTTCCGGTAACGCAGAAGAAGGCTCGGCAGCTGTTTCGCCTTATGAAAGAGAACAGCGAGGAAACCGAAGTGCAGGAGCTGCTTGTGTACTTACACAGACGGGCAGAACGCCTGCCGCCGGAATCCGCCAGAACAGCGGAACGCTGCCGGAAGAACGCCACTCTTTTGTCTAAGATCACAGGCGTATCTATGAAAGACGGTGATGCTTTTGGGCTTTCCTTGGGAAACTAGTATCCCTATACGCTGTCCTTACTGCGGCAGCATCGAGAACGACGGCCACACCTGTAAATGGTGTTGCAATATAATCAATTTTACGGAGGTAAAACATCATGGAAATCACAATGGCACTGACAGTCACACCGGAACAGGCGGCGGCGATCGCCGGTCTGCTGGCGGGCAGCAAGCCCCTGAATCCGTCGGCACCGCCCTTGCAGTCTGAACCGCTGCCGACAGCATCTTCGCAGCCTGCTCCGGTCGCAGCTCCGCAGCCTGCGGCCGTACCGGCTCCGACAGCCGTTCCCGTTAACACTGCGGTGCCGGTACAGCAGGAACCGTTGCCGACCGGCATTCCCACACAGGTGCGTGCCTACAGCGTAAACGATCTTGCAATCGCCTGCCGTCCTCTGATGGAAGCAGGCAAGCAGCCGGAGCTGCAGGCACTGCTGGCGGAGTTCGGTGCACCGGCAGGGCTTGCCTCTGTTCCGGAGAACCGTCGGGCAGAGTTTGCCGGAAGACTGCGGCAGATGGGAGGGCAGATCTGATGCCGGAAGAACACGCATTCTTATCCGCCTCCGGTGCACATCGGTGGATAAACTGCACCCCGTCCGCTGCACTGGAGAAACAGTTTCCCGACACTGCCGGCAGCTACGCCGCTGAGGGAACGCTTGCCCACAGTCTGGCAGAACTGAAACTGCGTAAGCAGTTTGAGATCATGAAGCCCTCGGCATACAAGCAGCGGCTGGCAGAGATCCAGTCGGACGAGCTGTATCAACGGGAAATGGACGGCTACACAGACGCCTATGTGGACTACATACGCAGCTTGTGCATGGCGTTTGCCGGAACGCCGTATGTAGTCGTAGAAAAGCGGCTGGACTTTTCCCAGATTGTCCCCGGCGGATTTGGTACAGGGGACTGTGTGATCCTGTATGACGACACGCTGCACATCGTAGACCTGAAATACGGGAAAGGTGTGGCAGTGTCGGCGGAGAACAACCCGCAGCTGCGGCTGTATGCCCTCGGTGCCGTGCAGGAGTACAGTCTGCTGTACACGATCAGACAGGTGCAGATGCACATTGTACAGCCACGGCTCGACAACATCTCTACAGACAGTCTGACCGCAGACGAATTGCAGCAGTGGGGCGATTGGGTAAAGCCGCTTGCAGAACAGGCGGCAAAAGGCACCGGAGAATTCCACGCAGGGGACTGGTGCCGGTTCTGTTGGGCAAAGGCACAGTGCCGTGCACGGGCGGTACAGATGCTGGAGATCGGCAAGCGGCAAACGGATACCCTGCTGTCTGATGCAGAGATCGGCAGCATCCTCACAGCGGCACAGTCCCTGCAAAGCTGGGTAAAGTCCTTGGAGGAATACGCCGAAAGGCAGCTGATCGCCGGCAAGGAGATCCCCGGCTGGAAGCTTGTGGAGGGCAGGTCGAACCGCACTCTCACAGATACCGATGCTGCATTTCAGGTACTGGAGCAGTCCGGGTATGATGCCGCATTGCTGTACGAAAGAAAGCCGCTGAATCTGACGGCACTGGAAAAACTGTGCGGCAAAAAGCACCTGACAGAGCTGATCGGCGGTTACATCGTGAAGCCGCCGGGAAAGCCTACGGTCGTGCCGGCAGCAGACAAACGCAGACCATACGCAAAGAAGAAATTAGAAGAAATGTTTGGAGGAAAAATATCATGAGTTTGAATGCAAATCAGTTTACAACGGACAAGGTAAGACTTTCTTACGTACACCTCAATCAGCCCCACAGCAGTGCTCCGGACGGCAGCAACCCGAAGTACGGTGTAACCATACTGCTGCCGAAGTCTGACGTTGCCACAAAGGCTAGGCTGGACGCCGCTTATCAGGCAGCGGTCAACGCCGGTGTCGGGGCAAAGTGGAACGGCGTAATGCCGCCGAAGATCGAAAGCCCGATCTATGACGGGGACGGTGTTCGTCCGAACGGGGAACCCTTCGGGGCAGAGTGCAAGGGACACTGGGTATTCACTGCCGGAAACAAGAATCCGGTGCCGATCGTGGATATTGGTCAGAACCCTGTCGTCAATGCCGGCGACATCTACAGCGGTATGTATGCCCGTGTGTGCGTATCGTTCTACGCCTACAACTTCTCCGGCAAGCGTGGGATCGGCTGCGGTCTGGAGGCGGTACAAAAGCTGGAGGACGGCGAGCCCTTGGGCGGCCATGTGTCCGCAGCAGATGCCTTTGGCGGTGCAAACGCCTATGCCGGTGCGGCTGCACCTGCGGTAAGTGCTCCTGTACAGCCGCAGGGCTATGCACAGCCGATGCAGAACCCCTATGCAGGGCAGTATCCGCAGGCGGCACCGGCACCGCAGTACACAGCGGTTGATCCGATCACCGGTCAGCCCATTTACGGTGCATGAGCCGGCATCTGAGCATCGACATCGAAACCTATAGCAGTGTAGACATCACGAAATCCGGACTGTACAAATATGTGCAGTCCGATGATTTTGAGGTACTGCTGTTTGCCTACAGCGTAGACGGTGGCGATGTAAACATTATCGACTTGGCGTGCGGAGAATCTCTGCCGGAAGAAATCGTGCAGGCGGTGTTTGATCCGAATGTACAGAATCACGCATACAATGCAGCATTTGAGTGGTATTGTCTGTCAAAGTATTTTCAGATCGAGCCGCTGTCGTGGCTTTCTCAGTGGCGTTGTACACAGCTGCACGGTCTGTACTGCGGGTATACCGCCGGACTTGCCGCAACCGGCGAGGCATTAGGGCTGCCGCAGGAAAAGCGTAAGCTTGCCACGGGCAAGGCTCTGATCCGGACGTTCTGCACGCCGCACACCCCGAACGCAAGAAACCCGACCACTCGGGTTTTGTCCCGCCACGAGCCGGAAAAGTGGCGGCTGTTTCGGGAGTACTGCAAACAGGACGTGGTGACGGAAATGGCAATTGAAAGACGGCTGTCCGCATTCCCTGTGCCGGAACAGGTGCAGCGGGAGTGGGAACTGGATCAGCGGATCAACGCTGCCGGTATCCGGCTGGACATGGATCTGATCGACGGGGCACTGCACATCGCCGGTGCGGTCACTTCCGATCTGATGCAGGAGGCGGTAACGCTGACCGGACTGGAAAACCCGAACGCAGTAGGGCAGCTGAAAGGCTGGGTCGAAACACAGACCGGACTGACGGTGGAATCCTTGGACAAGGAAACCGTCAAGGAACTGCTTGCAAGATCGGAGCTGCCCGCAAAGGTGCGGCGGGTACTGGAGATACGGCAGGAGCTGGGGAAGTCCTCGGTAAAGAAGTACGAGGCAATGGTGAAAAGCGTTTGCAAAGACGGGCGTGTTCGGGGACTGCTGCAATTCTACGGGGCGAACCGTACCGGACGCTGGGCAGGGCGGTTGGTGCAGGCACAGAATCTGCCCCGCAATTACATCGAGGAACTGGACCTTGCCAGAGATATGGTAAAGGGACGGGACACGGAAATGATCGCTCTGACCTTCGGCAATGTGCCGGACACGCTGTCCCAGCTGATCCGGACGGCTTTCGTTCCGGCAAAGGGCTGCAAATTTGTTGTGGCGGATTTTTCAGCGATCGAAGCCCGTGTGATCGCATGGCTTGCAAAGGAAACATGGCGGCAGGAGGTGTTCCGCACACATGGAAGGATCTACGAAGCTTCGGCATCGGCAATGTTTGGTGTACCTATTGAAAAAATCAAAAAGGGCAATCCGGAATACGCACTGCGGCAAAAGGGAAAGATCGCAGAACTGGCATTGGGGTACGGCGGCTCCGCCGGTGCTCTGATCAACATGGGAGCCTTAAAAATGGGGTTGTCTGAGGACGAGCTGCCGGACATCGTACACCGCTGGAGAAAGGCGAACCCGAATATCACAAGACTGTGGTACCAGCTGGAGAACGCCGCTTTGCAGGCAGTGCAGACGTGTACACCTGTGGGCGTAAACGGCTGTATCTTCCGCAGAGAGGGCGACTTTGCAACAAAGCAGGATTTTCTGACTGTGCAGCTGCCGTCCGGAAGAAAGCTGTTCTATGCCCGTCCGCATATCGGAAAGAACCGGTTTGACAGTGACAGCCTGCACTATTACGGCGTAAGTCAGGCGGGCAAAAAGTGGGCGGATCTGGAAACCTACGGCGGCAAGCTGACAGAGAACATTGTGCAGGCGATCGCAAGGGACTGCCTTGCAGTGACGCTGCAGCGGCTGGAAGATGCCGGCTATCAGACGGTCATGCACATTCACGATGAGGCGGTGATCGACTGTCCGGAAGAACGTGCGGATCTGCAGGCGGCGTGTGAACTGATGCGGCAGCCGATCCCGTGGGCGGCGGGGCTGGTACTCAATGCCGCCGGATTCGTGGGGGACTATTACAAAAAGGATTAGGTGGTGCTGACGAATGCAAAACGACAGAAAGATTACCATAACCACCGGCAGCAGCCGGAAAGCCACACAGTGGAATGCCCAGCAGCTGCGGTGGTCAGAACTCGTGGCGAAGCTTGCAACGCCTATGCGGGGAACGGAAACGCTGGAGGAATATCTGAAGCTGCCGAAACCCAAACAGGACAGCCTGAAAGATGTAGGCGGCTACGTTGCCGGCACACTGGAGGGCAGGCAGCGGAAAGCGTCCGCAGTGACAGGCAGAGAGGTCGTCACACTGGATATGGACAACATCGCTCCCGGCGGTACGCAGGGAGTCCTGCAGCGGATCGAGGGGCTGAACTGTGCCTACTGCGTGTACTCCACCCGAAAACACAGTGAAGCGGCGCCCAGACTGCGCGTGCTGATCCCGCTGTCCAGAACGTGTACGGCGGACGAATACGAGCCGATCGCACGGAAACTGGCGGAATACATCGGCATGGAACAGTGCGACCCGACGACCTTTGAGGCATCACGGCTGATGTACTGGCCGTCGTGCTGTGCGGACAGTACCTACGTCTACACCTACGGGGACAAGTATTTCGCCGATCCCGACGGCATTCTGGGAATGTACGCCGACTGGCGGGACGTGAAACAGTGGGCGGGGCTGACTGCACCGAAAATCCCGCGGGGAACAAAGCAGGCAGATCCGACAGAGAAGTCCGGCGTGGTGGGGGCGTTCTGCCGGATATATGACGTGTACAAGGTCATTGCAGAGATCCTGCCGGACAAGTACACGGTGTGTGATACCGGAGATCGCTTCACCTATGCCGGCGGCACAACTACCGGCGGTGCGGTGGTCTATGAGGGCGGCAAGTTTCTCTTTTCCCACCACGCACACGATCCGGCAGGCGGCAAGCTGTGCAATGCGTTTGATCTGATGCGGCTGCACCTGTTCGGCGACAAGGACAGCGATGCAAAGCCGGATACGCCGACAAACAAGCTGCCGTCCTATCAGGCGGCGTGTGATTATGCGGTCAAAGACACCGGCGTAGCACAACTGCTGCTGCAGGAACGGTACGCCGCTGCTACGGCAGCGTTCGGGGCTGCACCTGCGGAAAATGCGGACTGGATGCAGCTGCTGCAGGTACATTCTGAATCCGGAAAGCCCCTGAAAACCACAGACAACGTACTGATTATTCTGGAGAATGATCCGAATCTGAAAGGAAAGTTTGTTTTCGAGGAGTTTTCCAACCGGATCCTGTGCTTGGGTGCACTGCCTTGGAACGACAGTCCGGAGGTGCGGGACTGGACGGACAATGACGATGCCGGACTGCGGCATTACATTGAAAAGGTATACGCCGTGACCGGAAAGGACCGAATCAGCGATGCGGTGAGCCTGTGCTGTCACCGAAACAAGATCAATGCCGTGCAGGATTATCTGAAAAGCCTTCCGGAATGGGACGGCGTGCCGAGAGTGGAAACCTTGTACATCGACTATCTGGGAGCCGCAGACAGTGCCTATACCCGTGCTGTGGCGAGAACGTCCCTGACTGCGGCAGTGGCACGTGCCCTGATCCCCGGCATCAAGTACGACTATATGCCGGTTCTGGCAGGTCCGCAGGGGCTGGGAAAATCCACGCTGCTGCGGCTGCTGGCACCGAAGTGGTTCAACGACAGTCTGACAACGTTTGACGGAAAGGATGCATACGAAACCATACAGGGATCTTGGATCATGGAGCTTGCGGAACTGGTGGGAATGTCCAAGGCGGACGACAACAAGATCAAGCAGTTTTTATCCAAGCAGGAGGACATTTTTCGGGAGCCTTACGGCAGACGAACGGGGCGGTACCCCAGAAGATGCGTATTCTTCGGCACGACCAACGAAGAAGAATTCCTGCGGGACCATACGGGAAACCGGCGTTTCTGGCCGGTGGAGTGCGGCGTACAGCAGCCGGCGAAAAGCGTATTTACGGAACTGGCGGCGAATGTGCCGCAGATCTGGGCAGAGGCACTCACACTGTGGCACAGCGGCGAAAAGCTGTATCTGCTGCCGGAGGTAGAGGCGTACGCAAAGCAGGCACAGGAAGAACACAGTGAGCACAGTGCGAAAGAGGGCGTTATCCGGGACTTTCTGGATCGGGAGATTCCGGAGGACTGGGAGAAATGGACGCTGATTGAGCATAAGATGTACTGGGCGGGCGGCTTCGCCAACGACAAGGAAAAGACGAAACTGAAACGTCGGGAGCGGGTATGTGCTGTTGAGATCTGGTGCGAGGCGTTCGGCGGCGAGATCCGCTATTTCCGGAGGTCTGATGCGGCGGAGATCAATGCAATTCTTGCTAGGATCCCGGGGTGGGAAAGATGTAAATCCAATATGCGGTTCGGTGTCGTGTATGGCACGCAAAAAGGATTTTTACGGATACCCTAAACCGTCAACTTTCTCTTTTTCCGTCAACTATGGGAAAACATGGGAACTTTGACAGTTTGACAGAGAAGTTGACAGCAAAGTTGACGTAAAAACATCGTAACTGCGATATATTTTATTATTTGTCAACTTGTCAACTTTAATAGTAATAGAATATATAAAATAGGGGAATAGAGGGATATATAATATACCTAATACGCCTAATGCGTGTATGTATACGCGTGTGTGCGTGAGGTCACAAAAACGAAAGCGAGGACTGACATGGACGATGAAAAACAAGTGGAACGCTATCTTTGCCGCTGTGTACGGCGTATCGGTGGCAGGGCATACAAGTGGACGTCGCCGGGCTGCTGCGGCGTACCTGACCGTCTGGTATTTTTCCCGGGCGGCGGGATCGTGCCGGTGGAGCTGAAAGCACCGGGGCGAAAAGGCAATCTATCCAAATCCCAGCAGCTGCAGATAAAGCGGCTGGCTGCGGTCGGCACGAAAGTCTATGTGCTGAGTACACAGGAGGAGGTGGACAAGTTCATGCAAAAGCATATCACCGTGTATGGACTGCCGGAATGAAGTTCACGCCGCACCCCTACCAGCAGTACTGCATTGACCGGATCGTATCCGATCAGGCACTGGGGCTGTTTCTGGATATGGGGCTGGGAAAGACGGTGATCACACTGACCGCCGTACAGGAGCTGATCTATAATCGGCTGCAGGTGTGCCGGTGTCTGATCATCGCCCCGAAGAAAGTTGCCGAAGCTACATGGGACACAGAGGCGGCGAAGTGGGATCATCTGCGGCACCTGCGGTTCTCCATGATTCTGGGCAGCACACAGAAGCGGATCCGTGCAGCGTGCAGTCCGGCAGATGTCTACATCACGAATCGGGAGAATGTCGTTTGGCTGGTGGATTATTTCAAAAACGCATGGCCGTTTGACATGATCGTTATCGACGAAAGCAGCAGTTTCAAATCCAGTAAGGCAAAGCGGTTCAAATCTTTGACGTGGATCAGGCCCCATGTGCAGCGGCTGATCGAACTGACCGGCACACCGGCACCGAACAGCATTCAGGATCTGTGGGCACAGCTGTATCTGCTGGACGGCGGTATCCGTCTGGGGCGGACTGTCACCGGATTTCGGGAGATGTATTTCAACAGCAATACCCACGGCGGACACTTCACGACCTATGAGGCAAAGGAAGATGCACAGAAGGCCATACAGGACAAGATCGGCGACATCTGCATCAGCATGAAAGCCGAGGACTATTTGCAGCTGCCGGAATTGGTGTACGACACGATTCCGGTGCAGCTGGACAGTAAGGCAGCGAAAGCATATCAGCAGCTGGAAAGGGAAATGCTGCTGGAGGTGGACGAAGCTACGATCGATGCCGGATCGGCAGCAGCGTTGTCCAACAAGCTGCTGCAGCTGTGTAACGGGGCTGTATACGACGAGAACCGCAGTGCGGTAGAGATCCACCGGTGCAAACTGGAGGCGTTTGAGGAGCTTCTGGAGCAGCTGCACGGGGCACCGGCACTGGTGTTTTACAATTTCCGGCATGACGTCACACGGATCACTACGTTGCTGGCGGGGTCTAAGCTGCGTGTCCGTGTATTGCAAAATGCACAGGACGCAGCGGACTGGCACGCCCGTCAGATCGACATTCTGCTGGCACACCCGGCATCTTGTGCCTACGGGCTGAATTTGCAGCAGGGCGGAAACCATGTGGTCTGGTTCGGGCTGAACTGGTCCTTGGAACTGTATCAGCAGGCAAACAAGCGGCTGCACCGGCAGGGGCAGACAGCTACGGTTTTTGTACATCACCTTGCAGTGACCGGCACACGGGACGACGATGTCCTTGCTGCCCTGCAGGACAAGAACGCGACGCAGGACGCCCTGATCGACAGCCTGAAAGCGAGAATACGCAAAGCGAAGGAGGCACAGCCATGACCACCAAACCCTGCGAAACCTGCGGCAAGCCGCTGATCGGCGTGAAAGGTGACCGGAGATTCTGCAACGCCTGTGCCATACGCCGGCGGAAAGCGTATCAGAAACAGTATCGGGAGAACCGGAAGAAAGGAAGATGACACCATGACCATCGAAGAAAAAATCACACGCTATCGTGGTATCCCCAAGCTGATAAAAGATCTCCAGATCGACAAAGAAATCTGCACGTCTGTAAAGTCCGTGCAGTTCGACAGCATCGGTGAGGCAAAGGGAACCCACGGGAACAGCACAGAGAAAAAGCTGATCGATGCCGCAGAGATCAGCGAGAAGATCGCCGCACTCCAGCAGGAGCGTGACCGGCTGGAGCTGAGCATCATGCAGCCTATCAACACAATACTCTGCGGCAGCGATGAAGAAACCGTAGATATGCGGATTGCACTGAAAAAGTACTTGCTGCAAGGGCTGTCCCTGAAACAGATCGCAACACGGCATCTGCATCGGGACTATAAGAAAACCAAAGAATTGTACAGCACCGGATTCGAAAAGATAAAAAACACCCCGCCACTAACCGAAACTAACCGAGAATAACCGCCAAACCACTTGCAGTAATCCGCATTCCATGCTATACTTATACTGACGAAAAAAGCAAAACGTCGTGAGGATTTCCTTGCGGCGTTTTTTGTATGCCGTTGAAAGGAGCGTGATCGCGTGGGACGACCAAGAAAATTCAAAACGCCGGACGAATTGCACAGTGCATGGGAAACTTACAAAGCGTACTGCGACAGCAAGCCTGTGCTGACTCATGCGTTCAACTCCAAAACCGGCGAGTTTGTTTCGGCGGAGCTAAAGCACAGCGTGACTTACACCATTGAGGGGTTCTGCGTATACGTCGGCATCTCCCGACAGGCATTTCATGAGTATTATGCGGAGAGCAAACGGTTTGTTGACATCGTTACGCGTATGCGTGAAGAATGCGAAACGGACGCACGGGAAAAATTTGAAGTGGGGGCGATTCCGACACAGCTTGCAGGGCTGTGGATGTCGAAATACGGGTACACCACCAAGCAGGAAGCCGATGTGGAAGTCAAGCCCTCCGAAAAACTCTCCGATATTCTTTCCCAGCTGGGCGGTGATGATCTTGACAGCACATAAATTCCCTCTGTCCCGGAAGTACAGGGACTTTATCCGTTCCGTCCAAGGCGTGACCGCAGAATTTCTGGAGGGGACAACTGCCTCCGGAAAGACCACCGTTGGTGCCGGTGTGAAGTTCATGTACATGGTTTCCGCCAGTCCGAAACGGCTGCACATTATCGCTGCCAAAACTACCGGCATCGCCGAGAAGAACATCATTCAGCAGGAAAACGGCATCCTCGACCTGCACCGGAACGCCATCTACTGCGGCAACGGCGACCGGAACAACAAGCTGCCACACATCAAGTTTGAGGGCAAGCTGATCTATGTGCTGGGCTATGACAACAAGGACAAGTGGGAAAACGTCCTCGGTTCGCAGTTCGGCTGCGTGTACATTGACGAGATCAACACTGCCGACATCGACTTTGTGCGGGAGATCTCTACCCGAAACGATTACCTGCTGGCAACGCTGAACCCTGACGATCCGTCTTTGCCGGTGTATCGGGAGTTCGTGAACCGTTCCCGTCCCTGTGCCAAGTACGCCGCCGATGTGCCGGAAGAGATTCTTCGGGAACTGACAGAAGAACCGGTCACCGGCTGGCGGTACTGGTTCTTTTCGTTTCGGGACAACCTCAGTCTGACAGAGGCAGACATTCAGCGGAAAATGGACGCTGCTCCCAAGGGTACCAAGCTGTACAAGAACAAGATTCTGGGGCTGCGTGGACGTGCCACGGGGCTTGTCTTTGACTTGCAGCAGCGGCATATTATCACGGCATCACAGGCGGCAGGGCATCGCTTTCTGTATTACTCCATCGGCTGTGATACGTCCTATTCCCGAAAGTCCCACGACCGGCTGACCTTTGAGGCGGTGGGCATTACCGCAGACCGGAAGTGTATCCTGCTCATGGAGGAAACCCACAACAATCGGGATAAGTCAAACCCCTTTGCACCGTCTGACGTGATACCGCTGCTGAACCGGTTCGCCGAACAGGTGAAGTGCCGGTACGGCTTTGCAAGAACGATCTACATCGATTCCGCAGATGCCGGCACCATACAAGAGGCACAGAAGTTCAAACGCAAGACCGCCTGCATCTACGACTTTGCAGGTGCATGGAAAAAGACGAAGATCATCACTCGGATCCAGTTGCAGCAGAGCTGGCTGAAAACGGGGGACTTTCTGGTGGTGGACACCTGCAAGGACTACATCGCAGAGATGAACACCTACAGCTATGACGAAAAGGGGCAGCCGGAGGACGGACACGACCACAGCATCAACGGGTGTCAGTATGCGTGGCTGCCGTACAAGCAGTACATTGGAAACTATAAGGCAATACAGGAGGTGATTTCAGATGCTTGACCGATTCCGGTCGTTTCTGGCAGGCAAACTGTCAGGGCTGTTAAAACTATATCCGGCGGCAAGACGGGAGATCGCCATAGAAGAATCCCTCAGCTTTGAAACCAACATTGCTGTCAACCGGCTCTGGTATCGGGGTGACAGCTGGGAACTGGCACAGGCGTACCGGCAGATCGGCGGTGCGTCCCATTCTTTCTGGGGCAGCGTTCCCACCTATGGCATGGAAATCCGGAAGATACACACCGGCTTGCCCCAGACCATGGTGAATATGCTTTCCGGTCTGATCGCCGCCGACTTGCAGGAGGTGCAGTTCCCGTCCGAATCTCAAAAGCTGCTCTGGCAGCAGATCGCACAGGAAAACGACTTCTGCGAACTGGTAAAGCGGTCGATCACGGAAACGCTGGTCACCGGTGACGGGGCGTTTAAGATCAGCCTGCACCCACAGGTGAGCCGCTTTCCCGTTCTGGAATTTTACGGGGCAGATCGTGTGGAACTCCGGCGGCAGTCCGGCAGAGTACACGAGATCATCTTCCGCACGCCATACGCTGACGACAGCGGCAGGAACTACACGCTGCACGAACACTACGGCAGGGGCTATGTGACGTATGCACTCTTTGACGCATACGGAAATCCCCGTGATCTCCACGCCATTCCCCAGACAGCCGGCTTGCAGCCTGTCCGGTGGGACGGAGATTTTATGCTGGCAGAGTATCTCAGTTTCTACCATTCCAACCGGCACGAAGGCAGAGGGCAGAGCATCTTCGATGCCAAACGGGACAACTTCGACGCACTGGACGAGGCGTGGAGCCAGTGGGTGGACGCACTCCGCAGCGGCCGTTCCCGTACATACATTCCGGAGTGCCTGATTCCACGGGACGAAAACGGCGTGCTGCAAAAGTCCAACGCCTTTGACAACCGTTTTCTCATGACCGGAAACGACATTGCCGAATCCGCACAGAACAAGATCACTGTGGAACAGGCGGAAATTCCCCACGACAGCTATCTTGCCACCTACATCACCGCACTGGACCTTTGTCTGCAAGGTATTGTCAGTCCGTCTACGCTGGGCATTGACGTGAAGAAGCTGGACAACGCCGAAGCACAGCGGGAGAAAGAGAAAACCACGCTGTACACACGGCAGGACATTGTGAACGCCTTGCAGCGAGTGCTGCCGAAACTGATTACAGACGTATTCTATGCGTATCAGACGGCAAACGGACAGCCTGCCGAGGAAGTTCGTGCGGCGGTCACTTTCGGCGAGTATGCCAACCCGTCCTTTGAATCGCAGGTGGAAACCGTGGCGAAAGCCAAGCAGGGCGGCATCATGAGCATTGAGGCAGGTCTGGACGAACTGTACGGCAGCACCAAGTCCGACACATGGAAAGCGGCAGAGGCGGAGCGTATCCGGACAGAGCAAGGCATTGTGGATATGGAAGAACCTGCAGTGTCCTCTGACGACTGGGCAGGCATCGCATGAACTATGACATTGCAGAAGCACTCCGGAAAATGGAAGAAGAACTGATCCAGTCCATGAAACGGAACTTGCAGCGGCATCTGAAAGAGGAAGATGCCGAGGGGTTTGACTGGGCACAGTGGCAGGCGGAAAAGCTGAACAGCATTGCCCGATACCGTGCCCAGAACCGGCATATCATCGGCGGCTATATCAGTACCATTCCCCAGCAGATCGAGGACATGATCCGCCAGTCCTACGAAACCGGAAAGCAGCAGGAGGAGATCCGCATTCTGAAAGCGATCCGGCAGGGCTATCTTGCCGCAGCCGGAACTGCCGGAGAGATCGGCACCGGCTTTTTCACCGTCAACGAACGCAAGCTGAACGCTCTTGTGAAAGCCACACAGGGCGAGATGCACAAGGCGGTCAGCAGCATTCTCCGGTATCAGGACGACATCTACCGGCAGACCATTTTCCGGTCGGCGGCACAGTTCAACATGGGCGGCAAGTCACTGGGGCAGGCGGTCGATGCGGCGGTACAGGACTTTCTGGCACAGGGTATCCGGAATATCCGGTACAAGGACGGGCGGTATGTGAATATCGCCAGCTATGCGGAAATGGCACTGCGGACGGCAAATCTGCGGGCGAATATCCAAGGAGAGGCTGCCAAGCGTGATGAGTGGGGCATCTGCACCGTGAAACTGTCCGCACACGGTTCTGCCTGTCCCAAGTGCATTCCGTGGCAGGGCAAGGTGTACTACGATGATGTGTACGGCTCCGTGCCGGTACCCAAAGACGGGAAGTATCCGCTGCTCAGCACTGCCATTGCCGGCGGTGCATTGCACCCCAACTGCAAGAACGGTGTGCATACATGGTTCGAGGGCATCAACCAGCCGCCCAGGGAAATGACACAGGAGGAGATCGACGAGGCAAACCGGCGGTACGATCTGGAACAGCAGCAGCGGTACTGCGAACGGAATGTGCGGAAGTACAAGCGGCTGAAACTGGGTGCGATCGATCCGGAGAACGCCGCCAAGTATGCCGCACAGGAACAGGCATGGCGAAAGCGGCTGAACAGCCTGGTTAAGGAAAATCCGGACGTGCTGCGAATGGATTACCGCCGGCTGAAAGTGTACGATGCACCTGCACCGCCGGCAGGAAAGCCCGCCGCTGTGCCGCCAGCACCGAAACCGAAAGCGGCTAAGGCAAAGGCACACACGGAGGGTATTTCTGCTGGACACGCTGTGGAAGTCACGCCGCCTGCAACAAAGGACAACGGCGGTACGGGAAAGACGTATTCGCCGGAGAAAATCAGTGGGAAATCGTTGACTTCTGGGGCGGATGGTGGTATAATAAAAGATATAGAAAGCAGCATTAAAGTGCAGACAAAGTATTTCAATCAGAATCTGAAATATTATAGCATCATTCCCGAACGGATTGAAAATGTTCCTAAAATAAAAATAAGCGGATTAACAGAGCAGGAAAATGATTTCCTTAGAGAATCGTGCAAAGCTTTATTAAAGTATATGCAAAGCAGTGAACTTGGCACAGAAGGCGTGATTGTACTAAACAGTGAATTCAAAGAAATTGATAGATATAAAGGAACTTCTGGAAGTCCAAGTATTCCTTTAAAGCAATATGAACAACCACATATTGTAATTCATAATCACCCAGACGGGCTTCCTTTTAGTGAAGCGGACATTCAGCAATTTATTCGGCAAGAAAAAATGATGGGCTTGGGTGCAATTGGCAACGATGGCACGCCTTACTTTATTTATAAAACGCCAGATTATGACGTAGATTTTTTTGAGGACTATGTCAACAACATAAGAATGAATCACTTAATAGAGATGACAGCGGAGGATCATATACGATTTTCGGAGGAGGTGCTTGATAATGCAATTGAAAACGGAGTTACAGTTTTCAACGGAAAAAATAAAACGACTGATTGAACAATCCAAACTTGCCAAGCCTTATACGCAAGATGACAAAGAATATTCTATGTTGGACGGAGAATATGACTCGAAACGAATGCTGGCAACTAGTGCAACTAGAATATTAAATCGATATTTTGAAAAGCACCCAGAAGATTCAATTGAAAATTATATGAAATAAAGCATCTCGTAAGAGGTGCTTTTTTCGTGCCCCGACCACGGGCATAAACTGGCGGAGGGCGGAAAACAAGAACAGGAAAAGCCAGCGGGTACGGCGTTCTTATTTGTAAAATCAGCATCTGAGCGATCAGGTGCTATTTTTATACCCAAATCACGAAAGGACTGATTCAAATGGCAGACGAAACAGGCAGCCAGAACACGCCGCAGGGCGGTACACAGCCGCCGGCTATCGACTACGGCAAGATCGAGGACATGATCCACAAAGGCACCCAGCAGCGGGAATCCGCAATTCTGGAGGGCTACTTCAAGCAGCTGGGCATGAGCGGTGAGGAACTCCAGACCGCCGTGCAGGATTTCAAGACTAAGCGTGCCACACAGGCAAAGGAAAAGGAAACCAGCTACCAGAACGCCCAGCAGGAGATCACCCGGCTGAAAGCACAGGTACTGGAAAATGACATTCGCAGCAAGGCAAGCGACATTGCCGCCGATCTGGGCGTAGACCGCAAGTCGCTGCCGTACCTGCTCCGTATGGCAGATATGACCAGTGCCGCCGACAGCAAGGGTGTGATCTCCGAGGAAAACATCAAGAAGGCTCTGGAAAAGGTGCTGACTGATGTGCCTGCACTGAAAGGCAGTACCCAGCAGAACAGCGGCTTTATGCAGATCGGCGGCTCCGGCGGCAGCAATGATCCCACCGCCGCACAGAATGAAATGCTCTCCAACATCTTCGGCACGAGCCGAAAGAAAGGCAGGAACTAACTATGGCAGAACTGAAATATGCTGACATTTTCAGTCAGCACATCATTGATATGTACGCTGTGGAGCTGAAATCCAACGGGCTGTTCCAGTCCAACAGTGATATTCAGATCGTAAACGGCAAGCAGCTGAAACTCCCGAAACTGACCGTCAGCGGCTATCAGGATCACAACCGCACCACTGCCGGTTTCAACGCCGGCTCTTACGACAACGACTACGAAGTTAAGGTGCTGGATCACGACCGTGACATTGAATTTGCCGTTGATCCCATGGACGTGGACGAAACCAACATGACCGTTTCCATCGCCAACATTCAGAAGCGGTTTGAGATCACACAGGCGATTCCGGAGCTGGACTGCTACACATTCAGCAAGATCTTCACCGAGGCACAGCGTGTGAGTGCATCGGTAGAAACTACTGCACTGACCGCAGACAACGTGCTGGAGGACTTCGACAACAAGGTACAGCTGCTGGAAGATGCCGGCGTACCTATGGATCGCATGGAGATGTATGTGACGCCGGCATACAACAAGCTGCTGAAACAGGCATTCCAGCGGCAGTATCCCAACGGCACCGGCGTGATCGACCGCCGTGTCCACTCCATTGACGACATCGGCACGATCATTGTTGTGCCGTCTGCACGGCTGAAAACCAAGTTCAACTTTACCAACGGCTGTGCGGCAGATGAAACCGCCGGACAGATCAACTACATTCTCATTGATCCGGAGGCACAGGTTTCCCGTGTGAAGTACAGCTACATCAACGTATTCACGCCGGGACACGATTCCAGAACGGCAGACAACTACATCTACCAGAACCGCCGGTTCAACGGTACCTTTGCACTGGACGCACTGCTGAAAGCCGGCTGTGCCATCAACTATACCGCCCATGAGTGAGGTGATACCCGATGAAAGCAAGCAAGGACAACAAGGTCTATACCATTACTGAGGCAGAGAAAGCCGCCTATCTGGACAGAGGCTATACCGTGCTGCTGGACGACGGCACCCTCGTCCCCGTGGGGCGCAGCTACTATGAGCGGGTGCAGGAGCGGGTCGTCCACTATCTCAACACAACCTGAA
>OODJ01000945.1_pt1 | contig 25433 bp, 18 predicted proteins | sample 1671611 | NCBI WGS metagenome assembly OODJ01 (sample SAMN06348174, study PRJEB24527) | human gut metagenome | biome: human gut; feature: ankylosing spondylitis patient; material: feces | host: Homo sapiens | place: China | collected 2015-10 | reverse complement strand
TCCTGGAGGCATACCGGTTCCGGGGCTACGCAAAGGGCGTTCGCGGCATTCATATGCGGCTTTTGCACATGGGTATCCGAATGAACGTGAAGAAGATCCGCCGCCTGATGCGGAAATACAAGCTCACCTGCCCCATCCGAAAGCCGAATCCCTACCGCAGATTGCAGCGATCCATCCGAATGGGCAGCGCCGCGGAGAATTTGGTCAACCGGGAATTCGAGTCTCATGGGCCGAGAGCCATCCTCCTGACGGACATCACATACATCCCGCTCTGCGGCAGATTCTGCTACCTCTCCACGATCCTGGACGCCTGCACAAAGCAGGTCCTGGCCTATGCGATGAGCGAATCGCTGGAAGTGGATTTTGTTTTGGAAACGGTCCAGCTGCTGGTAAAGCACCATGGGATCTCGCTGAGCAAGGAGACCGTGATCCACAGCGACCAGGGGACCCACTACACCAGTTTGAAGTTCATCCAGCTGGTGGAGAACAGCGCACTGCGGCGGTCCATGTCCCGCAGAGGGAACTGCTGGGACAACGCGCCCCAAGAGAGCTTCTTCGGGCACATGAAGGACGAGCTGGCCAGTGAGATCCCGGGGTGGACGTCTTTTGAGGCCGCCAAAGCCTCCATTGACCGCTGGATGGATTACTACAACAACGACCGCTGCCAGTGGGATCTGGCGAAGCTATCCCCTAACGAATATTACCACTACATCACCACAGGTGAGTACCCAGCCGGTATGCTGCCGCTATGGGTCAAATGAAAATGTCCTTGACTTGGGGAGCACTTTATTTCAGCATTTTTGCAACAAAAAGCATCGAAAACCGAAGTTTTCAATGCTTTTTTGGAGCTGCTGGGCAGATTCGAACTGCCGACCTCATCCTTACCAAGCCTCAAATTTAATGTCACATAAACCGCTATAGTTGCATTGAAATAAGTTCCATGCACTATCACGTCCCTTTTTCAACGCTCTTTATTGCACCAAGCGCACGGAACGATTTCTTCAATACCATCATATTCCTTGATTCGTTTAGCAGGGTTTTTAGCATCTAAACGCTTCTAACTTACCATTTAGCACGGGATACAATCTAGCTGATGTATCCGGCTCAAGGAGGTTTCCTACATGAAAAATTATCAGCTTGAACTCAGGCAGATCGTAGATTATCCACGATGCCGAATTTATCGAGAATTTATACAAACTCTGATTGCAGACCGGGGCATTCGCACAGGCGGATGCTCCGGCCTTTTTTATTATACCGTTCTTTGCTCCTATGTCAACTTCAGGACCTCTTACCGATGCATAGATGGAATTTCATATACGGTCTATCCTGGTGAATGGGTTTGCTCCATCACCGATGTTGCAGAATGGTTTCGTGTCCGTTTCCATTATCAGGCATTTGCAATTCTAAAATTCTTACAGGACCGGAAACTCATTACATTTACCCGCCTTGGACACGGACACACTATAAAATTCTCTATTACAGACTGGCGGCGTAATAACACCGCGCTCGACTATAACTGCCCATGTCAAAAAGATTCCGGTTTTTTCTTTATTCCAGTTTCAACGGCAACGGAACTGATTTCCGCAGGACGCGCATCTGAAATGGATGTTATCCTGGATCTTTGGATCTCTGCGATTTATAAGGACCAGCAAGTACGTGGCTCTGAGATTGGACCAGTTGCGTATTTCAGAAATGGCACAGGGAATCCGCTTGTCAATTACAGCGAATTATCCGCGCGCTGGGGAATCTCCCGTTCCAGCGTGGGGCGGCTGCTCAAAAAACTGGCCGATTTTGACTATCTTTCTCTGCTGACTTTCCCAGGCCGCAGCGGAACGGTAATTTACCTAAAGAATTATCTCTCGACCATGTTCCAAATTTCGGATGTCATGATAGACAAAGAGGAGGTTGCTATGTGTCTGAACCTTCGCGTATCTGTACCGGATACCATTCCGCCAGAGTCCGGCCCAATTTCTGATGAGCAAATTTGCGTTTCAACAGAGCTTCCCAGCGTTTCAAAACCTCATATGCTGTACTTCGTTCGGAAAGTGCTGCGAACCCTTGAAGCGCAAGGCATTTCCTGCCTTTCATGCCCAAAATCCAAATATATGTTATATCCATTATCCGACGACTGCACGGTAGGAATAGAGAAAGGCACTATCTCAGCGGGACTTGCGATCTGCTGCGGCGCCGGCAGTCCGTTGTATCGGTTTGAAATGACGATCATCCCAAATGCTGAAGCGGAAGGAGCGTGCGACAATGTCAGGAAAGATGTATGAAAAACGGCCGGAAGAGGATGCCCGCTATCACGACACATGGAGACTGCTCAAAAAATATCGAGATGTAACATGGAGCCTGGAACTGTCTATCCGGCAGGTCAAAAATCAGTTTCGCATTGATTATGATTGCAACATTGAAGATTTTTTGGAGTCCATCTATATGGCAGGGGCGGATCTCGGCGGCACGGACATCGAAAATCACGCCCGGTGCATTGAGCGCAGCTACAAAATGCTGACCCTGCTTGAAAATTCCGTCAACCTTCTCCGCACGCACCACCAGAGCGGAGAGGTGTACTACTGGATCTTGTACTACTCGTTTTTATCTCCGCAGAAGCTGAAAAATGTGGAGGAGATCATTGAAGCGCTCCGCCCACATATCCGAGATATCAGCTTCAGCACCTACTACCGCCTGCGCAAAGCTGCTGTGGAAGCGTTAAGCTCTGTCCTTTGGGGATTTTCCGCACAGGACACTTTGAAAACGCTGGACTGCTTTTTCCCGCCAGATGTGTGAGAGTATTTTGAAAGAGAATTGGGAGAAAATTGAAAGGGTTTTGCTATTGAACGCAAAATCGCCGTATGTTAAACTAAGTATGCTCAAAACTATAAACAAACCAAAAGCAGCCACAGGAGGACGCCATTTTTGATGTGCGTCTTTTTTTCTGCCCTTCTGCGGTCAATGAAACGGCATCCGGCTTTCGCTGGGTGCTGTTTCCTGCTTTTGGGCAACACAAGGAGGTAATGCTTTTGAAGCACAAGTGTCCGTCTCCCCGTATTGGGAAAAAGCCGCGTGGCAACATCGGCCGCTGGCTGTATGCGGCGTTTCTGACCGCCACGCTATCCGCTTCTCTCTGTCAGCCGGCCTCTGCCGCAACCGTGTGGGAGAAGGCCAATGAGATCATGCGGGATGTCTATACGCAGATCCTCGGCATCTCCACGATTGCAGCCATCGTTACGGCCGCAGTCGCACTGCTGATGATGAACTTCTCCCGCAGCGGCCGAACCGTCGATGAAAGCCGGGCATGGCTCAAGCGAATCATTATCACATGGGCTGTTTTGAACGGCCTCGGCTTCATTATGAGCTATGTTACGCCCTTCTTCAGCGGTGGGCAGTGGACCGCCCCGTAAAAGCTATGGGAATTTTAGACGGTATTGTAGAGTGGATCGCGGAGCAGATCATGTACGGCTTGGATCTGATCAACACCTCTGTTTTAGGTGCGTTGGGCTGTGACATGAACACATTCCTGCGATATTTTCCCGCAGCGGAAACCATGTATAGCCTTCTGGTGGCACTTGCCATCGGGTTGATCCTGTTGGGTTGGGTCTGGAATCTGTTCAAGAACTACGGACTGGGCTTGGGAATTGAAGCTGAAGATCCGGTCAGGCTGACAGCCAAAGCGATCTTGTTCATCGTACTTGCGTACTATGCAGATGAGATCGTAAACATTGCGCTGACAATAGGCGGAACGCCTTATGCGTGGATACTGTCCTCAGAGCTTCCTTCTTTGGACTTTGCCAGCTTCAATTCTGTTCTGCTGACCATCATCGGCGTCTGTGCCAACGGCGGCGTTGCGCTGATCGTTCTGATTCTGACACTGATTCTTGCGTGGAACTACATTAAGCTGCTGTTTGAAGCGGCAGAACGGTATGTACTGCTGGGCGTCCTGGTCTATACCGCACCGGTAGCCTTTGCCATGGGCGCATCGCAATCCACCGCAAATATTTTTAAGAGCTGGTGCCGGATGTTCGGCGGGCAGATATTCCTGCTGCTGATGAACGCATGGTGTCTTCGGCTGTTTATCACGATGGTCGGCACATTCATCTCAAATCCGCTTTCCATGTAGGAGGTCATTACCACGAAGAAATATCATAGAATCATTCCGCTGCTGGGCACCGTTCTTTTGCTTGCGCTCACCTTGGCGGTACCTGCGTTTGCTCTGGAGGAAAGCGATGTTGAAGCCGCAGTCAGCAGTTCCAGCCGCGAGGCCGTGACGGGGAATGTCCTGGTCTGGTTTCTCTGCGCGGTTGGCTTTCTCAAAGTCTCGCAGAAAATCGACAGCTTCATGGCAAGCATCGGCGTCAACGTGGGGCATACCGGCGGTTCCATGCTGGGTGAGGCGATGGTGGCATTCAAGGGTGTCTCTCTCGCTGCCGGCATGGCTGGAAAAGTTGTCGGGAACTTTGCCGACAGAGCCTCCAGCCGCGCAGGTGCCGCCGCATCCGGATCTTCCGGCTTTCTGCAAGGTGGTCTGGCCGGCGTTGTCAGTCGGAAAATCACCAATGACGCCGTGAGAACTGCGACGCAAACGACACAGAAAGCGTCTTCCTCCACCATGTCCGCCGCGCATCAGGCCACGGAGCGTACTGTAAATGCCGAGCGGCAGGCAGCAAGCGTTGTTCATCAGGCAAAGCAGACGCGCAGCGAAAGCGCTTCTCAAAAGTCGCAGACGGGCGTGACCCATCAGCAAGTCGCTTCCAGTACCCGAACCGCCTCGGTTTCCTCACTCCACAGGGAGTCACAGCATTCCGTTGGCCTCGGCGGACGTATTTTTACCAACTCCATGCTGGAGGGCGGGCGTTTTGCCAACGATGTGATCGGTATGGTCGCAGCCGGAGACCTGCACTCCACCGGCTCCATCACCGGAGAGTTTGCGTCACAGGCGTTATCCTCCTATATGGGCATTACCGCTCAGGGAGACGCCGCGCCGCAAATAGCTTATTCCAACATTGAGATCGGCGGTGGGCGCATCACCGGCACAGAGTATTCTCCGGAGCATCCGGAGGGCATTTCCTTTGGAATGTACCATACCGGGCAATATGCCGCGCCGGACGGTGAACACCAGAAGGTCTTCTCTGCCGATGGCGTCCAATGGTACAAGCAGTATGCTGTTGATACTGTAATCAAGAAGCCCTTTACCGCACCGGACGGCGAAATCGACTATCACAAGGAGATCGTCAAGAAGATGCCCGATCCGCCGAAGCGGAAAGACCGGATGTAAGGGAGGCTGTCTATGAAACCGGAAGAATTTGAGGTTTATGTGATCCCTCCCAACTTTATGGAGGGCGGCACACTCTTCGGCGGGCTTTTGAAAACCCGTAATACGATTGAGGCGGTCATCCTGGGCCTTGCGGTTGGTGTGCCGGTTCTGCACCTTCCGTTTTCCCTCACCGTCCGCGTCGTGATTTTATGCCTGACGGCTCTCCCGCTGGTGCTTCTCGCCTTGATTGGCGTATCCGGCATGAGCCTGTCCGCTTTTATCCGCCTGTTCTTTTGCTTTCTGCACAACCGCAGAATCCTTTCACGCGATGGGACGCAGGGCGGCAAAAACGGAAAAACGCTGCTGCCCAGCTGGGCGCAGCAGCGGAAAAGCGACTGCGAAGCAGAAGACCCTCCGCTCCCCAAAAGCCGCAGCCGATTTTCTGTTGATCTGAAGCAGCGCAGCGTGACGCAGTTCAAGACCTTCTTGCAGGAGGAAGAAGCCGTTCAGCCGCTCAATGCTCTGGCGGACTATATCCCTATCGAGAAGATTGAGCACGGCGTCATTTATACAAGAGATCACCGCTATGTCAAGGTTGTAGAGGTGGTTCCCGTCAACTTCCTGCTGCGCAGCGCGAGAGAGCAGCGCAGCATCATTTACTCCTTCATTTCCTATCTGAAAATTGCCCCGGTCAAGGTGCAATTCAAGGCATTGACAAAGCGTGCGGACATTAACCGGCACCTGGATACCGTCCGCAGGGAGCTGGAGCATGAGCAGGATCCGCGCTGCCGTGTCCTGCAGGAAGACTACCTGAAGCTCATTCGGCAGCTTGGCTCCCGTGAGGCAATCACAAGGCGCTTTTTCCTTGTTTTCGAGTATGAGCCGTTGCCGGGCACCAAACGCGGCCATGAGGAAGAGGATGCAATCGCTTCTCTGCAAACGGCCGCACGCACGGCGGCAAATTATCTGCGGCAATGCGGCAACGAGGTCATTTCCCCTGAGAACGAGGACGATGCCACGGCAGAGATCCTTTATAACATTCTTTGTCGCAGGGCCAGCAGTGAGCCGTTCTATCAGCGGGTGAAGTCCGTTCTGGCGGACTACATGGCCGCCGGGCGGGACATCAACACTATTCCCGTCAACGAGTTCTATGCCCCTGACAGCATCGACCTTACCCATGGAAACTACCTCTGTGTAGATGGGCTGTATTATGCCTATCTTCTTGTCCCATCAGATGGTTATAAAGCGCGCGTTCCCGCCGGCTGGCTCAGCCTTTTGGTCAACGCCGGCGACGGGATCGATCTGGACGTCTTTCTGACGCGGCAGCCAAAGGATCGCATGGTCAGAAAGCTGGGGCAGCAGCTCCGTATCAACCGCAGCAAAATTAAGGAAACCAGCGACACCAACACGGATTTTGACGACCTCGACGGTGCGATCCGCAGCGGCTATTTTCTAAAAGACGGTCTTTCCAACAATGAGGATTTTTATTATCTGAACCTGCTTATCACCGTCACAGCCGGCAGCGTGGATGACCTTGAATGGAAGGTCGCGGAAATGAAAAAGCTCCTGCTCTCGCAGGATATGGATGTGCAGACCTGTTCCTTTTGTCAGGAGCAGGCTTTTTTATCCTCTCTTCCTCTGGTTTCTCTGGAGCGCCAGCTCTATGAGCGGTCTAAGCGTAATGTTCTGACAACGGGAGCTGCCAGCTGCTATCCCTTCACCAGCTATGAGATGTGCGATGACAACGGTATTCTTCTCGGCGTCAATAAACACAATAATTCTCTCATCATCGTGGACATCTTCGATTCCCGCGTCTACAAGAATGCCAATATCGCCATTCTCGGAACCAGCGGAGCCGGAAAAACCTTTACGCTTCAGCTGATGGCTCTGCGCATGCGCCGCAAGGGAATTCAGGTCTTTATCATCGCGCCGCTCAAAGGGCATGAGTTTCACCGGGCCTGTTCCAACATCGGCGGACAGTTTATCTCCATATCTCCGGCTTCTCAAAACTGCATCAACATCATGGAGATCCGCAAGGCAGATAAGTCCGTGGACGATCTGCTGGATGGCCCCGGCACGGAAAAATCTCTGCTGGCAGCCAAAATTCAGCGGCTGCACACGTTTTTCAGTCTCTTAATTCCGGACATGTCCCACGAGGAGCGGCAGCTTCTGGATGATGCCATGATCTGTACCTACGGGACAAAGGGCATCACACATGACAATGCTTCTCTGGAACAGCCGAAAAATCCAGGGTGCTATAAAGAAATGCCGATCCTGGGCGACCTGTATGAAATTCTCGCCGCCTCTCCGGAAACAAAGCGCCTTGCCAACATCCTGAATCGGCTGGTCAACGGCTCTGCCCGCTCTTTCAATCAGCAAACCAATGTGGCGCTGGACAACAAGTACATCGTCCTTGATATTTCTGAGCTGACCGGTGATCTGCTGACGGTGGGGATGTTTGTTGCTCTCGACTTTGTATGGGACAAGGCCAAAGAGAACCGCACGGCGGAAAAAGCCATCTTCGTGGACGAGTGCTGGCAGCTCATCGGCGCCAGCAGCAACCGGCAGGCCGCCGAATCCGTTCTGGAGCTTGCCAAGACGATCCGCGGCTATGGCGGCAGCCTTGTCTGCGCCACACAGGACCTCAATGACTTTTTTGCGCTGGACGACGGTAAATACGGCAAGGGCATCATCAACAACAGTAAAACGAAGATCCTGCTGAATCTGGAGGAGGAAGAAGCCCAGCGCGTTCAGGGCGTTCTGCATCTGTCTGAAGCTGAGTTGATGGAAATTACGCACTTTGAACGCGGCAGCGCTCTCATCAGCACAAATAACAATAATATTGCCGTGGAGATCAAGTGCAGTCAAATGGAAAAGGAATTGATCACCACGGATCGCCGGGAGCTGGCCGAGCTTGCTCAGCGTGCTGCGCCAAAGCAGCATCCATGCTAATCCGTACACAATACGCATTTAAGACGTATAACGCTCCACGACCAACAGCAATACGGCGATTATACGGCTTCAATACGCATAATGAGGAGATGTTTCAATGAAAACGAGGGAACAGATCTATGGGCAGGAAGCCGCCGGCATCCTGCGGGATGTTTCCATGTACCGCGCTCTGACGGAGATGCAGCTTTTGAAGCTCTATCCGCACAAGGAAAGCAAAATCCGGAATCTGCTGTCCTACCTGCAAAAGCAGGGCCGCATTGTGCAGCGAGGTGAGTATTACCGCATTCCCGCTGATGCGGAGGCGGGGATCGATTACGGGCTTTCAAAGGCCATTTGGGTTCTTACCGACTTTATGGAGCAGGTAGAATATCACTCTGTCAGCGAGTACCCCGCAAAAATCATATTTTTTGCGGATGGTGAAGTTTACGAAATCATTTACGCGGAGCCGGGTAAAGAGCAGCTTATCAACCAAATGCTCTCCACAGTAAAAGAGGTTCCGCCCAAATACATCGTTCTGATTGAGCAGCCGGAGCAGATCGCCGAGATCCGCACACCAAACACCAGCGGATACTGTACCGTCTCTTCGGGCGGCGAAGTGCAGTATTATCAAATCGAATAAGGAGTTTTTTCTTGAACAGGGCCATCATATCACAAAGAATTACATCTATTCTGGCTGAGATCGAACGGCTGAACAATGCGCTCTATGCCATGAACACGACGGATATTCAGCGTTATCCCGACAACTACGAGGTGCTGTCCACGGATGCGGCGCTGCGGGCCGAGCGGATCACCTGCCGGCTGCGCCACCTGATCTATGCCACTACCAGCATCAAAAAAGAGGAATATCTGCGTTCTGCTGAAACCATGCAGGGTATTGAGATCTGCGAAAATGGCGGCATTCTGGAGATCAAGCTCCCGTGCCTTCTGCCAAAGCGCAGGCAGCGCCAAAGCACGGAGTTTCTGTTGGATCCGTTTACCTCCGCGCTCTCCGATTACGCCGCCCACCACACCATGCCGCAATTTCAGCATTGTGTGGTCTGTTTTTCCCATATCTATGCGCAGGAGCTGCCAGAGCGGCGTATCCGTGATTATGACAATCTGGAACTGAAGCAGTTTCTGGATGTTGCGGCCTCCTTCATCTTGACGGATGACAATGGGCTGCTGTGCGACGCCTACAACACCACAGAGCTGGGCGAAGAGGATTGCACACGGCTTTTTCTCATGGACAGCACGCAGTTTCCGGCCTGGCTTGCAGAGCGCCAGAATGGTGTAAAAAGCATATCGGATTTTTGACCTTTTATGGGCGCTTATTTTCCAAGGTACAAAAAGCGCCCTGAAAGCGCTGAAAATACTGCGTTTTTTCAAGGTGATCCGGCCGCAAAATTACCCAAGCTATAAAGCCCTACGGTAAAATATCGTACAAGGAGGCAGCACGGTTTATGCCTCGAAAGCCCCGGCAGCTGCCAGCTCAAAATACGCTGCCCTATCTTCTTTTGACATTGACCGCCCTCTGCGGTGAATACCCCATCCGTCAAATCAGCCGCCTGCTGGGTGGTTCCGCATACCTCGAAAGTGTCGTTACCGCTCTCCGGCGAGATGGGCTGCTGCGTACCTTCTCCAAAGACGGCCTGCGTGGACTTCGGCTCACCTCGTCAGCCAAACGGCTGCTGTTGGCTGATGCTCCCGAATGGTTTTCAGCCTACCTGACCGGCAGTTCTGAGCCAAACAAGCTCAAAAGCGAAATTCCCAGACGGCTCCGGCTTCACCGGATGGCTGAGATCCTGACCATCATGCACAACGCTGACATTCCGGCCTTTCCATGGGAAAAGGCCCCTTTTTCCGCTGCCAGCCAAAGTGCGGCAATCCCCGCCTATTACACCTCCAGAGAGGTCAAAGAGATCGGCCCGCAAGGGACGAAAATCAAAAGTTCACGCGCAACCGGCATCCTGCTGACGGATGGCGGTATTTTTTTGACCTATAACACCGCCAAAACGCAGATGAAATGGGAGTACAAGGCTGAACTGCGGTTCAAAGCTCTGCTGCAAACCGAAGGGGTCATGCCCGATGCGGAGATTTCCGGGATCGTGTTCGGCTCCACCATGGAACAACTTTCTATCCTGACGCAGCCGGACGCGCACAGCTATTTCCTGCTGGATGGCAGCTTTCCGCATTTCTACTATCTGACCAATGACCGTTATGGCGAAGCGATCCTTCGCCTCTTATGCGACACGCAGCAGCGCAGGACGCTCGATGCGATCCTTGCAAACGGGCTCCATGAGGGGATACCAAATTGGCGCGTCGAGAACGACGCCATTGACAGCGAGGGGAATCCTGTTCTATTCGCCTACACCTGTGATTTTCCTCGCATCCGGCGTTTCGATACCGCGCTGGAGCTGCACGGAATGACGGGGACATTGATCTGCTTTGATTACCAGGAAGAAGCCTTGCGGGAGATCTGCGGGCAGTGTGTGATGCTGCAGAGCATTGATTTTCAACAGTTTGAAAGGAGCGTGCTCTATTCCTAAAAAGAAGCCGATTCAGCTTTTCATTATCATTCCAATCGCTGCGCTGGCGCTGCTCTATGGGAGCGGCTACCTCTCGCAACTTTTTTCCAATTACCGTGCATGGCAGGAGGCCGGCGCCGTGTTTGGGACGTCTCCCGCATTCCCGGACGCCGGATTCTTTCCCTGCCTTGCGGCAGCCTTCCACTTTCCGTATGGGCTGTATGGCCTCGGCCTCTGCATCGGTGCGCTGGCGCTGCTGATCCTCATGGTCATGCGAATGGGCTACAGTGAGGGCGGCGAATACGACCGGCAGCGCAACCTTGTCTATTCCGACAAGGGAACCTACGGCACCGCAGGCTTTATGTCCCGCAAGGAGCTGACCGAGGTACTTGACCTTGTGCCAGACATTCGCAAGCATTCCGGCACGATTCTCGGAGAGCTGGATCATCAGGTCATTTGTATTCCTCCAAAGACTCGATTTAACGGGAATCTTGCGGTTTACGGCGCCAGCGGCTCCAAGAAGACAAGAGCCTTTTGCGTCAACATGATTCTCCAATGTGCGGCGCGGAAGTCAAGCCTTGTGATCTGCGACCCCAAATCCGAGCTTTATGAAAAGACCAGCGAATATCTGCGGGATCAAGGCTATACCGTCCGTGTGTTCAATCTGGTCACACCGTCAGCCTCCGATTCATGGAATTGTCTTGCGGAGGTCGGCGGTCAGGAATTGATGGCTCAGCTTTTCTGCGATGTCATCATCAAGAATACCGGCGGCGAGGAACGCGACCACTTCTGGGACAGCGCCGAAATGAATCTGCTCAAGGCGCTGGTCCTCTATGTTTCCACCAGCTATCCCAAGAAAAAGCAAAATATCGGCGAGGTGTATCAGTTGATTGCCGCCAGCTCCGAACAGGAGTTGAACGCGCTTTTTGGTGTTCTTCCGGTTACGCATCCTGCCAAAGCGCCATACAGCATTTTCAAGCAGGCGTCAGAGGGTGTGCGCGGTGGCGTTATCATCGGGCTCGGCTCCAGACTGCAGGTTTTTCAAAACCGGGATATTCGCAACATCACATCCTACAACGAGATCGATCTGGAACTCCCGGGAAAGCAGCCATGCGCGTATTACTGCATTACCAGCGATCAGGACAGCACCTTTGATTTCCTCTCCTCGCTGTTTCTTTCCTTCGTGTTTATCCGCCTGGTTCGCTATGCGGACGAACAATGTCCCGGCGGGGAGCTTCCGGTTCCTGTTCATGTACTTGGTGAAGAGCTGTGTGCCTGTGGAGTGATCCCAGATCTATCGAGAAAAATTTCGGTCATTCGTTCCAGAAACCTGTCCATGTCATGTGTGTTCCAGAACTTAGCTGGCCTTCAGAACCGCTATCCCTACAACCAGTGGCAGGAAATTCTGGGCAACTGCGATGTGCAGCTTTTTCTTGGCTGTACAGATGCTCTGACGGCGGAATTTATTTCTGACCGGACCGGCGAGGCCAGTATCTCTGTCACCAGTAAAGCCAAACAGCTCGGAACATGGCGTGTATCCAATTACACGCCTGAATACCGGGAAACCAGCGGTGTCGGCCGGCGCAAGCTGATGACCATGGACGAGGTGCTGCGTATGGATATTGATAAAGCCCTGATCCTCATTCGGGGCAAGAATGTACTGGAGGTGGATAAGTACGACTATTCCAAACATCCCGAGGCGAAGAAGCTGCGGCCGAGCAAGGCCGCCTCCCATGTCCCTGCATGGCGGGCAAATCAGCCGCAGGAAAAGCAAACTCCATCGGCGCCGCCATCTCAGGCAGCGGATAAGAAGCCGGCGCAAAAGAAAAAGCCTGCGTCGGCTGAAAAAGTCGTTGCCGTAACCAAAGAATCCATTATGAAGAAAAAGGAGGATACTTAATGCCCAAGAAAAAAACGATCCCGCCCCCTGATGATTTCTCCTCAGAGTTCATGGAAAACGAATCCGGCAAAGAACTTTCTGAGCAGCAGGTGGAGGCCGCCGGCAGCGACTACACGGAAACTCCGCTGGCAGAACCCCCGGAAGTTGATCTCGGCTCCGGCGATGTGAGCGGCACAGCAGATGTTGAGGAAAACGAGCCGGATGCCGAAAACACCGCTGATGCCGCAGAGACGGTCCCTGTTTCCGATGAAGCAGCGGAAGATCCGGAGTACGACAGCATTTTACAGGAGCTGAACAGCAGCACTCCGGCACCCCTTGACAGCAGCGGCGAAAATGCTCTGGATGCGCTTTTGCTGGAAGGAAATGCGGAAAATGCTCCGCCCACTGAAGATGAAACGGAATCCGCAGATGGTGAAGCTGCTCCGCAGTCCACTACACCTCCCGCACCTGCCGGACGCCGTGACTCCTACATTCTGACCGTTGATGCAAAAGACCGTATCGAAACGGAAGAAGAACGCCGTGAGGTCATCTGGCATGAGATCAAGACCTCGCATATTGCCGGTCGTATTTTGACCGGAACGTTGGACGGCGTGGAGCAGACCCCTTCCGGCCGTACTATCGTTGTCGTTGACTACAAGGGTTATCGCATTGCGATCCCGCTGAAAGAAATGATGCTCTATTCCGGGCCCGTTCCGTATGGAGCGAAATACAAGCCGTTTATGGAGCGGATGAACAGTATCCTTGCAACCATGCTCACCGCGGAGATCGATTTCATCGTCCGGGGTCTGGATAACACCGCCCGCAGCGTTGTGGCAAGTCGAAAGGCCGCCATGCTCCGTAAGCGTCAGACCTTCTATCTGGACGCCAATGAAGAGGGCATCCCCATGATCTATGAAGGGCGCGTCGTACAGGCGCGCGTCATTGGTGTTGCGGAAAAAGTCCTGCGTGTAGAAGTGTTCGGCGTGGAGTGTACGATTTTCGCCCGCGATCTGTCTGCCGCATGGTTCGGTGATGCCCGCGAGTATTACAGCGTCGGCGACCGTGTTCTTGTCCGTGTGCTCACCATTGACCGCGGCGACATCAACCATATTTCCATCACAGCAGATATCCGCAGCGTTTCGTCCGCCGCCAACCAGAGCAATCTGGATAAATGCGTCCTGCAGGGCAAATATGCCGGCAGAGTGACCGATGTGCGGCACGGCGTTGTGTTCATCCGGCTCAACAACGGTGTCAACGCGGTTGCCCACACCTGCTATGACCGGCGAATGCCTGGAAAGAAAGACGACGTCAGCTTTGCCGTTACCCGTCTGGATGAGGAACGCGGCATCGCCGTCGGCATCATCACCAGAATCATCAAACAGAATTTGTAAAAAAGGAGAGGCCACCATGAAGAGCTTATCAAAGCTGGCCCTTTGCCTGCTGCTTGCCATGTCGCTGACGGTCAGCGCCTTTGCCGCTCAGGTTCCCGATTCATTGGTAGCGGAAAACCTGAACGGCCAGCAGCGGCTTGTAAAAACCTACACGCTTTCCCCGGAGGTTGACCCAGATGAGCTGAAGGAAGAGGACTTTTCCTACGACGGTTATCTTTATACCTGGGCCTATACCACAAAGGTGGAACACCCGTATCTGGAAAGCAAAACTGTAACGGAAACCGTCACAGTCAATACCGCCAAAAATGACCTTGCGCAGATCCTCGCAGAGCTTTCGCCCAGTGTGCCCTATGAAAAAGACGGATTCTCCGGCGAGTTGGCGCTGGATCATACCACGCTTTCCACAGAGGCGTCCGGCTACACCACCAAATACAGCAAAACCACCGAGACGAAGGTAATCGGCAATCTGGACCGCAACGACATGTCCTATGTGCCGGCCACGACCGTCAAAAACGGGAAAACGCTCACCCTTGCCAATGTGGAATGGCAGGTCACCGGCACGGCGCTCGTCGGCGAGGCGCTGGTTCCCGCCCAGTATCAGGCGGTCGCCACCTATTCCGCCTCCAGCAGCTATCAGGCTGCCACAGGCTATGTCACCACGGCGGAATATCACGGAACCGTTACTTCGGAAGGCGTGGACAGCATCACTTATACCGTGGTTTACACCGGAAGTGAGATCGTCCCCGTAAAAACACATATCTGGGATAACGACAGCCTTGCCGCTCCGCTGCTGATCATCGCTGCCGTGCTGCTCTGCGCGGGCATCGCCGCCGCTGCACTCATCCTGCTGCGCCGCCGCAAAAATGTCTATGTGTATGTTCCGGACAGCAAGCCCCGAGAGTACCGGCTGATTGCAAAGTTCCGTGTGGAGCCTGACAGCGAGGTTCCCGCTATCGATGCAGGCTCTCTCACACTGAATCCGGGAGATACCGTCGCAGTTGAGGTGAAAAAATCTCTTGCCAGGCACCTGGCTGGGCGCGAGTTCACCGTTTCTTTCCCGCAGAGTGACCATACTTACACGATCCAAGCCAGCAAGCACAATGACTGGCATGAATTTACCGTTCCCGCTGAAGAAGAACAGGAGGCTCCCGTATGAAGAAGTTTTTCTCATTGACTTTGACTCTGGCTGCCATGCTTTCTGCGATGGCGGTCAGCGCACAGGCCACCGATTATTCCTTTGAAACCGATGGCACCCCGGAATACTATCCCTCATCTTCCTATGAGGACGTCTACGGCTCCCGCTACAATTACGGTGGAAAAAATGTGGTGGACTACCAGATCCCCGAGCTGGAGTACGGGCAGCTCAGCACCACCCAAACCGGGGTGATGGAGAAAATCATGCTGCCCGGTCTTCAGAGCATCTCTGCATCCGGCAGCGGCATTTACGGAATTTCTTCCGGCGGCGGGACTGTGGAGATCCCCGGTTTTCTGCAGGGCGGCTCCACAGCTACTCCTGCGACACCCGCTTTCACAGAGCTGACACAGGATTTTCTGCTCTCCAACGGTGCCGTCGGAAAGATCTCCATTCCTGCCATCGGAGTTAAGAATTACTATCTCTGGGAAGGTGAAACGACTGCCAGCATGAAAAAGGGGCTGGGGCATTTCACCAGTACCAGCGTCTGGAACGGCAATGTGGCTGTCTGCGGTCATAATCGCGGCGCCAAATATGTGATTGGCAGCATCAAGAATCTGGATGTGGGTGATAAAATCACCTATACCACATCCATGGGTACCCGCACCTATCTGGTGGAGACTGTGACCAAAATCAGCAGCAGCGATTGGAGCTATTTGTCCTCTACCACGGATAACCGAATGACTCTCCTTACCTGCGTTGCCGGAGATTCCAGTCAGCGCTGGTGTGTGCAGGCTGTTCAGGCCTCTTAAAAATCTTTTGTTGAAAAAGCCGCTTTATGATCGTAAAGGAATAGTAGATCAAAAATAAGGAGGCTTTTCCATGAAGAAGCAGATCCTCACGATGTTTACGGGCCTTTTTATCGGCGCTATTATCACAGGCGGAGCTTCCGCCTATGCTGCGGGAATCCTCGCTGAACGCAGCAACCATCGTATTTTTGTCGATGGGCAGGAGGTGCAAATGGAAGCGTATGGTATTGCTGGACACAACTATGTGAAACTCCGCGACATTGGCAAAGCGGTCGGCTTCAATGTGTTCTGGGATGCGGACAGCGGATGTGTGCAAATAGAAACCGGTGCGCCTTACACCGGCGAGGCTCCTTCCGCTGAAGCTGTTCCGTCTGCTGCTGCGCCTTCTGATGCGGATGCTGCAAAGCAGGATATTGTAGCTCGCACCAACGCCCTCCGTGCGGAGCATGGCATCGCAGCTTTGACGGCCGACGATCAACTGATGCGGGCCGCGCAGGTGCGGGCCGATGAAATGGCTGCCACAGGTACCTATTCTCATACCAGACCAGACGGCAGGAAGTATTACACCGTTACGGACTGCAGGCAGGTTGGGGAAAATATCCACCAGATCCCGCTGCTCTATCTTGCGCAGCAAAAAACCGCGCTTGCGGAAACGCTCGTATATTCATGGTCAAAATCCGCAGGGCACATGGAAAACATGACAGATGAAAGCTATGCGGCTATCGGCGTCGGCCTTGCACGAGGGACTGACGCCAACGGCTTGGAGTGCTGGTACTGTGTCCAACTATTTCTTCGCAGCGGATACAGCATTTCAGCGGTGGACAAGCCGGCAACGAAGTAAATCCTGTTATCCTATATCACGAATCAGACCGGGGAGCCTCGGTCTGATTTTTCTTGTGCAATTTTGCAAGGAGGTAGCTCATTGAAAAAACTAAGAACCAGGCTCGTCTCGGCGTTTCTCGTTATCATGACGCTGTTGACGCTGCTCCCGACTTCCGCGCTGGCCGCGTCCGGCAGCGGAACGGGCATCAAGCCCACCGACAATACCAATTACTGGACAACACGACTGCTCCATGACGGTACGCCTTACAGCTACAAGCCCCCGATGGCGGCAGGCAAGCTGCTGTACTGCCTTGACCGCGGCTACGGCTACCGCTGGGGCACTGCCAGCTTTCTGAACAGCTACACCTATACCTCCGCCACCGGAGCGGACGCGGATACCGTGCTGAAAACGGCGCTGGCGCAGAGCGGCATGGGTGAGCTGGATGCCCAGCAGCTTGAAAACTTCAAATGGATGATGACGTTCATTTCGGACTATAAGGGTGACATCCCCGGCAGCCTTTTTATGGCTGCGCAGACGTATGTGTGGGATCACCAGACCTTCAAGGGTGAGGGCGATGGTGACATCGATGGCGGTGGTTACGCCAACGCCGATACCTATGAAATGTACCTGGGCTATATCGATTGGATGTTGAAAGAAAAGGCCAAGGAAGACGCAGAATTTCAGCGCCAAATTGAAGAATACGCAGAACAGGGCATCATCGCCACTGTGGTAGAAGATGAAGCTGCAAAATGGGCGGTCTACGCGAAATCCAGCGTTAAGGGGCGTCAGGCTTTCTTTAACTATTATGCGCCGAGAAAACTCGTCACCAATACATCTGAGCCGGGAAAGCCGCCGGCTGGGGACGCTGATATTACGCTGCGGAAGGTTGCCGCAGGAACGACCCGTGGTTTAGATGGTGCCCGCTTTCTGATTTATCGGGACGGTCAGATCGTCGGCAGCGATGTGACCCAAAATGGCGGAATCATTGAGGTCAAGGATGTCACCAAGGGCCTGTGGTCCTTCGTGGAAACCGAGGCCCCGGAGGGCTACTGCGCCGACTCTACGCCCATCAGCGTCTATGTCGATACCACCGACGGCGACAAGCAGTACACGGTCACTGCCGAAAATTACGCACTGCCCGATATGAAGATCACCAAGCGGGACGCCATGAGCGGCAAACCGATTGCCGGCACAGTGTTCTCGGTGAAGTCCGTCACCGGCAGCTATTCCACCTCCGTCACGACCGGGACGGACGGTTCCGCAACGCTCTCGGCCATTCCTGCCGGTGTCTATGTTGTGCGTGAGGAATCCGTTCCCGAGCCGTACATCGTAACCAATACCGAGCAGACCGTGGCGCTGCGCCCCGGCAAAACCTCCGAGGTCACTTTCGTTGACTATGAAAAGCCCGGTCTTGAAATTGTCAAGAAGAACATCGCCAATGGTGAGCCCATCGAGGGCGTGACCTACCGCATCGAGCAGATCGACGGCAGCTTTTCTACCAGCGCCACCACCGATAACCATGGGCGGATTTTCCTCGACTCTGTTCCTGTTGGCACATTCAAAGTAACGGAGATCAATGTCCCCAGTCATGTCATTCTCTGCCCCATCCCCCAGGAAGTGGCGCTGAAACCCGGCGAAACCTCTACCGTCACCTTCTTCAACGCCCTCAAGCCCAGTCTGGAGATCCGCAAGGTGGACAGCGTCACCGGTGATTCCGTCAAGGGTGCCAAGTTCCAGATCTGGTATGGCAGCAACCATACCGACACCGGTGAGCTCAACGATCTCGGCACTTACTTTTCTGACGCAAGCGGAAAAATCATTCTTCCTGAGATCAAGGATGGCTGGTACAAAGTAACGGAATTGGAACCGGCGTCCGGGTACGCCATCAAGGAGCCTGCCACGCAGGAATGCTTCATTTCCGGTGGTGAGAGCAAAGTCCTGACCTTTGAAAACACTCCCCTTTCCGCCATCATCATCCGCAAGGTGGACAGCGAGAGCGGTCAGCCGCTGGAAGGTGCATGGTTTAGAATCCGCTACCTCGGCGGCACCTCCGGTACAGGCGGCACGGTCATCGGCGAGTACCGCACTTCGAGCAACGGAACCATTGTCGTGACCGGCCTCAAGGCAGGCACTTATGTCTGCGAGGAGATCTCCGCGCCGGACGGGTACATGATCACCGACGCCGCGGAAACGGTCTATCTCTCCGGTAAGGATCAGGATGTCATTACCGTGACCTTCGGCAATGATAAAATGGGCTCTCTGCTCATTGTCAAAAAAGACGCTGTCACCGGCACCCCCATTTCCGATGTGGAATTCTTCGTCACGGATTCGGATGGCAGCGTGATCGGCACGGCCAACGGTAAATATGTGACCGACAGCGCAGGCACCATCCGCATTGACGGCCTGACGCCCGGCATGACGGTCATCGCAAAAGAGGTGCGTGCCAAGGATGGCTACATCCTCGACGATACCCCGCAGAGCATCAAGATCAAGCGCAATTCCGTCATGACGCTGGAATTCCGTAATCAGCCCAAGGGCGGTGTGCTTGTGAAAAAGGTGGACGCTGTGACGAACGCTCCCATCTCTGACGTCGAGTTCCTTGTCACGGATTCGGACGGCAATCTCATCGGCAACGCCAACGGCAAGTTCGTCACCGATAGCGCTGGCACTTTCACCATTACTGACATTATCCCCGACACCACGCTCATCATCAAGGAGACGCGCACCAAGGATGGCTATATCCTCGACGATACCCCGCAGACGGTCAAGGTCAAGTCCAACGAGGTCGTGACGGTGGAATTTCGTAATCAGCCCAAGGGCAACCTCATCATCGTAAAGCAGGATTCTGTGACAAAGGCACCGCTGGAGGGCGTTCAGTTTAAGATCGTCTATGCCAATGGCTCCTATGTGGATGCCGATAGCGGCACGCTTTCCTCCACCGGCCTGTACTGGACGGACAAGGACGGCAAGATCGCCCTCTCCGGTATTTCCGGCACGGTGGTAGTCACAGAAGTTGAGACGATCCCGGGCTATACCATCGACGAGAACAGCCGCACACAGACCGTCGTGGTTGATCCCAACGATACGCAGACCTTGTATTTTTATAACACTCCCGCAGGTGGCTTGCAGATTATCAAAAGTGATGAGAGCAGTGGTAAGCGTATCTCTGGCGTCAGGTTTGAAGTCCGTAAGGTAAACGGCGAGATCGTCGGCACCTACACAACGGACAGCGATGGCGTTATCTATCTCCCTGAGATTGAAAGCGGCTGGTACACCGTGACAGAGCTGAAGGCTGCACCTGGTTATCTGTTGGATACCGCATCACACCGCATCGAAGTCAAGGACGGCCAGACCGCCACGCTGGAAATTACCAACCATAAATCATCGAGGATCTTACTGCACAAGGTAGACAAGGATACCGGCAAGGGTATTTATGGCGCTGTGTTTCTGTTGTATGACAGTAATCATAATCCCATCGGAGAATATGTGACCGATCAGGACGGCTACATTTACGCCGACGACGGACTGGCTGATGGCCGCTACTATCTCCGTGAGATCAAAGCGGCGGACGGTTATATGCTCGACCCTGAGCTGAAAACGATCTATCTCCGCTACGGCTCCACGACAGAAATTGAATGGACCAACACGCCGATATGCGGTCAGATTCAGATCGTCAAGAAGTCTGCCGACTACAATCCCACCAACGGCCTGCCTGCCGGTTCACTGCTGGAGGGGGCGGTATTCGAGGTTTACGACAAAGCCGGTAATGTGGTAGACACCATTCGGACAGACCGCAACGGCAGAGCCACCTCCAAGCTGCTCCCGCTCTCGCGCTATACCATCCGCGAGGTGCGTTCTCCGGCGTTCTACTCTGCCAGCCCGACCGCAATGACCGCCTATCTTGATCATGAGGGGCAAATCGTGACCTTTGAGGTGACGAACGCCAGCGTGAACACCGGCGTTGCCATCAAGAAAACTGGCCCGTCCGAGGTCATGCCGGATCAGCCGATCCGTTACACATTCTCGCAGATCGGCAACACCTCCAACATTGCGCTCGATTCGTTCTACTGGCGCGACACGCTGCCTGCACAGGTCACGGTGAACAGGCTCGTCACTGGCACCTACAATCAGGCGCAGAACTATAAGATCGTCTACAAGGTCAACGGTGCCGGAGCGTATCGCACATTGGCAGATAACCTTTCCACCACGAAAAACTATGTGTTGGATATGCGTCCTGCCGTGCTCGGCCTTGCCGCCAATGAGCGCGTGAGCGAGATCATGTTCGTGTTCGGCACCGTTCCGGCAGGCTTTGCACAGGTGGAAACGCCCGCGCTCTATGGAACGGTCTGTGGCGGCCTGTCCAACGGCACGAGCCTTGTGAACAGTGCGGACATCGGCGGTCTTTACAACGGTCAGTGGGTGCAGGCGGTGTCTCGCTGGCTCACCACGGTGTACGCCAAGATGACGATGACGCTGCCTAAAACCGGATACTAATATCCCAAGCATCGAAATGTGTCCCACCGTGGGACACATTTCGACATTTTCAGAGGAGGCGACCATCATCAAACCGAAACAGACTGACTTTCGCAGCGCTGCCCCGATGTGGGCAGCGCTGTCCGCTGCGGTGGTATGGCTGGCGGCGATAGCTGCTTATGCCTACGAGGACGGCATGAACCTCTTTCAATGGACGGGGCGTTTCAGTCAAGTGCTGGAGCGCCCCTTTTCCATTGGCTGGATGCCCCACACGCTGAAATTCATCGCCTGTGCGCTGCTGCTCTATGCCGCTGCTATCGCACTCTACTACGGGGAACGGGAACATAAGCGCCCCGGCGAGGAACACGGCGGCGCAAAATGGGGCAGCGCAGGCGTCCTCGACCGCAAATACCGCGACCGCAAGCATCCCGATAACAATGTGATCCTCACCAAGCACGTCCAAATGGGACTGGATGGGCGCGTGCATCAGCGGAATTTGTTGCAGATTGTGGTCGGCGGCAGCGGTGCGGGCAAGAGCCGCGGTGTCATTGCACCGAATATCATGCTTGCCAACACGTCCTACATAGCCACAGATCCAAAGGGGGAAATTTTGCGTGCCACCGCGCCGCTGCTTCTGAAGCGCGGCTACATCGTCCGCGTTTTTGACCTCATTGATCCCGTACACTCGGATGCATACAACCCGTTCAATTACATCCGAAAGGATGCGGATGTGTTCCGGCTGGTGGATAACTTCATCAAGAACACCACGCCAAAGAACGCTACGCAATCCGACCCATTTTGGGAGAAAAGTGAAACGGCGCTGGACTGCGCGCTCATGCTCTATCTTCTGCACGAGGCACCGAAAGAGGAACAGACGATGGATATGGTGCTCACCATGCTCGACTACGCTGACGTGCATGACGACGATGAGGAGTACCAATCGCCGCTCGACCTGCTTTTCGAGGCGCTGCGGGAGGAAGATCCGAATCATATCGCTGTGAGGCAGTATTCCATTTTTAAGGAGGCTCCCGGCAAGACGGCTATGAGCATCCTCGTGAGCGCCGCCGTTCGACTCTCTGCCTTTACCTTGCCGGAGGTCCAGCGCATCACCAGCCACGACACACTGGAGCTGGGACAGCTCGGCGAGCGTAAACAGGCGATCTTCTGCGTCATTCCCGACAGCAACGATACCTCGCTCAACTTTCTCGTCGGTATGCTCTACACGCAGGCGTTTCAGGAGCTTTATTACCGCGCGGACAAGGTGCATGGCGGACGATTGCCGGTCCCAGTCCGCTTGCTGTTCGATGAGTTTGCCAATGTTGCGCTGCCGGACGGCTATGAACGCTTGCAGGCGACTATGCGGAGTCGCAACCTCATGGCGACCATTATTTTGCAAAATATTTCTCAGCTCAAAGCCTTATTCAAGGATAGCTGGGAGGGCATCATCGGTAACGCGGATGCCTTTCTCTATTTGGGTGGGAACGAACAGAGCACGCACAAGTATGTATCGGAGCTGCTGGGAAAATCGACCATAGACACCAACACCTACGGCAAAAGCTCAGGGCGCAGCGGCAATTACAGCACCAACTACCAAATCAGCGGTAGAGAGCTTCTCACGCCCGACGAGGTTCGTATGCTGGACAACCAATACGCCATCCTTTTTATCCGTGGCGAGCGTCCGGTGCTTGATTTCAAGTACGACATCCTGAAGCATCCGAATGTGGCGCTTACCGCAGACGGGAAAGCCGGGGTTTATCAGCACGGTGCTGTCAGGAGCGACATTGCGACCATCGAGGTCACATACCTTGACCCAAAAACCCTGCCCGACACGGAAGTGCCGGAAACCGATTATGTGTTACTGTCCGATGAGGACTTTGACGAAAAACGAACTTCAAAATAACGGAGGAAACGAATATGAACATCTTTAAGAAAAACACCAAAAAGCATACCACTAAGCTGCCTATGACCGGCAAGGTCAGAAAGGGCTTCCGCATCTACTGCACCGCCATTATGGGCGCTGCGCTCATTCTCGGCACCTCGGTCACGGCATTCGCTGCCGGCGACCCCATTACCGTTATCAACAACCTGTCCAGTTTTATCTTCGGGCTGATCCGTGCCATCGGTCTTATCCTGCTGGGCTTCGGCGTGGTGCAGGTCGGCTTGTCCCTCAAGTCCCACGACCCCTCCCAGCGAGCCAACGGCTTTCTGACACTTGCGGGCGGCGTCATCATTACCTTTGCCAAGGAGATCCTCGACCTGATCGTCGGCTGAGCAAACCCACCGTGGGGCGTTCCCGGACTTTCGGGGGAGCACCCCTTATTCTTTGAAAGGAGGTGCTTTTCGTGAGCGACAACTGGGTCGTACAGAACCTTGAAAACGCATTGGAAACCTGGAATGAAAAATTAGCCGAGATCTGGCAGCTCATCACGACAACGCCGCAGGACTTCAAGGGCGGCGGGATTTGGGGCGTGATCGTCAATATCAATGGTGCGGTGCAGGCAATCGGGCTTGCCCTGCTTGTGCTGTTCTTCGTTGTGGGCGTGGTAAAGACCTGCGGCTCGTTTACGGAGGTCAAGAAGCCGGAACACGCCCTGAAGCTCTTTACACGCTTTGCCATTGCCAAAGGAGCCATCACCTACGGTATGGAACTGATGCTCGCCCTGTTCAACATCGTGCAGGGGACGATCTCTACCATTATGAGTTCGGCGGGCTTTTCTTCGCCGCAACAGACAACGCTGCCGGCTGAAATGATCACCACCATCGAGGACTGCGGCTTCTTTGAATCAATCCCACTATGGGCGGTGACGCTCATCGGTGGGCTGTTTATCACTGTGATGTCCTTCATCCTCATTATGACCGTGTACGGGCGCTTCTTTAAGCTGTATATGTATACGGCGCTTGCGCCCATCCCCCTGTCTACCTTTGCCGGTGAGCCTTCGCAGAATGTGGGCAAATCCTTCATCAAAAGCTACTGTGCTGTTTGCTTGGAGGGCGCAGTCATTGTGTTGTCCTGCATCATCTTCTCCCTGTTTGCATCCTCGCCGCCCGTGGTCAATCCCGATGCAGCGGCGGTAACGCAGGTGTGGAGCTATGTGGGAGAGCTGCTCTTTAATATGCTCGTCCTCGTAGGCGCAGTCAAGATGAGCGACCGCATTATCCGTGAGATGATGGGGCTGTAAGGAGTGTGCAATGAAACGAAACACAAAAATCTATTCACCCTTCAAGGGATACACCCTTGAGGACTGCGATTGCAGATACTGTCTTTACTACGGCGGCAAACGCAGGCGGAGGGTTCTCTGCCTTGCCGATGTGTGCGTCTGCAAAAGTGAAATTGAGGAAGCACGCCGCCGGGAAAGGAAAAGACGATGAACCAAGACGAATTACAAAACACCGTCCTGTGCGGCGATGCGCTGGAGATGCTGAAAAGGCTTCCTGACGAGTGCGTACAGATGTGCGTCACCAGCCCTCCCTACTACGGGCTTCGTGACTACGGTGCCGAGGGACAGATCGGCTGTGAACAAACGCCGTTTGAATATATAGACCGCCTGACCGAAATCTTCCGTGAGGTGCGCCGTGTGCTGAAAAGCAACGGGACACTTTGGCTGAACATTGCCGACAGCTACGCCGGAAGCGGCAAGGGCGTTTGGAGCAAAAGCCTTGCCGAACGCCCCAAAAGCAAACAGACCTACCACAGCCTCAATACCGATGAGAACGCCGCACTCCCAAAGAAATGGGACGGCATTAAGGAAAAGGATATGATCGGTATCCCGTGGCAGCTTGCCTTTGCACTTCGTGCGGACGGTTGGTATCTGCGGAGTGATATTATCTGGCAGAAGCCTAACTGCCTGCCGGAGGCTGTGAAGGACAGGCCGACCAAATCCTATGAGCATATCTTCCTGCTCTCCAAATCGCCCCACTACTATTACGATGCTGCGGCGATCTCCGAGCCGGTCGCACAGGTCACGGTGGAGCGCAACAAGCGGGCGGTCAGCGATAGGACGAAATACGCAAAGGGCGTCGGCGGCGCAAAGCCGCAGGCACTCTTTCTGCCCCGTTCCCACAGCGAACTGCCGACAAAGCGCAACAAGCGGGATGTGTGGAGCGTCAGCACCAATTCCCATAGGGGTTACGGTCACTTTGCCATGTACCCCGAACGGCTGATCGAGCCGTGCATTTTGGCAGGCTCGCCGGAGCAGGGGCTTGTCCTTGACCCGTTCTT
>OODJ01000941.1_pt1 | contig 25519 bp, 17 predicted proteins | sample 1671611 | NCBI WGS metagenome assembly OODJ01 (sample SAMN06348174, study PRJEB24527) | human gut metagenome | biome: human gut; feature: ankylosing spondylitis patient; material: feces | host: Homo sapiens | place: China | collected 2015-10 | reverse complement strand
CAGGATCTGTTCGGGGCTGACAAAGTCGCCGCTATAATATGCGGGCTGCTCGGTGACAAGACTGCCGAAGCCCTCGCCGCTTGTTTCCAGCCGATTGTCAATGATGACGTCCGGCTGATGGCGGCGCACCATCCGGATCAGATCTGTCGCCCTCCACGCCTCGCCGCGCAGCTCGTCATAGGCATAATCGAACCAGAGAATATCGATCCTGCCGTAATTCGTGACCAGCTCCTCGATCTGTCCGTGCATATAGGCAAGGTAGCGGTCAAAGTCGATCTTCTCATCCTGATAGGCGGGATCGCCGCGCATGGGATGATTGCAGTCGTTGTATTTTGGGAAATCCGGGTGGTGCCAGTCGATCAGGGAGTAGTACAGGCCCACGCGCAGCCCCTCGGCGCGCACCGCGTTCACGAATTCCCGCACCAGATCGCGTCCGCAGGGCGCGTTCGTGCTCTTGTAATCCGTCAATTTCGAGTCAAACAGGCAAAAGCCGTCGTGATGCTTCGCTGTCAGTACGACATACCGCATTCCGGCCTGTTTTGCCCGACGCGCCCAGTCTCGTGGGTCATAGGCTTTCGCAGTAAACTCCCGCATATAGCGCTCATATTCCTCCGCTGGCATCCGGGCTCCGCTCATATACCATTCGCCGCGCCCTGGGATCGCGTAGAGTCCCCAATGCAGGAACATCCCGAACCGGGCCTCCTGAAACCACTGTACCCGCTGTTCCCTTTCTGTCATCGCCGCTGTTCCTTTCCCGCCCGGCCGTTCAATCTGCGCCGCGCATTTTTGCTTATCATACCAGCAGCACAGCCCAAAAAGCAAGTATGCTGCACCGCTTTTCCGTTTTTTCAGGCGCTCCTGTTTTCCCTTGCCTAACTTTCCATTTTGGGGAGTCCACTTTTTATTTCCAACGCCCGTCGGACAGAACTTAGCCCGCGACGGCTTGCTCCAAAAACGCAGTCACGGATGCGCCAGTATTGCGCGGGGCAAAGCAGGTGTGCCCAGTATCCAGCGTGGCAATCTGCTGCATTTCATTTTCTGAGAGCGTAAAATCAAAAATGTCCAGATTTTCCTTCATACGCTGGGAATTCGAGGATTTGACCAGCGGCACGATGCCCCGCTGGGTCAGCCAGCGCAGCACCACCTGCGCCGCGGATTTGCCATGGGCAACTCCAATTTTACAAAGGATTTCATTATGGAACAAGTCATTCTGACCGGCAGACAGCGGCGACCATGCCTGCATCTGGATTTCCTGCGTTTTGAGATAGGTCCGTTCATCCTCACGCTGGAAAAATGGATTGCATTCCAGTAAATTCACGGCAGGCTTCACCTTATTCCAGAACAGGAAATCCGCCAGGTGATCCTGTGTGAAATTATCCACACCGATTGCCCGAGCCCTCCCTTCCGTGAACAGTTCTTCCATTGCCCGCCACGCGCCGAATACGTCGTGGTATGGCTGATGAATCACATACAAATCAAGATAGTCCAGCCCCAGTTTTTCCAGTGACAGCGCAAAGCCGCGCTTTGCTCCCTCATAGCTGATGTCCGGGATCCACAGCTTTGTGGTAATGAACAGATTTTCTCTTGGCACTCCGCAGCGGCGAATGGCCCGGCCAACCGCTTCTTCATTGCCATAGGCAGCAGCGGTGTCGATCAGGCGATAGCCTGACTGGATGGCCTGCACAACTGCTTCCTCGCAGGCGAAAACACCGACCCAGTTCTCCGGCACGATCGATTATGGCGCTGCCCGATATGTAAACGGCGCCAGCACGCCCATCAAAAACGTACTGAATGGGAAGCTGCATGACTGCATTGAGGATCTGGTCAGCACGGATAAGCAGCTGAGCGGCATCATAAAAATGGTGGATGTAGATGCACAGCTTGACTTTAACATTCTCACGGATATCATTCCTTCCTACCTTGACCCGAGCAACGCCGGACAATACGGCTATGAGGTAATGGAGGACGACTATGGAGCCAAGCTTTACCTCAAGGTCGCGGAATACGGAGAAGATAAGGTTCGCGGCGAAATCATTGATTTTACGAAGGACAAGCTTACAACGTTCCTGATCGATGGCAAGCATATCAGTGCGGCAGAGAATATCGATTCCTATTTCTCCTTTGTCGAGGTACTTGGCTATGCCGATAAGCTGATCACATGGGATAACAACAGAGTCTCGCTTGAAGACGCGCGGCAGGCGGTTCTTGCATCCTCTATGGGGGAAGCCGAAAAGGCTGCGGCGCTGAAACGGCTCGAAACTGCCTCCAAGGCAAACAATGGTGTTGTTGCGGCAATGGGGCTGAGCATCATTCTGACGGCTGCCGGCATTACCCTGCCCTTCCCGTGCGGGTTGATTCTGCCGCTGCTGTCCATGCAGAACAGTTCGTATGTCGAGAGTATTCTTGGAGAATTCGGTTTCCTGAGCGCCTCTGAATCTGCCGGAGCAGCTTTCAGCTTCAGATGGAAAATCGATCCGAGCGGCTATGTCTATGATGTCAGCGACAACAGCAGACTGCCTGGTGTTACAGCGACGGCGTACTGGATTGAGTATACCGATGCCGACAGCGACGACAGCTTCTGGGATCACGCTCCGTCCAGCACTGAGTACGGGACGAAGTGGGATGCTTCGGACTGGGATGAGATCAACCCGCTGACCACGGATGCAAACGGCGCATATTCGTGGGACGTTCCGAAGGGCTGGTGGCGTGTCAAGTACGAGAAGGAAGGCTATGACACGGTCTGGAGCGACTGGATGCCTGTGCCGCCGGTTCAGGAGAATGTAAACATCGGCATGACGGCAAGTACGGTGATAGAGAAATACGCGCTGGATGCAGTTTCCTCCTCCGCCACCTCGACTACCGTAACACTGACCAATAACACCGCCTCCAGCGTCTCCGTGCAGTATATCCTCGCAGCATACACGGCAGACGGGCAGATGGTAGCAAGTTCGACTGTAGCGAGCGATCTGCAAAGCCAGAAGTCTATCAAGCTGACGGTGCAATATTCCGCAAAAGATCAGGTCAGCTGGGTTTCTGCATTTGTATTGCAGGCCGGAACATTACAGCCGCTGCGAGCAGTGTGGAAAAAGGCCCTATGAGTTCAGGAATCTGCTGCATTCTCCCTGCAAAAAAGAAATAACGAGTAACCCAAGCATCCGAAAAGGGCTTGTTGTCTGCAAACCGCAGGCAGCAAGCCCTTTTACTCTGCTGTACTTTTATTTTGGTGCCACGGGAAACTTTAATGGCACACAAAAACAAATTTATACTAAAATCTATTTAAAACAATTTATTATCCAACTACGCCGTGTAATGCTCTTTATCGTATCAGAGGTCAAGGTGCAAATGGTATCGCAAAGCCGATCTACTACTTTGTTGTCGCAGCATTCGTGCTGCTGACTATCCGCGGCTTCTTCCACAAAAACCAGAAGCAGTACCACAAATTTTCCGCTTTGCAGGCGGCCTAACATCAAACAGGGTTCGATTCTCAGGCCGACGGAGCAGCGGCATAATCGAGGCGCATTGCTGTGCTTTATGCTTTGATTTATTTTCCATCTTCATCCTTGACTTTTCCTCTGGTTGCTTTATAATGATATTATGTAAATTGGTTGTTGTGTGGATTTATCATCGTGAAGATCGGCTTTGAGCAGCCAAGGGATGCAGAAAAACTATGAAAAAGAACATACTCGTACTTTTTGTCGTGTGCTTATGTTTTCTGACAGCTTGTGCCCCACAGGAAGAAGTTCATGCAGAGCCTGCGAAAACGCCTCCGGAGGTGTCTTCAGAGGTGCAGCTTGACATTCGCAATTTGCCGGATGGGCAGTGTTACCGGCAGACGACATGGCCGCTGCCGGAAGGGACTGCGGAGGCCGAGGGGCAATGCGTCTGGGACGGCAGGATCTATTCCTATTCCAACGTTCCAGCGGCGCTTGGCGTAACGGATGCGGACGGCAGTACTGCAGCACTCCCACTGCCGGATGCAGAATATCTGTATGGCGTGTGCGAAGCCGGCGATGCGCTGGCGCTGCTTGCGGGGACTTATCCGGCGTTCTTTTTTGACGCAAATGGAGAACCGGTCACTGTGGACGCACCGGAGGGCCGCTATTCGGTCACGACCTATGATTCAGGCGGAGCGATTCTCAGCACAGTGCCGCTGGCGGAGGTCTACTCGGAAGAGCCGCGCGGATTTGACGGCGGCAGAGGCGCATATTATCTGGTGTTTGCCGAACGAGTTGTCAAAATCAGCGCAGACGGACAGCAGCTTGCGGAGCAGACCGCGTTTGACGGGCAGCTGCTGCAAATTCTGGTTGCTCCGGATGCAGTCTATGTGCGCGTCGAGGGCGATACGCTTTATGAGACGGAGAAGGTCGTGCGGCTGAACGCTGAGACGCTACAGGCGGAAGCGGAGTTCTCCTGCGCGGCGCTGGACGTGCATGGTATGGGACTGGATGTTGATGGCAGGCTTCTGCTTGTGAATCAGGAGTATTTGTTACAACCGGATTTTGAAACTGGGACTGTCGCGGCGGTTCTGAGCTGGAAGGATAACGCCAACACAGCGGCGAACAACTATCAGACGGTTCTTGGCACTGGCGCGGGCTTCTTCGCGCTGAACAGCAGCATCGAAGCCGCGTGCTTCTATGAACGGCTGCCAGACGGCGAAACGCTGGCGGAACCGACGGAGATCACACTATATCAGGCAGCGTTCAGTGACCTGCCCCTGACGGTTTACGCAAGTGAATTTCAGAAACTATATCCGCGATACCGGGTCACGGTGATTGAAGCGAAGTCCACCGAAGAAAAAGAACTGGCACTGACCGAGCTTGGAACTGGCAAGGGCTATGATATCTATCTGCTGAGCGAAACGCAATGGCAGCAGCTGCGCGACGCGGACGTGTTTGAGGATCTGCTGCCGTGGATGAACGCGGACAGCTCCGCGCCGCTGGATACGATGTACTCCGGCATCCGTCAGGCTCTGACTCGGAGCGGCAGCATTTACCGCCTGCCGGTCGGCTATCGCATCAGCACCTATGCCGTCGATCCGAAGCGGCTGGCAGCATTTACGCCTGAGGCTGTTTTGAAAGCCTGTGTGAGTTCCGATGTTCCGCTTTATCCATTTATCGCAAACAGCGCTGGTGAGGACGGCTTTGACTATGCACCGGCGATGGCTGCGCTCTGTGCGCGGGATTATGTGGATATCGAGAAAGCGTCTTGCAGCTTCGATTCGGATTCGTTTAAGGCGCAGCTGCAGCTGCTGGAGTTGCAGGAAGCGGCTAAAGCGGAGTCCTTTCCGTGCAATGGTCTTTTGTATTATGATGTGATTGCAGACGCGGGAACTGTCGTGTATCGCGCAGAGCGCTATCTGCTGCCGCCGATGGAGCAGTATGTATTCTGCGGATATCCCAGTGACCATGCAAACGGCAGCGTCCTGCATTTTTCGGAATTATTTGCTATCAACGCGAACAGCAAACAAAAATCCGGCGCGTGGGCTTTTTTGAGCTACCTGCTGACGCAGCCCTGTCAGGAAAGTATGCAGCTGCGCCTGCCTGTCAACGATTCTGTCCTGCATGCGCAGCTTGCCGGGCAGTTGAAAAAGGAAACAATCACGCAGCATGAGATCGATCTGTTCTACCAGCTAGTCGATGGTCTACGAGTAGCAGACTATCCGACAGATCCCGTCGAACAGATCATCCGTGAAGAACTCGCCCCCTATCTGGCCGGAGACGCGACAGAGGACGAAACGGCAGATAAGGTTCAGTCAAGAGTGTATCTATACCTGCAGGAACAGTATCAATAAATGGCAGTATACAGCCCGCGCGGCATAGCTGGCTGATGAAACCCATATTGTATTGCGAGGAGTAATAAAAATGAATACAATCAAAGATCTTCTTTTTGCTTTGATTCTTCTTTTAGCAGGGGTTGTTTGTATCCTGCTGATGCAATTTACGTCGTTTGAGATTGCCGGTATCGGCGGCGTGATCTTTCCGCTTATTGGGCTGGTAATTGCTTTTTATTCTTATTTCAAGCGAACAGACCGCAATTAATCATGCAGATTTTTAGAAAGCAGCCTGCAAGTTTTCTGACTTGCAGGCTGCCTTTTTCGACTCTGTTCATCGTTTTGAAAGCTGCTGATATAAACGCGGGAGCATGGGCGGCGATACGGATAACTCATCGACTTCCAGATCGTAAAACCAGTCTGTCAACGCCGGATCTGCCGCAAGTTCGCCGCAGACACCAACCCAAATACCGTGGCGGTGCGCGCTTTGCACGCTCATTTCGATAAGTCGGAGAACCGCCTCATGGCGCGGCTCATAGTAGGCCTCCAGGCTTGGCTCCTGCCGGTCGGCTGCAAGCGTATACTGCGTCAGGTCATTTGTACCAATGCTGAAGAAATCGACCTCCTGCGCAAGCGCATCGCTGAGCAGCGCGGCCGCAGGCGTTTCGATCATGACGCCGACCGGTATGTCCGGGCAATCCGTCTCGCCCTCGTCCCGCAGCGTCTGTTGAACGTCGGCAAGAATCTGCTTACTCTGCCGTACCTGCCATACAGATGTGATCATGGGAAACATGACCGCAATCGTTCCAAACGCAGCAGCGCGGCAGATTGCGCGGAGTTGGACGCGAAAAAGGTCCGGCTGCGCAAGGCAGATGCGGATCGCACGGTAGCCAAGCGCCGGGTTTGGCCCAACAGGCAGGTTCAGATACTCCGCCTGCTTATCCGCACCAAGATCGAGCGTACGCACGATCACCATCCTGCCGTCCATCTGTTCCGCCGCCGCACGGTATTGCAGAAACTGCTCCTGCTCGCTGGGCGCATTTTCGCGGCCCAGATAGAGAAATTCGCTGCGGAACAGGCCGATTCCCTCCGCCCCGTTTTGCAGCGCTCCGGCAACCTCGCTGCTGCTGCCAACGTTAGCAAACAGGCGAAGCCTTCTGCCTCCAGCGGTATGAAGCGGCACCTGCGTGCCAGACTGGATCGCGCAGCGCGTGCTTTGCTGTTTCCGCATAATGGAATCGTATCGTGTGCACGTCTGCTCGTCCGGCTCCAGAAACACGGCCCCGGTCTCCGCATCGACGATGGCCTCTGCACCGTTTTTTGCAAAAAGAGATGCCATATCGACACCGGTGACAGCGGGGATGCCCATTGTTCGCGCCAGAATGGCCGCGTGTGAATTTGCCGTGCCACGCGCCGTTACAAAAGCAGCGACCTTCTCCCGATCAAGCCGGATCGTCTGGCTGGGCGTCAGTTCCTCTGCCGCGATGATACAGCGTGCATCCGGCAAGGCCGCCGCGTCTGCGCCGCCGCGCAGGCAGCGCAGCAAACGGGAAGCTACATCGCGTACATCCGCGCTGCGCGCCTTCATATAAGGGTCGTCCATTGCGGAAAACAGCGTTTCAAATTGCTTTCCGGTCTGCTGGACAGCATATTCACAGCTTATTGCCTCTGCTTTGAGCCTTTCGCGGACAGCTGTGCAGAAATCCTCGTCCTGCAGCATCATTTTATGGATTTCAAAGATCTGTGCTGCCTCTGCGCTGGTCTGTGTACGCGCCGTTTCTTGGAGTGCGTCCAACTCCCACAGCCCTTCCCGGAGTGCCTGTGCAAAGCGCTGCAGCTCCTCGTCCGGTGTCCGGGATGTCTCGCGGGGCACGCCGGTCTGCGCAGAAAGCAGCGTCACGAGTTTTCCGGCAGCGACGCCGCCAGATATGCCGTGACCGGATAATTGTTTCATGTTATTTCTCCCGTCTGTGTTCTGTTATACCGGCTGCCGGCTTCCGTAAGACATGCACCGTTGGTGTGTATAACAGACTGATACCAGAAAAAAGACTGTTTGCGCCAGCGCCGAAGCGTGCCGCTTCCGTCGTCATTGCGATCTACATAGATCAAACCGTAGCGTTTTCGCATCTCGCCGCTGGAGGCGCTGACAAGATCAATGCACCCCCATACTGTATATCCCAGCACCTCAATGCCGTCGGCAATGGCCTCGGCAACCTGTTGTAAATGCGCGCGCAAATATTCAATCCGATAGGCGTCGTTCACGGTCTGTTCCCCGTCTTTTCCGGGAACAAGCGTGTCGCGCGCGCCAAGGCCGTTTTCTGCGATAAAAAGCGGCAGGCCATATCGGTCATAGAGTTGGTTCATCACAATGCGAAGCCCCTTCGGGTCGATCTGCCAGCCCCATTCAGTCGCAGGCAGATAGGGATTGTCCACACCCGCAATCAGATTTCCGACAGCGCGCGGCACGTTTTTCGGGTCAGCCGCAGCGCAGGTGCTGACATAATAGCTGAAGGATACAAAATCGACCGTATTTTTCAGGAGTTCCTCGTCTCCCGGCTGCTGGTCAATCCGGATCCCGTTTTCACGGAAATAGCGGGCCAAATATCCGGGATACGCCCCGCGCACCTGCACATCGGCAAAATAAAGCCCCCGTCGTTCCTGCTCCATCGCAGCGACAACATTCTCCGGCGCAGGCGTCAGCGGATAGGTTGGCAGCGCCAGCAGCATGCAGCCGATCTTCGCCTCCGGCATAAGTGTGTGTGCAAGCTTCACCGCACCTGCACTTGCAATCAGTTCATGGTGTGCAGCCTGAAACAGATCGCTCTGAGAAAGCTGCGCCTTCGGCGTGCAGATCCCGCCGCCCATATACGGGTTTTCCAGAATGGAATTGATCTCGTTGAATGTCACCCAATATTTCACTTTTCCGCGATAGTGCAAAAAGACCGTGCGGGCATAGCGGAGGAAGCAGTCTACCAGCTTCCGGCTGCGCCAGCCGTCATAGGTGCGTGCAAGGAAGAGCGGCGTTTCGTAGTGTGAAAGCGTTACAAGCGGCTCAATTCCATATCTGCGGCATTCGTCGAAAACATCGTCATAGAATTGCAGCCCCTTTTTATTCGGTTCCGCTTCGATTCCGAGCGGATAAATACGGGACCATGCAATCGACAGCCGCAGCACCCGAAAGCCCATTTCGGCAAACAGAGCAATATCCTCCCGGTAACGGTGATAAAAGTCGATGCCGGTCAGCTTCAGATTGTCCGCCGTCGGCATGTCGGTGACAGGGCCGTGAACGCCGTGCGGATATACATCCTGAATAGAAAGTCCCTTTCCGTCCTCCTGATAGGCGCCCTCACACTGATTTGCGGAAATAGCGCCGCCCCATAAGAAATTCTGCGGGAATTGCATGATCGTGCCTCCCGTCTCAGAACTGTGCGCGCATCAGCGCCTCGAGCGCCTGCGCAGCCTCCGCCTCCGCATCGCCTTCACAGCAGATGCGCACAGTCTCTCCCTGCTTGACGTTCAGCCCCATGACCTGAAACAGCCGCTTGCAATCCGCCTGCCGCTCCCCGCAAAACATGCGGATACTGCACGGGTGCTTCTGCGCCTGGCTGACCAGCAGCCCTGCCGGGCGGGCATGGATTCCGTTATCATCGTGTACAGTATAAGAAAATTCTGTCATTATTGCCATTCCTCCGTGTTCTGCCTGCGTGTTCAGCGGATTCGCTCTATGATGCACGTCTGCCCGGCCTGCGCACGCATCCCGCTGTAAAAACGAAGCTGCCCGGACAGTTCGGCCTGATTTGTGACCAGCACCATAATATCCGTTTGATAGCCAAGCTGTCTGAGCAGCGGCAGATCAATCCGGCACAGGGGTTCCGCACGCCGGATCTTCTGGCCGGTGCGAACACAGGGAGAAAAGCCTCTCCCCTTCAGTTCCATGGTGTTGATGCCAATATGCACAAGGATCTCCATCCCGTCGTCCGTGCGGAGCCCATAGGCATGGCCGGTATCCTGTACGCTGATGATCCGTCCGGAGGCCGGGCTCAAAACCTCGTTTCCTTCCGGGCGGATTGCAACGCCGCCGCCCAGAATCGATTGTGCAAAAACGGGGTCGTCAACCTCGCTGACGGGCACGACAAGCCCTGTCTGTACCGCCAGCAGGCGGCCGTCACTGCCAGCTTCTTTCTTCTTGAAAAACATTGGTCGCTCCTTATTTCCAAATACATCTGACACGGTGCGCCGCCCGCTCACGCGCGGCGCACCGCAGAAGGGTCATACAGCTGCTTTCTGCTTCTTGCCTACAAAGAGCACAGTTGCGATCATACCGGCTGCAATTTCGGCCAGGAAAACAATGGCCGATGTCACAAAGCTGCCGCCCATTTCCACCAGTGGAACGGTAAAGATCGTCGCCATGCAGAAGGAGGTTGCCTTTGTGCCAAGCAGTCCAGCCAGACCGCCGCCCAGCGCACCACCGATCGCCATCGGGATTGCGTAGCTCTTGTTGCGCAGCAGATAGGAGAACAGTGTCGGCTCAGACACGCCGCCGAAAATTGCGACAAGGCTGCACGAAAGCGCAAGACTGCGCTCCTCCTTATTGCGCGCAACAAGCAGCGCGCCCAGCGCAATACCGATCACGGAGATGCAGGCTGTCCACCAGTAGCCGAACAGGATGCTGTAGCCCTGCGCAGCAAACTCCGTCAGGCACAGCGCCGTAACGACCCAGTGCAGGCCGGTGATGGTCACATACATCATCGAAACGCCGACCACAATACCGGCAATGACCGGGCTGAGGTTATTGAGCGTGTCGAACAGCAGGCCAATGCCCTCGCCGAACCAATAGGCAATCGGTCCAAACACGATCGCCGTCAACGGGACAAATACGATGAGGCAAATTGTTGGGTTGAGCACGCCCGCAATGGAGGTCGGAACTTTTTTCTGCAGCCATTTCCACGCAATGGAGTACATCCACGTTGACAAAAGCGCGGGGATAAGCGACGCAGAATAGTTGAACATCGCAACGGGGATTCCGAAGAAGCGCACGATATTGCCCGTCTCTGTCAGCAGGCCGGAAAAACTCGGATCAATGAGCGCCGCAGCAATGCAGGCGGCAATAAACGGATTGACATCCAGCTTTTTTGCCGCCGAGAATGCAGCCAGGATCGGCAGGAACGTAAAAATGCCGTTGGAAGCCGCATTCAGAATGGCATACGTCGAACTGGCAGCGTCTAAGATATGGAACTGCGCCAGGAACACAATGATTCCTCGGATCATGGAACAGCCGATCAGCGCCGGGATCAGCGGCGTCATCGTGCCTGCGATGTAGTCCAGGATCGCCATCAGTCCACCCTTGACGCCCTTCGCCTGTTTTGGGGCGGGCGCAGCAGTGACATCGGTTCCCAGAATCTTTGTCACAACGGGATAGAATTTTACAACATCGCCGCCGATGATGACCTGACACTGGCTGCCGGCCATATTGACGCCAAGTACGCCGTCAATGGCCTTCAACTCGTCCTGCCGGATCTTCTCGGTATCCCGGATTTCAAAACGCAGCCGTGTTGCACAGTGGGTCACGCCGGCAATATTATCCGAGCCGCCCACAGCATCGACGATCTGCGCTGCGCTTAACTGAATATTCATGTGTGATGCACCTTTCTCTTTCTTTTTATGTTCTGCACATCGCAAAGCTGTGCGGCTTAGCATCCCAGCTTTGGACGCAGCGCCGCATACGATGGTTGCATACAAATTTCAGGTACGCCCTAGCCTTCGCCGAACAGCTTCTCCAGATGCAGCGTCAGGTAAATGACTTCATCATCGGAAATCTCATAGCTGTAGCGTTTCAGCACATACCGGCGCATTTGCTGCGCGCAGTCGTAGGCCTGCCGGAAATTTTCGCGTACGAACGCGCTGAGTTTTTCATCGTAGGTGGATTTCGGCTTTTCATGGTCGATCACGCGCAGGGAAAAATACTTCAGATGCGTGATGAATCTGGAATAATTGTAGCTGTCTCGTTCAAGCGGCTCACGAGCCTGGTGACGGACAATGTCCACAAGTTCATGCACCAGGTCGAGTGACTGCACCGTCTCGCGCAGATTGCCGCGGCCAAGATTGATCAGATGTGTGGCGATAAAGGCCAGTTCGTCGTCGCTGATCCGTACCCCGTAGTTCTGTGTGAGCATGCTGCGCGCCAAGCGGCTGATCTCGAACTCCTTTTTGTAAAACATCATAATCTCGTTCGTCAGCGCATTATGCAGTTCCAGTCCGTTTTTGAGGCGGGCAACCATCTCATGCAGGTGGTCGGCCAGCATCAGGGCAGCTGTAATCGGGATACTGCCGTCCATACCGCGCGCCTGCTGCTCCATTTGCAGAAGCTGAACGGCAAGATCAAATTGATCCTCCGGGATCTCGTTGTAAATCTGCCGTATTCTGGCGTGCTCTGCATCGTCTGGCACGAAAAGCCTATGATCCGGATAACGCTTCAGATCGACAGCCGCGCCCGTCCGTCCGTGATAGCCGATGCCCTTGGCGACTACAATCAATTCCTTGCCGCCTGTGTCGCGCACCAGAACAACATTATTGTTGATGATCTGCCGGATAAACACAGCCCCGCCTCCCATACTTAGATTTACAGGCTCGCGCCCAGGAAATATGCCTCTGTGGTCGCCTCCGTGATAGATGCGGCGCGTTTGCAATCACCGACATAGTACGTCTCCGGCACAACGCCGTAGAGTGCCTCCACTGCGTCTGCATCTGCGCGCAAACCCGCTGCAATGACAAACGTATCGTGCGGAATGACGCGCGTTCCGCCGTCCTTCTCCCGCACCGTGCAGCCCTGCGCCGTTACGCCGGTGCAGACCGTCTGTGTCAGAATCGTGATTCGCGTTTCCTGTTCCAGATGCAGCATCAGATCCTGCCGGTACAGTTCGTTTCCGTTCGCGGCAAGCTTGTCCCGAAGTTCAACAACCGTGACCATTCTGTCCAGCGCTGCGAGTTCCAGCGCCAGTTCGCAGCCAATGCTGCCGCCGCCGAGAATGGTCACACGCGTACCGGCGGTTTCAAGTCCAGCATTCAGCAGCGCCACAGCCTGCACCGCGCCGGAAGTCCCAAGACCCGGAACCGGCGGCATCACCGCACGGCCGCCGACGGCCAGAATCACCGCGTCCGGATGCAAGTGTTCGAGCAGCGCACGATCCGCACGCGTATGCAGCATCACATGGATCTGAGATTTTTCCACCTGACGGCGCAGATAGGACAGATAGCGGCGCAAATCTTCCTTGAACGCCCCCACGCTGGCCGGGATCATCAGACCGCCGAGCGCACCGCTCTGCTCGACAAGCGTCACCTGGTGTCCGCGCTGCGCAGCGGTCAGCGCAGCTTTCAGACCAGCCGGGCCGCCGCCGACCACAACGACGCTGCGGGCTGTCTGCGCCCGGGGCAGCGTCAGCGGAACGCGGTTTTCTCTGTAGACACGCGGGTTCACAGTACAACAGGTGTTGAAATGCTCGGTGGCGATGTGATAGCAGTTGTTGCAGCGGATGCAGGGCACAATATCGTCTTCGCGGCCCTCCAGAACCTTTTTCGGCCAGAAGGGATCGGCGACCAGAGAGCGGCCCAGAAGCACCAGATCAGCTGCACCCTCGCGCAGCACACGCTCGGCCTCCTGCACATCCATGATTGCGCCGCTGATGTTGACCAGAACATCGCAGCTTTCCCGGATCGCGCGGGCCCGCTCCAGATTCAGCAGATGCGGCTCAAAGATTGGCGGACAGAGTTTCACATTGCCGTCGTGGTATTCATCCATGCCGGTCACAAGATTGACGATATCGATCTGATCCTCCACGGATTTAAGGAACTGCAGCATTTCTTCAAACGGATACGTTTCCGGTACGCCAAGCGTTGCGCTGACGCGCAACTCCAGAACAAAATCCGGGCCAATCGCCTCTCGCACACGCGAAACAATCATCTGCGCCAGACGGAACCGGTTTTCATAACTCCCGCCCCAGTTGTCCGTGCGTAGGTTGAAGCCGGGCGCCATGAACGCATCGACGATGCTGTCGTTGCTGATGTCCAAAATCAGCGCATCAAATCCGAACCGCGCCGCGCTGCGCGCCTTTTCTACGGCCTGATCCAGCAGCTTATAGAGAATCTCCTCTGTGACCGGCGCAGTCGGTCTTGCATAAGGACGGCCAAACGGAAGTCCGGACGGTGAATACTGTACGCCTTCATAAACCTGTCCCATTCCAACAGCCATTGCCGCAAGCGCACCGCCCTGCTTTACGACGGAAAGCGACTCGCGCAGTACGTCCAGATCATATTTGCTGGCAAACGGATCTGCACCGTTTGCTTCATAATGACTTGCCCCGGCCTTTCCGTGGTACATCATGCCAATCATCGCCACGCCGCCGAGTGCCTTGTCATAGATCCCGATGCCGCCGTAGTTCGTAGAGGACAGATGTGTGTGCGTCGGCACCGTGGACATAGTCGTCGAGCAAAGTCTGTTCTTGTAAATGATGTTTTTGACCCGCAGAGGGCTGAATACATGCGGATATTTTCCTGCTGCTTCACCGTACATGGATGATATTTCCTTTCATGTGTCATTTGATGCCGGGTGAAGGCAGAAAAACAAAAAACTCCTTGAAGCGATCACCAGACAACAGAAATCGTGTCCAGGTAATGCCTCAAAGAGTAACATGCCTTGTATGTTTATCATATACCATACGGCCTTGCTCTGTCAATCGGCATTCCTGTCAATTTCCATGCCTGAAAATTGTGAAACATGTCCATAGCAGTACGGCTCAAATACAATCTTGCGCAAATATTTTCCGTTGACAAGCGTTATCATTTGTGGTACGCTTCAAATATAACGTATGTTAGCATTTTTGAAGGAGGCTGGGTATTATGGAACATCTCAAACTGTCCGACGGGGAATGGAAGCTGATGAAAGTGCTTTGGAACTGCCAGCCGCAGACGCTGGCGGAATTGGTTGCGGCATTGGACGCGGATACCGGCTGGAGCCGGGCGACGATTTTTATGATGCTCAAGCGGCTAATTGCCAAGGGCGCAGTCACGATGGACGACAGTGGAAAATTTCAGAAATACAGCGCAGCCGTTGCGTATGCCGATGTAGAGCCGGAGGAAACGGAATCGTTTCTGTCCAAGGTCTACGGCGGAAGCGTGGGCATGATGGTATCGAACTTAGTCGGACGCGGCGCGCTGTCGGAGCAGGAGATTCAAGCGTTAAAAGCCATTTTGGATGCAGCAGAACAGGAGCATTTGCAATGAAAAAACAATTTCTCTTTTTGATACTCTGCATCGGCCTGCTGTTATCAGGCTGCCAGAAAACACCGGAGGCTTCACCAGCAGCGCAGCCGGTGGAACCTCCATGGGAAACCGAATCGCCGGATGTACTGCCGTCCTACACAGCGTATTTCACAGAGATCCGCATGTATGATACGGCAGACTATGCCTATACCCCGGCATGGCTGCAAACCGGGGACTATGAAATAGACTGCATCGACGGCAAACTGGCACTGTTCCAAACCTCGGACGGCGAACGGCTGGCTGTCTATGAGGAACAGCCGTTTCTGAGTTGGCGCACGGGATCTAGCGGCGTATATGTGTTCCGGGAACAGGACATCCTGCACTGTTCCTATGATGGGAGCAGCGAAGAAACGCTCTATGCGGCGCAGGATGGAACGATCATCAGCTTTGCCGCGGCCGGAGATGTGCTGTTTTTTGCCGAAAAAACGGACAACTGCATCCGCCTTTGCCGTCTGTATGCGCCGGAGGAACGGCTGGACATTCTCTATGACGCAGTCAGCCCGGATGCGCAGAAGTTTCTCATATTCCCGGTTTCCAACCACGAGTTGTGTTGGAGCATGGACAACCCTGCATTTCTGGAACTGGCAGCGGAGCAGAGGCAGACCTACATCGAAACGCGGAACCTTGACCCAGACGATCAGAGCACCTACTGGGGCATGCTGGAACTGGATTTTGATGTCAATTCCGGCATCCGGTACTATTACAACGACCTGACGCAGGAACTTCGGTCGCAGGAATTCCGGATCATTTACGGCGAGGAAGACGACGCGGATTGGTGGAAGACTGCTGCGCAGGAAGAAACGAAGGACACTTCGGGCATTGATCAATATGACGATGCAAAAACCTGGAGTTGGGCGCCGTATGAGACGCTCTATCGGACGGATGGCGTCCGCATGGGTCTGGTGCGGGAGGCCGACGGCACACGGCACATCGGAGAAGTCCCTGACACGAAGATCTGGATTCGGCTGAAGGACGGCGCGCTTCTTTCTGATGAACCGTTTGACGCCTGCATCGACTATATGGGCACGCCGGAGGGCGAGGTCTACTGCATCCGAAACGGCACCGGTTACCGCTATACCGTCAGCGCCGGAGACGGAAGCTTTTACCTCAGCGAAGTGGACGAGCCGAAAACTTTGGAGGAAGACCATTTCGGCTATCGTCTGCGCGTTACCCGCTGGGACAGCCGTGAACCGTGCTATGGCATTGTGACCGCAGACGGAGCAGAGGTGATCGCACCGGTCTATGAGCGTGCGGAGATCCCATTCCCGGATCGCTTCCTGCTTTATGAAGGCGGCGCGTCGCAGGGGCCGGTCATGGGCCGGTGCCAGCTGACGGACGAGAACGGGAACACGCTTTGTGCGCGCTTCCATTGGATCGATTACAGCGTATTTGACGATGGCTATATCGGCATCGCGGTATGTTACGGCGAACGTGCGGCGTATCCGTGCTATGACAAGGACGGCCAGCCGATGCCGGAGGGCTATTGGCTCATAGACCGGGACGGAAAGCTTTGCAGCGAGCGCTTCGTGAATCTTTCCTTTGGTGACAGTGATGAGACGCACGCGGCGTCAGAAGACGATGTCCTGCGCGTCCTGCGCGAAGATGGCACAGAAGAACTGCTGCCGGTCGCAGAGCTGCTGCTTCCGTAGCTTAAATGGAAAGACAGGAGGATTTCTTATGCTGAGAGAGGTATTGACCGTTTCGGCGCTGATTCTGGCTGTGCTGCTGGTGCGGGCAATTTTCAAAAACCGCGTGCCAAAACGGATGGTCTATGCGCTCTGGCTGGTGGTGCTGGTGAAGCTGTGTCTGCCGGGAACGCTGGTTTCGCTGCCGATACTTCCGGCAGAGGAGACAGCCGCGCCGGTGCAGCGCGTGGAACTGCCCGCGCAGACAGCGCCAGTCGTTCTGCAGCCCGCGCAGGCTGTGGTGCAGCCGCAGGTTTCTGCGCAGCAGCCGGTTTCCCCGGCGCAGGAGGCTGCGGAACCGGCGGCAAAGCCGTTGACAACGATACAGATTCTTCAGATTGTCTGGGCGGTCGGCAGTGCGCTGCTTGGGCTTTGGTTATTGAGTACATGGCTGGTTTTTACGATTCGCCTGCACAAGAGTCGGCGTTTCCTCGGCAGGCAGGGCAGAACGCGCATTTATGTTTCCAGCGCGGTCAAATCGCCGTGCCTTGCCGGTCTGATTCCGGCGGTATATCTGACGGGGGACGTACTGCAAACGGACGAGGCGGAGCTTATTTTGAGCCATGAACTCACGCATTTGTGCCATCTGGATTTTCTCTGGTCGTTCTGCCGTGCAGCAGCCGTGAGCGTCTATTGGTGGAACCCGTTCATCTGGCTGGCTGCGATTTGTTCCAAGCGCGACGCGGAGCTGGCGTGCGACGAGGCGGTTGCTGCCGGGCTGTCGGACGCGCAGCGCCTCGCCTACGCGCGGACGATTCTGGCGCAGGCCCCGCGCAGAGCGGCGGCTCTGAGCCTCGCCGGGCCGCCGGTCAGGGAGCGCATTTTGTTCCTGACGAAAAAACAGCGCACAAGCGTTCTGTGTGTCATTCTGGCGCTGCTGCTCATCGTGTCTGCAGCTGGGTGCTCGATTACGGAGCTGACGCGGCAGAAAACGGGGGAAATCACGCTGCCGAAGGAAACACAGACAGCTCAGGTCGAAACAACGACGAATATCACGCCGCAGGCGGATGCATGGCGGGAAGCAAATCTTCCGACTGAGTACGATCTGCTTGGCTGCTGTGACTTTGTGGACTGGTTCATTTTACTTACCGGCAGCAAAGCCCCCGGCTCGTCTGAGAATACCGGGTATACCGCATTTCAGGCGTTTGTGGTTCAGAAGGACGGCGAAGATTACACACTTGCAGCGTGGAACGGCACATCTGAATGGGATTCATCCGTCGGCTTCATGGTACATACGCTTGTCACAAACGACAGAACCGTGATCTATGGATTTACAACGGACACTGTCTTTGGCGTGTGGGATCAGGAGAATCGGCACGACGTTTCGTTTGACGAGATAACTGTGACCTTTCAGGATAGCAGTATCCCCTTGACGCGTTCGATTGACCCCGGAAAGCCGTTTCTCACATTCTCCGAGGGCACGCGAAGCATCGCTGATATCTCTTTTTCCGACGGTGAGCGGACGGCAAACTGGTCAGATGTATCGGGAGACGGACTGAACGAGCCGTCAGAACCGCTTGACTGCGCACCGCTTCTCTCGAAAAAGTCTTCCTGCACGACCTCGCTCCCCACCCCGGCCTCTTCCATGTTCGGTCTGACCGGGCGGGAGGCGGTGCTCTTTGACGCGGCGGTCGCGCAGCGGTACCCGCGCGACGACAATGATATCGTGCTGCCGAGCCTGCGCGAATACGGTTCATTTGAGGAAAACGGGAAAACCGTCGTCATCTGCGACCTGCATTACGATTTTTACTATGACTACACCGGCCCCGACTGGGAATGGAACGGGGGCGCGATGAACACATATCTGAGAGCAGAGTTGGAAACACAGGACGGTGCAGAGGTCTGCACGGGTTTTGAAATCTTCCCGGGCGGCAGTCCAAGCGACTGGATTTCCGGAGAATGCGGCCCGCTTGCCATGCAGAACGCGGACGGAGCGTGGGTCTTGCCGGAGGCAGCGGGAGACTGGTTCCCGGCAGTTGAGAATCCGTTCCAGCAGTATCTGGAGGTGATCGCCTCCACTGCCCCATCAAGTGACGCGCCTGCGGCGGCTTCTCTTTCTGAGGATATGATTTGGGAATATGTTCACGAAAAGCTGGACTATGCACACTGGGCGCAGGACATGACGGCGGAATATGAGGATATCGTTCGGAAATTCCAGATCGAGGACAGCAAAATGAGCGATCTGCCGGGCGATATTTCCCAGTGGCCGCGCTATTATTCCGCATTCATCGACTATTTCAGCGCTGCAAACGCCGATCTGCGGTATCTGGACGCGGATACCATTTGGACAAAAGGCTTGTCAGAAGACCAGCAATCATTGATCGTCACAATGACGCGGGCGGACGTTGTGCTGACGCTCTCCTATTCGCTCCAGACCTCGCAGATCACGGAGGTCAGCACGCGCCGGAACGCAGTTCTGCAGAGCGTGACCGGGGATTCCATCACGGCTGAGCATATTACGCTGCTGAATGCCTCTCTCGAAGAGGATCTGCAAACGCTCAAGGCGCTGAATATTCCGCCGCAGAATTATTGGTATGGATATTACCGGGTCGATTCCGGCGAAATTTATACCTACAAGGTAGACCCGAACACATCCGTCACGATCTACGATATCGAGCAGGAATATGGCGCGGGCGAGGATCGGCTGTACACGTTCAAAACATGGCGGGACTTTGTCGCCGCCGCGCAGGAAAACGAAGGGCTGCTCGTCCAGCCGTATACGCTTACTTTGAAAAACGGCGTCGTGGTAAAAATCGAGGAAAAATTCTATAATTAAGGCCGCATCCAGCGGGATACCGGGGGGCAAGCCGACACTGGACTTATAAAAAGCAGCCTGCAAGCGGTTTGGGCTTGCAGACTGCTTTTGCATAATCGGCGGTCAAGCGGCTTCTTTCTGTGCAGTTTTGCGGATCAGCCCGTCGTGCATGACAATCATGAGTACCAGAATGGCACTCAGATAGACAGGAAGCAGAGAGACTGTAATATGCCCGGCGATCAGACCGAACAGCGGCGGCATCAGGCTGCTTCCGACATACGCGCAGGCCATTAGAACCTGCCCCATACGAACCATCTGCGTATCGCTGAGTTTCATTGCAAGGAAGCCGTTCAGCGCGCGTCCGATGGTAATGCCAATAAAAAACATGCCGGCAAAACGGAGGGATAAAGATGGGATTGCAGGTATGCGCTCTGAACCGGAACAATATGCAGAAGGAATTACAGTCTCATGGAACCATCGAATTTCCATGCGCAGCTTATGCTTCCCGTCATACAGATGCACCCGGCGATGCGATTCCATGGCATTGGCATGAGGAGTTTGAGGTAATTTACATTGCCGATGGTACGCTGAAGCTGCAAACGCCCGGCATGGAGCGTTTTTTAACAAGGGAGATCTGGTTACGATCAATGGAAATGTTCTTCACTCTATCGTCGGTCATCCCATGGGAGAACTGCAATCCATCGTGTTTTCCCCATTTCTGATCACCGGAGGCGCCAGCACGGCATTTTATAAAAAATACATTGGCCGACTGACCGCTTGTTCGGATTTTACCGTTTGGAAAACAGATGCCGACACAGACAGCAAGTGGTTTCTGGATGCTTTTTCCGCATTAAAAAACGATACTTTTGCGTATGAATTTACCGTCCGCGAAAACCTTTCCCATCTCCTTCTGCACTGCTATGCGCAAATGCGCCCGCATCTGTCCGCACAAACGGCCGAAAAACATGCAGACACAATACGCATTGAAAAGATGCTGCAATACATACAGGACTTCTACGCCGAACCGATTCCGCTCACAAAAATTGCAAACGCCGCCGGGCTAAGCGAACGGGAATGCCTGCGCTGCTTTCATCGGATGATTGGCGATACACCGATACAATATCTTCTGAAATACCGGCTCATGCAGAGCGCAGCAATGCTTCATGCCGCGCCTACCGCCTGCATTGCAGAGATCTCCGCCGCCTGCGGCTTTGACAATCCAAGTTACTTTTCCAAACAATTCCGACGATTTTACCAATGTACCCCACGAGAATACCGAAACGCCGCGTGTGAATCCGGTATGCAAGCAAAGACAGAAGGTTCTTGACAGGCGAAAAGCCCGGCAGGTTTTCCTGCCGGGCTTTGCTGTTTGGGCTTACTTTGCGATTTTGGTCAGGTAGGTGTAGATTGCCATGGCAACTTCGGCACGCGTTGCGTTCTGCACTGCGTTTCTGGCCTGTACGGAGGTCAGGATGCCCTCTGCAACAGCCCATTCGACGTTCTTCCTTGCCCAGCCGGAAACGACTGCGTCTGTGCTCAGCTGGCCGTCGGCCTCGATGATTTTGGCGTCGTTATACTGTGCGAAGCGGCTGAGGAATGCAGCCAGCTGCTCACGGGTCACGGACTTGTCCGGCTTGAACGTGCCATCGGTGAAGCCCTTGACAATGTTATTCGCCGCTGCCCATTCGACAGCCTCGGTGTAGTAGCAACCTGCCGCTACGTCCTTGAAGCTGCCGCTCGTGTGAACTGCAGGTTCCCCTTGTGCTCTATACAGGATCGTTACGACCATTGCGCGGGTCAATTCGCCGTTCGGACTGAACTTCGTGCTTGAGGTGCCGTTCATGATGCCCTTGCTGTACAGATAATCAACCGCGTCGTAGCAGCCATCATTTTTGCTCACGTCCGTGAACGGGAAATTCTTGTCGGTCTTTCCGGGGTTCGCCGGAATGATCGGGCGCGTGTTCCCGCCTTCATCCAGAATCTTGCCGCAGTTCTCGCAGACGGTTCTGCCGGTACGCGGGTCCCAGCGGTAGCTGTGGCCGGTTGCAGGCAGGACTCTGCTGAACCGCACATCGCCGCAACGGGAGCAGACCTCTTCTTCCTTACCGTCCTTCTCGCAGGTCGGCTCGGTGCGTTTTGTCTCGTAGTTGTGCCCCAACGCATTGAGTTCTTCGGTCTTTGTCGCGCTGCACTTCGTGCAGGTATAGGTCTTGACACCCTTTGCGGTGCAGGTCGGCTCGGTGGTAACAACGCCGTTGTCCCAGACGTGTTCGCCGGTGGCCTTGATGCCTTCTGTCTTGGTATCGGTGTAGTTCTTCTCGCCAAAGGTGACGGAAGCAGTATAGGTGCGCAGGCCATCCTCGGTGCAGGTGGGCTCTTTGGTGACTGCGCTGGTGACGGCTGCGGCGACAGTCTCCTCGTGAGAAGCGTCGTTTGCGCAAGTGAAGGTTGCCGACGCGCTTTCATAGCCGATCCACGTCCATGCCGGTTCGCCATACTGGTGGCCGGTTGCGGGCAGGTTTTCGGTCTTTGTGCCTCCGCACGTCGAGCAGCTGTAGAAAGCGGAGCCGTCAGCCGTGCAGGTGGGTTCCTGACGCTTTGCGGTGTTCTCTGTCCAATCATGGTCGCCGGACTCGGTCGGGCAGTTTACATAATAGAAATCGATCCGGTCGTTTGCCTGAAGGAGATACTTGTCCAGCGTGGCGTAGGTCGTTGCATCCAGCATAGGCATCTTGCCGTTGACGGTGTACATCCAGCCAGACCATTCGCCGTGCGCCGGATCACCTGCGTACAGGCGGCAGCCTGCGGGGTCGGTCACACCGGTCACATAATTGCCGGAGCCTGTGTAAGTGTAGCTGTTGGAGGTCAGCACGGATTCCAGTGCGTCCCATGCCGTCTGATAGGCATTGCTCTTGCAGGTATAGGTTGCAGCTGTCAGATCGGCGAAGGCCGGTGCAAAGGTGCTGCCGGTCACGTTCACAGTGATAGTGATATCCTCAACAGACGGGTCCTCGATACCGGTAGTTCCGATCACGGTGACGACCGTACTCACCGGCTGCTTGTAGAACTGCTTGAACTGCGCATAGGCAGGATCAGAACTGAACTTCTCGTAATACTTGCCATATTCGACATAAGTCAGAACGCTGTCAATCTTGACATGCGTGTTGTACTGCGGCTTCGTGACGGACAGCTTCTCGTGCGCGACCACACTGGGAACGCTGGAACGGAAGCAGCGGTACTGCTCGGAGTTGTACCAGCCGTCGATATCATCCACCTTCACGCCGAGCCACTGGGATTCGGCCGAGGCGCGGAGGAACTTGTAACCGTCACCGTCCGGGACGATCTCCATGAACGACCACAGATCGCCGGTAACGTTATCGCGCGCGGTATTGGCCTTGCGGATGCCCTCCCAGTAGACGTCCTCGGTGCAGACCTTCTTCATAAAGGCCGCAGCTGCATCGATCTCGGTCTGGGACATAGCCGGGACGGTAATCTGGATCTCCTTGCTTGCAAGGACCCGCATGTTGTCATAGTCCTTGCCGGAACCGCTGGGGCGGGACAGGATCTTGACGGTCAGCGTAACCTTGGCATCTTCCTGACCGGGCAAAGGCCGGTAGACCCACGCGCGGGCAGCATTGGCTTCGAGGGACTCCACGACCGATTCATTGCTGCTGGTGATCAGGATAGGGGTGTATTTTCCGTCAAAGTCTGCGCCATAATTGTCAGCAAAGACGCTGCGCATATCCGAGGTGGTGGGGAAATGGATGTCGGTGGTGACGTTGTTCACGTCAATCTTCGCACCGGTCGCGGGGACATAGAGTGCGCCGTAGGGGTCCTGCGTGCCGCCGGACAGCCAGAGTTCCAGACCTTCCTGATATTCGATAGCCTTCTGGGTGCCCTTGACCGTTACGGTGTAGGTAAAGTAGACCTTCAGATCGTCGCGGCCACTGTAGGTCAGAGCGGCGGTAAGCGTCACGCTTGTATCCGTCTTCGGGCGGCTGACCTTCACGGTGTATGGTGCGTAGAGCTTGGTGGTATTACTGCCAATGCCGATCACAGAGGTGTTCGAGGACTGCCATGTGACCTCGGCCCACAGATGCAGATCATTGGACGAATTGTAGTCCACATCATTCTCGTCTACTCCCTCTTTGACCATGTAGTGCGGAACGGATGCAAGCGTCGTGCTGTCGTTCAGTTCCTGCGGGATGACGATGCGACGGCCCTGCACGCGCAGCGCTTCGAGTGCCCTGTCCTCGTCCAGACCGATGATGACGGTCGCGCTCTCCACCTCATCGGTGTAGCCGTCACAGGTGAGGATCAGCGCGGCATCGCAGTACAGGTTAGTCGAGGAGGTCGTGCCGTTGTCGTTCCACTTATAATGCAGCGTGCCGTCAAGATCGATGCTGGCACGCGCGTCCGTGAACAGATCCTTTTTGGTAACAGCGCTCTTCATCGCAACGGTGACACCCTCAATGTTACCGGCAGTCAGGCGGGCCTGCGCCATAGTCAGAAGATTCTTGTCCGTCTTGAAGTTGGGCTGATAGTTTTTGCTCAGAAGCGTCTTTGCGGCTTCCAGCTTTTCACGGGCAGCCGCTTCCGCATCGGACATGTCCTTGGTCCAGCAAGCATAGAGGTCAAAGTGCTCGCCGTCCTCGCTGCCGTCCACATAGTCCTCTTCCCAATCGTCCCACTCGCCGTCGCTCCATTCGCGCAGGAGTTCCGCGCCGTCGGCATATTCCACCTTGCCATAGATGCTGGCGCTGGTGGACCAGCCTGCGAACGTGTAGCCTTCGCGCATCAGCGTGCAGGCAGAAAGCTGGATCTTCTGATCGAAGGGGGCGCGCTGGTCTTCCATGCTGCCCGCCACGCCGCTGTCAACGGTGCGGGCATGGTAGCAAATGATGTAGCTGCGGCTGTACCACTGCGCCTTGAGCGTCACGCCGCTTTCGCGGTAGGCACTGAGGTCATAAGAAGCCGTCACGCGGTCGCCCAGCGTGCCGTCCGCCAGCACGATGTACCAGTCGTAATATTTCTGTCCGGCGGGGAATTTGGCGCTGTCCAACGTAGGAAGCGCCACATGGCCGTCTTCGTCGATGGCGGCGTCCGGAATGGCTTCCTGATAGCCGTTGCCGTCGAAATGGACGGACAGGCTGGCCTGCTCGGCTTCCCAGAGCGCGTAGAGCGTGGTGTCCGCCGTCAGTTCGACTGCCGCACCATCGTCATAGACCTTTTCGCCCGCGGCTGAAAGCGCCCAGCCCGCGAAACGGAAGCCCTCTTTCGTAAAGGCGTTGGCAGTCAGTGTGCCCTTGCCCTCGGTCAGCGTCTGCGCGGCCATTGTGCCCTCGCCGCCGTTCGCGTCGAAGGTAACGGTGACATCGCTGGAAACAGGGTCGGTGCAGCGGATGTTCTTCAGCGTCATTGCGCAGGGCGTCATGAAATCTTCTTCCGAGTAGAAATCGATCTCGAAAATGTCGCCTGCTTTTACATCCACGTTGTACGGACTTGCGAGTTTATCGCTGCTGGTGCCCTTGGCGATTGCAGTCCCGTTAAGACGCAACTCGGCGTAGCTGTAGGGAGAACCGGAACTGATGGAGAACAGATGCTTGAACCAGAAGTTGCAGTTTTTCTTGAACGTAAACGTCAGAATCGCGTGCGTGTCCTCATACAGCTTGCTGCCGTTCTTGTTGAAGACGGCCACACTGGTTCCGTTGTTGCCGGTGTTCCATGCCGCGGTCTTATTCGCTGTAGAAAGCGGCGTTGTGGTCACGGTGAAATAGTCGCCGAGGTTGTTGGGCCGGGGCGTTTCCGTCGTGTAATTCTGTGTAAAGATCGTTGCGTTGGGGTCAAAGGTGTAGCTTGCTGCGAAGACCTGTGCGGGCAAAAGGCTCAGAAGCATGACCAGCACAAGCACGATGGGTAGAATTCTCTTTTTCATCTGCAATGATTCCTTCCTTTATTTAATATCTATCTGAAAGCCCATTTAAGCAGCCGATA
>OODJ01000922.1_pt1 | contig 26007 bp, 19 predicted proteins | sample 1671611 | NCBI WGS metagenome assembly OODJ01 (sample SAMN06348174, study PRJEB24527) | human gut metagenome | biome: human gut; feature: ankylosing spondylitis patient; material: feces | host: Homo sapiens | place: China | collected 2015-10 | reverse complement strand
GTCTATCCTGCATATAGGCACATTCTTTCTTTTTCTGTCTATAAAAGCAGGCAGTGCACAAGTTTTCTGTCTTTTCCCCAAGGGGAGCTCTTTCCCCCAAAAAACATCCTCTGTACAGAGGAAAAATCACGCTTTTGCCCCGAAAGCGGTTGACAAGCCCGTTTAAAATGGGATATAATATATAATACTACTAAATTATAAAGGTTTAGAGAGGCGTTTTCAAAATGATGAAAAGCATGACAGCATACGGCAGAGCAAAAAAAGAGATTGGCGGACGGGATATTCTAGTTGAAATCAAATCCGTGAACAACCGATATCTTGATTATACCATTAAGCTGCCCCGTCTTTTTGGCTTTTTAGAAGAAAAAATCAAGTCTTACCTTGTCTCAAGAGGCATTTCGCGTGGTAAGCTGGAAATTTTTGTGGCCATCGATATTCTGGAAGATACCGGCGTTTCCGTGACTCTCGACCGTGCCTACGCAGCAAGCTATATCGCAGCGCTGCGCCAGCTCTCCTCTGAATTTGGACTGCCTGACAATATTACAACGATGTCTGTCGCATCCAATCACGATATTTTTGCTGTAAAAAAAGCGGACGGTGACACCGAGCGCGAATGGCAGAACGTGTTGCCTGTTCTGACGGAAGCTGTCGATGCCTTTATCGCCTCTCGGGAACGGGAAGGCGCAAATTTAAAAGCAGATATTCTTTCCAAGCGCAAACGCGTCGAAGAACTGGTGGCAAAAATAGCACCTCTTTCCGAAGGCGATATCAAAAACCAATATACGAAAATGGAACTTCGCATCCGTCAGCTTCTCGGCGATGTTGCCGTAGATGAGAGCCGCCTCATCACCGAATGCGCGCTTTTCGCGGACAAACTTGCCATCGATGAGGAGCTTGTCCGTCTCGCCTCTCATTTTGAAGCTTTTGATGCCATTGTAAATACCGATGAACCCGTGGGACGCAAACTGGATTTTCTGCTTCAGGAAATCAATCGTGAAACCAATACCATTGGCTCAAAGGTTTGTAACGCGGAAATTGCAAAGCTTGTCGTTGAAATCAAAAGCGAACTTGAAAAGATTCGCGAACAAGTGCAAAATATTGAATAAATTCAGCGCAGAGAGGTTTTGATATGAAATTTATAAGTATCGGCAACGGGAATATGGTTGCAGCACATCGGGTGATCTCGATTGTAAGTCCGGATTCTGCGCCAATCAAACGGCTGATTCAGGATGCGCGCGACGCCGGTCGTGTCATCGACGTCTCCTGCGGCAGACGCACAAGATCCGTTCTCTTTACGGACAGCGACCACATTATTCTTTCCGCCATCAAAGCAGAGACCATTTCCAATCGGCTGAACGGTCAGGCGGAGCAAGACGATATCGACGAAGGTGACGACGAGGTTTGATGGGAAAGGATGAAATGAAATGAAAAAAAGAGGCTTGCTGTTTATCATCTCCGGTCCGGCAGGAAGCGGCAAAGGGACTATTGTGAAACGAGTAAGAGAACTCGCCGACTTTGATTTTTCCGTGTCCGACACAACAAGGGCACCGCGTCCCGGTGAAATTGACGGTGTTCACTATTCTTTTATCAGCAAAGAAGATTTCAAAAGAAAAATCGCCGCAGGAGAAATGCTTGAACATGCGGAATACGTCGGAAACTATTACGGAACGCCAAGAAAGCCCGTAGACGACGCGCTTGCCTGCGGAAAGAACATCATTCTTGACATTGATGTGCAGGGCGCTTTGCAGGTCAAAGAAAAAATGCCGGAAGCGGTCATGATTTTCGTTTTGCCTCCGGATTTTGCAACATTGATGCGCCGTATCCGTGCCAGAGGCACGGAAACCGCAGATATCATTGAAAAACGAATGGAAAAAGCCCGTGTGGAAATGGAATGCTTTGATCGCTATGACTATGTCGTCATCAATCGGGAAAACGACGTGGAAACCGCCGCCCATGATGTTCTTTCTATTCTGAAAGCGGAGACACTGAAAACCTTTCGCAATAAAGAAATTAAAACTTGTTTTTTCTCATAAAATATTGTGTGCGCACAGAAGGAGAATCTTATGATTACACCATCCATTGAACAACTTACAAAAGGAAAATTCAACCGCTATTCTCTCGTGATTGCAACGGCAAAATGCGCAAGACTGATTACCGATGAGTATGTTTCGCAAAGAGAAAAAGCCGAAAAAATGATTGCAGACAAAAAAACGGATAAAAGCATTGCCTCGCTGATTGCCAGTGACATCCGTGATAATAAAGCGGTGGAAAATGCCGTACAAAAACTCTATCACGGAGATTATCGAGTCATTCTGCCCGAGGATTCGTCCGAAGAACAGACAAAGTAATGCTTCCCTACGTAAAGACGCTTGGCGTTCATTTGCTTGATATCCCTTTTCACCTTGATATTGAATACACTTATTTTGTGCCTGAAACGGTAGAGGAAGATTTTGCCGTCGGGGATTTTGTACTCGTCCCATTTGGGAATGCCAATAAAAAGCTTTGTGCGCTTGTTACAAGCGTTTCCGGCACAGAGGACTACAGCCGCCTCAAACCGATTCTTTCTCCCATCAATCGTCAGCTCTCATTGGATGAAGAAATGATGGCGCTTGTTCGTTTTCTTTGTGACAGAACGCTTTGTACCGTCGGTGATGCGGTTCGCAGACTCATCCCTTCAGGCGCGTTCGAACGAGCCGACGAATATTTTCTTGCCGTCCGTAGAGAAGAGATGACACCTTCTCATTTCAATATAAAAACAACAGCAATTCTTTCTTTTATCACAGAGCATTCTCCTGTCACACGCCCTCGGCTGGAAAAAGAATTCGGTACAGAAGTTCGCATGGCGCTCAAAACGCTTCTTTCCGAAGGATATATCGAGGCAGATACCAAAATGAAAGAAGCAGCAGGAGCCGTTCAGGAAATCGCTGCTTTGATGCCGAACGCCGACCTTTCTGCGCTTTCACGTCCCCGAACTCCGCAATCCTATCAGAAAATTCTGGAAACTCTTGAGGACCTCGGACCGCTTCCGGTCAGTACTCTAACAGATGCGGGCTATCAATTGGCGCATATCAAAGCACTTGCAAGGAGAGGTTTTCTCACACTCACCAAAACAGAAGTTTTGCGAGAACCTTATCAAAATGTTCCTCCGGACACAACAAACCGAATATTAACCGAAGAACAGCAGAGCGCTTTTCAAAAGCTCGCTGCATTGATGGATTCCGGCAGCGCACATGCTGCGCTGCTTTACGGTGTGACCGGCAGCGGGAAAACAAGCGTTATTTTATCTCTTGTTGAAAAGGCCACGGAACAGGGAAATTCCGCTATGGTGCTTGTCCCTGAAATCGCGCTCACAAGACAGACCGTTTCTCTTTTTCTTTCCCGTTTCGGAGAAAAAATCGCTGTCATTCACTCCGGGCTTTCCGAGGGAGAACGCTTCGACGCCTTTAAGCGAATCCGGCGCGGTGAAATATCCGTCGTACTCGGAACGCGTTCCGCAATTTTTGCTCCTTTAAAAAAAATCGGCCTTATTGTGCTTGACGAAGAACAGGAATCCACTTATAAATCCGACATGTCACCCAAATATCATGCAAGAGATGTTGCAAAATATCGTGCCGCGGCAAACGGCGCACTTCTCCTTATGGCATCCGCCACTCCCTCCGTAGAAAGCTTTTATGAAGCACAATCCGGAAAATATGAGCTTGTTACGCTGACAAAACGATACTGCGGCGACACCCTTCCCGCTGTTACTGTCGCCGATATGCGTCTTTCCGAACAAAATCCGGAGGAATTCATTGGTGAAACTTTGCGGGAAGAGCTTCTTGCTGCCTATCAGCGCGGCATGCAGTCTATGCTGTTTTTAAACCGGCGCGGATACAGCAGCATGCTTCTTTGCCGCGCCTGCGGAGAAGCGGTTCTCTGCCCGAATTGTTCCGTATCTTTAACGCATCACAAAACCAGGCGAGGAGAAAGACTTCTTTGCCATTACTGTGGATACAGCATTCCCGTACCGCATTTTTGTCCGAAATGCGGCAGCGAGCATCTTGCCTTTGCCGGATACGGCACACAGCGGATTGAAAATGAAATCACTTCTTTTCTTCCGGATGCAAAAATCCTCCGCATGGATGCGGATACCACAAAGGGACGTTTCTCTCAAGATGAAATGACCGCTGCTTTCAGCCGCGGCGAAGCAGATATCCTTGTCGGTACACAAATGATCGCCAAAGGGCATAATTTTCCGAAGCTTGCGCTTGTCGGAGTCGTCGCGGCAGACGGTGCTCTTTTTCTCGATGACTTCCGCGCTAACGAAAGAACATTTTCCCTTATCACACAGGCAATCGGACGCGCGGGACGCACGGGGAGCGGAGGCAAAGCCGTTATCCAGACCTATAACCCTGAGAACGAAACCATCAAGCTTTCTGCGGCGCAGGATTATGAAGCATTTTATCGGAACGAAATTGCCGTACGGCGCGCGCTGGTATTTCCTCCGTTTTGTGATATTGCTGTCTTTTTCTTCTCTTCCGAAGAAGAATCCGCTTTACGGACCTTTACCGCTGATTTTGCTGAGGATCTCAAACAAAAGCAAAAAAAAGACTTCGAAGATGTGAAATTTTTGATGTTCGGTCCGTTTGAAGCTCCGATTTATAAAGTAAAAAACAAATACCGAATGCGAATCGTCATGAAATTTAAAAACAACAAGCGCGCCCGCGCATTGTTTGCCTCCATGCTTACTGCCTACGGCAAAAAAGCACAGGGAAAAATTACATTCTCAGTTGATATCAACCCCACCAATACATAAAGAAAGCCCCAAAATGAAAGGATGCATGCCATGGCACAGCTTAAAATCCGAACCGAACAAGATCCCGCCCTCCGAAAAAAAAGTAGAGAAGTAACGGAAATCACAGGAAGAACCCTTACATTGCTTGACGACATGCTGGAAACCATGCGCCGTGCGGACGGCTGCGGACTTGCTGCACCGCAGGTAGGCGTTCTAAGACGGATCGTCGTCATTGAAGTCATACCAGGTGAAGTGTTAGAACTTATCAATCCTAAAATCATCTCTCAAAGTGGAGAAATGACCGGAGTTGAAGGTTGTCTTTCTGTTCCCGGCAAACAGGGAATCGTTAAGCGTCCGTCTTATGTGCGGGTAGAGGCGCTGGACCGAAACGGTGTAACACAAACCTACGAGGGAACAGAGCTTCTCGCACGATGCCTCTGTCATGAAATTGATCACCTTGACGGGATTTTATATACAGATAAAGCGGAAAAAATCATCTATCCCGACGAGGATGGAGAATACAGCGAGGATGAAACTGTATGAACATTCTTTTTATGGGTACTCCTGAATTTGCCGTCACGGCACTCACTGCAATCGCACACGCTTTTCCCGGTGAAATTTCTGCCGTCGTGACAAGACAGGATACGCCGAAAAACCGCGGACATGTCATGTCGCCGCCTCCGGTTAAAACAGAAGCGCAGAACCTCGGGATTCCGGTTTTTCAGCCGTTGAATCTAAAAGAAGAAAACTTTCGTGATACGCTGGAACAAATTTCTCCTGACATCATCATTGTCGCCGCCTATGGGCGAATCCTTCCCGCTTATGTTCTGAACCACCCAAAATTCGGCTGTATCAATATTCATGCTTCCCTGCTGCCAAAATACAGAGGAGCAGCCCCGATTCAGCGTGCCATTCTTGCCGGAGAAAATGAAATCGGTATCACCATTATGAAAATGGCAGAAGGTCTTGATACCGGAGATATGTTCAAACAAGGATCGTTTTCGCTTGACGGAACCGAAAATTACGGGGAAATTCATGAGAAGCTCGCAAAACTCGGCGCTGAACTTATCGTTCAAACGGTAAAAGATATTATAAACGGTACTGCGCAGGCAAAAAAACAGAACGACGAACTTGCAACTTACGCTGCAAAAATTGAAAAAGAAGACCGGCGTTTGGATTTTCACTCCTCGGCAAAAACACTTCAGAACATCGTTCGCGCGTTTTCTCCCTCACCCGGCGCGGACGCTTCATTTCCTTCCGGAAACGTAAAAATCACCGCAGCAAAAACACTTGACGAGGTCCCGGACGGAGAGCCCGGAACCATATCGATGTTCTCTCCTAAAGGAGACGGGACGCTGATTGTCAACTGCAAAGAGGGGAAGCTTCAAATTCTCAGACTGATACCGGAGGGCAAAAAGGAAATGTCCGCAGGTGATTTTATACGGGGACGCAGAATTGCGCCAGACGACATTTTTTGCTGAAACCGCCGCATATGGCAGAATACGGAGATATTCATGAATGCAAGGGAAACAGCCTTTCTTTCTCTTTTGAAATATGAAAACAGCGGCGTCTATTCTAATATCGAGCTTTCTTATGCGATTGAGCGAAACCATCTTGCGGGTGTAGAACGGGCACTTTACACTGCGCTCTTTTATGGTGTAATCGAACGAAAGATTACGCTCGATTATTATATCGCGACCCTTTCCGAAAGAGCAGACAGCGATATCGACCTTAACGTGCGAATCATTTTGCGGCTTGGACTTTACCAGCTTCTTTACATGACAAAAATTCCGGAATCCGCCGCCGTCAACGAAAGCGTCAAACTCGCCCGCAGATTCTATGCCCGAAAAAACAGTGAAGCTTTCATCAATGCGATTCTGCGAAACTTCCTTAGACAAAACAAAAAGATTCCCCTGCCGGACAAAGAAAAAAAGCCAATGGCGTTTCTGTCGGTGTATTATTCTGTTCCTGAATGGATCTGTCGTCTTTGGTGCGACGCCTATGGAATGGAAAAAACAATCCGGATTTTAGATGCCATCGGGCATCCGCCTGCCATGACGCTTACCGTCAATACGCTGAAAACGACTCCCCCTGCGCTTCTTGCTGATCTTATCCAAAATGGCATTCCGGCAAAAAAGGGCATTCTTACGGAGAACAGCATTCGTCTTACCTCTTCGCTCCCGCTCGAAAAACTTGCCGCATGGGAAGGACAATATTTTGTACAGGACGAGGCTTCCTCGCTCTGTGCCGCCTTGGTAGGAGCCATGCCGGGAGAGACCGTTCTCGACGCCTGTGCCTGTCCGGGCGGGAAAAGCTTCGGTATGGCAATATCCATGCAGAATGAGGGAACTCTTCTTGCACTGGATTTACATAAAAATAAACTTTCACTCATCGAAAAAGGTGCTGCGGCACTGGGAATACGGATGATTCAAACAGGTGTACAAAACGCTTCTGTCCCACGGGAGGACATGCCTTCTTTTGACCGAATCCTCTGTGATGTTCCGTGCTCCGGACTTGGCGTTCTGGCAAAAAAGCCCGATATCCGATATAAGCCGGAATCGGAAATTCAACGTCTTCCTACGCTGCAATATCGAATTCTTGAGACCAATGCCGGCTATTTAAAACCCGGCGGTACACTTGTCTACTCCACCTGCACCTTAAACCCCGCTGAAAATGAGGACATCGCCGTTCGCTTTTTAAAAGAACATCCCGATTTTTCACTTTGCCCGTTCAAACACGGCAGGATTTGTTCCAATGGTATATGCGAAATTTTCCCGTATGAATATGGTACGGATGGATTTTTTATTGCAAAATTCAAACGAAACGGATAAGCTTATCCTGCGCCGGAAAGGAGACTTCGTCATATGGAGAAAATTGATATTTTAAGCATGACAAAGGACGAGCTTTCTGCGTGGATAACCTCGCTCGGTGAACCAAAATTCCGTGCAGCACAAATCATGGAATGGCTGATACGCGGAGCGGATTTTTCCGAAATGAAGAATCTCCCCCTTTCTCTGCGCGAAAAATTGCAGGAACTTGCTTTTATTGCCTGTGCGGTCGCAGTCAAAAAACAGATCTCCTGCGACGGAACCATAAAATATCTTTACAGGCTTTACGATGGGGAAGTCATTGAATCCGTCTTTATGCGTTATAAACATGGAAATACCATTTGTATCTCCACAGAGGCCGGCTGCCCGATGGGATGCGCTTTTTGTGCCTCCACACTGAAGGGACTTTCACGCCGGTTACTTCCCTCTGAAATGCTTTCCCAGATTATTTCGACAGAAAAAGACACCGGAGAGAAAATTTCCGGCATTGTTCTGATGGGGATCGGAGAACCGCTTGACAATTATAACAATGTAATAAAATTTCTGCGTCTCGTCGGCTCACCCGATGGACTGAATATCGGATATCGCCATATCTCGCTCTCCACCTGCGGTTTGGTCGACGGGATTCGCCGGCTGGCAGAGGAAAATCTTCCGATCACCCTTTCCATATCACTGCATGCCGCAGATGATGAAACCCGTTCAGAGATCATGCCGGTGAATCGCCGATGGAATCTTTCTTCCTTGCTTCCTGCCTGCAGAGATTATTTTGAAACAACAGGACGGCGAATCTCTTTTGAATATACCTTAATTCATGGAAAAAACGACAGTCCGGCGGATGCCGGAAGACTCGCCGACGTGCTGTACCGTTACTGCTCCGGAATGCCGCTGCATGTCAATCTCATCCCGGTAAACAATGTGCGTGAACGCGGCTTTCTTCCCAGCGACAGACAAAGCATCCGCCGTTTTGCGGAAATCCTCGGTATGCGCCGGATTACTGCGACTGTGCGCCGCAAATTAGGCTCAGATATTGACGCCTCCTGCGGGCAGCTCCGCGCCGGCGTCAGCGAATAAATACGGCGGTATTCCCATATATTGATATCAAAAATCAGAACCTTTGAAAGGAATTCATACATGTATTTTTGCGGAAAAAGCGACGTCGGCATGCGACGGCAAATCAATCAGGACAGTTTTCGATGTATCAGCATTTGGGGTGGTGATGCTGTCCTTCTTGTCGTCTGCGACGGAATGGGAGGACACAAGGCAGGAGAAATCGCAAGTAAAAACGCGATTGAAATCTTTTGCCATAAAATCATTTCTTCTCCTTGTCTTGAGGAAAAGCCGGATAAAATCCTTGAATTTATCCGGTATACACTTGTTTGCGCAGCCTCAGAGGCCAATTCTTTGATCTATCATCTGTCAAACGAACATGAAGAATATCACGGAATGGGAACCACACTTGTTGCCGCAATTATCTTTAAAGGATGGTTTTACGCCATCAATGTAGGTGACAGCCGTCTTTATATTATAACCCGGTATGAGGCCAAACTCGTTACCAAAGACCATTCTTTTGTGCAATATTTAATAGACAATGGAAAACTGACTCCGGATGAAGCGAAAACTTATCCCCGAAAAAATGTCATTACGCGCGCAGTCGGCGTTTCGGAAAAACTCGATGTCGACTTTTTCAGCGCACCGCTTGAACCGTGGGAAAGCGGTTATCTGCTGCTTTGTTCGGACGGACTTTCCAATTATACCGAAAATAATATTTTGGTCGATATCCTTTATGGTTCTATGTCCCGTACACGAATCTCCCCAGAAATTGATCTTGCCAAAAAAGCCGAGATGCTCATCGCCTATGCGAATGCCAAGGGCGGCAGCGATAATATCACCGCCGTACTCGCAAAATTCTGATCTTTGAGGTAGCAAAGAAATGGATGTGTTCAAAAAAAATATCGGAGAAGTTTTCGACGGCAGATATAAAATCAACCGTACCATTGGCGTCGGCGGAATGGCAATCGTTTATGAAGCAACCGATCTTATGACAAATAAGCGAGTCGCTTTGAAGATGCTGAAAGATTCCATTTCCGATAACGCGCAGGCGCTGCGTCGGTTCATCAATGAATCCAAAGCCGTCGCGATGCTCAATCATCCGAACATTGTCAAAATTTTGGACGTTTCGGTAAAAACAGAGCACAAATTTATTGTCATGGAATATATTCGCGGTATCACTCTGCGTGAATATATGAACCGCAAAGGAATGCTCGATTGGCGGGAAGCAACGGAGTTTATCTCTCAAATTCTTCTGGCGCTAGATCATGCCCATATGAAGGGCGTTATTCATCGTGACATTAAACCGCAAAATATCATGGTCATGGAAGGCGGCATCATTAAAGTAACGGATTTTGGTATCGCAAAAATTCCGAACGCGGAAACTGTCACCATGATCGACCATGCCATCGGAACCATTTACTATATCAGTCCGGAACAGGCAAAAGGCAAAAAAATCGATGAACGAAGCGATCTTTATTCTCTTGGTGTCATGTTTTATGAAATGGTAACAGGAAAGCTTCCCTTTCTTGCCGAAAATTCTTACGGAATTATGCTCAAGCACATCAGCGATACGCCGGTTCCTCCTAAAAAACTGAATCCGAAAATTCCGCTGGGCTTGGAACAAATTATCCTTTGCGCAATGGAAAAAGATGTGGTCAATCGGTATCAAAGTGCATCTCAGATGATACGGCATATTTACCGGATAAAAAAAGATCCGACCACGATCTTTCAAAAACAGACGCCCGCTCCGCGGACCCCAACGGCTGAAGTCGCCATTCAGCGCACAACCGTACTTCCGGATGAGCCGACGACAAAGCAACGAAAAAAGACAGCTGACCAAACAACACGAACCATCTATGGAAATCCCCGTCCGATGCGAAAAACACGTTCTCCGGAATATGTTCCGTTTTCTGTCGTGATTGTGATTTGTATTGCTTTTCTGGTGCTTGCTGTTATTGGGTTTGTCATTCTGTTCAACGCTCTTGCAAATTCGAAAGTATCTCAAATGGAAGAGGTCCTTCGGTTTTCTGAAAAACCATTGTTTCTTCTTCGTTATGAGTCCTATCGGATCGCAGAAATTTTGCGCCCATGAAAAAACAAGCGGATGGAATCATTCTTTCCGGTATCGGCGGGCTTTACACGGTCAGAACCGATGATGGAGAACTTCTTATGTGCCGTGCCAAAGGCGCTTTCCGACGCACCGGCAATTCTCCTCTTGCAGGAGATATGGTTTCGGTAAGACTGCCCTCCCTTGCCGGAGAAGAACCTTTTATTGAAAAGATTTATTCCCGACGCTGTGCCCTCATCCGACCACCGATTGCCAATCTTGACACACTTTTTGTCACGTTTGCGCCCAAGGACCCGGAGCCAAGCACATTATATCTTGACAAGCTTCTTTCCATTGCCGTATATGAAAAAATCACCCCTGTGGTAGTAATAACAAAAAATGATATTTCTCCGGTGCGTGCCGCATCATATGCTGAAATCTATAAAAAAGCCGGGTTTCCCGTGTTTATCTGCTCCTCTGCAGACGGAGACGGTATTTCTCCTTTGAAGGCATACTTGGAGACGACCTGTGGAATCTGTGCCTTTGCAGGCGCTTCCGGTGTCGGAAAATCTACCTTGATGAACACATTGTTTCCCTCGCTTTCTTTGGATACAGGTACGCTCTCGGAAAAAATTTCACGGGGACGTCATACGACACGCAGTGTTATTTTGTATCCAAAATCAGAGCTTTTAAATAAAAGCTGCAGCGGTTATATCGCAGATACGCCGGGCTTTTCCATGCTTGATTTTATTGAATTTGATTTTTATACGATAGAAGATCTTCCGCATTGTTTTCCGGAATTTGAACCTTTTTTGGGAGAGTGCCGCTATACGGACTGCTCTCATACCAAGGAAACAGATTGCGGTATTCTGCGTGCCGTAGAACGAGGGGATATTGCGAAGGAAAGACACGACAGCTATCTTTCCATTTATGCGGATCTTGCCGAAAAGCGTCCTTGGAAAAAGAAATAGCTTTCTGTCTTTTTGTAAAAATTTTTTCTGATAAATTTTACTTCTTTCGGAACTTTATCTTAGGAACCCATTTGATGGGTGAAAGCTAAAATCAAAATCTCGAAAGAACATCATGCCCGCCGAAAATTTTTTCGGCGGGCATGAATTGATTTATAGCATTAACTCCTTTTTGATCTCATCCATAAAGAAAGAATCGCTTTTTGGGACTAACGATCAATTTATATATAAAAAGAAAATCATTTTCAGATAGCATAAATCACCGCACAATTTCAATGTCCAATTACAAGCTCTTTCTCCATCTACCGTGCTCATATACAAACGACAATAAAGTTTTCGCTCATCGTTCCGACTGTTCCGAAAAGCAAAACAATTTCACAATCTTCCTGATATGTATGGGCTTCATATTGCGTCCCTGCCGTTTTCCATACACCAATTATAAAACCTCAGATTGATGACAGCGTTAATCTCCGCCACTCTTATTTTTTATTCCCGAAAGCTCTTACCCTCTTCAGGCTTTTCTATCATATCCTCGCTTATGGTAAGCCGTACAATAAGAGTGTTGCCGTACTCGTTTGAAGCCTTTCCTTCCGTTACTTTCCGGCAGCTCTTGCGGCATCCAAATATTTTGCACAAATCGATGCGCCAAAGGAACCGACAAAAAAGCCAACAAGGTTAATCACGTATTCAATCCCAATTAAAAACAGACTCTCTGCAGTGTACTCTCCGTCTAAAACAAACATCAAAGTGGAAAGTACTGCACGGGCTGCAAAGAAAATCAACATAGCAAGCCCCACAGGATTCTTAGGAGAAAACATTTTTTTTGTTCTTTCCGGCTTTTCTTTTAAAATCCATTTGTAAAAAGCCTTTTCAATCCATACCACAAATAATGCAATAACAACATAAATCAAAAGGACAAAGGACGTATCCAAATCTGTTTCGAAAACGACCCACATATCAGCGGCTGTCCTTGTCGATAAGAAACAAAAATGACGTACAACATACCGAAGGATGGGAAAAACAAAAGAGATCCCCACAAGAACCAGCGACATCAGAACCGCCTTTGTTGCCTTTTCATAGAAAACATAAAATGCTGTTACGCCAAAAAACGCAAAAACGGAAAAATAAATCACATAATAGGCAAGAATTTCCGGCAGGCTACACATCCATTCCGTAATCCAAAACCATTCAAAAAATTGATTGCTGAATAAACAGTATATCCCTGTAAGTACAAACGCCACCCCAAGAGGAATCAAACAAATTATGAGCATAATCTTCCAAATTGCTTTTTTCACTATATGTACCCTCATTTCTGTTATGATATATCAAGTTATATTTTATCATTTTTTCCTCATAAAAAAAAGTGAATTTTGTAAAATTTACTTTTTTTCTCATTTACATTGACTTTCTCCAAAGAAAAGCGTATACTTTTTTTGTTACAGAGTCAAATGGAGGTATCAATCATGGATTTAAAAGCAATACTGGAAAGGTTTCAAAACTGTCCCTGCGGCAGAACACATCATTTCGATTTAAAAACATATGAAGCAGACCGCGGACTTGTTCATAAGGTAGGGGAAATTTTAGAGCAGAGCGGATTCCCTAAAAAAATTTATCTGGTATCCGATGAAAATGCCATCCGGGTTTCAGACGGACTTCTTCAATCCCTGGATGAATGCGGATTTCAGTATGAAACGAAGATTTATCCTGATATGCGCTATGCCTATATGTCCACATCCAATGAAATTATGCGTGCCGCCGATGCATATGACGGAATTCTTTCTGTCGGAACAGGCTCTGTCAACGATGTTTGCAGATATGCCGCAGCAAAAACGAACAAAGCTTTCGCAATTTTTGCAACCGCACCGTCCATGGATGGTTTTGCTTCAGATTCGGCTCCGCTGATTGACAATAATTTTAAAATTTCTTATCCTTGCCGGCAACCGTCCGTTGTCATTGCCGATACGAATATTCTTGCCGCTTCCCCGACGGAATTGAAAGCAGCAGGCTTTGGCGATATCCTCGGCAAATATGTAGGAATCGTCGATTGGAAAGTTGCCCATTATACAATCGATGAATATTATTGTGAAAATATCGTTTCTCTTGTAAAAAAAGCCGTTGCCGATGTTGTTGCTATGGCTGATAATGTAACCCTATGTGATCCGGATGCCGCAAAAGCAATCATGGATTCTCTTATTCTTACCGGTTGTGCCATGCAACTTGCCAAATGTACCAGACCGGCGTCCGGAGCAGAACATGTTGTCTCGCATTTCTGGGAAATACACAAACTTGAAAAAGGCATTTGGCCCGATTTTCACGGCAAAAAAGTCGGAATCGCAACGCTGCTCGTAACACGAATATACAAAAAGCTCTTAGCTTATCCTACCATTTCCCCGCATAAGGAAGTATTGGATCTCGAAGATGTCCTTTCTCATTACAGTCCAAAGAATCGGGAAGAAATTATCGGATATAATGTTCCCAACCCAACAGATGCGATTGATCCTGCCGTTCTGCAAGCACGTTGGCCGGATATTCTTGATTCCATTCAAAATGATCTTCCCGATGTGGATTTGCTCTTAGACATGATGAAGCGCGCGGGGTGTGTAACAGAACTTGAAAATGCCAACCTAACACCAGAATTCGCACTTGAAGCGCTTCGGTACAGTCCATATATGCGCCGTCGTATCACACTTTTAAGAATTCTTGACATGCTGGGAATTGATTCACTTTTAACGTCTCTTCAATAAAAATAAAAAAGAGTCTCTGCACTGACAGAGACTCTTTTTTGTCTTTCTGTATAATTTGAGTTTTTTTATGAAATACTGAAAATGACACCCAGTCAAAATCCGCATTATTTATCATATACGGATTTTTCAATATTTTATTGCCATATGAATGAGGCAGAACACTGTTTCTACAGTGTAACGGAAAAGCAATGAAAAAATCAAAAAGAGATTTGATATTTTCTGTCTTATCCATCTTTTTAATCACCATTTTTATGTTTGCACAGCTTTCAAGCGGAATGGCCATATATGCAGATACACCGAACAACAACGGAAACGTAACGGAAAATCAAGACGGTAATTTAGACGGAAGTGGCAATAACAATGGAAATACCAGTTCAGGGGATATCTCTGCTACGGATAATCTTACCGACAATTCCGGCAGTATCAGTACAACTGCGCCTTCTGAAAACAATGACGATGCTGCTATGACATGGGGATGGCTTCTTGCTGTTGTCGCAATCATCATTATTATAGCAATCATTATCGCGGCAACATCTAAAAAAAGAAAGACAGAAGAAAAGAGATGACTCCCTTTCGGGAGCCATCTCTTTATTGTAATTAGGGAATACTACAAATTAGTTCAGAACAAATTCGTCTGAGAAGACACAATATGTGTCGCCAACCTGAATGTAGTAGAACGTCAGGTTCGAAACAGGCTGCTGGAACGTACCCTGATTAATTACAACATAGCTGTAATACGGGGAGTTCGCAACACACCAGAATCTACCGTTGAAGTACTTATCAAGCAACGAATTCTTCTTAGCATTCAAAGCCTCTTCTGCAGCTTCGACAGCCTCTTTATAGTAAGCGAGTCTCTCTTCGCTGAGATAGCCCTTATCAACAGCTGCTTCATAAGCCGCGAGTGCTTTATCATAAGCTTCCTGCTCGGTCTTAATCTGCGCGTTGTAGGTTGCCTGGCTTGCGATCGTTACATTTGTCGAATCGCCAGCTTTGTAAAGAACGCTCTTGTCTGCATTTCTGTAGAAGAACTCAAACTTATAGTTTGTAACATTTACGTTCTTCACGCCATTGATTGTTGCATATGTGTTGCCTGCGGCATCCGCTTTGGTAATTGTACCTTGCTTCAAGCCGGAAATTGTGGAGGAAACCTCAATTCTGCGATAGTTGCTATCCGCCGGATAGTATTTACCATCAATCGAAACGAGATAATTCTCACCAAACTTATAGGCAGCATTGTCAGGATCGCTTCCGCTTACACGTGTAAAGTCGTTGATGTTGTAAGCGATAACCGGAGCACCGCTGATTTCAACAATCTCGTCTTTATCGTTGATAGAGATGAACTTATAATCGCCATCAGCGTTCTTATAGAACATCTCAGTGTAAAGCGTAACTGTCTCGCTAGACATGATAACCGTCTTATCTTCGCTGGTAGCATCGTCAATCGTCTTATCCTCAGGAAGCGTATAAGCCGCACCGTCGGTAATGATTGCATATGTCTTACCATTGAAAGTATATTCGGTTATTGTTACTTCTTTGTATTCAGCCGGAGTCTCATCGACAGCAGCTTTCGTTTCACGGAAGTATGTCTCGTTATCAAATGTATAAACAGTAACAGTCTTCACGAAAGGAGTTTCAACTACCTGAGCAGGCTCAAGTTCTGCAACGATATCCTCGAGAGTAATCTCGTCGCCGATTACAATGGTTGCGTCCGGAGTGCCGGCAGCAGCGCCTTCAATCGGAGATACCGTAACTGCTTTATAGACTCTAGAGCCAGCAGCAGTTTCGATAAAGGAAATGTCGCCAACAGTGTAAACTTTAACAGTTTCAACTGTAACAGTGGTGTACGTCTTAGACGTTACTTTCCACATATCGTGTGCACTTGTATCAAATGCATCACCCTTCGTCAGGAGAACCTTGTCAGATCCTGCAACAGAAGCGATCGTAACCTCAGTATAAGTGCCGTCGCCATTATCGATGAAGTTGATTCCGTCTACTGTATAAACGATCTGTTCTGCATTCTCTGTCTCTACTGTGTAGGTCTGAGAACCAGTACCAGCCTCATCCATAGCCCATACATAGTTGTAAAGTGTGATTTCAGTACCGTCTGTCAGTGTATTGTCTGCGTTAACTGTAACGAGGACATATTTGCCGTCGAGATTCTTATAGAAGAATGTACCATTCGGACGACTGTAAATCGAAACGCCCGTAGAAGGAAGAACTACATCCTCTTTAGAGAGCAGGCTTACATCAACGGTAGGAACAAATTCTGCTCCGCCTGTGATGCCGATTATCACACCAGAAGGATCTTTCTGAACATTGGCGAGTTTGTAAACACCATCTGTATCAAGGAAGAATGTCTGGCTGTATACAGGAACCTGATTATCGCCTTCACCATGAGTTCCGGTGATATAATCTCTCGAATCAATAACAATTCCGTCAAGCTCTTCATAGACCACAGAAGTCATATCAGAAACGATCTTGCCGTTCTTGTCAACTTTGTACCAGTGACCGCCAACGATGCTAAGATCAATGGAAGCCGCTTTAACAGCTTCTTCGTAAGTGGAGTACTCACGATAGATAACACCGATATCCTCGCCGGTAGGCAGAGCATATGCGGACTTATCAGCAACAACAAGCCAGCTCTTCGAGAACTCACTTGCTCTTACAATAGATTTTGCGGAAGAATCAAGGTAAACGATCTGATTGTCATCTGTCGGTGTCGGAGCAGGTGTTTCACCACCGGTTGTTCCGCCAAGAACAGCAATCGCACTCAGCTCACCATAATTTTCAGCTGCATTCCAAGCCGTTACAAAGAGTCCTTCTTCAGGAATGCTTGCAAGCGTTGTTGTTGTAATTTCAAAACCGTCTTCAGAAGGTGTTACAATGACAACCGGCATTGTATCAACCGCAGTGTAGGTTTTGCCATCCAGTTTGACATAGTAAGCGCCGGGGAACCAGCCTTCTTCACTTCTGTCTTTCGCAAAAGCGGTCATTGTAGCATACTTGTTAACACCATAGGTGGAGAAAGGAACATTTGCTTCTTCGTTTGCTACTGTACCGTTATCCCAGTCGTAAACGACATCAGAGTAAATAATATTGCCGGCATCATCAGTCTTATAAACGATTTCCGCTTTGTCGACCAACACGTAAACCAAGCTGGTTACATCGTCAATATAATAACCGTTTGCAATCGTGTATTTTGCAAAATCTTCTTCTGTTGTCGCTTTCACCTGAGTAGAAACCGTACCGGTTTCGCCCTGATAAAGCGGAATCATCAAAGTCTTTGTCTTATCAATAATTGCCTGTGCAGAGCCTTCAACACCCGTGTATTCTACAACCTTTGTGAATTTCAGCACATAGGTGTAGCTGTCGGTTGCAGTTTTGGTTCTGTCATAGTACGGACCGAAACCAGCTTTTACTTTGTATTCAGCCGTATAGGAGCTACCGTCCTCAGCCGTTACTCTGGAGCCAGCGATTTCTTCAATGGAGAGAATGTATTCGCCATTAACGTCAACCCAAGAATCTTGAGGTTTCGTGTTAAGAGATACCTTATTCGCCCACAATCTCATCAATGAGGACTGCTCGGTTCCTTCGGCTTTTACTTCATAGTAAGATGTAGAACTATACGCACCATAAGAAGCACTCGGCCAAGAGAGAAGATCCCCGTATTTCAGATACTTCATTTGTCCGGCATCCTGCATTACTGTTACATAAATCAGATCTTCACCCGGAGCAACTTTGCCATCTTTCATGGCATTGGGATCGCCAAGTTTTCCTGCAAAGATTGCATTGTAAACCTCATAGTTTTCCCAGTCAAACATAGAGGAAGCGTTTGCTCTCACTTCATAGGTAGAAACGCCATTTACGCCGCCTCTTCCAGTCGCAACATAAGAGAAAGCAACCTTTGTACCATTTGCATCGTGAACAATGCCATCTTCATCTACTGACCAAGCAGCAACATGCCCAATACCCTCCTGATATGTACCATTGGATTTGGTGTTACGCTCAGCAGTAGCATTATAAATTTCGCTATTAATAGCCTCATTCAATAAACCAATAGTGGTATTATGAGGATTCTTGCCTGTAATTGACGTCAACATATGACGGGACTGATTGTATCCATAATAAGGGAAGTTGTTACCTGCTGTTGAAGTTGCTCCGTTTCCGAAGTACCAAACACCCGTCGTATTCGCAAGGACAAGCTTTCCAGGCTCAAATGCACTAGCTACATAACTAGTACCATATCCCAAGCCTGCCAATGTATATTCCGTTGTAATGCGATATTCACCGATGTCTTCGTTGAAAGCAGCCTCCAAATAATAAGCTTCATCTGAAACAGTTCCTATGCCTGATGTAGCGATAGAAACATTGTAGGTGTTGTCACCGGTTTCGGTCTTCGAAACACCGGTTACAAATCCACTTGTTCCAACCTGAGAATCTGTTCCAATGATGAAGACAACCTTGTTGTCTGCATCTGTTACGAACTGAACGTATTTACCAGCCATCCAAGCCGCTGTTGCCTGTCTGTAGGCAGGATCTTCAACACCGGATACGATACCGCTTTCAATCAGCTCGTCTTTTGCCTGATCAAGGAATACACCCCAAGTAGAGCTGTCAAAGGTATAATCTGCTGTCGCACCCGCAACCGTGATAGGAAGCGTTGTGGTAGCCGGGATAGAAATCGGGATATAAACCGTCTTGGTTTCGCCGGATGTCGTTTTGATCTTGGCAATATAATAGTTGTCAAGTGCAAACGCATCGATATCCTCAATAATACCAACGTTGAACGAAGCAATGTCCGCTACGGTATAGAAGTGAGGAGATGCAGAACCATAATTGGCTGTATAACCATCAATAAGAAGGTGCTTGTTGGATGCACGGAGAACGATCTGCAGTTTGTTCGTTGTAGAAGCAACAAGCTTGTAACCGTCAGTTCTGTAGTCCGCAACACCGGAGGTTCCGCCCTGAGCGAACTCAACCTTCTGGTTATAGAAAATTGTACCAATCGCATTACCCTTCATCTGAGCATTGCCTACAACTTCGCCGCCGCTGACAGAAGAATAATAGTCATATTTGTTTGTTGTGGAACCCTGAACATTCATTGTTCCTGTGAAAAGGAACGGATCAGATTCCTTAATGAAAGCTGTATCAAATCTGCCGTCGCCGTCAACATCGTTGAATACAACGAAGCATTCACCCTGAGCCACATTGATAAGCGTTTTTACTGCTTCATCTGCGGTCAAAGTTGTCTGAACAACTTCTTCTTTTCCGGACTCCTCATTGACTTTTGTAGAAATCTTCATGATTTCGATGTCGCTGTTTGTGCCGACATTGTATTTCTGTCCACGGAAGTTGAGCACTGCAGAAGTGACAACACCCTGAGCATTCTTTACAATGTTCGTCCAAGAAGTAACATCGTTTTCTGCATCATAAGAAAGCGGAAGAACCGGGACGGTATTTTCCGTATCGCTGATCTCACGGAATGTCCAGCCGACAAACTTGGAAAGATCATCCGCAGAGATAATCATGTTGCTTTCTTCCGAAGCACCGTTAGAACCATCACCGTAAGCCTCGCCAGCTTTTGCGCTGGTAGCCTGCAAATAAGTGTCAACGATGACACTGTTTCCGGAAACAGAGAACGATGTAACATCACCGGTGCTCTTGTCTACAACAACATTAACCATGGAGCCGACATCTACATATTCAAATGCATTGATTTCAGCTTCATAAATTTCGTTTGCAGGATCATCGGTCTTCTCCGGAGCAAGTCCGAGAGAAACACGAAGAAGTTTCAGGAATTCCTCACCGGAAATTTCGAGAACATCGGATCCGTCTGTCGCAACAAGAATAACGTATACGGGATTGCCCTCGCCGTCCACTTTTTTGATTTCGTTTGTGAATCTTTCAACCTGTTTGCCACCGCAGTGAATCAGTCTCGCCATAGAAAGACCATTGCTTACTCTGTCCATTTTTGCAACATAGTAAGACTTGCTGACCTTACCTACGTTCGGGTTCTGATCAAAATACTCACCAAGGTCAATACCGTCGGAAGTTTCGGAATAATCCGAATCTGTCGGCTTCTTGTTGAAGTTCATGATTGTTGCGAGAAGGTACGCAGCCTCGCCGTATGTAAGTTCATAATCGGGATTGAACGTAGCCGTCTCTTTGTAGAACGTTTCGTCCATTGCATGGCAGTAGGTAGCTGCAACCTGCATGTAGTTCAGCGCCCATGCCTCATCGGACGTATCGTCCACTTTGTTCTCGTAGCCCATCAAACGTACGATAACAGCACAAGCCTCAGCAAGGGTAATTGCCTTGTCAGGGCTAAATGTTCCGTCACCGTTTCCGATGATGAAACCACGTCTCTGCGAGTACGCGATAGCAGCCTTGTGATGTTCATCGGTCACATCCGTAAAGGTTGTGTTTGCGATTTCATCGTTCCAAGCACTGTCATCGAGCTGCTTTGTTTCAAGTTTTGCAACCCAAAGCACGAACTCGTTTCTTGTGATTTTCTCATCCGCTTTGGTTCCAATGGTTGCAATGCCGGTATTCTCAAGATAAGTAACGGCTTCGCTATACCATTTACCTGCAGCAGATAAGCCTGCAGTTGTTCCCACAACCATAATGGTCGCAATAACAAGTGCAAGAATTCGCTTGAAGTTCTTCATAGTATTCCTCCTAATTATTTAAGTAACCGGCAAAAATCTTTTGCCAGTCATACTTAGTGTAAACATCATACTACAGCTGAAATGAAATTTCAATAGCTTTCGCGAAATTGTAACACAACTGTAACATTCAAAAGAAATTTCCAAACTTTACACATCCATGATACATCATACGCCGAAATATCGTCTTTGTCAACGTGCTTTCGGCGTTTGTAACATAAATGAAATATTTCTGAAAAAATATTTTGCTATATAATAATATAGGAAGAAAAAGCGCGTCAATTCTTTCAGACGCGCTTTTTTTTATTTACTGTCGGATCGTGATGCCAAGAATCCGTTCTACTCCCCGCAGAATCTTTGCAGCAGCTTTGTCCGCTTCCTCAACCGTAAGCGTATGGTCCTGGCTGCGCAGAGAAACAGAAAAAGATACGCTTTTTTTGCCCTCTCCGACCTGTGTTCCTCTGTATATGTCAAAAAACGAAATGGTTTCTATCAAGGAGACACCGGATGCACGCATAGCGTCCTCAATCTCGCCGACCGTCATTTTTTCATCGCAGACAAATGAGAAATCACGCGTTACCGCCGGGAATTTCGGAAGCGGATGATACGTCTTTTTCCGGTCGGAAACAGCAAAGAGATTTTCCAAATCCAATTCCGCAAGATATACAGGAGCGGAAAATGAATAATGGGCGGCAACTGTCGGATGAAGCTCTCCCATGACCCCAAGGAGCATTCCGTTTTTCGCTGTCATCACAGCGCATCTACCCGGATGGAACGTCGGATCCAAGCTTTCCGCCGCAAATTTCGCATCAATACCCGCAGAGAGGAATAATGCTTCACATATTCCTTTTAAATAATAAAAATCACCTGTTCCATAAAGCCCGATCATGATTTTCACTCGTTCGTCAGGAAGCGTTCCTTCCAATCCGTGAATATTGGTAACAACATTCTCTCTGGGAAGAAATACCCTCGCCATTTCGTATAACGCAACCGCATTTCCGCCCTTATTGGCGTTGATTTCAAGCGTTTCCAGCATAGAAGGGATCGCCGTTGTGCGCATGGTTTTGGAATCTTCTCCAAATGGGTTCATGATTTCCACACTGCGGCGGCGCGGATCATTCTCGGCAAGTCCTGCCTTATCATAAAGACGGGATGACATAAAGGAATACGTATAAATTTCATCCAGACCAAATCCGCAAAGAAGCGAATGAATCTCTTCTTTGAATTTCTGCTCTTCCGTGAGTCCCCCCTGCGTCATAGCAGATACGATATTTCCGGATTCAATTTCGTTGTATCCGTAAATGCGGACCACCTCTTCGGCAACATCGTTCATACAACGAACATCATCTCGGTAGGACGGAACATAAACAAGGTTATCCTTTACAACAAAATGAAGACTTTCCAAGATTTTCTTCATTTTTTCAGCAGAAAGATGAATTCCGAGGAAACGATTGATCGTATCCGGCTCAAAAGGAACTGTCGCTGTTTTCTTTTTTTCCGGATAAATGTCGATGAATCCGGAAACCACTTCTCCGGCTCCCAAAAGATTGACAAGCTCGCAGGCACGCTCCAGCGCGGGAAGCGTATTCTCCGTATCCAGTCCTTTTTCAAAGCGGGAAGACGCATCTGTCCGCATGCCGAGCTTTTTTGCCGTCACGCGCACGGAACTGCCGAGAAACATCGCGGACTCAAACACAACAGTTGCCGTGTCCTCCGTAATTTCACTGTTTGCCCCGCCCATGACGCCGGCAATTCCGACCGGCTTTTTCCCGTCAGCAATGACAAGCATGTCCGCGTCAAGCTGTCTTGTCTGTCCGTCCAGCGTCAAAAATGTCTCTTTTTCTCCTGCCGTACGCACTTCGATATGCTTTCCGTCAAGACATTTATAGTCAAAAGCATGCATTGGCTGACCGTATTCCAGCATAACATAATTAGTAATATCCACAATATTGTTGATTGGCCGAACGCCGGACGCACGCAGACGCATACGCATCCAAAGCGGTGATGGCTCAATTTTTACATTTTTAATCACGCGCGCACTGTATCGGAAACATTTTTCCGTATCCTTGATTGCAATATCAATATAGTTGTTGACGTTGTCGCCGCCCTCTTTTACCGTCGGTGTCGGAATATGCAGCGGTCGGTCAAAGCTTGCTGCACTCTCACGGGCAAGCCCGATTACGGAAAGACAATCCGGACGATTCGGTGTAATTTCAAATTCAACAGCACGGTCACGCATCATAAGCGCATCTACAACATCTTCCCCCGGCGTGCAGGACGGGAGAAAATCATTCAAGATCAAAATTCCGTCGGTAGGAGCACCCGGCATATCATGTGTTGAAAGCCCCAACTCTTCAATCGAGCAGAACATTCCCTCTGAAATCAGTCCTCTCAGCTTGCCCGATTTGATTTCCGTCCCGCTTGCAAGCTTTGTCACGCGTTTTTCATCTCGCGGACAATAGCAAACAGGAACATACGCTCCCTCAAAGACATTTTTTGCTGCTGTAATGATCTGCAATTTTTTTTCACCGCAGTCCACCTGACAAACAACCAGACGCTCCGCATCCGGATGTTGTTCAATTTTTTGGATAAGTCCGATCTTTACATTTTCAATTTCCGAGCCGAGAAGCGAATATCCTTCCACTTTAGAACCGGTATCCGTCATTCTGTCGCAGTATTTTTTTATTTCAATATCCTCGCAGTCCACAAAGTCGGACAGCCATTTTATCGATAAAATCATGTTTTCAGAGCCCCCTTACCGTTCAAAATTGATGAAGGAATCGCACATCATTCTCATAAAGAAGCCTCATATCGTCAATTCCCAGTCTTGTCATTGTAATTCGTTCAATTCCCATTCCGAATGCAAATCCGGAATATACCGCAGGATCAATTCCGCAGTTGGAGAGAACAAACGGATGCACCATGCCGGCGCCGAGAATTTCAATCCACCCCTCGCCTTTACACAGCCGACAGCCTTTTCCGCCGCAGACAAAGCAGGATACATCCACCTCAGCAGACGGCTCCGTAAACGGAAAATGATGCGGACGGAACCGGATTCTCGTCTCTTCTCCAAACATGCGCTTCGCAAAAAGCTCGAGAATCCCCTTGAGATCGCCCATGGTAATCCCGCGATCCACAACAAGTCCTTCTAACTGATGGAAAATCGGAGAATGCGTCGCGTCAGCCGGATCCGCTCGATACACACGTCCCGGAGAGATGACTCGGATCGGCGGCTTTTGGACCTCCATCGTACGCACCTGCACCGGCGAGGTTTGAGAACGAAGCAAAATATTTTCCGTAATATAAAAGGTATCCTGTGTATCGCGCGCCGGATGATTTTTCGGAAGATTCAGCGCCTCAAAATTGTAATAATCATATTCTACTTCCGGTCCTTCCGCAACGGAAAAGCCCATGCCGATAAAAATATCCCGCAGCATCGATTCCGTCTGCGCAAGAGGATGACGATGCCCGACCGGACAAGGTGTTCCCGGTATGGTTACATCCAAAGATTCCTTCTCTAATTTTTTCTCAAGGTCTTTCTTTTTCTTCTGTTCCGCCTTTAATGCCAGCGCCGCCTCAATTTCCTGTCTGATATCATTGGCAAGCTGTCCGATGATCGGACGCTCTTCAGAAGAAAGATTTCCCATACCGCGGAGAACCGCGGTAAGCTCTCCTTTTTTGCCGAGATATTTGATTCTCAGTTCTTCGGGATTTTCCGAAGACTCAATCTCTGCAGCAGCCTTTTTTCTGATGCTCTCAAGCAATTCTTTCATTGATCTTTTTCCTTTCTTTGTTTATCAAACAGTGATACGTCAAAAAAACAAGAGCTCCCGTCCTCAAAAAGGGACGGGAGCTCTTCTGCTTCCGCGGTACCACCCGAATTTCCGCTTAAAATGCGGACACTCTTCTTGCCTGTAACGGAGGACAAACCGTGCCTCGCTACTATTTTTCACGAAGCCCGCTCTGAAGTGAAAGGCGATATTCTATATGGACGGTCAGCTTTCAGCCCAAGGCGAACCTCTCTTTTCTCCATATATGTGAAGAACACGCCGCTTCTTCCCTGCGTTTTTTATACTTTTATATAGAATATCACACGTTTTTCTTTTTTGCAATAGTTTTTTTTATTTTCAAATAGATTTTTTCACAATTGTTTGTTCTTTTTGAAAGACAAACATATTTCTTATTGACTTTTTTCCGAAAAACGTATATAATGATTTTACAGAAAGAAATATTTTTAAGGAGGCTTTATCAATGAAAACCTGTAAAAGAATCTTCGCCGCGCTGCTTGTATTATCATGTGTCTTTCTTCTTACATCCTGTGGAAAATTTGGGACGATCAAGAAAAACTTCGAAGATGCCGGCTATACATATGTTGAAGTTGCTGACGACGATGACGATGCAAAAACCGCCCTTGCCATCGTTGCAGAACTAGAGGAAGGAGAAGTTTCCTGCACACTTCACATTTTCAAAAAGAGTACCGTTGATGTCGGTGCGCTTACTCTTTACAAATTTGCTTTCGTTTTTGAATTCAAGTCCGATGCAGACCTTCAAAAGGCATTTGAAGAAGATGGCAGCAATACGCTGAAAGGTCTCATAAAAGATTTTCAGAATTCCGAATATGTAAACGGCAATTGTATTTTACTTCCCACTCTTATCGATAACAATGAAAAACTGGAAATTTTCAATAAATCCTAACGAAAAGTTTTGTTTGCATGGAAAAACCCGCTGACGGATATCCGTCAGCGGGTTTTTTTATTACGGGAGCTCTTATAATAAATCGCTTTTCACAAAGTACAAGAAAAATTTTTTATTTCATGTTATTCTTATCTTTCTGTTATGCCTGCGGTCATAATGTTTCTTTTTTCTTTTTAACAGAAAACGAAATAAAAGCATTTTACTTGACAATAATATGCAGATATATTATAATAATT
>OODJ01000906.1_pt1 | contig 26407 bp, 16 predicted proteins | sample 1671611 | NCBI WGS metagenome assembly OODJ01 (sample SAMN06348174, study PRJEB24527) | human gut metagenome | biome: human gut; feature: ankylosing spondylitis patient; material: feces | host: Homo sapiens | place: China | collected 2015-10 | reverse complement strand
GTCGAAAACGCCAGCAAAGATTGCTAAATAATTAAAAAAATATTAAGATAAATGTGTGATTTTACATTTATTAATATTTACGAAATGATATAGAAATATATAAATGAATGGCATTTTTACATAGCTTTTACAAAAGATAATTTCTTGACAAAAGCTTTATTGCGTGGTAAAATATACGGGAGGATCGTTGCAAAAACATGGTCAGCAACTTTTTTGTGCCACCAGTTTGCAATGATGTCTTTGTAAAAAATTATAGATCATCTTGAGGGAGGCGACGTCGTTTTATGAAAAAAGACGTTATCAATTACATTTGGACAGATAAGAAAAGAACGATTTTTGGTCTGCCTATATCATTTACAAGATATTTTCTCACAGAAGATAAGTTTATAACACGCAAGGGTTTTCTCAGCATAGAGGAAGACGAGCTTGACCTTTATAGGGTCATCGACAAAAAGCTTGTCCTGCCGTTCGGACAAAGAATGTTCGGCTGTGGCACAATAGTAATGAATGTCAAAGACGTTGATACGCCTATTAAGGAAGTCAAGTCCATAAAAGCGCCAAGAGATGTGCTTGCACAGCTTGATAAGTATATCAATATAAATCGTGATAGATACCGTGTAAGGGGCAGAGATATGGTCGGTGGTGACGGCGGTCATTGCCACGATCATGATGATTTTGATATCAATGACGATATCATATAAAGTTCTATAAGAATAAGGGGCTTTCGCAGATCTTTCTGTGAGAGCCTTTTTTGGAGAGGAAAGTGTGAATGTTTTCAAAAGAATATTTTCAGTCCCTTGAAAGCTCGTGGGACAGGCTCAAGACCTGCGAAAAGCCGATATTCATATACGGCATGGGCGATGGAGCGGAAAAGCTTCTTGATGAATTTGATAGACTTGGCATAAAATGCACAGGTGTTTTTGCAAGCGACGATTTTGTCCGTGGACAAAGCTTCAGAGGGTTTAAGGTGCAGACTTTCTCACAGGTGCAAGCGCAGTTTGGAAATATCACAGTTGTGCTTGGCTTTGGCACGAGCCTGCCTGAGATAATGGAGCGTATCGACAATATTGAAAAAAGCTGCGAGGTCATAGTGCCGGAAATGTGCGTTGCAGGCGATGAAAATTTCAGCAAGGAAAAGCTTCTCTCAATGTATTCTCAGGCTGAAAAAGCTTACCGCCTTTTTGATGACGATATTTCAAAGCTTACCTTTGAAAAGCTGACAGCGTTCAAGATAACAGGCAAGCTTTCTTATCTTCGTGAGATATTTACGGATAAGGACAAGATAACCGAGATACTTCCCCTTGGAGAAAACGAGATATACTGCGACTTGGGAGCATACACAGGCGACACTGCCGCAGAGCTTATCTCACGCACAGGGGGAAAGTATGAGAGAATATATGCCCTCGAACCTGAGAGAAAAAACTTTCAGAAATGCCTGAAAAATCTAAAAGCCAATGACAATATAAGCCTTTACAATGCCGCCGCATGGAGCATTGATACCGAGCTTTATTTCGCAGGAGGCGCAGGCAGACAGGGCAGAGTAGATGCCGCAGGAAAAAAGGTTCGTGCAAGAAGTCTGGACAGCGTCCTTGCAGGCAAAAAATGCACCTATATAAAATATGACGTTGAGGGAGCAGACCTAGAAGCTCTCAAAGGCAGTGAATATACCATTTCACGCTATGCCCCAAAAATATGCAGTGCGTTGTATCACAGACCATATGATTACATCACCCTGCCTCTGTATATAAACAGCCTTTGCAAAGGATACAAATTCTATATACGTCAGGAAAGATACTACCCCGCATGGGAAACAAACCTTTTCTGCATTCATGATAAATAAGGAGAAAAATAATGAGTATAACAGTAAGCCTTAACGATAACTGGAAAATGAAAAAAGCAGGCTCGCAGGAGAGTTTTGACTGCAAAGTTCCATGCTCTGTATATAAGACCCTGCTTGACTATAAAAAGATACCCGACCCATATTATCGTGAGAACGAGTATATCTCAACACAGATATGTGATGATGATTACGATTTTGAAACTACATTCACCGCAGACAAGGCCGCAGTGGAGTGCAAGCATACTGTCCTGCACTTTGACGGCATTGATACCATAGCAAACGTCTGTCTCAACGGCATTCACCTTGGCAGAGTGAACAATATGCACAGAGTGTGGGAGTTTCCTGTCCATGGTATTATCAAAGAGGGGGACAACACTCTCACAGTGAAAATAACCTCGCCAAACAGATACATAAAAGAAATGGACGAAAAACGTCACCTTTGGGGCGTTGACTCCACCATGACAGGCTATACACATATAAGAAAAGCCCATTGTATGTTCGGCTGGGATTGGGGCCCAATGCTCCCTGACATGGGAATATGGCGTTCGGTATCTCTTGTTATCCCACAGGACGGACGTATACTTGACGTTTACTACAGCCAAAAGCACACCGATAACAAAGTGACTTTGAAAGCCCTTTTGCATATAGAAAACCACGGCTGTAAAAAAGCTATGGTGAAAATATCCGACCCGCAGGGCAATATCACCGCAAAAGCCGACATAAGCCTAGAGGGAAGTGCAGAGTATTATGAAACAGAGCTTGTGATAAGCGACCCTCAGCTTTGGTGGGTGAACGGCTATGGCGAACAGCCACTTTATAGCTGTGCAGTGACTTTGTATGATGAAAATGACGCTTGCACAGATAAAAATACACAGCGCATAGGTCTTAGAACTTTAACTGTCAGCCGTGAAAAAGATCAGTGGGGCGAGGAGTTCTGCTTTATAAACAATGGCGTGAAGATATTTGCCATGGGCGCAAACTATATCCCCGAAGACCAGATAGTCACACGCTGTAACGAAGTGAAAACAAGAAAGCTCCTTGCAGATTGCAAGGCCGCAAACTATAACTTTATAAGAGTGTGGGGAGGCGGTTATTATCCTGACGAGTATTTCTATGACTACTGCGACGAGAATGGTATCATAGTATGGCAGGACTTTATGTTCGCCTGCTCTGCATATCTGCTCACAGAGGAGTTTGAAGAAACTGTCCGAGGGGAAGTTCGTGACAACGTTATCCGCCTGAGAAACCACCCCTCTCTTGGTCTGTGGTGCGGCAACAACGAGATAGAATCCGCATGGGAATATTGGGGTCTTCCCGAGGACGAGGAAGCAAAGCGTGACTATCTTATCATTTTTGAGGATATTATCCCACAGGTGCTTAAAGCCTATGACCCATGCGAAAACACCTTCTATTGGCCGTCATCACCTTCATCAGGGGGAGGCTTCAAGGACGCTTCCTCAAACCATGCAGGGGATATGCACTATTGGGACGTTTGGCACAACTTCAAGCCTATCGAAGCGTTCAGAGAATTTTATTACCGCTTCTGCTCAGAATACGGCTTTGAAAGCCTGCCTGATATAAAGACCTGCCGTGCCTTTGCTGATGAAACAAAGGGTGACTTTGACCTTTGCTCACCAGTTATGGCGGCACATCAGAAGTGTGTTCAGGGCAACGAGAAGATAATGTACTATCTCGCTCAAATGGTAAGATATCCATATGATTTCAAACAGCTCATCTATTCCTCACAGCTCGTTCAGGCGGATTGCATACGCTCGAATGTTGAGCATATGAGAAGAGCAAGGGGCAGATGTATGGGTTCTGCCTATTGGCAGGTGAACGATTCAAACCCTGTTATCTCATGGTCAAGTATCGACTATTTCGGCAGGTGGAAAGGTCTGCATTATTATGCAAGGCGTTTTTACGCTCCATGCCTTATCTCCTGCGACGATACCCATAGAAAAAAGCCTGTCCTTAACATATCCAACGAGCGAATGACAGCCTTTGAGGGCGTGGTAAAATGGACGCTTAGAAACAATAAAGCTGAAATTCTGCAAAGCGGAGAAAAATCCGTGAACGTTCCGGCTCTCACAGCACAGAACGTTCTTACTATCGACCTTTCAGACGATCTTAAAAACCGTACCGACCCTCGTGAAAAATATCTCGAATATTCCATTATGGAAAACGGCAAGGTGTTAAGCTTTGGCACAACGCTCTTTGTGCGCCCGAAAGAATTTACATTCTTAGAGCCAAAGATAACCTACGGCATATCAGAAAGCGAGGATAAATTCGCCCTGACATTCTGTGCTGAGAATTACGCCAAAAGCGTCTGTCTCAGCCTAAAGACCGCAGATTGCGTGTTCTCTGACAACTGGTTCGATATCCACGGAAAAGAGCCTGTTACCATAATGATAGACAAAGCCTCCCTCAGCAGAAAAATGACAGCGCAGGAGCTGTCCGGGGAGCTTGAGATAATGCACAATTAGGGCTGTGATTTCAAAGGCTCTGCCTTGTCACCAGCAGTGAAAAGTCGATGCGATCATTAGCAAAACAAAAGCAATGCGGGCGAACGCTGTTCGCCACTACATAAAAAGTTATATCATATATTTTGTAGGGGCTGGCGTCTTTAACAGCCCACTGCTCTGCATTTGCTATCTTCCGTCAATGTTCCCCTGCGTATAAGTAGCCTGAAATAAAATTTTAGGAGGAACTGCTTTGAAAGTAAAACTAAGCAAATACTTGAAGCCCTATGCACTGTTTGCGGTGCTGACACCTCTATCCATGGTGGGAGAAGTGCTGGGCGACCTGCTTCAGCCAAAGCTTATGTCAAAAATAGTTGACGATGGCGTGCTGGGTCAGGATATGGATCTTATCATAAGAACGGGACTTCTCATGCTCCTTGTTCTTATAGGTGGCGGAGCTTGCGGAATTGCGGCTTCTGCATTCGGCGGGATAGCTTCCCAAAGCTTTTCAAGAGATCTGCGTGTGGACGTTTTTAAACGTGTCATGGGTCTTTCATTTGAACAGACCGACAAGTTCACCACAGGCTCATTGGTAACACGTCTTACAGCGGATATAACCGCTATCCAGCAAATGGTAGACTTCATGCTGAGAATGTTGGTGCGTGACAGCCTGCTGTTCTTTGGTGGAATAATCATGATGCTCACTCTGAACGTTCGCTTTGGAATAATAATTCTCTGTGCCTTGCCTGTAGAGATAATCATGATGATAGTAATTCTCAAAAAGGCAAACCCATACTATTCTATCGTTGCAAAACGTCTTGACAGCGTAAACTCTGTGGTTCAGGAGAACGTCACAGGCGCAAGAGTAGTAAAAGCCTATGTGAGAGAAGATACAGAAGAAAAGCGTTTTGATGATGCAAATATAAGCCTTATGGAATCAAACCTCCGTGTTCAGACCCTTATGGCTATCCTTCAGCCGCTTCTTATGATAATACTCAATCTGTCTGTTATTGCCGTTATAGTTATAGGTGGCTGGCAGGTGCAGGCGAAGGCAATGAAGGTCGGTGAGGTCATGGCGGCTATCACATATCTTACTCAGGTCTTGCATGGCGTAATGATGATGTCTATGATGTTCCAGACCCTCGCAAAGGCTTCCGCATCTGCAAACAGACTGAGAGAAGTCCTCGAAACTGACCCTGTTATAAAAAGCGGCAGCGTTTCCCTTTCAGATAAAACAGGCGGCACAGTGAGCTTTAAAAACGTTTCATTCTCCTATCCAGAAACCAAGGGCAGACCTGTTATCTCAGACCTTACCCTTGATATAAAGTCAGGCGAGAGCGTCGCCATACTAGGTGCAACTGGTTCGGGAAAATCTTCACTTGTAAATCTTATTCCAAGATTTTATGATTGCACAGCAGGGGAAGTCCTTGTTGACGGCGTAAACGTCAAGGATTGCAAGCTTGACGAGCTTAGAAAGAAAGTTGGCATAGTCCTGCAAAAGAGCGAGCTTTTCTCAGGCACAGTTGAGGACAACATAAAGTGGGGCGACAAAAACGCTACCCATGAGGAGGTCATCTCCGCCGCACAGGCAGCTCAGGCTGACGAGTTCATTCAGAAGATACCTGCAGGCTATGAGGGTATTATAGCCGAAAAGGGTGCTTCACTGTCAGGCGGTCAGAAGCAAAGACTTTCTATCTCAAGAGCGGTACTTAAAAAACCTGAGATCCTCATTCTTGATGATTCCACCTCCGCCCTCGACCTTGGCACAGAGGCAAAGCTCCGTGCGGAGATAGACCGCAAAATGAACGGCACTACCCTTATCATAATCGCACAGCGTATCCAGAGCATAAAATCATGCGACAGGATAGCCGTCCTTGACCACGGCAAGCTTTGTGCCTGCGATACCCATGAAAATCTGCTAAAGACCTGCGAGGTATATCAGGATATCTACGCTTCACAGGTAAAAACGTCAGGAGGTGAAGTGTAATGCCTCCAATGCCTCCAATGGGACCCGGCGGAAGAAAACCGGGCGGACCGCACGGTGCAAGGCTCACAATGGAAAGGCCAAAAGACGCAAAGAACACCCTCAAAAAGCTTATCGGCTATATAGGCAGGAACAGATATCTGTTTTTCGCACTTATCGGAGTAATGCTCATCATAACTCTGCTCAATCTTGTCGCACCGTCTATCCAGCAGATCGCTATCGACTGCATTACCCTCACCAAAAAGAAAACAAGCGTTGACTTCGGTGCGCTTGGCAGAACGCTCATAGGTCTTGGGGCAGTTTATCTCCTGTCCTCTGTTTTCACCTATATGCAGGGAATATTCTCCGCAAAGCTTTCACAGTACACAGTAAAGACCATGCGTAAAGACTTGTTCTCAAGCCTTGTAAGACTTCCTATAAAGTATCTCGATACCCACAGCCATGGCGATATAATGAGCCGTATGACAAACGACGTCGAGAATATCTCCACAACTATCTCTCAGTCTATAGGCTCGCTCATCTCAGGCGTGCTGACCATAGTGGGAACAGTTGTCATAATGCTTCTGTATTCACCGCTTCTTACCCTTATCTCGCTGTCTACAGTGTTCCTTACCATATTCGTTTCAGGCGTACTCACAAAGTATATGAAGAAATACTTCATCAAACAGCAGGTGCTTCTTGGCGAGATAAACGGCGAAGTTGAGGAAATGGTAGTCGGATATAGAACGGTCGTTTCCTATGGCAAAGAGCAGGACGCTGTTGACAAGTTCGAGAAAATGAGCAACAATCTGAAAAAATGCGGCATAAAAGCTCAGATATTCGGTGGTGTAATGGGCCCTTGTATGAACTTAATATCCAATTTCGGCTTTATCCTTATCGCTGCATTTGGCGGCTGGTTCGCAATAAAAGGCTTTATAACAGTGGGAACTATTCAGGCTTTTATACTCTATTCAAAACAGTTCTCACGTCCTATCAATGAGATTGCAAACCAGTTTGCAAATATCCAGACCGCAATAGCTGGCGCAGAGCGTATCTTTGAGGTCATGGACGCTGATAAGGAAACTGACGAGGGCAAGGCTGACTTTGAGGTGGAAAACGTCAAAGGCGATATCAACTTCAAGCATATAGACTTCTCGTATGTTCCTGAAAAGCAGGTGCTAAAAGACCTCGATCTTGAAGTAAAAGCAGGTCAGAAAATAGCCATAGTCGGTGCAACAGGCTCTGGCAAGACCACCATAGTAAATCTTCTCACAAGATTTTATCCCGTTGACAGCGGTGAGATAACCATAGACGGTCAGAGCATTTACGATATCCCGAAAGACAAGCTCAGACGTTCCATAGCCATAGTTTTGCAGGATACAGTGCTTTTTAAGGACACCATAGAGGAGAATATCCGCTACGGCAGAGAAAACGCCACCCTTGATGAAATAAAGGCGGCGGCAAAGTTTGCGAACGCAGACGAGTTCATAGAAAGACTTTCCGAGGGTTACGACACAGTGCTTGCCGAGGGCGGCTCAAACCTTTCACAAGGTCAGCGTCAGCTTCTCTCCATAGCAAGAGCAGTGCTTGCCGACCCGAAGATACTTATTCTTGACGAAGCCACTTCCTCGGTTGATACCAGAACTGAGATGCACATTCAGTCCGCAATGGTGGCTCTTATGAAAAACAGAACGTCCCTTATCATCGCTCACCGACTTTCCACTATCCGTGACGCCGATAAGATAGTCGTTATCGACGGTGGACGTGTTGCAGAGCAGGGTAGCCATGAGGAGCTTATCACCGCCAAGGGCTGTTACTACAGGCTTTATCAGACGCAGTTCTCAGGCGTTAAGACCTGATACAATGGTGTTTGGAAAACGTATATAGTCAATATCGTACATTCAAACAAATACGACGTCCCACTTCTCGATATTTCGTCAACCCACAAAACTTCGTGATAATTCAAACTTTTACACTCTCAAAATCGGGCTGTCGAGGGCGCCAGCCCCTACATGAAAATTGGCGGTCTTATCAAACAAATCAAGGCACAGGAAAACCTCTTCTGTGCCTTTTTTATGCGCAAAAAAAGGACGGCTCTCATAAGAAAGCCGTCCTTGATGTTATCTGAAATATTACTTTGTAACAAGTGCCAGAGTATCTCTTGCAATGAGAAGCTCTTCGTTTGTTGGGATAACGTAAACCTTTGTCTTAGAATCGTCTGTGGATATCTCCTTGAGAATTCCACGGCAGAGGTTTTTCTCAGCGTCAATGTGGATACCGAGGATATCGAGATTTGAGCAAGCAGCCGCTCTTACCTCAGGTGCGTTCTCACCGATACCGCCTGTGAAGATGACAGCGTCAAGACCGTTCATTGCAGCAGCGTATGAGCCTATGAACTTCTTGATCTGATAAGCAAATATCTCGCTTACGATAAGCGCTCTCTCATTGCCCTCGCTTGCAGCAGCCTGAATATCCCTGTTGTCAGAGCCGATACCAGAAAGACCAAGGAAGCCTGACTTCTTGTTCATGTATTCTGTCATCTGGTCAGGTGTGAAACCCATTTTCTTCTCAACATAGTCAACAGCTGAAGGGTCAACAGAACCGCAGCGTGTGCCCATTACAAGACCGTCAAGAGGAGTGAAGCCCATTGATGTGTCAACAGACTTGCCACCGTTGATAGCTGTGATAGATGAGCCGTTTCCAAGGTGGCATGAAACTATCTTAAGCTCCTCAATAGGCTTGCCCATTACTCTTGCAAGCTCGCCTGAAACAAATCTGTGTGATGTTCCGTGGAAGCCGTATTTTCTTACATGAAGATCAGTGTAGCACTCGTATGGCAGACCGTAGAGATAAGCCTTTCTTGGCATTGTTGAGTGGAAAGCAGTGTCGAATACGACTACCTGTGGTGTGCCTGCTGGGATAACTGCCTTGCAGGCTCTCAGTGCAAGAGCGTGTGGGTGGTTATGTACAGGTGCAAGCTCAGCCAGTGAGTCGATCTGGTCGATAACTTCGTCTGTTACAAGGCAGGTCTCCTTGAATATCTCAGCACCCTGAACTATTCTGTGACCAACGGCTGATATCTCAGACATAGAGTCGATGACCTTTGTTTCGCCTGATGTGAGTACCTCAACGAGCTTTTCAAAAGCCTCAGTGTGAGTAGGGAAATTGCAATCCTCCTCGATGTGTCTGCCGTCGCCTGTCTTTGCACTCACATGGCCGTCGATACCGATACGGTCGCAGTTGCCCTTTGCGATAACAGACTCGTCCTTCATATCCAGAAGCTGATATTTAAGTGATGATGAACCTGCGTTTACAACTAAGATTTTCATTGGAAAAAATCTCCTCCCGATTATAATATGTCAGATAACGGGCTTGACTTTAAGCCCATAATATCATATACTTATAGTATATCAATATTAATGATAAATTTCAAGAGCTTTTTTCATAAATATACATATTGCACAATTTTTTTACTAGGGCTTAACATATTAGTATCATAATTCGCAGTAAGCTTTTGAAAGACGGAATAAAATAAGCATAGGGTAGAAAGAGGAGTAAAAAATGAAAATTGCGGGAATAGTTGCGGAATATAATCCGTTCCATAACGGACATAAATATCAGATACAAGCCACAAGACAGGCTGGCGCAGAGGGTATCGTCGCAGTAATGAGCGGCGATTGCGTGCAGCGTGGCTCAGCGGCTGTTTTCTCAAAATATGACAGAGCGCAGGCTGCTATAAGAAACGGTGCAGACCTTGTTATAGAACTGCCATGCCCGTTCTCATGTTCAAACAGTGAGGTCTTTGCAAGAAGTGCAGTAAGGCTTCTTGCAGGTCTCGGGGAGGACGTGGTAACGACCTTGTCTTTCGGCTGTGAAAGCGGTGATAGGAACGCCCTTGAACAGGCAGCTGAAATATCCGCAATGCTTGAAAATTCACAGCAGGTAAGAGAACTTTTATCTCAGGGAAAGTCCTACCCGCAGGCTATGTATGAAGCCTCCATAGGTCTTTATGGCAGAACCGCCGAAGAGATATTCTCCACACCAAATAACGTTCTTGCAGTGGAGTATATAAAGGCGGCAAAGCGTATAGCCCCATGGCTAGTGCCTTATGCCGTAAAGCGTGAAGCTGTTGCACATGATTCTCAGGCAGAGTCTGGTGATTTTGCTTCGGCTTCTCATATAAGAGAGCTTATAAAAGAGGGCGGTGAGTGGCAGAAATTTGTTCCATATGATTTTGAGGGCTGTAAGCCATCCTTTACCCGGCAGGCAGGCAGAGAAATGCTTTTCAAGCTCTGCACAGCTTCAAGAGAAGATTTTCTAGCCCTCCCTGACTGCGACGAACACCTTGCCAACAGATTTATGTCTGTCGTAAGCTCCTGCCCTGAAACTATGGATATCTTTGAACAGCGTATAAAGTCAAAGAATATCACCATGGCAAGAGTAAGAAGAATGGTCCTGCACCTTGTTCTCGGCATCAGAAAGGACGATATCAGACAAGTGCCATACGGCAGGATACTTGCCTTTAACCGCACAGGCACACGCATACTTGCGCAGGCTGAGAACAGAACTCTTGAGTATGATACCTCGCTGAAAAAGCTTGAGGATATCTCCGACTATGCAAAGCGTGTTGCTTTCCTTGAAAAGAACGCAGTAAGACTTAGAGAAACAGCGGCATACGGAAGATGTATTTCAAACGAGTATACAAGAAAGATAACCATAACCTGAGATAAACAGGAGGGCGGAAAATGAGAAGAATGAAAGGTGCGGCAGGGCTTTTGACAGCTTTGCTCTTGGCTTTTCAGCTTTCGGCGCAGACTTTTGCACTTGCCAACGAGGATAACGGCATAAAAGTCGTTCCCGTAAACTTTACCCATAACGGCTATAGCTATGAGATAGAGGGCGTGGCCAAAAGCACAGACGGTGACTATCAGATAAAGTCCCCTGCAAGACTAGCCGCCCGAAAGCTCCCATCCACCTATGACCCAAGAAGCTCAGGAGAGATCACAACAGTAAAAGATCAGGCTTCAACAGGTGCTTGCTGGGCATTCTCAGCCCTTGCCTGCGCAGAACAGGATCTTATCAAAAAGGGGCTTGAAAACCCCTCCGCAGAATTTTCAGTGCCTGCCTTGGTGCTGTCCTCAAATTCAGGCACAGCCACAGGTAAAGACGATTTTTCATCAGGGGGAAACTGGCTCTTTGCGGCCTCTGCCCTTGCAAATGGTCATGGACTATGCTATGAGGATTACGAGCCGTTTTTAGAATCCGGCACAGGGAATATGATAGTTTCCGAAAATAAGAAAAGCGTCAGCGAATACAGGCTGAATTATGTCATGGAGCTTTCAAGCACCACGCAGGTGAAGCGTAAAATAATGGAGCTTGGAGCAGTTTCCGCAAGCTATTTTGCAGGAAATGGCTATATGAATCATAACAATACTGCCTACTATGATCCCGACGCCTCAAAAAACACTATCATAAATCATTCCGTCACAGTGGTGGGCTGGGACGATAACTACAGTAAGGATAATTTCAGATATAAGCCTGCCAATAACGGCGCATGGCTTGTGAAAGGCTCGTGGGGCGCAGATCAGGACAATGACGGCTTCTATTGGGTGTCCTATGACGAAGCAGAGTTCGGACAGTTTTGCTGCTATGACTTTGAAGAAAGCTGTGATAATACATATCACTACAGCAAAATGACAGGCTATGTTGTGAATGCCAGCAATGACGGCTCTGTTTACGGTGCAAATGTTTTCACCGCTAAAGCCGATGAAAAGCTTGATAAAGCAGGCTTTATGTATGTGGGCAAAACGGGCAGTGCGGATTACACCCTAAGCGTCTATACCGACGTTTCCGACAGCGACCCTATAGGCGTACTTGAAACGCAGATAAGCGGCTCAGTGTCCGCAAACGGCTTTTATACAGTTGACTTTCCCGAGGATATCCTCCTTGAAGAGGGCGAGAAATATTCCATTTCAGTAAAATTCAGCGGCGACAGCGGCAGGGGATATCTCCTTGCAGAAAGCGACCGAACATCAAAGGCGCAGTCAGGGCAAAGCTATGTTTCTCTTAATGGCAAATTTTGGTCTGACGTTGGAGCAGACAAGACCGACTCCATAGGAAGTCTTTTTATCTATGCTTATACTGACGATACTGCAAAGCCCGATAAAAGTTCACTTGAAAGCACCCTTGCAAAGTACGGCACCCTTGCAGGCTGTGAAAGGGAAGCAAACAATGCCCGAAAGGTGCTTGCAGACGAGAACGCTTCTAAAAATGATATCTCAAACGCACAAAAGCTCCTTATCTCCGCCGCAGAAGAACAGGACGAAGCCCTTGTTATAACCACAGAAGCCCAGTGGGAAAGCTTTGCAAAGCGTGTCAGCAGTGGCGAAAGCTTCGAGGGCAAGCTAGTCACCCTTGAAGGCGACCTTGACTTTGACGGAAAAACTATCTCACCTGTAGGCGATTCTGAAAACCCATTCATGGGCTATTTTGACGGCAACGGACACCTTATAAAAAACGCAGTCATCATGTCCAAGGAGTATTCAGGGCTTTTCGCATACATAAAAAATGGTGCAGAGATAAATAACATTTCCCTGAAAAACTGTATAGTGAAAGGCGATTACGCAGGTGGAATAGTGGGCTTTTATCAAGGAACAGCCATAAAAGCCTGCACCTTTGACGGCACAGTGTCAGGAGAAGTCTATTCAGGCGGCGTCATAGGAAGACAATCCTGCGGTATCATAACAGAGTGTTCTTCAAACCTAAGGGAAAACAGCTCCGCCATTACAAATGCCTTTATAGGAGGCAGGGATATTGCCGTTTCCGTTGTGAACGCATACGGCTGTTACAGCAATGACAGCGACAGCCTGGTTTCAAGCCTTTCTGCAAAAAATGCGCTTTCTCAAGGTGCATATGCAATGAACACCTACGGTGAAAAGTTCAAAGACAGCGCAAAGTGGACAATGGACGGCACTCTTGTGCGCCAGACCTCATACAGCGAGCAGGCTTCCCATAAGATAACATTCTCTGCTGTGGCACAGACCATAGAAGTCTGCACCGACTATGCAGGCAAAGCCGTGTTCCCGAATGTGAACGTTCAGCAGGGCTACACTCTCGGCTGGTATCGTAAAGGCGAACCTGTGAACAGCAACACAGTTTTCACAGAAAACACCACAGTTTCCGCAAAAGTCACCCCAAGTGACAAAGCGAAGATAGATTATATCCTTAACGGTGGTGAAAACAGCTTCCTCAACCCTGATGAGCTTGGTGAGGGCGAAACCGCACAGCTTTCCGCCCCCACAAAAGAGGGCGCACAGTTTACAGGCTGGTATATCGACTCACAGCTTGAGAGCGAGCCTATAACGTCCGTGAGCTTTTCAGACGGCTCAAAGACCCTTTATGCAGGCTGGAAAGCCAATACCTGCAATGTCGATTTCACTGATATAAACGGCACAGTTTTGTCATCTCAGACCATAGAATACGGCAAAAGTGCCGATCCGCCCAAAGCACCGACCATAAAAGGCAAACGCTTTACAGGCTGGGATAAAGACTTTTCAAAAGTTACAGCCAATATGACAGTGCAGGCGGTCTATACCGACAGAAAGCTTATAAAAGACTGCGAGATATCAGGCTTTAAAACACATATGACATTCACAGGCTATGAGCTTGCTCAAAGCAGTATAACGCTTTCCTATGGCGATACCGCTTTGACAAATAATAAAGACTATACCATTGACTATGCCGATAATATAGCCGCAGGCAAGGGCAAAATGATAATAACAGGCATTGGCGGATACAGTGGCACTATAGCCAAAGCATTCGACATTCTTCCAAAATCAGCTCACTTGACAAGCGTCTATTATGTTGATACGCTCTCCTACACAGGCAAGCCTATAAGACCTGACGTTATGGTAACAGACGGAGGAAAATTTCTTCTTCCTGAACATGATTATACTGTTTTCTATAGCTCAAATACAAAAATAGGCGTTGGAAAAATAATCATAAGCTTCATGGGCAACTATCAGGGTACGATAACAAAAACTTTTACCATTTATCCTGCAAAACAGGAGATACAATCTCTGCAAACAAGATATAAAGGCTTTTTTATCGACTTTGCTCAGAAAGGTTCAGCCACAGGATATGAATTGCAGTACAGCACACGTTCTGACTTCGCAGGTGCAAAAACCTTGATCATATCCTCAAACAAAACGGATAAAAAGACAGTTTCAAAGCTGACGGCAGGGAAGAAATATTATGTAAGAGTGCGTTCATATACAATAGTCGGCGGCAAGCGTTATAACGGCGCATGGTCTGATACAAAGAGCGTGACCACCGCAAAATATGATATTGCCAAAGCTAAGGTCGCAGGCATAAAAAACAAGTCTTTCACAGGCAAGAACATCACCCAAAGCATAACAGTCACATATTCGGGCAAGACCCTTAAAAACGGCACAGACTATACAGTGAAATATTCTTCCAATAAGAATATAGGCACAGCTAAGGTAACAGTAACAGGAAAAGGCTCGTATGGCGGAGTGATAACGAAGTCTTTTGTCATCACCCCTGCAAGGCAGACTATCCAAAAGCTCATGCCGGTGAAAAAAGGCTTTTATATAGACTATGCACAGAAAGGCTCTGCTACAGGCTATGTGATATCCTACGCTGAAAATATATCTTTCAGAGGTGCAAAGACAGTTAAGGTGACCTCAAATAAGACCGACAAAAAGACTATAACAGATCTTAAAAGCCAAAAGACATATTTCGTCCGTGTGAGAAGCTATACAGCCACAGGTGGCAAGACCTACTTCGGACAGTGGTCTGATATAGCCAAAGTTTATACCAAATAATTATCCATGTTATCGGGAGGGATAGCAATGACCACAAAAACAAAGCTTGTAAAAAGAATATTCTCATCGCTCTTGACAGCCGCACTTGCAGTTCCAATGACGGCTCTCACTGCCCATGCTACAGGGGAGGCTTTCTTCTATCCGCCTAAAAACCCCGTCATGACCGATCAGCAGTTTGAAGTTTCCGTGACATTTTCTGCAGATTCAGAGATAGGAAGCGTTCAGGCAAATATCGCCTATGATGATTCCGTTATAGAATTTGTGTCAAGCGACAATGCCTCAGGCGGTGGAGGAGTCCTTACAGTAAACGGATTTCCTGATACCCCCTCTTCAGAAGTGGATTTCAGCTTTACGTTCAAAGGTCTGTCGGCAGGAAATGCAAATATAAGCCTGCAAAGCTGTCAGATATATTCCCCTGATTCAGAGCTTATCGGCTCGCCTACCGCCTATTGTGTCATAACAGTTGGAGGCGATAAGGTGGAAACCAAGACCGAAACAGAAACCACGACCACCACCGAAAAGACTACCACTACTACCACTAAGACCGCACCTTCAAACGGCATACCCGATAAAGGCGTTCTTACAGCCCTGACAGTGGATAACGGCGAGCTTTCTCCTGCCTTTGCCTATAATGTCTATAACTATACAGTGAACGTTGACAATTCCGTTACCAATGTTGAGATAGAGGGAACAACAGCAAGCCCCTCTGATTACATATGGTATACAGGCACAAGCGAGTGTCAGGTGGGCGAAAATGTACGAACCATAACCGTCACAGACGTTGACGGCAATACCGCCACCTATACTGTCACCATAATAAGAGCCGCAGGCGGAGATGAACAGCAGACCCAGACCGCCCAAAAGAAAGACAGCTCCGATACTTCATCTGCCGTGTCCAAAAACGCAAATGTTATGGACCAGTACAAAAAGATGCTCAATACCGCCCTTGCTATCGTCCTTATTGTCCTTGTTATTGCACTTGTAGTAATAATTATCTGGATAAGAGGAAAGATCAAAGGCGGCAAAAAGGATAAATAAGTTCTGTGTAAAGAGATGATAAACAGCCAAAAGTGGCGTATCAACGTGCTTTTGGCTGTTTGTGACAGCATTTGTCACCCTGTTTACACGAATACACATTTTTTTTACAAAAATCACACAAAAACAAGTATAATTTCGACACCTGCCAGAGTATAATGTGAATATGCTGATGGTGATTCAGTTTAGAGAGTGGCTCCAATAGGGGCTGCTTTTTTTATGCTCCAAAAACTTTTTTCATGAATTCTTCTGTGGAGATGATCCCGCTGCGATTGTATCTGTAAAGACCAAAAAGGCAGTGTTCATCTTCTTTTTTTATTATATTGATTTTTTCCTCTACTCCAAGACTAGCCTCAAACCCCATGTTCTTTACGAGCCGACTTGCACTTTCGCAGGTTATGCCGAAAGGATAGGTGTAAACGTTTGGCTGAAAACCACAGTGTTCATCGCAAAGCGTTTGAAGCTTCGTGGTGTCGTTAAGAAATACCTTTCGGTAATCCTCGTAGCTTTCCCCCTCTAGCTGACCGACTCCACGCCTGCCTTCAAGATTGTGCATATCGTAAGAGTGATTGCATATCTCCACATGACCGCTGTCACGAAGCACCGAAACGTCCTGCCAGTCAAGATAAGAGTAAGCAGGATCAGGCTCAGCCTCCTCGCAGGCAGCGTCAGTGTAAGCCCCCACAATAGATACAGTGGCTTTCATATCGTATTTTTCAAGAAGAGGCAGAAGATATTCTCTGTAGTTGTAAGTGCCGTCATCAAAGGACAGTATGATAGGCTTCTCAGGCAGTTCGCCCCCACGCTTTACATATCTTATAACGTCATTTACAAAAACAGTAGTGTAGCCGTTCTGCTTCAGATAAAGCAGATCCTTTTCAAGCTCGATAGGCGTTATGACATATTCACCGCTGCGATCTTCGTTTTTTACGATGCTGTGATACATTATGATCGGAAGCTTTATCCCATCTGTTTTTTCTTCTTTTGCAAAGGTCGGCATAACAGCCACCGCCGCCAGCATAGAAAGCACAGCTATAACGCAAAGCATCACCCTTTTTCTTATCCTTAGACTTATGTACATATTTTATTTACCCCCTTTTTTACCTATTCTTATTCACCTCCATATCATTAATTGCATCATAAGTTCACAAAAAATATGCTTGTGGTACTTGAAATAATTGTGCAATTATGATATAATAAACACGTAATATCGCAGTGTTGTGTGCTGCGTTAAAAACAAGTTCATAAGGGGGAACTGTATATGAAAACGTTGCGTTCAAAGCTGCTTTTGGCAATGCTTTCAATCGCACTTATCATCACGGTGCTGCTTAGCTTGGTTTCCGTGTATTTTATAAACGTTTCTGCAAAGGATACGCTCAAAAGCACCGCTGAACCACTGGCTGTTCAGGCGGCTAAGAATTTTGACTCGACTATCAGCTCTTATACGAATAATATAGTTTCGACCGTAAAGTCTGATTCTTTTTTAGGGGCAAAAACTGACGCTGACAGACTAAAGGCGGTAAAAAGTGGCTTTGCAGACAACACAGGCTTCTATCTGAATTTTACGGTTTTTGACAGCAACGGCATTGTGCTTGCAACAGATAATGAAATGGTATCGTCATCAGTTGAAAAGAAGCACATCATAAGCGCTTGCGAAAGAAGCTCGGCTTATATAACCGATATATATACCTTTGGCGGTAAGAATTATTTTTCTATACTTGCTTCAACAAAGTCTGGCAACACAGAACAAAAAGTCGCTTGTATTACCATTCAGAGCGATATGCTTGTCAATGCTCTTAATGAATATACCTTCGGAAAATCCGGCTATGTTTATCTTGTTGGTAAAGACGGAGAGATCCTTCTTCATAAGGATACAGATCAGATAGGTAAAAATGCCCTTGAAATCGGTAAGAAAGATGAAGAATATACGGAAGTGACAAATGCCGTTGAGAAAATACTTGCAAATAATAGCGGTACAACAGAGTATAAATTTAAGGATAACAATTATATCGTGGGCTATTATGGTTCGTCATATTTTGACGGTACTGTCGTCATGGTTACAAATGTTGCCGACTTCACCACTGCAAGCTCCAGCGCACTTACTAATATATTTGTAATGGGCGTTGTGCTTATGTGCCTGACGGTGCTGTTCTCTCTGCTTTTTGCAAAGAGGATAACAAAGCCTATCATTTCTACCACAAACAGACTTCGTTCTCTCGCACAGGGCAACCTTACCGACCCTGTTGACGTGTGGTATTCAAAGGACGAGCTTGGCGTCCTTTCAAACTCTCTGGAAGAAACTATCGTCTGCCTCAGACAGTATATCAACCTTATCACAGTGGCTCTTACTCAGATATCCGAGGGTAACCTTTGCCATAGAATGGAAGGTACTTTTAAGGGCGACTTCTATAAGATAAAGAGTACGTTTAACGAGATACTCGACTCTCTGTCTGATACCTTTGCTTCTATCAATATGTCAGCCGAGCAGGTGAACTCAGGAGCGGTTCAGGTGTCAAATATCGCACAGTCTGTATCACAGGGTTCTACACAGCAGGCTTCCGCGATCGAGGAGCTTTCCGCTACCCTCAGTGATGTTTCAAAGCAGATAACTCAGAACTCTGAGGACTCTAAGAACGCTTATAATATCGTACTTAAGAATACCGAAGCCGTTGACAACTGCAACAGCGATATGGGCAACATGGTAAATGCTATGAATGCTATCCATACTGCTTCCGATGAGATCTCAAAGATAATCAAGGTCATTGACGAGATCGCATTCCAAACAAATATCCTTGCCCTTAACGCCGCCGTAGAGGCCGCAAGAGAGGGTTCAAAGGGCTTTGGCGTGGTAGCAGACGAGGTAAGACGTCTGGCATCAAGATCAGCCGAAGCCGCAAAGCAGACCGCTTCACTTATCGAAAACCAGTCTGCCGCTGTTTCAAAGGGCTCTAAGATAGCCGAAGAAACTGCTGATTCACTGAACAATATCGTAAGCAATTCAAATACTATAAAGGATCTCGTAAAGAATATCTCAGACGCTTCTGAGGCGCAGGCAGAAGCTATCGTTCAGGTAAATACGGGAGTAGACCAGATATCAGCCGTTGTATCAGCCAATACCTCAACTGCAGTCGGTTCAGCTTCCGCAAGTGAAGAGCTTTCAAGCCAGTCGCTCATACTAAAGAATATGATAGCACGTTTCAAACTCAGCGAGAACAGTGAAAAGGATAAGAAAGAGCATCAGACTTCAAGGTTCACATATATTGACGATGAGCCGGAAAGCGAGGCCACCCCTGAGGAAACTCAGCAGGATATCACTCCTTCCGACGAAGCCGATATAGAAGATTTCAGCACAAGCGATAAGTATTGATATCGTTGATAATGATAGAATTTCATTGAAAGGACTTGGTAAAATGAAGAAAAGAATAGGCATACTCACAAGCGGAGGAGATTGTCCGGGACTTAACGCAACTATCAGAGGCGTTGCAAAGGCTTGCTATGAAAAGTTCGGCGAGGACGTTCAGATAGTAGGTATCGAGGACGGCTATTACGGACTTATCAATAATATGTGCAAAGAAATGAAACAGTCTGACTTTTCTGGTATCCTTACCACAGGCGGAACTATTTTCGGCACAAAGAGAACGCCTTTCAAGAAAATGCAGGTCATCGAAGAAGATAACGTGGATAAAGTAAAGGCTATGAAAGAAACCTATAAAAAGCAGAAGCTCGATTGCCTGCTCACCTTGGGCGGAAACGGCACTCATAAGACCGCTAACCTCCTTTCAACCGAGGGACTTAACGTTATCGGCCTGCCAAAAACTATCGACAACGATATCTGGGGCACAAGCGTAACATTCGGCTTCCATACCGCTGTTGACACAGCCACAGACGTTATCGACAGACTTCATTCCACAGCCAATTCCCACGGAAGAATACTTGTTGCAGAAATAATGGGCAATAAAGCCGGCTGGCTCACCCTCTATTCAGGTATCGCAGGCGGTGCAGATATGATAGTCATTCCTGAAATACCATATGATATCGAAAAGCTTGCCGCTGCCTGCGAAAAGAGAGAATCAAAGGGATTTTCTATCCTCGCCGTAGCTGAGGGTGCTTTTGATAAAGAAGAGGCAAAGCTTAAAAAGAAGGAAAGAGCAAGACTCCGTGCAGAGCAGGGTCTTACAACTGCTACCCCTAGAATTGCAAAGCAGATAGAAGAGCTTACAGGCAGAGAAACAAGAGTTTGCGTTCCTGGTCATATGCTCAGAGGCGGCAGTCCGTCAGCCTATGACAGAGTGCTTGCCACAAAGTTCGGCGTCCATGCCGCAGAGCTTATCGCAGCTGATAAATACGGCTATGCAGTGGCAATGATAAATGAAGTTGTGTCAGAAAACCCACTTTCAGAAGTCGCAGGCAAAACAAAATTCGTCCCTGCAGACCACCAGCTCGTCAAGACCGCAAAGGCTCTGGGCGTTGCTTTCGGTGACTGATAAATGCAAAACAAAAGCGGTGCAGCCTAAACTGTGCCGCTTTTTATGTTTGTTTCCGTAGCGGCGACCTGAGGTCGTCCACCTGATCTCCGACAAATCATATGCTTGCCACAAAACCTATAACATAAAAAAAGCTCCGCCTTTCCTGCGGAGCTTTTCTTGTATCTATCTTAGCCGATAAGCCAGTCATACATTTCCTGATATTTGTTAGCAGAAGCCTGCCATGAGAAATCCTGTGCCATTGCAGATTTGATAAGTCCGTTCCATTCGTCACGTCTGTCATCAAATATGTACTTTGCGAACATCACAGTGTTGTACATCTCGTGTGCATTGTAGTTTGCAAAGCTGAAACCAGTGCCGGTCCTATCAAACTGATTGAACGGCTGAACAGTATCTCTCAAACCGCCAGTTTCACGAACGATAGGCAGCGTGCCGTAACGCAGTGACATAAGCTGTGAAAGTCCGCATGGCTCGAAAAGTGACGGCATAAGGAATGCGTCAGCAGATGCGTAAATGCGGTGGCTCATTTCCTCACTGTAGTAAATGTTAGCGGAAACCCTGTCAGGATACTTGCCTGCAAACCAGCGGAACATATCCTCATATTTCTGCTCGCCCGTGCCAAGCACAACGAACTGTATGCCCTGTTCGCACATTCTTTCCATCATGTATGCAATAAGGTCAAAGCCCTTCTGATCTGTCAAACGGCTAACAATGCCTATCATAAAGCGATTGTCGTCCTGCGCAAGACCAAGCTCAGCCTGAATTGCCCTCTTGTTGTGTATCTTCTTCTCAAGCACGTTGTCATAATTGTATCTTACAACAATGTTCTTGTCCGTGTCAGGGTTGTAATCAACGTAGTCGATACCATTTACGATACCACGGAGATCGTTAGCCCTTGCCCTCATAAGTCCGTCAAGACCCTCGCCGTAGAACTGCGTCTTTATCTCCTCTGCGTATGTGTTGCTGACAGTTGTGATAGCGTCAGCATAAACAAGACCGCCCTTGAGCATATTGCCGTCAACGCCCGTTCTCAGCTTGTCGATAGTGAAGTAGTAGTCAGACAGACCGGATATCCTCTTGAACTGCTCAACTCCGTCATTTCCCTGAAATTTCAGATTGTGTATAGTCATAACGGTCTTTATGCCGCGGAAGAAATCTCCCCCTGCAAAGCTGTCATGAAGATATACAGGTATAAGACCCGTCTGCCAGTCGTGACAGTGTATAACGTCAGGACGGAAATCAAGAAGAGGCAGAGCAGAAAGCACAGCCCTGTCAAAGTACATGAACTTTTCTATATCCCAGTGATGCTCAGTGTAAGGCTTGTCACCGGTGAAATAATGTTCGTTGTCGATAAAATAGAACGTAACGCCATCATAAACGCATTCAAGCACGCCCACATATTGGCTCTGACCTGCAAAGTCCATGTAGAAATGCGTTTTGTACTGCATCATGTCTTTCCACTGCTGTTTCATGCAGGAATATTTAGGAAGAATTACTCTGACATCATAATACCTCTTGTCAAAGCACTTAGGCAGAGAGCCAACAACGTCAGCAAGACCGCCTGTCTTGATAAACGGAACACACTCCGAAGAAGCGAACAAAACTTTTTTCATATTCAAGTTATCCTTTCCAACTTAATTTCTTGAATTTTCAGGGCAATAATTATCGCTATTGCCAATGTGTACGTAACAATTATAACACTTTTTGTTGAAAACGTCAAGAGCAAAACATCGTTTGCACCATAAAAGCGCAGTGATGAAAAATTAATAATTAAAAGTAGACATAAGTGTGTTTGTGTGGTATAATAAAGTGTCAAAGTATAATTATCAGATATAGGAGAGTTAAAATGATAACAGTATCAAACGTAAGCCTTTCATTCGGTGGTCAGCTTCTTTTCAAGGACGTTGACCTTAAATTTACAAACGGCAACTGCTATGGCATAATCGGTGCAAACGGTGCAGGAAAGTCAACATTTCTGAAGATCCTCTGCGGTGAGATAGAGCCTACCACAGGCGAGGTAGTTATCTCAAAAGAGGACAGACTTTCAGTGCTTCGTCAGGATCACTTTGCATTCGACGAGTATACAGTTCTCGAAACTGTAATAATGGGCAATAAGCGACTTTATGAGATAATGAAAGAAAAGGACGAGCTTTACGCCAAGGAGGACTTCACCGAGGAGGACGGCGACAGAGCAGGTCAGCTTGAAAGCGAGTTCGCAGAATTAAACGGCTGGGAAGCTGAGTCTGACGCTTCAAAGCTCATTCAGGGTCTTGGTCTTTCCGAGGATATCCTCTATTCACAGATGTCCACCCTCTCAGGTAACGAAAAAGTCAAGGTGCTTCTTGCACAGGCACTTTTCGGCAATCCTGATATCATCATGCTGGACGAGCCTACAAACCACCTTGATATCGACGCTATAAGCTGGCTTGAGGACTTCCTTGCCGACTATTTCGGAACTGTCCTCGTTGTATCTCATGACAGACACTTCCTTAATAATGTTTGTACCCATATCGTGGATATCGACTATACAAAGATAAAAATGTATGTTGGTAACTACGAGTTCTGGTATGAGTCCTCACAGCTCATGCAGAGAATGATAAAGAACCAGAACAAGAAAGCCGAGGAGAAGATCAAGGAACTTCAGGAATTCATTAACCGCTTCTCAGCAAACAAATCAAAGTCCAAGCAGGCAACAGCAAGAAGAAAGCTCCTTGATAAGCTCACAGTCGAGGAAATGCCTGCCTCATCAAGAAAATATCCTTTCATAGGCTTTAATATGGATAGAGAGCTTGGCAAAGACGTACTCAAAGTCAACGGCATATCCAAAACAGTTGACGGCGTAAAGCTCCTCAATAATGTTTCCTTTACCCTCAGCCGTACCGATAAGGTCGCTTTCATCGGCGAGTCTGAGCAGGCTATCACAATGCTTTTCAAGATACTTGCAGAGGAAGAAGAGCCGGACGAGGGCAGCATTAAGTGGGGCGTTTCCACATCACGTTCATATTTCCCAATAGATAACTCAGCCTACTTCAACGATAATGACGAAAGCATAGTTGACTGGATAAGAAAATATTCCACTTCCGAGGTAACAGATACCTACCTCAGAGGTTTCCTCGGCAAAATGCTCTTCTCAGGGGACGAGATATATAAGCCTGTAAAAGTCCTCTCAGGCGGTGAAAAGGTAAGATGTATGTTCAGCCGTATGATGCTCTTCGGCTCAAACGTTATAATGCTTGACAGACCTACCAACCACCTCGATCTTGAGTCTATCACAGCCGTAAATAACGGACTTAGAGATTTCAAAGGCGTCGTAATTTTCGCATCTCATGACCACGAAATAGTTCAGACAGTTGCGAACAGAATAATCGAGATAACCCCCGACGGCTGTATCGACAGACAGGGAACATATGAGGAGTTCCTTGATTGGCGACGTGAGCGTGGCATGAAGTCATTTATAGAGTAATTTTATTATGGAGAAGTATCCAAAATGGCAAAAATGAAAAACGTGACCGTAAGAGGTTACAATATTGATGACGTTCCTGCAATGGCAGAGATATGGAACGAAGTTGTAAAAGAGGGCAATGCCTTTCCACAGAAAGAGACCCTCGACTATGAGGGTGCGAAAAAGTTTTTTGCATCACAAACATTCTGCGGTGTTGCAGAGTATGAGGGCGAAACTGTAGGAATGTATATCCTCCACCCTAATAACGTTAGCAGATGCGGGCATATCGCAAACGCAAGCTATGCCGTAAAAAGCACCTGCCGTGGAAAAGGAGCAGGTAAGGTCATAGTCGAACATTGTCTTTTCATAGCAAAGCAGAAAGGCTTTAAGGTGCTCCAGTTCAATGCCGTTGTTGCATCAAACGTCAAGGCGGTAAAGCTTTACGAAAACCTCGGCTTTGTTAAGCTCGGCACTGTACCGAAGGGTTTTGAAAACAAAGAGGGCATTTTTGAGGATATCATTCTTTTCTACCACACTCTTTGATTAGTGAGGAGTGAGGAATGAAGGTATCGCCTGCGGCGATGATATTTTTTTGAATATTGAATTTTTATAGGTATTGAAAGGTGAAAAAGGTATGTTAAAAGTAGCAAATATTTTTTCAAACGATATGGTGCTCCAGCGTGACAAGAACATAACAGTCTGGGGACTTGGGGACGAGGAAAGAACTGTCACAGTTACTCTTAACGGCGTGTCAGTCCAGACGCAGGTCTGCGACGGCAGGTGGACAGCCGTCCTCCCTCCAATGAGTGCAGGCGGAGAGTACGAAATGACAGTTTCAGACGGATGTACAGAGAAAAAATTCTGCCGTATCATGATAGGCGAAGTGTGGTTCTGCGGCGGTCAGTCAAATATGGAGCTTGAACTTCAAAACGCAAAGGGCGGCAAAGAAGTCCTCGAAAACCTCACCCCTGATTGCAACGTAAGATTTTATTACACTCAAAAGCGTGGCACTCTTGACGAAATGTTCTATGAGGACGAAAACAATACCGCATGGTCGCAGGCTTCAAAGGATAATTCAAGGGCATGGAGTGCAGTCGGCTTTTTCTTTGGAAGAAAGCTTGCCAAAGACCTTGGTATAACAGTAGGACTTATCGGCTGTAACTGGGGCGGCACATCAGCCTCCGCATGGGTAGACAGACCGACCCTTGAAAACAACGCTGAAATAAGAAGCTACATAGACGAGTATGAAAAACGTATTGAGGGCAAAACTGTCGAGGAGCAGATAAAAGAATACAGAGATTATCAGAAATTTGAGCGTGTGTGGGATAAAAAATACGGCGAGCTTCTGCAAAAAGACCCAACAATGAGCTGGGAGAAAGCCAACGAGATCCTTGGCGATAAGAATTGGCCGGGCCCAATAAACTGCGTAAACCCATTCCGCCCAACAGGACTTTTTGAGACCATGGTGTCAAGAGTTTGCCCTTATACAATAAAAGGCTTCCTCTATTATCAGGGCGAGTCAGACGACCATAAACCGGATAGCTATTATACCCTCCTCACATCTCTTATCAGGCTTTGGAGAGAGAAGTGGGGCGACGACGAACTTCCTTTCATCATCGTCCAGCTCCCAATGTTCAAATATGCCGCCGACCCTGATTATAAGCATTGGTGTAAAATAAGAGAAGCACAGATGAGAGCATATAAAACAGTGAAAAATACAGGAATAGCTGTTATCTCAGATTGCGGTGAGTTCAACGAGATTCACCCAAAGAATAAAGTACCCGTTGGCGAAAGACTTTGTTTGCAGGCAGAAAAGCTTTTCTACGGCATGGACGTAAAAGCATTCGGACCTATCTATAAGTCGCTGGAGTATAAAAACGGCGGTATAGAGCTTAGCTTTGACCATGCCGAAAACGGCTTTGTAGTAAAGGGCGAAGCACAGGGCTTTGAGATAGCAGGCAAGGACGAAGAGTTCGTAAAAGCCGATATCACCATAAACGGCAGCAAAATTTTCATCAAGTCAGACGCCGTTGAAAAACCTCTCTATGCAAGATATAACTGGTTCAACTATTGCGAGGTAACTATCTTCAACGAAACAGGCATACCACTTGCACCATTCAGAACAGAAAAATAATACAAGAACGTCCCCTAAATGGGGGCGTTTTTTGTAGGGGAGCGGCGAAATTTCTGCTCGCAAGCTCACAGAAATTGACGTCCCGCTCATCAAACTTTTTTTGTTTTGCAGAAATCTGACACCCCGCTTTTTTTGCACTTCAACGTTTTTGATTTTTTTACGAATTTTTTTGTAATCCGTACAAATATGGGTAGGGGGGAACAA
>OODJ01000904.1_pt1 | contig 26436 bp, 19 predicted proteins | sample 1671611 | NCBI WGS metagenome assembly OODJ01 (sample SAMN06348174, study PRJEB24527) | human gut metagenome | biome: human gut; feature: ankylosing spondylitis patient; material: feces | host: Homo sapiens | place: China | collected 2015-10 | reverse complement strand
AAAGTATATTCTATAGAATTAAATATAGATAAAATTCCTAGTGGTGTATACCTGTTTAGAATTGAAAAATTAAAAATGAAGGGAGTTATAGATAGAGAACTTCTTAAATATGGTCTGATTTCTTTATCAGATGGAACCTGCATTACTTCATCAGAAGCTGAAGATATTATACAAGATATGTTAAAATATGGCACAGACTGGGATTATAAAGAATATGATAAAAAATGCATTGGAGATAGGTATGCACAGCTTGAAGAGTTTATATATGATCAAATAGATAGTGATATAGATGAATTTGGGATGGAAAATGAAAATATCATACAAATTAAAATCAGACGTCGGACAAGTTTGTTTGATAGAAAAATCGCCCAAAGCAAAAGTCGGCTCGATACTCTCATCGCAAATAAGCGTGGGGAAAATGTTATAAAAATGACACGGGCGACTATTGTTAAAAATGAAGAGCAAAAAAGAAATACTATTGATCTTCTAAATAGTAAGAGAATTGTTGATCCTGAGTTTAATTTAGTCGTTGTGGGGCTTCTTAATGTTGTGCACTAAGGGGGAAGGTTATGGCTACTTTGAGTAGTGTTATCAAATCTTTGTTTTCTGGCTTACTCCGTGGTGATGATAAACGGACAAAAAAAGATAGTGGTATTTCTTCTCATATCAAATCTGTAAAGGATTCTGTTGTGGAAAATAGTCAACGTGATCCTTATATATTTCAAATAGGCTTCGATTTTGGTACATCTTCATCAAAAATAGTTATCCGTGATATTAATAAAGATAAGGCATGGGTATTTAAACATTTTGAGAAGGACAATCTATCCTCCTTGCTCATTCCCAGCGTTATTTTGTTTGATGGGGACACATTTACGATTCATGATACTATCCATACACTTTATCCAGAAAACGGGCTTTATCATCTAAAAGTTGCACTGGAAAAAGTTGCGCTTAATGAAATAAATGCGGAAATTTTTCATGAATATAAAAATATCGTCGGTAAAGATTGCAAATACTCCCCATCAGAACTAACTAAAATGGCAACCATTTTCTTTTTATCTCTATGGTTAAAGCGAGTCGTTGCCGATATCACTATCAAGTATCCTGATTATGGAGAAATGAAGGAAGATCAAATCAGGGTAAATATGGCAATACCTGTGGCTGATATTTGTGATGAAAATGTGCGCAAACTGTTTCGCTCTATGCTTACTATTGCATGGGAGTTAAAGTCTGAGTCTATAATTGAAGATTCTGTAAAAATTGATGACTTAAATGAATATATCTCTATTTTAAGCGATGATGGCTTTGCAGAAAATGAATTATGCCAGGTATATCCTGAGGTGAGTGCTAATATTCAGGCTTTCATCCGGTCGCCAGCCTCGAGTCCTGATCCTACCACTATTTATTTTTTTACAGATGTAGGCGCAGGGACTGTTGACCAAAGTGTATTTACATACGCAGGCCAAGAAGAACGTGTATTAAATTACTTTGCAGGGAATGTTTTTCCACATGGCTCTCGCTCTATAGAAAGATTCGCTTGCGGTGAGAATATAGATATACAAAAAATGGAGTACTGGCGTAAGATAAAGGAAAGTGGAAGTGAAAATAAAACCATTACCGCTGCAAAAAATAAAGTTTCTAATAAGGTACGTAGTGATAGTGAAAAAACATTACAAGATACACGAAGATGTCTTCCTGAAGGTCATGGCGTGAGCAAGCAGGAAACATTGCGGGAAAAAACAAAGTTTATCTTCAGCGGCGGAGGATACACACCTCGTCCGTATAAGCCTTGTCTATATGAATTTTCTGTGCTGGATTCATTTAAGAAAAACGTTTTAAAAAATAATGACCCCATAGTGACGTCAATGCCCTATCCTGAAGATTTAAAATTGCCATCAAAGTGCAAAAAATATATTTCAAGATTTTATGTTGCTTATGGATTATCATTTCTTTTTGACGACTTGGCAGCCTATTCATCCCCTTCTGAAAATAAAATGTTAATAGTCAGTTCTGGGCATAAAGAAAGATGTTCATGTGGTGGACTAAATAAAAATTGTATCAGATGTTCTGGGACTGGAATTATTAATTAAAAGAGGAGGGACGGTGTGCCGTCCCTCCTCTTAGCTAACTCTTGCCCTGTCGTACACTACCGCAGCTGGGACAGGGCGTCGCCGATGCGCTGCAGGGCGTCGCGCAGGGTGTCGTCGCTGACGGCGTAGGAGAAGCGGATGCAGTTGTCGTCACCGAAGGCGGCGCCGGGCACCACGGCCACGCGGGCCTTGTCCAGCAGCCAGGTGCAGAGCTCGGTGGAGTTCTTGACCGTGCCGCCGAAGCACTTGCGCACATCCACGAACAGGTAGAAGGCGCCGTCCGGGCAGGGACAGGAAGCAAAGTCCCAGCCGTTGATGATGTCCATGGCCAGGTCGCGGCGACGCTGGAAGGCGTTGCGCATCTCGCCCAGGAAATCCAGGGGACCGGTAAGGCCAGCCAGGGCGGCCTTTTGCGAGATGGAGCAGATGTTGGACGTGCAGTGGCCCTGCATGCTGGACATCTTTTTGATGATCTCGGGGTGGGCTACCACATAGCCCACGCGCCAGCCGGTCATGGCAAAGCTCTTGGAAACGCCGTTGAGGATGGCCACCTTTTCGGGATTCTTGGCAAAGTGGTGCACGGCGCTGGCCATCTTGGCCGGAGCGAAGACCAGCTGGTCATAGATCTCGTCGGTCAGCACGTAGACGTCGCGGCTGTCGGCCCAGTCCAGGATGGCGGCCAGTTCTTCGGCATTGTAGACGGCCCCCGTGGGGTTGCTGGGCGTGTTGAGCACCAGCAGCTTGGTCTTGTCGGTGCACTTGGCGTCCAGCATCTCGGGCGTGACCTTGAAGCCCTGTTCCAGCGAGGCCTGCACGATGACGGGCACGCCGCCGGCCAGCTGGATGGTGTAGGGATAGCTGACCCAGTAGGGGGCGGGCAGCAGCACTTCGTCACCGGGGTTGATGGAGGCCTGCATGAAGTTGTACAGGGCATGCTTGCCGCCGGCGGAAACGATGGTGCATTCGGGGGCGATGTCCTCGCCGTAGAATTTTTTGAAGTAACCGCCCACCGCGGCCCGCAGCTCGGGGATGCCGGGCACGGCCGTGTAGCGGCAGAAATTGGCGTCGATGGCGGCCTTGGCGGCCTCACAGATATGCTTGGGGGTGGGGAAGTCCGGCTCGCCCACGGCCAGGCTGGTGACTTGTATGCCCTGGGCCCGCAACTCCATGGCGCGGGTGTTGACGCTGAGGGTCAGCGAGGGCTTCATGGTGCGCACACGTTCGGAAATCTGCATAGGGTGCTCCTTGCCTGGAATAGGAGTGGCCGGACTGCGGCGCGCCCGCTCCGGTCACGGCGCAATAGCCTATCAGGTTCATATCTGACTGTAAACGAGGGCCCCTCCCCGCGGCCCTGTGTCCCTTTTAAGGATGATCCATGGAAAAAACACCGTTGCTGCCCCTTCCCCAAGGCTGTGTGGTGGGGCGTTTCATCAGGCGTTACAAGCGCTTCAGTGTGGAGATGCTGCTGGACGGGCAGAACGTCTGGGTCCACAGCAACAATTCCGGCAGCATGCTGGGCCTGACCCTGGCCGGGGCCCCGCTGCTGGCCTCGCCCGCGGCCAATCCGGCGCGCAAGCTGCCCTACACGCAGGAGGCCGTCTGGCTGGCCGAGCGGGCCGTACCGCCCCTGCCCGGCGGGGAGGAAGGCGCGGATGGCTTCGCCCTGGGCCGTGGCTTTTGGGTGGGCGTCAACACCAGCGTGCCCAACCGCATGATAGAGGTTGCCTTCCATGCCGGGCGGCTGGCCTTTGCCGCCGGATACACGCAATGCCGCCGGGAGGCCAAACGCGGTGAGAGCCGCCTGGATGCCTGCCTCACCGGGCCGGATCTGCCGCCGCTGTGGGTGGAATGCAAGAACGTGACCATGGTGGAAGACGGCGTGGCCTGCTTTCCCGATGCGGCCACGGAGCGCGGTCAGAAGCATCTGCGCGAGCTCATGGACATCGTGCGCTGCGGCGAACGCGCGGCCATGTTCTATCTGGTGCAGCGCCCGGACGGCCATTGCTTCGGCCCGGCGGACGTGGTGGACCCCGCCTATGCGGCCCTGTTCTATGAGGCGATGGATGCCGGGGTGGAGATCTATCCCTACCGCGCCTCGGTGAGCCCTGCCGGTATCGAGCTGGAAGGCCTGCTGCCCGTGGCGCCCCGTCCCGCCGGACTGTGACATCCTCCTGTTGGGGGGGGAATGTGATGCGGAGGGGCGCGGGGCCATTTTCATAGGGGCACCCCACAGCGCGTGAGCGCCCCTTCTCCACGCCTGTTCTCTCCCTGTTGCCCATTGGGACAAAAACGCGCACAATGACGGGCGGCAAACTGTGGCGGGCGCATCGGCCGTTCCCGGCCGGAAAGGGATTCGCCGTTTGCCGCTCCGGCACAGGCGGATACCGCCTTGCGGCGATGTGTCCCGGCGGCCCCCTGTGGCCCCTGTTGCCACGGTCCATGATCTCAAGGAGACAGTTCCATGACTCACCGTTTCATTCCCCGGCTTTCTCCCGAAGAGATCGCCCGCCAGCAGCTGGAAGGCCTGCGCTTCACCGTGCGCCAGGCTTTCAAGTCCCCCCAGTACCGCAAACGTCTGGAAGCCTGTGGCGTCACGCCTGACGACATCACCTCGCTGGACGATCTGCGCCGTCTGCCCACCGTGGACGTGGAAGACCTGCGCGAAGGCTATCCCCTGCCCCTGCTCTGCGTGCCCGAAGAGGAAGTGGTGCGCATCCATGCCTCCAGCGGCACCACGGGCAAGCGCAAGATCCTGGCCTACACGGCCAATGACGTGAATAATTTTACCTTGCAGATGGCCCGTTGCTACGAGATGGCTGGCCTGACCCCCATGGACCGCATGCAGGTGGCCGTGGGCTATGGCCTGTGGACGGCCGGTGCGGGCTTCCAGCTGGGGAGCGAGCGCTTCGGCATGCTCACCATCCCCGTGGGCCCCGGCAACCTGGAGATGCATCTGCAGCTCCTGCGCGACATGGGCTCCACCTGTTTCGGCGCCACGGCCTCCATGGCCCTGCTGCTGGCCGAAGAAGTGGAGCGCGCCGGTATCCGCGACAAGCTCAAGCTGCGCAAGGTCATCTGCGGCTCGGAGATCCGCAGCGAAAAGATGCGTCTGGCCATCGAGAGCAAGCTGGGGCTGGAAAGCAGCTATGACATCGCGGGCATGACCGAGATGTACGGCCCCGGTACGGCCATCGACTGCGACGAGCACAACGGCCTGCACTACTGGGCCGACATGTTCATCATCGAGATCCTCGATCCCGAGACCCTGCAGCCCGTGCCCGAAGGCGAAGTGGGCGAGATGGTGGTCACCAGCCTGCGCAAGGAGGCCGTGCCCCTGCTGCGCTACCGCACCCACGACCTTTCCCGCCTGCTGCCCGGCGACTGCCCCTGCGGCCTCAGCATGCCCCGCCATGACCGCATCCTCGGCCGCTCCGACGACATGATCATCTACCGCGGCGTCAACATCTACCCCGGCCAGATCATGGACGTCATCGGCGCCTTCCCCGAACTGGGCGGCGAATATCATGTGGAACTGACCCGCGACGACCGCTCGCTGGACCACATGACCCTGACCGTGGAACGCGCCCAGGGCGCCACCTCCGGCGGCGATGCCCAGCTGGTGGCCGCGCTGGAACAGCGTCTGCACAAGTCCCTGCTGGCCCGCGTGGCCGTGAAGCTCGCCGACCACGCCAGCCTGCCCCGTACCTTCAGCAAGTCCAAGCGCGTCACCGACCTGCGCTAGGGCGGTGGTTGTTTTTTGAGGGGGGAAGGGGGCCCTTTTTGAAAAAAGGTCGCCCCTTCCCCCCTCAAGCTCCCCCCATCCCTCCCAAAAACTTTTGTCCTGATCAGTGACGGTCCGCCTGACCACGGCGGGCTCTCTTCGTGCGTCCGTCCCCGGGGGCGCGGAAGAAGGGACAGTAAGCGGGCCGGGGAGATATGATTGTTTTTTCATGGGAAGGGAACGGCCAGGAACTTCGATAAACGGTCGCCCAGTGTGGGGCACCTAAAAAAGCCAATAGAAAAGGACGCCACGTGTGGCGTCCTTTTCTATTGGCTGAATCTATGATCCTCGCGTCTGCGACCGTTTGGCTGGCGGGGCTGCGGGCTGCCTGTCCTGTGCCGAATGCCTTGCCCTCTCAGACAGCGACGGGGACCATCCGGCCGGACCGGAGAAAAAGTTTTAGGGGGGAAGAGGGGTTCCAAGGGGAGAAGGGAGACCCTTTTCCAAAAGGGGCCCCGTCTCCCCTTGGCAGCATCTTGTCTTACTGCTTCAGCAGATCGTCCTGGCTGTCGCGGGCATGGCGCACGAAGACGGCGCGCACGCCGGGCAGCTCGCCCAGACCGGTGAGTACGGGGCGGGGGGTGAGGCCCAGGGCGCGGATCTGCGAGGCCCAGGAATCGGGCTCGTCACCGGCCAGGTCGTTGCGGGCATGGTCCCCGGCCACCACCATGAAGGGCTGGAGCCAGATGACGGACGCGCGGCTGGTCTTGATGGCGGCAAGCACCTGGTCGAAACCGCGCGAGCCTTCCACCGTGGCCAGCACGGCCAGGTTGTCGGCATCGGCCAGGGTGGCGCGCATGCCTTCGATGATCATGTCGCCCCGGCCGTGGCTCTGGCCGTGGCCCATGAGGGCCAGCAGCTCGCCGGACTTGCGCTTGCCTTCGGTGGCGCCGAGGACGGCGCGGCAGACATCTTCGGCATCCTGCCGGGATTCCAGCAGCGGGCGGCCCAGATAGACGGCCTTGAAACTGTCGGGATGGCGGACAAGCCAGCTGACGAGCAGGCGCTCCATCTCGCTGAATTCCTCACCGGCCACCACATGCAGGGACTGGACGCGCACCACGTCCACCTTTTGCCGGGCCAGCTCTTCCAGACCGGCGGCCACGTCACCGATGTGCACGCCCTTCTTTTCCAGCTTGGCCCGGATGATGCTGGAGGTATAGGCCCAGATCACGGGGCTGTGGGGGAAGGCGGCCTTGAATTCCTTGTCGATGGCGGTCAGGGCGGGCTGGGCCTCGGGCACGCTGGTGCCGAAGGCCACCAGCAGCAGGCCTTCCTTCTGGGCCGCCAGGGCAGGCAGGGCCAGGCAGAGGGTGAGCAGCAGGGCCAGCAGCGTGGAGCGCAGGGATGTTGTGGGGATACGACGCATGGAACCTCCTCAATGACGCGTTGAAAGGTTAGGGATGGAGCGGGTATTCGGACTTGAGGGAATGGGGAGGCATGCCTCCGGGCCTTTGCTTCGCCTTCACCGTGACGGCTGGCTGTCGTGGCGTGTCGCCAAAGAAGCTCCGTACCCTCTTACCGCAGCGCGACTGTTTCCGATTTGCACGGAATTCCCCGCATGGATGCGCCATCAGAAACGGTTTGGGGCACAAAAGTCAAGCCGGGCGGAAAAGTAAAAGCCTGCGCTGTCCGGGAGATGCGGGGGAAGGCTCCTTTTGTCCGGCCGTTGCGGCACGGGCGGCGCTGGTCCGCGAGGGGAGGACGGCCCTGCTTTTTTTCGCCGCTCGCGCCATCCCCGTCGCCGGAGGAGGCTGGCGGACGCTTGGCCTTGTCCGGGCTTTGGGCTATGCTGATCACATGAGTACGCACAGTCGATCATTTCCCGCGCCCCGTCGTGGCGCCCTCCATGAGGAGCAGGCCCCGCAGGAAGCCGACAGGGAAGAGAAAAAACGTTCAGCGCCCCGCCGTCGCAGCGGGGGCAAGGCCAGCCCGGAGCAGGGCGCGGACAGGCAAGGCCCGTCCCGCCGTTCCGGGCGTCGTGTTTCCGGGGAGCCGGCAGCGCAGGCTCCCGCCCGGGCCAAAACGGGCCGGGGCAAGAAGGCGGAACAGCCGGAACATGCCGCCGGGGAGGCCCATGCCCTGCCCCGCTGGCGGCAGGAGCGCCGGGAACAGCGGCGCGAGGCCCGGCAGCAGGAGCAGGTGCTCCTGGCCCGTCGCTGGCCCGACCTGCCCCGTTCGGCCCTGCCCAAAGAAGATTTCAGCGTGCAGGTGGCGGCGCGTGACTACATGCAGCCCCTGCTGGAAGAGCTGGGGGACCGCGTCATCACCGTGCGTGGCCGTCTGGTGCTGGCCCGGGGCACGGAGCCCGCGGCCTGGGCCCAGAACGTCTGGACGGAACCGCGCTGGATCCCCATCACCTCCATCGGCAGCGGGGCACGGCAGCTCTCGGCCCTGCAACGCAACTGGCGGGCGCACATCCCCACCCTTGGCGGACATGTGCGGCGTCTGCGCCTCATGCAGGAGCAGCTGCCCTACGTGGCGGCACGGCCCCTGCACTTCGGCACGCCCGCCCCGTCCGCGCCGCTGGGGGCCTTCACCCTGTGGGAAAAAGACCTGATGCTGGCCTCGCCGCGCACCACCTCGCCCTTTGCCGACGGGGAAGTGCAGTTCGTGGAGAACCGCGAGGACCCGCCGGGCCGCGCCTACCTCAAGCTGTGGGAAGTATTCACCCTGACCGGGCGCACGCCCGCGCCGGGGGAACTGTGCATCGACCTGGGCGCCGCACCGGGCGGCTGGACCTGGGTGCTGGGGCGGCTGGGCTGCCGCGTGTTCAGCGTGGACAAGGCCGAGCTGGCGCCCCAGGTGGCGGCCATGCCCGGCGTCAACCACTGCCTGGGCAGCGGCTTCGGCCTTGAGCCGCGCCATGTGGGCCAGGTGGACTGGCTGTTCTCGGACATGATCTGCTACCCCGACCGCCTGCTGGAGACCGTGCAGGAATGGCTGGCGGCCGATGCCTGCCGCAACGTGGTCTGCACGCTCAAGTTCCAGGCCCAGACCGACCACGAGACGGCGCGGGCCTTCGCGGCCATCCCGGGCGGCCGTCTGCTGCATCTTTCCTGCAACAAGCACGAGCTGACCTTCGTGAAGCTGGCCGACTAGACCGGTCGTGATCATCCTGTCGCCATGATGCGGGCATGCCGTCGCCGGACGGTGTGCCCACTTTGCGTTTTTCCGGTCATCGCAAGGGCGGGCGGCGATGGGCCTATGCAGCCATGGCAGGCGGGAGGCGGAGCCCTTGCCGTCCAGGCTCTGCCGGACGGCAGCCTTGCGGTGCCGCAGCTTCCTTTTTCTTTTCAGGAACCATTGTCAGGAATGGGGAGCTCTTTTCCCTGTCCTTTCACGACGTTCCGTTCGCCGTCCATGGCGTGGAAAGGGCCGTTCCGCGTGCCCTGACACGTGTCCGGGCCATTTTCGCCTTGTGCTTTGCCTTTCCTTTTGCTACTTTCTTTCACCCCCGTACAGGGGACAAATTATGTTTGGAGGCATGTCAAGCATGGCAGACAAGGAAACCGGGCACGAAAACGAAATGAGTTTCGAAAGCGCCCTTGAAAACTATCTCAATCCCGACTTCGGCGACCTCGAAGAAGGCTCTATCACCAAGGGCGAGATCGTTCGCGTGGATGACGACAATGTTCTGGTGGACGTGAACTTCAAGTCCGAAGGCCAGATTCCGGCCAGCGAGTTCCGTGACGCCGCCGGCAACATGACCGTCAGCGTGGGCGACCGTGTGGATGTCTACGTCGTTCGCAAGAACGAAATGGAAGGCACCATCACGCTGTCCTTTGAGAAGGCCAAGCGCATGCAGGTCTTTGACCAGCTCGAAGACGTGCAGGAAAACAACCGGGTCATCAAGGGCCACATCGTGCGTCGCATCAAGGGCGGCTACACCGTGGACATCGGCGGGGTTGAAGCTTTTCTGCCTGGCTCGCATGTGGACCTGCGTCCCGTGCCAGACATGGACGCTCTGGTCAACCAGGAATTCGAATTCCGCGTGCTGAAGATCAACCGCCGCCGCAGCAACGTGATCGTTTCCCGCCGCGTGCTGCTGGAAGAAGAGCGTGATTCCAAGCGTCAGGATCTGCTGCGCACCCTGGAAGAAGGCCAGATCGTGCACGGCAAGGCCAAGAACATCACCGAATACGGCGTGTTCGTGGACCTGGGCGGTCTGGACGGCCTGCTGCACATCACCGACATGAGCTGGAAGCGCATCCGCCATCCCAAGGAAATGATCACCATGGGTCAGGACCTGACCCTGAAGGTGCTCTCCTTCGACCGCGAGAACAACAAGGTCTCCCTGGGCCTCAAGCAGCTGGTGCCCGATCCGTGGCAGGACATCTCCGCCCGCTTCCCCGAAGGTGCCAAGTGCACCGGCAAGGTCACCAACCTGGTGGACTACGGTGCGTTCGTGGAACTGGAACCCGGCGTGGAAGGCCTGGTGCACATCTCCGAAATGTCCTGGACCCGCAAGCTGCGTCATCCTTCCCAGATGGTGCACACCGGTGACGAAGTCGAAGTCGTCATCCTGGGTGTGGACGGCGAGAAGAAGCGCATCAGCCTGGGCATGAAGCAGGTCCGTCCCAATCCCTGGGAACTGGTGGCCGAAAAGTATCCTGAAGGCACCATTCTCGAAGGCGTCATCAAGAACATCACCGAATTCGGTATGTTCATCGGTATCGAAGACGGCATCGACGGCCTCATCCACGTGTCCGACATCAGCTGGACCAAGAAGGTGCGTCATCCCAACGAGATCTACAAGGTGGGCGACACCGTGCAGGCCAAGGTGCTGACCGTTGACCAGGAAAACGAAAAGTTCACCCTGGGCATCAAGCAGCTGGTCGATGATCCGTGGGGCCACGTGCCCAGCACCTACCCCGTGGGCTGCACCGTGAAGGGCGTGGTGACCAACATCACCGACTTCGGTCTGTTCGTGGAAGTGGAAGAAGGCATCGAAGGTCTGGTGCACGTTTCCGAACTTTCCAGCAAGAAGATCAAGAGCCCTGCCGAGCTCTACAAGGAAGGTCAGGAAATCCAGGCCAAGGTCATCCACGTGAGCGCCGAAGAACGCCGCCTGGGTCTGTCCATCAAGCAGATCAAGGACGACGAAGACCGCCGCAAGCCCAAAGAATTCCACGCTGGTCCCCAGGAAGCCGGTCAGAGCCTCGGCGACCTGCTGAAGGCCGCTCAGGAAAACAACTAGTCCTCACGGACCGGTTTGCGAATATGAAGGGGGAGCCGCAAGGCTCCCCCTTTTTGCGTCCGCAAGGCAGGGCGGAGGAACGGCAGGCCATCCTTGCGGCCCCATCCTTTTTCCCGGGCAGGGAGCCCGCGGCAGCGGCGGCCCGGCTTGCCTCGGGACTGGCGATGCCCTACACTTGTCCTGTAGCCCGACCACAGGACAGACAGGCCATCGGAGGCGGATATGAAGCGCGTACTTTGCTGGATCGGAGGTATCGTTCTGGTACTGGCGGCGGTACTGGCCATAGTGATCAGTCAGCTGGATACCGAGTTCATCAGCGGCCAGATCTCGGCCGCGGTGGAAAAAGCCACGGGCACGCCCGTGCGCTTCGCCAGCCCGCCCGAGCTTTCCCTGCTGCCCCCCGGGGCCAAATTCACCGCCGTCAGCTGGGACGGCGTGCAGGACGGGCAGGGCATGCGCTTCACGGCCAAGGGCGGCGAGGCCCATCTGGAGCTGGAACCGCTGCTGCACGGGGAGCTGGTCATCGGCGAAGTCCGTCTGGACAGCCCTTCGCTGAGTCTGCTGCTGCCGGAAGGCAAGGCCGCCGCGCCTGCGGATGCGGCCTCCGGTAATGCCGCCGGTAACAAGCCCGGCAGCGAGGTGCTCCTGCCGCTGGAGCTGGGCCGCCTGACCCTGAGCAAGGGCAGCCTGCATGTGGAGAAGGGCAGCGAGCGCTACGACCTGCGCGACATCAACCTTTCTGTAGAGAACCTGCGCAACGGTCAGGACGCCGTCCTGCGCTGCGATTTCACCTATGATCTGCTCACCGCCGGGCGTACGCTGGCCGGGACCCTGGCCCTGGATGCCCAGGCCGGGCTCTTCGGCATGGCCCCGCGTGTGCAGAACCTTTCCCTGACCATCACACCTTCCCGCCGGGGCCTCCTGCCCGCGGGCCTCGGGCCCGTGCAATTGCAGGGCGATGCCTCGCTGGATACGGCGGCCCGGCAGCTGCATCTGTCCCGCCTGAGCCTTTCCGTGCCGCACGGCCGCGTGGGCCTCACCGGTACGCTGGGTCTGGACGGCCCGGCCTTCACGGGCTCCGTCCTGCTGGAAGGCGCGCCGCGCAAGCTGGCCTCGGCCCTGGGCGTGCAGCTCAAGCCCCATGCGCAGGACGCCCTGCTGTTCAAGGGCTCCGTGACCTGGGAAGGCGACACGCTGGCGCTTTCCCAGTGCAAGGGCAAGCTGGATGCCACGCCCCTGCGGGCGGAACTGCGCCTGCACTTCCGGGACGTGCTCGCCATGGAAGGCTCCCTGAGCCTGGGCAAGCTGCAACTGGACGAATATCTGCCCCTGCCCGAAAGCGGCAAGGACGCGGGAACGGCCAAGGGCAAGGAAGGCAAGGCCGTGGCGGCCGCGGACAAGGAAAGCGCCACCAACTGGCCCACCATCAACATGCGCCTGGCCATGTCGTCCCTGGGCTGGAAGAAGATGCATCTGCGTGACATCTCCCTGGCCCTGAGCGGCAGCAAGGGCGATTACCGCCTGACCTCCTTCCAGGGTGTGCTGGAAAGCGGCGGCCGCCTGTCCGCCGGCGGCCGTGCCGACCTCCGGAACCGCAAATATGCGCTGGATCTGGATGCGGCCGAAGTGGCCCTGGGCCCCCTGCAGGAATCCCTGGAAAAGCCCCGCTCCGTGGAAGGTCTGGCGGCCCTCAAGGCCTCCTGCACCACGAGCGGCACAGGCGCCGACGCCATGATGGCCGCCCTTTCCGGTTCGGGCGACCTGCGGCTGCGCAACATGCATATCCCGGCCCTGACCTCCCTGCTGCATTCGGTGCCCGGCCTCAAGGGCGCTGTTTCCGATACCTTCGAGCAGGTGCATGTGCCCTTCGTGCTGCGCAAGGGCGAAGCCGACCTGGCGCCCATGACGGCCACCTCGCCCAAGCTCCAGGCCAGGGGCCAGGCCCACGCCAGCCTGCCGCGCCAGCACCTCAAGGGCACGGCCACCATCACCACGCTGGGCCTGAACATCCCCGTGAACTACGAAGGGCCCTTCGACAACCTTTCGTTCTCGCTGGATTCCAAGTTCGCGCTGGACGCGGTCAAGGGCCTCGGCAGCAATCTGCTGGAAGGCGGCAAGAAGGCGGGCAGCGCGGCCGGTGATACGGCCCGCGGCGCGGGCAACAGCATCGGCGGTGCCGTGCGCGACGCCGGCGGCGCCATCCGGGGGCTGTTGGGCCGTTAGGAAGGAAAGCGTTTTGCGGGAAGGGCTCCTTGCGTTGCTGTTGATCCCGCAAGTTTTTTATTGTTGAGGGGGGACCCCCTCATCTCTGCTGTCGATGCCCGTAGCTTCCTGCGTCGCAACGGGCACGGCCCTGCGGGCCGCCATCCGGTCGCTACTTGCGCGAGAGGGGTTCCCCCTCAAACTCCCCCCTCCCTAGCGCGCTTTATTTTGGAGAAGCAGGGATGCACAGGCATTGCTGTCGTCTTTGGGGCAGGTGTACGGCAGGGGGAAGCCTCTTCTTTTCAGGGCGTGTCCTGCCGGGCAGGCTGAAGGGGCAAGATCCTGTGCAATGAAATATGAAAAAAGGCCTCTTTCCCGCAGGGGAAAGAGGCCTTTTGCTGTCGTGTTGCGCCGTCTTACTTCTGGCGGCTCTTGAGCCAGCTCTTTTCGGTACCGGCACGCAGACGGGCGATGTTCTCCTTGTGCTTCCAGACCACCAGGGCCCAGATGCACAGCGACAGGGGCACCCAGGCGTACTTGGTGGCGGCCAGCAGGGCAAAGGGCAGCACCGTGACCAGGGTCAGGGAGCCCAGCGAGACGAAGCCGCTGCGCCAGATGACCAGCACGCAGGCCGCGCAGGAGAAGAGCAGGGGGAAGAAGGCCAGCGGCAGGAACACGCCGATGCTGGTGGCCACGGCCTTGCCGCCGCGGAAGCCCATGAAGCAGGAGAACACATGGCCCAGCACGCAGGCCAGGGCCACGCAGGTCACCAGCAGGGGCGAAAGGCCCAGCCACAGGGCCAGGGCCACGGGCAGGGCGCCCTTGCCCAGGTCACAGGCCAGGGTCAGCACGCCCCAGCGGAAACCGCACAGGCGGGCCACGTTGGTGGCGCCGGTGTTGCGGCTGCCGTCGTTACGGGGATCGATGCCGCAGAAGGTGCGGGCGATGACCAGCCCCCACGGGGCGGAACCCAGCACATAACCCAGAACGATACACAAAAAGGCCGTCATATTCCTCCTCCTTGAACCGGGGCTGTCCTTGCCCCGCCACAGCGGCTGCCATGGCGTTGTTTATCCCTGTAGTGTCCCGTTCCCGTACGGCCCGTTTCCCCTGATGAAGCGCATTTGGGGGAGGATGGGGGGCCTGGGGGGAAGGGACCCCCTTTGGGCGCTGGTTAAAGGGGGTCCCTTCCCCCCGGAAACATATCCTCAGGATCCCGCATCAGCCGTCCATGCTGACGGCTTCGAGGATCTGGATCTCGTTGTACAGCGGGTGCACGCGGCCGATGCGCACCTGCACGGCCATGCCGGGGCAGGTACGTTCGTCGAACATGCGGCGTTTGCCGCGCACGTACATGCCCTGTGCGGGCAGGCTCACGTTGACGAACATGTCGTTTTCTTCGGTGACCACGCCGTCCCACCAGACCTTGTCGCCCTGCTGGCGGAAGTAGAGCAGCTTCCAGTAGCGCGGGCGGAAGCGCTGCACCTGCCCGGCGGCATCCAGTACGGCATTGAGGCTGACCAGCAGGGTGGACAGGGCCTCGCCATCCCAGCGGGGCGTGCCGTGGGTGAGCCAGTGCAGCAGCTGGGCCTCGTTGATGAGGTCGGGATAGCGGCGCAGGGGCGAGGTCATGGGCGTGTAGCGCGCCAGGCCCAGGGCGGCGTGCGGCCGGGCCTGCACTTCGAGGCTGGAGGGGATCAGGGCGCGCATGATGCGCGTCATGTCCTGGGGCTCCTTCCAGACGCCGGCGTATTCCCTGGGCAGGGCCACGTCCTGGGTGCGGTGCAGCATGGGGATCTCGCGTTCCGCGGCCCACTGGGCCACGGCGGCGCTGGCCAGGATCATCATCTCGGCCACCAGCGGCTGGGAGTCCGGGGTCTCGTGGCCGGGCTCGATGGACACGCGCGTCTGCGCGCCTTCGCCTTCCAGCACGATGGACGGTTCGGGCCGGTCCATGATGACGGCCCCGCGCGCGATGCGGGCCTTTTGCCAGACGCGGGCGAAGTCGTTGCCGCAGGCCAGCATGGTGGCCCAGGGCGCGGCGGGGTTGTCCGCCTGCGGGGCCTCACCGGCGGCCAGGGCGTCGAGGACGGCCTGGGTGTCGTCATAGGTCAGGTTGGCGGCCAGGCGCACCCGTGCGGCCCAGGGCTCGCAGGAAAGGATCTCGCCCGCGGCCGAGATGCGCGTCCGCACACAGAAGGCCGGGCGGTCCTGACCGGCCAGCAGGGAGAAGGCGTCCGTGCCCAGGGCTTCGGGCATCATGTGGCTGTCGCCCTCGGGCAGGTAGATGCTGGTGCCGCGACGGAACACGGCCTTGTCCAGGGCCTCGCCGAAAGGCCAGCAGGCGGCCGGGCAGGCCAGGGCCAGGGTCAGGTCGAAGCCGCCGTCGTCCGTGGGCAGGATGTGGAACGCGTCGTCCACGTCGCGGGTGGTGGCGCTGTCGATACTGATGAAGGGCAGGTCGCAGACGGGCAGCTCCACCTCACGGGCAGCCCGCTGCAGGGCCTCCACGGCCGGGGCCAGAGGCTGCCACCAGTCGTCGCCGGGGGCGTAGCCCGCGCGGTCATACCAGAAATTGTAATGGGCGGGCACCTGTTCCCAGGCCATGAGCAGCTGTACGGGCAGGTGCGGCACGTCGGGCAGGCCCTTGGAGAGCATGCGCCACAGTTCGTCGTATTCCTGGCTCTCGGGGTCGGCCATGCGGGCGAACAGGATCTGCTTCAGACGTTCGGCCACTTCGGGGGCCGGCCATTCGGAGATGCCCCGGGTGTCCTCGCCGGGCTGGGGCGGCAGCGCGCGTTTTTTGCAGGCCACGTCCCAGAGCAGGCGGAAAAAGCTGTTGCCGCCCAGTACCAGGGCCTCGCGGGCGGCGCGTTCCTGCTGTTCCTTGAGGCGCTTTTCCACCATCTCGGCGGAAAAGATCTGGAAGACGGGAGGCTGGAAGCGGAAGTGGCTCTTGCAGGCCAGCAGGGCCCGCCCGCAGGCGGCGACGCTGTCGGCGTCCCCGGCCTGACCGGCCAGTTCGGCGAACCACTGGGCCGAGGCTTCCGGCACCTCGCCCTGGCTCATTTCCCACAGTTCCAGCACGGGCAGGGCCGCGGCCAGTTCTTCGCGGCGGGCGCGGTGCTGCTCCAGTACGCGGGCGGACTCGTCCTTGCCGGGCACGGAGCCCAGTGCGGGCCCGGCCCAGGGCAGCAGGCGCGACGTGGTGAGACGCGTCTCGCGCCGGTTGGGCAGCAAAAGACGCAGTTTGCCGCCAGATTCTTCGGTGACCAGCGCGATCTGGATGGCATTGCCTTCAAGATATTCCACAATGCAGCCCGCCGAGGGGTACTGCACACAAACCGACATAAAAGCTCCTTCAACCGGAGGATGGGCTCCGATAGGCGGTACAATCCGTCATTTTGCCTGTTCTGGCAAGTCCCGGCGGCGCATCCTTCGACACGTCCGAAGGCCGGAGCGCCGTCCCGCCAGCCCTTTGACGCGCCGTCGCTAACAGGATATGTTCCTTACATTGTACGTCACTTTTCAGGCCGGACGGAGTTCCATGAGCAGCATCATCCATCAGACGGGCAGCGTTCGCCCGCTTTCGCTTCAGGAACGGGAACAGCCCCAGCTGTACCGCGAGCTTTTTCCTTACACCAGCATCTGTCGCACGACTTTCGACGAGGTGCTCCTTGCCCCGCGTCCTGCCGAACAGATGCGCATCACGGACACCACCTTCCGTGACGGCCAGCAGGCCCGGCCGCCGTATACGGTCAAGCAGGTGGCCAAGATGTTCGACTTCCTGCACCGCATGGGCGGCAAGACGGGCCTCATCACGGCGTCGGAGTTCTTCCTGTACTCGGCCAAGGACCGCAAGTGCATCGACGTCTGCCGGGCGCGCGGCTACCGCTTCCCGCGCGTGACCTCCTGGATCCGCGCCAACAAGGAAGACCTCAAGCTGGCCCGGGACATGGAGTTCGACGAGACCGGCATGCTGACCAGCGTGTCGGACTACCATATCTATCTCAAGCTGGGGAAGACCCGCCAGCAGGCCATGGACATGTATCTTGACCTGGCCCGGCAGGCCCTGGAATGGGGCATCATCCCGCGCTGCCATTTCGAGGACGTGACCCGCGCCGACATCTACGGCTTCTGCCTGCCCTTTGCCCAGAAGCTCATGGAGCTGAGCCAGCAGAGCGGCATGCCGGTCAAGATCCGCCTGTGCGACACCATGGGCTACGGCGTGCCCTATCCCGGCGCGGCCCTGCCCCGCTCGGTGCAGCGCATCGTGCGTGCCTTCACCGACGAGGCCGGTGTGCCCGGCGAATGGCTGGAATGGCACGGCCACAACGACTTCCACAAAGTGCTGGTCAACGGCGTCACGGCCTGGCTCAACGGCTGCGGCGCGGTCAACAGCACGCTGTTCGGCTTTGGCGAGCGCACGGGCAACACGCCGCTGGAAGCCCTGATCATCGAGTACATCTCGCTCACCGGTGACGATGCCGCCGCCGACACCACCATCCTGAGCGAGGTGGCCGAGTTCTTCGAAAAAGAACTGCACTACAACATCCCCTACAACTATCCCTTCGTGGGCCGCGACTTCAACGCCACCAGCGCCGGTGTGCATGCCGACGGTCTGGCCAAGAACGAAGAGATCTACAACATCTTCGACACCAAGCAGCTGCTGGGCCGTCCCGTGCCCATCATCATCACCGACAAGACCGGCCGTGCCGGGGTGGCCTACTGGATCAACGTCAATCTCAAGCTGCCCGAAGGCAAGCAGATCTGCAAGAAGCACCCCGCCGTGGGCAAGATCTACGAAGCCATCGTGGCCATCTACGACACCGGCCGCACCACGCACCTTTCGCACGACGAGATGGCGGCCCTGGTGCAGCGCTACATGCCGGAACTGTTCGAGACCGAGTTCGACCACATGAAGGAACTGGCCGACGAGCTGGCCGCCCACCTCATCGCCCGTCTGGCGCAGAACGCGGATCTGCGGGATTTCGGCAAGAATGCCTGCGCCCGCCTGGACAGCTTCTCGCGCGAGTACCCCTTCATCCAGTACCTCTACCTCACGGATACCCAGGGCAGCCTCAAGTGCGCGGCCATCACCGACCCGGCTTACCGTGAAAAGTACGAGGCCCTGCCCATCGGCTTCGACTTCTCGCAGCGCGAATGGTTCAAGATGCCCATGCAGACCGGCGACATGCACATCATGGACGTGTACCAGTCCCAGTTCACGGGCAAGCTGGTCATCACCGTGTCCTGCCCGGTGACGGACGATGACGACAACATCGTGGGCGTCATCGGTGTGGACATCCAGCTTGAGCAGCTGCTCAAGCGCTCGCAGGCCCTGCAGCAGGAAGCCCGCGCAGCCGAAGACTAGACGCATGGCGGCGCGCCGGTTCCCCGGTGCGCCGTTTTTTGCCTACAGGCCCGCCCCCGGCGGCCGTAATCAGGAATACAGAAAAGGATGCAGACAATGAGCAGCAAACGAGTTTACTGGATCGAAGGCGACGGCATCGGCCCCGAAATCTGGCGCGCCGCCCGCCCTGTCATCGACGCCGCGCTGGCCAAGGAATCGGACATGCGCATCGAGTGGGTGGAACTGCTGGCCGGTGAAAAGGCCACGGCCGAGACCGGCTCCCCCCTGCCCGAGGAGACCATGAACGCCCTGCGCACCGCCGATTTCGCCATGAAGGGCCCCCTGGGCACCCCCGTGGGTACCGGCATCCGCAGCCTCAACGTGGCCCTGCGCCAGACGCTGGACCTGTACGCCTGCATCCGTCCCGTGCGTCACTTCGAAGGCCTGGAAACGCCGGTCAAGCATCCCGAGCGCGTGAACATGGTCATCTTCCGCGAGAACACCGAAGACGTGTACGCGGGCATCGAATACGCCGCCCAGACCCCGGAAGCCAAGAAGCTCATCGCCTTCCTGCGTGAAGAGTTCGGCGTGACCAAGATCCGCGAGGAAGCCGCCGTGGGCATCAAGCCCATGAGCGAGTTCGGCTCCAAACGCCTGGTGCGCCGCGCCCTGCGCTGTGCCCTGGATACCGGCAGCAAGAGCCTGACCCTGGTGCACAAGGGCAACATCATGAAGTTCACCGAAGGCGGCTTCCGCCAGTGGGGCTATGATGTGGCCGCCCAGGAATTCGGCGACCTGACCTGCACCGAGAAGGAACCCGTGGAAGGCCGCCTGGTGGTCAAGGACCGCATCGCCGACGCCATGTTCCAGGAAGCCCTGCTGCGTCCCGAACAGTACCAGATCCTGGCCACTCCCAACCTCAACGGCGACTACATCTCCGATGCCCTGGCCGCGCAGGTGGGCGGTCTGGGCCTGGCCCCGGGCGTCAACATGTCCGACTCCCTGGCCTTCTATGAGGCCACCCACGGCACCGCTCCCACCATCGCCGGTCAGGACAAGGCCAACCCCGGCAGCGTGATCCTGTGCGGCGCCCTGATGCTGGAACAGATGGGCGTGCCCGCGGCTGCCGAGCGCATCCGCAACGCCATGAGCAAGGCCATCGCCAGCCGCGCCGTCACTGTGGATCTGGCCGCCCAGGTGGAAGGCGCCCGCGTGGTGGGCTGCCAGGAATTCGGCGAGATCATCGGCGCCTGCCTGTAGGCAGCCGCGTCACTGCACTATCTTCGTATGTCCGGGAGGAAGGGCCATCCCTGCGGGAAGGGCCCTTCCTCCCTTTGTTTCCCGCCCCGTGATCGCGGGCGACCTACAGGAACGACGCATGGTCTCATTGGAAAACCTGCTCCTCTACATCCCGCTGGCGGCCCTGCTGGTCATGCTGCCCGGCCCGGATTTTGCCCTCATCGTCCGAACGTCCCTGGCGGAGGGGCGCAGCTCCGGTCAGGCCGCGGCCTGCGGCGTGGCGCTGGGCATCATGGTCCACACCTCGGCCGCCATGCTGGGCATCAGCGCGGTCATCGCCCAGTCCGTCACCCTGTTCACGCTTTTGCGCTATGCGGGGGCCGCCTATCTGTTCTGGATGGGCATCCATGCCCTGCGGGCCGGGCGTGAGGTCACGGCCGCCGTGGTGCGTCACGGAGGGCAGGAAGAGGAAGTGCAGCCTGTCCGCGGCCTGCGTCGCCGGGCCTTCCGGCAGGGATTTTTGACCAATGCCCTCAACCCCAAGGCCGTGGTCTTTTTCCTGACCATGCTGCCGCAGTTTTTGGACCCGCATGCCGCCCTCTGGCCGCAATTCCTGGAGCTGGGCGGCATCATGGCCTTTTTCTGCCTGGGCTGGTTCGTGCTGCTGGCCAGCTTGCTGCACCGCATCCGCCGCCTGTTCGCCCGGCCGTCCTTCCAGGCCTGGCTGCACCGGCTCACGGGCCTCATCTTCATCTGTTTCGCCTTCCGGCTGGCGCTGGAGAAGATCTAGGCGCCGGCCGCACGCCCGCCGTCATACCGGAAGAAAGGAGGGGCAGCCGTCTCTTGCCGATGCCCGTAACGCACTCCGGTATGGCGGGCATGGCTCCAGTGCCGCCATCCAGCAGGGCCTTCCCCGCTCCCGCACCATCCCTGTCTTGATGCCTTTTGTGACCATTGCCCTCGCGGCCACTGCCGGTGATGTGCTCCGTCCTCTTTCCAGTGCCGGGCCGGGCGGCTGGAGTACAGACGAAAAATCTGTGCCGGATGCTGGGGGAAGTGGTAACATCTTGTAGAATAAGGCTATTTATTTTTTATTAAAACGGGGTGTTTACAGGTGTTGCCTGCTGTCCGGCTTGCAAGACGGCCCCTCCGGTGGCAGAGTTTGACTTCCTGTTCCTCCCCTTCCCGCTGAGGTACCCATGCACGAGATCCCCCTGCAACGTGTGGCCGCCATCCATGACCTTTCCGGTTTCGGGCGAGCCTCGCTGACCGTGGTCATCCCCATCCTTGCCAGCATGGGCGTCCAGACCTGCCCCCTGCCCACGGCGGTCCTGTCTTCCCAGACCTCCGGCGTGGAGGGCTTCACCTTTCATGACCTGACCGCCGAGATGGGGCCCATGCTGGATCACTGGCAGCGGATGGGCCTGAGCTTCGACGCCGTCTATTCCGGCTTTCTGGGCAATCCGCTCCAGCTGGAGATAGCGGCCCGCTGCATCGGCCATTTCCTCAAGCCCGGCGGCTTCGCGCTGGTGGACCCCGTGCTGGGCGACAACGGCACCCTGGACCCCACCCAGACGCCGGAGATGGTGGAGGCCATGCGCCAGCTCATCGGCCACGCCCACGTCATCACGCCCAACCTTACCGAAGCGGCCTTTTTGCTGGACGAACCCTACCGGCCGGACATCTCGCCCGACGGCCTCAAGGAGCAGCTGCGACGCCTGGCGGCCATGGGGCCGGACAGGGTGGTCATCACCAGCGCCCCGGCGACCCGTCCCGGCCATTGTGCGGCCGTGGCCTATGACCGCGAGCAGGGGCGCTTCTGGAAGATGGAGTCGCCCTACATCCCGGCCTTCTATCCCGGCACGGGCGATACCTTCTCCAGCGTGCTGGTGGGGGCGTTCCTTCAGGGGGACAGCCTGCCCGTGGCCCTGGAGCGCGCGGTGCGCTTCGTGACCCTGGGCATCCGCGTCACCTACGGCTACGACACCCGCCACAGCGACGGCGTGCTGCTGGAGCGCACCCTGCCCGCGTTGCAGGACCGTTGCGCCATCGGGGAGTACGAGGCGTTTTAGCAGGCAGGCCCCATATGGATACGCCGCGAACACAAAATGCCCTCTCCTCTTTCTTTATTCTTTTCTCAAATTTGACTACCCTGCTCAGTATGATTCCCCTGTCCGTTCCGGCAGGCTAACGACAACAACATTCAGGAGAGCCCATGATTACGGGGGCCGTAAAAAATAAAGTTGATAAGATTTGGCTCGACATCTTTTCCGCGGGTCTGGCCAACCCGCTCACCGTTATTGAACAGCTTACCTACCTCATGTTCGTCCGCGCGCTGGATGTCAAAGAGCTGGAAAACGAAAGATACGAAGCCCTCGGCATGAAGGTGGAAAAAATTTTTCCGCAGACGCCCGCCGGCCAGTCCATGCGCTGGAGCAAATTCAAGAACAAAGACGCCCAATATATGTTCGACATCATGTCCCAGCGCGTTTTTCCGGCCATCAAGGGCATGAGGGGCGGCAGGCTGCCGGACTTCGACGAGGAAAAAGGCACGTTCGTCCCGCTCCGGATGTCGATGACGGCACGGCACAGGCGGCCTTTGCCCATTTCATGAAGGACGCCGTATTTCTCATGCCCACGCCGCAGGTGCTGGAAAAGGTCGTCACCGGGCTGGAAGAACTGTATGAGCATGATATTGCCGACCTCGACATGCAGGGCGACCTGTACGAATACATGCTTGGCAAGCTCTCCACGGCGGGCCGCAACGGGCAGTTCCGCACCCCCAAGCACATCCGCGACATGATGGTCGCCCTTCTGCGCCCCACGCCCGACGACGTCATCTGCGACCCGGCCTGCGGCACGGCGGGATTTCTTATTTCCGCCGCCGAATACATCCGCGCGCACTACGAAAGCGGCATGACCACGGAGCAGTGGGAGCATTTCGCTGGGCCGGCCTTTACCGGTTACGATACCGACCCCACCATGCTGCGCATTTCGGCCATGAACCTTATGCTGCACTCCATACATCACCCGGATGTCCGCTACCGGGACAGCGTGTCCAAGGAAAACACCGTGAACGCCGCGTTCACCATGTGCTTGGCGAATCCGCCGTTCAAGGGCAGCATCGACGCCGAAAGCATCAGCGACTCCCTAAAGGCTGTGACCAGCACCAAAAAAACGGAACTCCTGTTTCTTGCGCTTTTTTTGCGTCTGCTGAAAAAGGGCGGCCAATGCGCCTGCATCGTGCCCGACGGTGTGCTTTTCGGCAGCAGCAAGGCGCATCAGTCCATCCGCAGGGAGCTGGTGGAGCAGCATCAGCTGCGGGCCGTCATCTCCATGCCCTCCGGCGTGTTCAGGCCGTACGCGGGTGTCTCCACCGCCGTACTCATCTTCACCAAAACCGCGGCGGGCGGCACGGGCAACGTCTGGTTCTACGACATGCAGGCCGACGGCTTTTCTTTGGACGACAAGCGCACGCCCGTGGCGCAGAACGACATCCCCGACATCATCGCCCGTTTTGCCGCTCTGGAAAAGGAGAAGGACCGCGCCCGCACGGAACAGTCCTTCTTTGTGCAAAAGGAAGAGATCGTCGCCAACGGCTATGACCTTTCCCTCAACAAGTACAAGCAGGTGGAATATACGCCTGTGGAATATCCCCCTACGCAGCAACTCATGACCGAACTGCACGAGCTGGAAATGCAGATTTCTGCAGGGCTGGCCGAACTGGAGGAGATGCTGTGATGGCTCAATTTTCACAAATTTTTAAAGATGATACCAGACTGGGCTATAAGATACCCGCCTCAGAATATCTAACTTCTGGAAAATATCCCATTATTGACCAAGGGAAGCATCTCATTTCTGGATATAGAAATGAGAAAAATGGATTATATTCTGATATACCAGTCATTATTTTTGGAGATCATACAAGAATATTGAAATATATTAACACTCCTTTTTTTATAGGGGCTGATGATGTTAAAATTTTAAAGCCAAAAATTAATGATTGTAACTATAAATATCTATACTATGTGCTATGTAATATTAAAGGCTCTTGACTAGCTGAGATATCCTAAAAAGGTTATCCAGGTAGTCATGGCAATGAAAAACAAGTACGCATATCGTTCAAGAATTTCCGAGGCAAAAATTCGGCAACTTGTGAAGCTTTTTTCCGTTGATTTGACAGCTTCACAGATTGCGGAATTGTCCGGTGTTAACCGAAACACCGTCAACCGGTATGTGACGGCTTTCCGGGAAAGAATTGCCCGTTATTGCGAGGCGGAGTCTCCCGTCAAAGGGGAAGTCGAGGTTGATGAAAGCTACTTCGGCGCTCGCCGGGTCAGGGGCATCAGAGGCCGTGGAGCACGCGGAAAAACCATTGTTTTCGGCCTGTTCAAACGCAATGATAACGTCTATACGGAGATCGTTCCTGATTGCTCCAGAGCCACTCTCCAGGGCATCATACGTGGACGTGTAGACCTTGAAAGCGTCATTCATTCCGATGGTTGGCGAGGTTATGACGGGCTCGTCGATTTGGGATACCAAAAACACTTCCGCGTCCAGCATTCGCACAATGAATTTTCCAATAAACACTTACATATCAATGGGATAGAAAGTTTTTTGAGCTATGCAAAAACCCGGCTGGTTCGTTTTAGAGGCCTTCAAAAACAAACGTTTTATCTCCATTTGAAAGAATGTGAGTTTCGGTTTAATCATAGACAAGAGGACATTTACCTTCTGGTGCTAAAACTGTTCAGAGAAAATCCTCTCAGCTAGTCAAGAGCCTAAAGAGTTTTATAGGGGCCGTATTCTTTTGGAGCATCCTTCCATCGGAGACCGAACTTGAGAACATGGATAATTCCACTGATAATTTTTTGATCGTCCCTTCTGGGAATGCCTCTTGAACGAGGAAAAAAAGGGCGAATGACATCCATCTGAGCGGAAGAAAGGTAAAAAAGAGTGGACATAGAAACCTCCATATCCATACTTATCCTTTTTTGACGTCATTGGAAATAATGAGTCCTGAGCCTAGGACTTGCCACGGGATGCCCCGGATGGTAGAAAGCCGGCATGCGCCCTCCTTGCGGAGGAACGCGGGCATGATCTTCAGGCTTCCGCATGCCCGCGCTCACCACGTAAGCCGCAAGGAGTATCCCCATGCCTTGGCTTGCCTTGTTCACCGCAGTCGTCACGGAAATTATCTGGGGCCTGAGCCTCAAATGGGCTCCCACGACCTCCCGTCCCCTTGTTGCCGCCCTCATCCCCATTGTCCTGAGCTTCCTCAACATGGGCCTGCTGTCTTACGCTATGCGCTTCCTGCCCGCTGGCCTGTCCTACGCGCTGTGGACCGGCCTCGGCTCCATCGGCGTGGCCGTGGGCGGCATGCTCTTCTTTCAAGACCGCATCTCCCTGCCCCAGGCCGGCTTCATGCTGCTGATCCTCGTGGGCTGCATCGGCGCCCGCCTCGCAGCCCCGCAGAACTGATCCCCCCTTCTCCGCAAGGCGCGCAGAACAAGGCCCCGTTCCCGGCAGGAAACGGGGCCTTGCCGTGCACGGGGCCGGGCCCCTCCCGCGCAACCGCCCGTGGACGAAAGCGCAGGGGCCGGGCTCAGCCAAAAAGCATGGCCGATCCGTTCATGAGCAGCTCGTCAAGCTCGCTGTCCGTGAAGCGGGTGCGGCGCTGGAGGGCGTCGATCTCGTCCTGCGGGTCCATGATGGGGTAATCCGTGCCGAAGACCAGCCTTTCGCGCGGGTGCCGCCGCAGGATGGCGCGCAGGGTGTCGTCGTCGATCTCCTGCATGCAGGAGGACGTGTCCATCCAGACGTTGCGGTCGGCCAGCACGTCCAGCGCGTACTTCCATTGCCGGAAGCCCCCCAGATGCGCGGCGCAAACCCGGAGCTTCGGGAACTTGTCCAGAATGGCGGCCATCTTGTAGACTCAGGACTCATTAAAGGTAAAAAATAACGATAGCCGCAAGGTGAATTGCTGAAAGGAATCTGTGAGCACAGCGATCATAGCGCGTGGCTATGTGACGCCAGTCATTCACCGGGAAAACATGTGTTCTATCTTGTGATGCTGGAGATATTGTTTCTTGTTGTAATACTCATGACTCTTGTATTTTTCCGAGAAGGAATGCAGGGAGTGCAACCTCGATTTTTCAAAAAACTGCGAATCCATCCGGCATCATAGCCCCTGTCAGCAAGAAGTATTCGGGTTGAAGGCAGAGTTGGCAAGAGACATGCCGCACCGCCATAATCACTGATGCTTCCGGCTGTCAGCAATGTCCGAATTGAACGTCCGTCGAAGTCGCAGACTACATGTAATTTGGTGTTCAATCCTCCTTTTGTGCGTCCGATACAGCGAGAGGAAGCCCTTTTTTTCTCAAACTTGCGGCAGTTCTGTGAGCTTTCAGACAGGTAGCATCAATCATGAGAAGGGAGGTGTCCTGGGTACTTTCGGAAAGAGCCGTAAAAATCTTTTTGAAGACGCCCATGTTACTCCATCTGACAAAACGGTTATAAAGAGTTTTATAGGGGCCGTATTCTTTTGGAGCATCCTTCCATCGGAGACCGA
>OODJ01000893.1_pt1 | contig 26861 bp, 29 predicted proteins | sample 1671611 | NCBI WGS metagenome assembly OODJ01 (sample SAMN06348174, study PRJEB24527) | human gut metagenome | biome: human gut; feature: ankylosing spondylitis patient; material: feces | host: Homo sapiens | place: China | collected 2015-10 | reverse complement strand
CTGCTCCTTGGCGTAAACGTAAAGCGCGACGGTGAGCGTGGCGCCCGCGCTGCTCCTGCTGGGCATCGCGATGATGTGCGCGCTGGGGATCAACACGCTCCTTGTGAGCGTGCTGCCGATGTACTTTGTGCCCCTGGGCCGCACCTCGACGATCACGGGCTTGCTCAACACCTGCATGCACTTTGCCTCCTCTGCCACCCTGATGCTGCGCGCCCTTGGCATCCCCGCCCGATATGTGTCTGGCTTCACCGCCCAGCTGGCGGAGGGGGAGACGGTGGCGGTACCCGACTCCGCCGCCCACGCCTGGGTGGAGATTTATCTGGACGGCTATGGCTGGCAGGTGCTCGACCCGACGCCTGCCGCGCAGGAGAATTCTGCGCCTTCCGAGCCGGAGGAAAAAACGCCAGAGCAGGCACCTGAGCCGGAAAAAACCAAGACGCAGTCTCCGGCGCCCAATGAGCCCGAGCCGGATGTCCCGGAGCAGACCACTGACAAGAGTGAGCCCGCGCAGCCGGACACGGCGCAGGAGAATCCGGCAGAGAAGACGGTTCTGGGCGCAATCTGGGCAGTTTTGTTTGTGCTGCTGGCCCTGTGCGCGTGGCAGCTGCTGCTTCTGAGCCTGCGGAAGGCCGCGATGGGGAGGGGTTCTAACAATAAACGTGCAGTTGCGTACTGGCGGCATATCGAATTTTTATGTAAACTTGATCGTTCCGAGCCGCCGCTGGCGCTCCGCGAGCTTGCCCTCAAGGCGCGCTTCAGCCAGCATAAGCTGGAATCAGGTGAGCTTGGCGTGCTTGCCGCATTTTCGGACAAAAAAACGAACGAGCTTCTGGAGAAAAGCGGACGGCTCAGGCGCATGCTCCTTCGCCTCGGCCTTGCGCTGCATCCGGTAAAGCACAGATAAGCAAAACGCGCCGGTCTGGCGTTCAGGCCGGCGCGCAAGCTTGACAAGCACGGCAAAGCATTGTACAATATGCAGGCAATCTATGGACGGATAGCGGATCGATCGAAGCTGAATCGTGCGTAGTATGCATATGTCCCAGTAGCTCAGCTGGATAGAGCACACGCCTCCTAAGCGGCAGATTGTTCGATTCCTTCGAGCCTTGAAAATTGCATAAAACTTATAAATGTCTCAGTAGCTCAGCTGGATAGAGCACACGCCTCCTAAGGGGAAGGCCGGGGGTTCGAATCCCTTTTGGCGCGCCAGATAATAACGCCGAAAGCCTTTGTTTTCAAGGGTTTTCGGTTTTTTTATTGAGCAGCAAAAGAAAAAATAATCAAGCTTCGCTTGGAGAGGTTTTTCTCTTTTATTGCTGCAAGGGAATCATGGTTCGTGTATTTCGTATCGCTTTTATTATACAGTAAAATCAGCGGTTTTGTACAGTAGCCGAATTTTTGGGTGATTAGCGGTATTCCGTACGGTTTGTGTAGAATGACCGCTGTTAGTCTGAATTATTTTTTTCGTACATAGCAATAGCAAACTCAAGCATCTGTTTTCCGGCTGAATCAGAAGCCACTTCCTCAAGCTTTTTTGCAAAATCTTCATCTTCCAGTGAGATTGTCACTTGGGATTCAGAATCCGATTCATCAGAGCGGATAAGAAGTTTTCCAATCGCTTTTGCCGTATCAATTCTTACGCTGTCCTCCGGCGTTTCGTAATAGTCCTGTATCGTCCCCAACTGGCGGTGGGCGGTATCCTTTGCCAGGCTTACATAGTCATGCCCGTTAATCGCCAGTTTCTTTGTGATAGAGAAATGTCTTAGGCTGCGCAAGCCGCTTCCCGGGGTCAGATGTACGAATTCTCCACCGTCACCACGGCGAAGTAGCGACCGTCGTCCATGGTGCGGACCAGAGCGCGGATTTTCTCCGCCGCCTGGGCGGCGGTGAGCTTTTCGTCAAAGGGCACCACCGCGTCAAACACCAGATTGGTGTGGGTAGGACCAGCCACCACCCGGAAGTCGTGGATGGTGATGGCGGGGTCCACCTGCTTCACCAGCTCTGCCACCCGGCTCCGCAGGGGGCCGGTCAGGCCGTCGTCGGTGACCACCGGGTCCATATGGATCACCGCCTGGCAGTTCAGTTGGCGGGACAGGTCCATTTCGATGCTGTCCACCACGTCGTGGAGCTCCAGCAGGTCCCCGTGGGCCGGGACCTCCGCATGGAGGGACACCATCACCCGGCCGGGGCCGTAGTCGTGGACCACCAGGTCGTGCAGGCCCAGAATCTCCGGATGGGACAGGACAATGGCCTGAATCCGGTCCACAAATTCCTTTTCCGGCGGCTGGCCCAGCAGAGGGCTGATGGTCTCCCGGGCGGATTTGACCCCGGAGAACAGGATGAAGCCCGCCACCACCAGGCCCACCCAGCCGTCGATGTCCAGGCCGGTCCACTTGGCGATGAGCATGGCCAGCAGCACGGCGGCGGTGGCCGTCGTATCGGACAGGCTGTCGGCGGCGGTGGCCTCCATGGCGGCGGAGCGGATTTTTTTGCCGATCCGCCGGTTATACAGGCACATATACAGCTTCACGCAGATGGACACCGCCAGGATCACCAGGGCGATGACGCTGAAATCCACCGCCGCCGGGTGGAGGATTTTCTCCACCGAGGACTTGGCCAGTTCCACGCCCATCAGCAGAATCAGCCCCGCCACGATCAGGCCCGAGACATATTCCAGCCGCCCGTGGCCGAAGGGGTGCTGGGGGTCCGGCTTTTTCCCGGCCAGGCGGAAGCCCAGCAGGGTCACCACCGAGGACCCGGCGTCGGACAGGTTGTTGAAGGCGTCGGCGGTGATGGCCACGGAGCCGCTGAGGGTACCGGCGAAGAACTTCCCGGCAAACAGCAGGATGTTCAGCCCGATGCCCACAAAGCCGCACAGCTGGCCATAGGCCCGGCGGACCCGGGGGTCCGTGACGTTATCCCGGTCCCGGATGAACCAGCGGGAGAGAAGCTCCATCATGTCACGCCCTCCCCGGAATGGTCAGGGTCATCTGGCAGCACAGGCGGTCCAGATCCTCGTCGGTGGCGGCGGGCAGACGCAGCTTGCCGCCGCAGTCCTGGCAGCACAGGTCCACGGAGTCCCGGTGGACCTGGATGCCGTAGCGGGTGCTGCCGCAGCGGCAGCGGATGCCGCCCCGGGCGGCGATGTCCTTCAGCTCCGACAGCACCTCATACATAATAATGTTGTCGGTGAAGGCCTCCGGGTCCTCCGCCTTCTCCTTGGCGGCCCGGACGGCCAGCTGCTCCATCTGGGCGGACACCTGGTCCTCCTGGCCCACATAGCAGCAGATCTGCCTGGTCTTGGGGCAGGCCAGGCCGATGCCCCGGCCCCGCAGCACTGCGTCGGCGCTGCACTCGGCCTGGTGCGTTTCGCCGCACAGGCCGCAGGGCACCCACAGGCGGAAGCGGGAGCCGTCGGTCTCGATGAGCATGTCGGACTGGCCGCAGGGACACTCAATGTGGGCGGCGGCCGCCGCCAGGGAAAAGGCGCTGCGCCGGGCCATGACCGCCCGTCCGCATTTGGGGCAGATATAGCCGAAGCTCCTGGTTTCTTCCATGATGATCCCTCGCTTTATAGTAGTCTCCTCAGTGTACCACACCCCCGGTTTTCCGTCAACCAACTGCGCCGCCGGATAGCCCGTGCAGGCTGGGTTCATAATAAATGCTGGGGCCAGGCATCAGCCTGGCCCCAGCATTTATTTTATTACAGAAGCTGAAATCATGACGCAAGCCGGTTCCGGAAATAGGGAATTTTCGGCAGCTGCTTCACCAGCAGCACCCCCAGCACCAGGCAGGCGACGGCCTCCCCCAGGCCCACGGTCAGGGCGTTGAGCCCATAGGCCGGCCAGAAGGCGGCGGAAGTGCCTGCCGTCTCATAGGCCAGCACGGCCCCCACCAGCACCATGTTGCACACCACCGGCGGCAGGGCCGCGGTCCAGGGACTGCGGCACCGGGCGGTCAGCAGGGCGGCGATCAGGGTGGACAGTGATCCCACCACGATGTCCAGGGCCCCATAGGGGCTGAACAGGTTGGCGATCAGGCACCCCACCCCCAGGCCCCAGGCGGTTTCCGGGAACAGGAACGGCAGCAGGCACAGCGCCTCGGAGAATCGCACCTGGATGGGGCCGAAGGTCAGGCCGAACACCGCCCCCAGCAGGGACAGCGCGGCGTAGGCGGCCGCCGTCATGGCGGCCAGGGTCAGCTTTTGCGTGTTTTTGTGTTTCATGTGGTACCTCCCATGTTTTGTTTAGAGAACGGCCCCGCCGGGCCGAACGAACGCCTTGCGGCGCTTGGACAGGTCGGGTCCCTGTCGCCAGAGAGTATACCACATATCGTTGAAAATGGGAAGAGGGAAATGCCCCGGGACCCATAACAGACCCCGGGGCATTTTTCAGCAGTAGGTCACCCGCAGACGGGGACAGCGGGTCCGCAGGTCCTCCAGCACCTGGCGCAGGGGTTCGGCATATGCCCACAGGTCCGGCGGCAGGGCATCCAGGCCACGAACCACGATGTGACGGTCATCCGCCACCCAGAACAGGTCCGTCAGACAGTCCCACATGGCATCCCAGTTTTCCCCGTAGTGGGCCGGGAAACCGAAGGCCCGCCGGATGGCGTCCTGCACCATCCCCCAGTCCCGGCAGGACGTCAGGTCCAGAAGAATGCCGCCCTCCGGCATCGGTGTATAGGCGTGAGGATCCATATTTACGCCGCCGGGACGATGACCCGCAGGGCACCGGTGGTCAGGCCCTGGCTGTCGGTAAGGGCGATGTTGGCATCGCCCCGGTCATAGCACTGGGCCAGCACCAGCAGGCTCCCCTGGGGCAGCTGAGCCGCCGAGCCGTCGGGGTTCAGGCAGGGGACGCCTCCGTCTGCCGCCACGGCGGCCTCATACTCCGAGGCATGATAGGTCAGCTGATAGTACAGGGGCTGGCCGGTTTTCTGGCTGGTCCACAGGTCCGCGCTGTCCACGGCCTTCACGGTCTCGACAAACCGCTGCACCGACAGCATAGCCGCCACGGTTTCCGAATCCATAGGCAGGGGCCGGTGCTGGTCCTGGGCGGTGACGGTGAAGCCGCTGCCGCTGCGCTGGACGGATACATGTACATCGGCCCAACTGTTCAGAGAATACGTCTCCTCCTGGAGGGACCAGACCGTCATCTCCAGGGAGGTCAGGCTGCCGGTCTCGGAGTACCGGGCCCGGAGGGTCCGCAGGGCCATGCGGTTGTCGATGGCCCCCACGGCGGCATAGATCTGGTCCAGCAGGGCGTCATAGTCCGTGGGCCGCTGCTCCCGGGGGATGGCCACCCGGGTGCACTCGGACAGGTCCAGGGCCACCCGATAGCACTTCTCCGTGTCGGTGGCCAGAGGGCAGTACACCGCCCCGTCGTCGATAAACCCGATGGAAAGCCCCGACAGCCCCGGCTCCGTGAGGGTCTGGCGCTGGGTGGGGTCCTTCAGGTCCACGGCCACCATGCTGCCGCCATGGACATAGTACAGCTTCCCGGCGATGATGGTCAGGGGCTGGGGATAGCTGCCCATTTCCGCCACCACCTCCTCCGTGCCGTCGTCGTGGCGATAGCTGACGGAATAGGTGGTTCCGTCGTCGGACAGGAAGAAGTTATCCACGTTCCACTGCTCCTTCTTCCCGCAGCCGGGCAGCAGGGTCGCCAGCAGCATCAGGGCCAGAAGCCCCGCAGTCAGTCGTTTCATGTCAGTCCACCTTTCCCCGGGCCCGGAGGACGTCGTCGGCGGTGATGGTCATCAGGTCCTCCCGGGTGATCTTTTCCATGGTGGCCAGGCGGTTGTTCTGGGCCACCAGAACGTGCTCGAACAGATTGCGGACGCCCCGGGCGTTGCCGAAGCTGTCGTCCGCCGATTCCTCGGCGATATAGTCCCGGATCAGGGGCCGGGCCTCCTCCGTCAGCTGATAGCAGCCCTTTTTGCACTGCATCCGGAAGATATCCACCATCTCGTCGGTGGTATAGTCGTCAAACAGCAGGAAGCGGTTGAACCGGGATTCCAGGCCGGGGTTGGAGTGGATGAACCGGTCCATCAGGTCCGTGTACCCCGCCACGATCACCACCAGGTCGTCCCGGTGGTCCTCCATGGCCTTGAGGATGGTGTCGATGGCCTCCTGGCCGAAGTCGTTTTCCGACCGGCCGTTCAGGGCGTAGGCCTCGTCGATGAACAGCACGCCGCCCATGGCCTTTTCGATGACCTTCTGGGTCTTGATAGCCGTCTGGCCCACATAGCCCGCCACCAGGCCGCTGCGGTCCACCTCCACCAGCTGGCCCCGGGACAGAATGTCCAGACTGCGGTAGATCCGGGCCATCATCCGGGCCATCATGGTCTTGCCGGTGCCGGGGTTGCCGGTGAACACCAGGTGCAGGGACATATCCGTGGTGGGCAGGTCGTGCTGCCGCCGCAGCTGATACACCGAGGCCATGTTGATCAGGTTATGGACCTCCTCCTTGACGGTCTGCAGACCGATGTAGCCGTCCAGCTCCGCCAGCAGGTCCTTCATGTCCTCCTTGGGCAGAGGCTCCGGGGTCTCCGACGGCTGCTCCGGGCCGCCGGACTTCTTCTCCGGGGCCTTGCCGGGGGTCTTATCAGGGGTCTTGGGGGCCGCCTTCTCCCCGGGCTTTTCCGCTGGGGACAGGGGCGTGCCCCAGAAATCGCTGTTGACGCTGCGCAGATTCCGCTCCGTCATGGAGCGGATCACGTCCAGCTGCTGGAGGATGATCTCGTCTTTCTTATCCATTTATCCGCTCTCCTTCAATGTGATAGCTTCACATGGCTGATGGCCCGCAGCAGCAGGGCCGACACGAAGCCCGTCAGGGCCCCGGTGAACAGGGACACCACCAGCAGAAACGGCAGATATCCCAGCACGGCGGTGTTGCCCAGGGTAATTAGGGCCGCCGCCATCTGGCCGATGTTGTGGCCCGCCGCGCCGCCGATGGACACGCCGTATACCGACAAACCCGGCAGCCGGGACAGCGCCAGCATCACCAGCATGGCCAGTGTTCCCCCCAGCAGGGAAAACAGCAGAGCCGAGGCGTTTCCGGCAAAGAGACTGCCCAGCAGGCACCGGGCCGCCAGGATGCACAGGGCCGGAAGCGGCCCCAGCTGATACAGGGCGAACACCGTGACGATGTTGGCCAGGCCCAGCTTCACCCCCGGCAGGGGGATCACCAGCGTCACGGGAAACAGGTTTTCCAGGGTGCTCAGGCCCAGGGCCAGGGCCGTCAGCACCGCGCACAGCGCCAATTGGCGGGTAGATATCTTCATGCCGCCCCTCCTATCCCAGCACCGCGTCGGGGCCGCCGCCACCACCGCCGGTAAGCTGCACCACCACCTGCTCCGGCAGGCAGACAATGCTCTGTCCTGCCCGGGTGATGGTGCCGGTGTGGACGCAGTCCTGGCCCGGGCAGTCGCTCTCCGCCACCCGGACGCCGTCTCTGTCCAGGAGGATGGTCAGGTGATAGTCTCCCTCCACGGTGACGGTCATCTCCTCTGTAAGGCGGTCCAGCTCCACGGTCTGTACCACCTGCCCCCGGTGGACAATGGCGGCAGTCAGCGGACCGGACCGGGCCAGGCCGCCGTAATACCACGCCGCCGTGAAAATGGCCAGGGCCGCCACAATGGCCGCCGCCAGTCCATCCCACCAGGTGGGCCGGAGCTCAGGACTCGATGCACGCATACGCATAGCCGATTCCCTCAACTTCCGTCAGCCGGTCCGCCAGGCCGGGGGTATACAGCACCTGCCCGTCCTTGGTGATGAGCACCATGTCAAAGCCGCCGTTCTGCCGCCAGAAATCCTGGGCGGCCTCCCGGCCCATCACATAAAGAGCCGTGGAATAGGCGTCGGCCATGGTACCGTTGTCCGCCACGATGGTGACGGACAGCAGGTCCCCCTGCACCGGCCAGCCGGTCTTGGGGTCCAGAATGTGCTGATATACCGTGCCGTCGGGGCCGGTGAAATACCGCTGATAGCCGCCGGAGGTAACGGCGAAGGCGTCGGTCAGGGACAGCATTGCGGCATAGCCCTCCTGCTCCGGGTGCTGCACCGCCACGCTCCAGGCAGCGCCCCCGGGCTTTGCGCCCCGGGCGTACACGTTGCCCCCCAGGCTCACCAGGGCGCTGTCCACCCCGTATTGGGCGAAGATGTCCGCCAGCCGGTCGGAGGCGTAGCCCTTGGCGATGCCGCCCAGGTCCATGGCGCAGCCCTCATCCAGGGTGACGCGGGTACCCTCCAGGGTCACGTGCTCCGTCCCCACCAGGGGGAGCAGGGCGTCGATCTCCGTCTGCTGCGGCACCCGGGGGCTGTCGGTGGTGATGCCCCAAAGGGTCACAAGCGGGGCAACGGTGGGGTCAAAGGCCCCGCCGGTGGCCTGACTGAGAGTCAGGGCGGCGGAGATTAGGTCCGCCGTCTCCTGGGACACATCGGCACGGCCCTGGGCGTTCAGGGTATAGATTTCGCTTCCCTCCCGGGTCCGGGACAGGGCCCCGTCCAGGCGGTTCAGCTCCTGACCGCAGGCGGCCAGGGCCTCCGAAGCCTTGTCTCCGTAGGCGGCCAGGGTCATATAGGTGTCCATGGCGAACAGGCTCAGCTGTTCCGGCTCCGATTGGACGCCGCAGCCGGAAAGGCACAGCAGAAGCGCCGCCAGCACGGCGCAGCATACACGCTTCATAGCTCCCGCCTGCCTTCCAGGGCACGCATCAGCGTGGCGTCGTCGGCAAATTCCAGGTGCCCCCCCACGGGGATGCCGTAGGCCAGGCGGGTGACCTTTACCCCGAAGGGCTTTAAGAGCCTTGCCAGGTACATGGCGGTGGTCTCCCCCTCGGTGTCGGGATTGGTGGCCATGATGACCTCCTGAATGCCGCCCTGGGCCACCCGGTCCACCAGGGACTTGATCTGCAGATCGTCGGGGCCCACATGGTTCATGGGGGACAGCACCCCGTGGAGCACATGGTAGCGGCCGTTATACTCCCGGCTGCGCTCGATGGCCACCACGTCCCGGGGGTCCGCCACCACGCAGATGGTACTCTCGTCCCGCTTGGGCGAGGCGCAGATGGGGCACAGGCCCCCGCTGGTGAGGTTCTGGCACACGGGACACAGGGTCACGCTGCGCTTGGCCTCCAGAATGGCGTCGGCAAAGGCCCGGGCCTGGTCCTGGGGCAGGTTCAGCACATGAAAGGCCAGCCGCTGAGCGGACTTGGAGCCGATGCCCGGCAGCCGGGCGAACTGCTCCACCAGATTTTCAAGAGGGGCGGGAAAAAATTCCATAGTATCTTCCTTTTCAAGTGAAATCGGGCCGCATCAGCCCCGAAGCTCCCGGATGCGGGCGGGAATGTCCGCCGCCTTGTACACGGCGGACCCGGCCACCAGGACGTTTGCGCCGCTGGCCACGCAGATCTTGCAGGTAGCGGGGTCCACGCCGCCGTCCACCTCCAGCTCGCAGCCGGGGTTCATGGCGTCGATGTACCGGCGGATCTCCTGCACCTTGGGCATCATGTCGGCCATGAACTTCTGGCCGCCGAAGCCCGGCTCCACCGTCATCACCAGGATCATCTCCACCCGGTCGATAAAGGGCAGCACGGCGCTGGCAGGGGTCCTGGGCTTCACCACCACGCCGGCCTTCTTGCCCTTGGCGTGGATTTTGTCGATGGCGGCCAGGATGTTCTCCTGGGTGTCGGCCTCCACATGGCAGGTGACGATGTCCGCCCCGGCGTCGCAGAACTGGTCCACATAGCGCACCGGCTCCTGAATCATCAGATGCACGTCCAGGGGCAGGTCCGTCACCGGACGGATGCACTTCACCACCGGGATGCCGATGGAGATGTTGGGCACGAACAGGCCGTCCATCACATCCACGTGGACGTAATCCGCGGTGGAGATGGCCTGAATGTCCCGGGCCAGATACGCAAAGTCCGCAGACAGGATAGAGGGGGAAATTTTGATCATGAGAATCGGTCCTTTCAATCAGCAGGGTGACGGGGCGCCGGCAGACGGCATAGGATGGCTCAAGCGGCCCGGGACCGGAAGCTCTCCGGCCAGTCCGGCGCAGCCCTCCCGCCCCGCAGGAGACGCCGGCCGCCGCTTTTCAGATAGGGGGCCGGCGGTTCGCCGGCCCTCAATTGGGCAAAAGAATACGCATACATTATACCAATCCCCCCGGCAGATTGCAACGAGGAAAAGGGCCGATTCCCCGGTCCCAGAGGCCTGCGGCGGAAAAAATCATGTCCATTCTGTGAATTTTGCAAAGAAAGGCTTTACGTTTGCGGCAGATTCCTGTAGAATGAGTGCGTCCTTTTCCGGAAGGACCTCATTTTTTTGCAGAACGAGGCGCTCGTATGAATTTCTTCCAAAAAATTGGCAACTCCCTGGCCCGGTTCATGTATGGGCGCAACGGCGTGGACCAGCTGGGGTTCGTGACCCTCTGGGCGGCCATTATTCTGGACGTGGTCAACCTCTTTGTCCGGAACCAGGTGGCCTACAGCATTCTGTCGGCGGTGGCCATGGTGCTGACCATTTGGATGGTGTTTCGCATGTTTTCCAAGAACCTGTCCAAGCGCCGGGCAGAGAATGCGGCTTATATGAACAAGGTGGTCTATCCCCTGCGGCAGGCCCTGTCCCGCAGCCGGGACAAGGAGCACAAGTATTTCACCTGCCCCAACTGCCGCACGGTGTGCCGGGTACCCCGGGGCAAGGGCCGCATCGTCATCACCTGCCCCAAGTGCGGCGCGGAAATCCACGGCAAAAGCTGACAGCAAGAAAATATCAACTCCCGGCGCGGGTGCCCCGCGCCGGGAGTTTTTTTGCTCTGCCGCTTATCCGATCCACTCCACCCGGCAGGCCTCCCGCAGCATCTCATCGGAGGCTGCTTTGTTCTCGGCATAGGCGTCGGGCCCGGCCTCATAGTCGGCGGTGATGGCCTCCAGCTCCCGGGAAAGCCGGCCATAGCCGTCGGAGACCGTCAGCTTCCCGCCTCTGATGCGGGTGATCCTGTCCCGGGCGTCGGGCCACTCCCCGGTGTCCGGGCCGCTTTCCAGAATCGTCCGGTTCCGGCCCAGGGAGACGACGAGCCAGGCTTCATATCGGGCTGGTGCATAGCCCTCCGCCTCCAGCAGGGCGGACCGCTCCAGCCGCACCGCGTATCCCACGGACGGGTGCTTTTCCTGGACGTCCCGCACCAGTTGGCACACCTCCCGGAAAACCCGGTCCTCGGCCTGCCGGACCTCCGCCGCGCTGACGGTTCCTTCGGCGGGCCGGGATTTTCGGGCCGGTGTCTTGGGGACGGGCCGCTCCGGAGCGCTCTCCTCCGGCTCCTTTTGGGGCAGGGCCCGCCGGATCAGGCAGTACCCCACCAGGCAGAAAACCACCGACAGCCCCGCCTGCGTCAGGATCGACCGGCGGGTCATGGCCCCCTGCCGGACGGACTTCTCCGGCGCGTCGGGGTCATACCGGACGGTCAGGGTCTCCCCGAAACCGTAGCGCAAGCGCACCCGGTGCAGCTTCCCGGTGTAAACGTTGCCCCGGGCCTCATACTGGTAGGTGATGTTGTATTCTTTTCCGTTTTCGGCCACGTCGATCACCGTCGCCGTGGTGACCGGCCAGTCTCTTTGCCGCACATAGACGGTGACATTGCTGACCAGGCTATAGACCGTGACGCAGAGAAAGATCACCGCCGCCGCAAACAGCATGGGATTAAAGCCCTTGAACCTCTTCATAGCTCCTCCAATTACTTTGACATTAGGATTTGTAGGTCTGCAGCGGTATATTTCCCGCTTTCTTATTTGCCCCAGTACCCCACGGATTCCAGAAACGCCAGCACATCGGCCTTGTCCTCCTGCGTGGTAAAAACATAGAGCAGCATCTGCCCAATGCAGATCTTCGCCGAAAAATTCGTGGGGGTGTCCACGGCATAGACCTGACGGGAAAGGGTATTGCTCTCCGTCACCTCGCCCGTAATCGGGAGGGTCATGCCGGCATATAAGCGGCGGCAGCTGTCTGCGGAATCCATCTTGCATAGATCCAGCCGCAGGGAGCTCTCGTACACGGACACGGAGCGGCTCAGCAGGGAACCGACGCCCCAGCTCTCGCGGAGATCCTCCGTGGAATCTGCGGCGGCGTACCCGGCAGACACGGCGGCATTGCGAAACTCGTCCGGGCTTGCGATATTTGACGTGAGGAAAAATTTCACGAAAAGGACAACGGCGACGAACGCAAGAAGCCAAGCCACAAGCCGGGGAACCCACTGCTTCGCCGGGATTTTTGCAATGGCCGTTGAATCAAATCCCGTGTCTGTCTCCGGAACCGATTTCTTCAGCTCCTCTGTGTGCGTCCTTCGCAGAAGGCTGCGAAGTAGCTCCAGCACCCCAGAGAGGAAAAAGCCCACCACTGCGATGGCCGTTCCCAAAATCAAAAGGACCAGCAGATTGTGGGTATTGGGAGAGAGAATCGCCGTATTCTCTTCCGGCACTTCTGGGTTATATTTCACAGTAATGACAGTACCAATCAGACGGGGCGATGACATACGCCCTGTGCGGCCCGTATAGGTTTCTCCGTCCACGGCATACTCATACGCCATAATGTAGTAGGTACTGCTGTTGCTACCATGCCTTCCGGGCGAAGAGCTGACTACCTCGCTGGAGACATCCGTGACCGTGGCCTCTATGGGAATCCAGTCCTTCTGACGGGATTGGCCTGCATAGTCTCCAATCCCGTTTACGATCAGGTAGATGCCCACAATCATCATCACATAGCCCATGAATCGGAAGTAAAGCGGAAATTTTCTATTTTGTTTTCTCCACATTCTTAATTCTTATGCCTCCTTGCTTCGCTCCATCAGCACCTCTATTTCCCGCTGAAACAGAGCCTTATCATACAGAATCTTATGCTTCGTACCAGTGGAGTCTGTGCTCCTCCATCAGATAGAAATCACAAAAAATACCATCAGGTTATAGAAAAAGTGCATCCCGGCGCAGATGTAAAAAGCGTTGTCCCGGCGGAATATCTGCCGGACCAGCAGGGCGGCCAGCCGGAAGGCAAAGGCGATGACCACCTGCTTCACGCTGCCGTTCATCGCCCAGTGTACCCCGGCAAACAGCGCGGCCGCAGCCGCCATGCTCCACACGGCCTTCCCTCTGAACAGCCGCATCAGGGTGTCGTACAGGTAGTAGTTGAAATACGCCTCCTCAGCCAATGCAACGATCATCTGCACCAGGATGAAGCCGGCGGCATTCTGTATGCCCAGCCGGGGAAACAGCGAAATGTCCTCGAACAGCATGGCGACGCCCGCGAAAACCATCGCCAGCAGGCACCCCAACCCCAGTCCCGTCAGAACCTGCCGGACCACGTTGGCGGCGGTCCGCTTCAGCCTGAAGAGGTCCGTATCGAAGTCCCGGCGCATATAGGCGGCGCTCAGCCCCAGCACAAGGCCGTTGAAGGCCATGTAAAACAGGTTGGGCAGGTTGGCCGCGCGGCTTGTAAGAAAAAGCGCGGACAGATAGGCCAGCAGGAGCACCGCATGGTGCAGCAGGCAGTGTTTTGGCAGTGCTTTCATGTTCCCTTACCTCCGCAGATAGCCGGTCTCCACCAGAATTTCGTTGATCTCCGTCAGAGAATCCGGCGAACAGGCATAAATCAGCGTGTCACCCCGGAACAGCACCAGATAGTACATGCCGTCCGTCACTATGGTGAACATCTTACCGCCGCCCGAGAGGGCGGTCTCGTGGCTTTCCCGCGCCCTGGGCTCCAGGTCCGGGGCCGTCTCATAGGATATCTGGTTATACACCAGGTCCACCGTTTTATCGTCGGCGTAGCGATAGCACTCCACCCGACTGCCGCCCTTTGCCCCGGCGATGGCCTGGGTGAGCTTGTTCCGGTCGATCCGCCCATAGGTCAGGGATACGTCCGCCGTTTCGTACCCCTTTTCCTGCAGAATCTGCGCAAAATGCACCGGGTCCGGCGTCTCCGTCCGCCCGGAGGCCGCGCCGCTTCCGAAGATATACAGGACCGCCAGAAGGACGCCCACCGGCACGGCGGCGCGAGCCGCCGTTTTTCCCAGGTGCGCCCGGCTGTATGCCCGCTCCGCCTGGTGCTTTTCCCGGAGCTTCTCCGCCGCAACGGGGTCCAGGGGATGGCCCCGCCTGTAGAGTGCGCCCCCGGCGGCCAGAACCAGGTTGACGGCAAGCAGGATGCAGTTGCCGGTCATGGCGAAGGACACCCGGTCCGGGCTGGCATACACCCGGGCCAAGAGGTACATGGCCGCCACGCTGGGGAGGACCGCCGCCACGTGCATCCGCATAAAGCAGATGGACTTTTCCGGGTTGGCGCTGTACTCGTTGAAGAAGTGGACGTAGTACCACCAGTTCCGCTTTCTTCTAACGGACGACGCACTGATGCCGGAGGTGGCTTCTTTGAATTCCATATAGGTCATCCCGGTCAGATGCACGGCCTCCTGGGTCATCCAGTGGGTGCAGAGCAGGTTGACCGGCACCAGGAGAATGGAAAACAGGATACAGATCGTCTGGGTATTCACGATAGATCACGCCTTTCTTATGCAAAGATTATAAAGAAAGCAGCCTTGAAAGTCAAGGCTTTCTCACGGAGCGGAACGTACCGCTCCTTCCAAAAAAAGCGGCAAAAAGCTGTGCCATTTCTGACACAGCTTTTTGCCGTATTTGGGAGGTAAAAACGCGATATAAGGGTGATTTCACACGCGGCTTTTTCAAGGGCTTTTTCCTCCGGCAGGCCGTCATCTGCGGCAGATGCTTCTGGACGATTTCCCCTACCATGACGCCGACAAGTGAAAGCAGAACAAAAAACGGTCCCCGCCGAAGCGGGGACCGTTTTTAATATGCATCGTTTCAGCCCATGCGCCGGGCGGCGATATAGTGGGCGGAGTAGTAGGGATTGCCGTTCAGCGCCGTCAGCAGGACGCCGCCGCTTCCATAGGTAGAGGCGTGGACAAACTGGTCGTTGCCCACATAGATGCCGCAGTGGGAGGCGGTGCTGGAGGAATAGTAGTCGTCGTGGAAGAAGATCAGGTCCCCGGGCTGCAGCTGGCTGCGGTCCACGGCGGCGCCGTAGCGCATCTGATCCGTGGCCCCATGGGGCAGGCGGATGCCGAACTGACCATAGATATACATGGTAAAGCCCGAGCAGTCAAAGCCTGCGGGGCCCGCGCCGCCGTATACATAGGGGGCCTTGCCCACAAAGGACCGGGCCAGGGCGGCGATCTCCGCCCCGGTGCCGGAGGCAGGGGCAGCAGGCGTGGTGGGGGCAGCAGGCGCAGGGGCGGGGGCGGCAGGCCGGGCGGCGGCCAGGGTCAGGTGATCCCCGGACATATAGCCGGTTTTGCCGCTGTACTGCACCCGGAACCAGCCGTTTTCAAAGCCGGACACGTCCACATATTCGCCCCGGGAGACGGTGGCCAGCACCGCGCCGGAGGCGGCGGCCCCGCTGCGCAGATTCAGCCCGTCGGAGATGACCCGGGCCACGCAGCGCAGGTCACCGGCAGAGGACCGGGCCGTCACATAGTCCGCAGACATATAGCCGGTTTTTCCGTCATAATTCACCTTGTACCAGCCGTCCTGGCGGCCCAGAACGGACACGGCGGTGCCCCGGTTCAGCTCCGCCAGAATGGCGCTGCCGGTGTTGGCGGCGGCCCGCAGGCGGACGCTGTCCGCCGTGACGCCCACGGCCAGAACGGACGTGGAGGAGGCGGGCTGGGCAGGCTGAGCGGGAGCGGCGCTTTCGGTTTTCTCCCGGGCAGGGGCCTCCGGCGCAGGAGCTTCAGCGGAAACCTCCGCAGTTGCTTCCTCCTGGGCGGCGGTGTGGATGGCCTGGGCCGGGGGCGTGTAGTCCGCCTCCGTTTCCGGGCCGTCTACCACCGGGCGCAGGTCCCGGGCAGGCAGGGTGTCGATGTTATAGGTCATGGCGTCCATCCGGGGCTGCCCGCCGGGCAGCGCGGAGATGACGCACAGGGACAGGGTCAGGGCCGCCGCCAGCACAGCGGCAGCCGCCTTGCGGCTGAGCTTCATGAACAGGACTCCTTATCGGGTGTGGATGGATCGGCTTACTTGCCGGCCAGGGCGCGCTCCAGCCAGATGCAGCCCACGTCCATGGCGGCGTAGAGGCTGTCCTTCTCGGACTTCTTCACCACCCGGTCCCGGGACTTCAGGTCGGGGTCGGTCATCTGCAGCTGGACGGACACCCGGGTGGCCACGTCCATGTCCTGCTCCTTCTTGGTGTCCAGGATCTGCAGCAGGACGATATACTTGTCGGCCATACTGCCGTAATAGATCAGGTTGTCAACGCGACGCAGGGGATGATTTTTATAAACAAGGCCGTTGCCCTTTTTAACCTCAGACATAACACTTCTCCTTTTAATAAATACTTGTAACCAAATTGTAACACATGGCCCCGGGAATGTCAAACGCCCTTCCAATGGAAAACCAAACCCTCCGGCCCCGCCGGAGGGTTTGGCTTTCCATCCCTATATCTCTCGGTTGTTTCCGCCATGGACCAACCGGAAAAAGAGCGTCACATGCTGCCGCAGCTTTTCCAGGCACTCGCCCTCCCGCTCCGGCTGGCGGTCGCAGATGCCGATCAGGGTCAGCACCGGGGCCACATACAGCATGGCCAGCGTGCCCGGGTCCTCCGCCGCGATCTCGCCGGACGCCATCAGCGCCCGGAAGATACCGGCGTGATAGGCAAGCACCCGGTCCACATAGCGCCCGGAATACAGGGCGGCCAGCTCCGGCGAGCGAAACTGCTCGATGGTCATCATGCGGCGAAAGCGGCTGATCTGCTCATTATGGAGGGAGTATGCAAAAATCTGCCGCACCTTCTCATAAAGCGCGTCCTCGGTGATCTCCGCAAAAACCGGGATATCCCGGAACGCGCTCTGCACATGGATGTCGAGCCTGCCGGTGTCCGCCTCATACTGCGCCGCCGTGGACTCCACAATGGCGTCAAAAATCGCCTGCTTGCCCGGAAAATGGTTATAGAGCGAGGGAGCCCTGATGCCCACCGCCTCTGCAATTTCCCCCACGCTGACAGCGTCATAGCCGCGGGCGGAAAAAAGCTCCAAGGCCTTGTCCAGAATTCTCTGCTTCGTGTCCTCCTGCTTCATCATCGCACCCCACTAACAAGTATTAGTTAGCGGTATTATAGCAATTCCTCCGGAAAAGTCAAGCCGGGAACCGGCTCCGTCACAGGGCGGCAAACAGCGCCGCGCCCTTTTTCCGCAGCCACCGGTGCAGCACCGCGCACAGCAGCAGGTTGGCCGCCGCGAAGCAGGTTGCGTATCCGGCAAAGCCCAGCCGCCAGCCGGGCAGCAGCAGGAAGCCCGCAAACAGCAGGATCGTGTAGCCCATGCCGCCGAACAGGGTCAGCATCACCGGCGCGCTTTGCTTGATGGGCATCAGCTGGTCGGTCCAGGTCAGCACCGGCATTTTGACCCCCAGGGTCAGGCCCGCCAGGGCCCCCAGCAGGGCATAGGACGCGGCAAACACCGCCATGACCAGAAGTCTCACCAGGCCCAGGGGATAGACGATGGCCGCGCACACCGCGCAAAGCAGCAGCGGCGGGACCGTCAGCAGCACCTGCATCCGCAGCTTCGCCCGAAGGGCCTGCCACGGCTCCACCGGAAGCGACTGCATGAGCCACAGGCTCTTTCCCTCCAGGGACACGGAGGGGGCCGTCATGAGATTCATGGACGCCAGGCCGCACAGCAGCACGCACAGCATCACCGGGACGCTGCCCTCGGTATCCGCAAACAGGGCGTCCAGCATGGCAAAGAGGCTGCCGCCCTTCCACAGCACGGCGGCGGCGCAAATGGGCATCAGGAAGGTCCCCAGGCCGCAGTTGAGCATATAGGCGGGGTTGGCGGCAAAATGCGCCAGCTCCCGGTGCAGCAGCGCCCCGTCCACGCTGCGGCGGCGCAGGGCAGTCTCCCGGTACGTCCGGCGGGCGGTTTTCCCGGTGGAGGTGGCGATATGCAGGAAGCTGCGGGAGAGCAGCACCCACATCAGGCCGCACAGCGCCGCCACCGCCGCCGTGACCGCCAGCATGGCCGCCCCGCTGCCCGTGCCCACGCTGCCGAACAGGTACAGGGGATAGGCCCGGCTCCGGATCTGGGCGCCGTAGGTCCCGGCGTTGGCCAGCAGGTCCTGAAGGACGCTCTGGGCCTTGAAATAGACGAAGTAATACAGGCCGATGAACACCAGCGAGGCCAGCACGACAACGAGGCTCTTGTTCCGGAGCTTCTGGCTGATTTTTGCCGCCACCCAGCCCAGGGCGCAGGAGAGCACCAGCACCGCCAGGGAGATCAGCAGGGTCAGCACCAGTCCGCCCAGAACGGCGGACGCCGTGACCCCCACGGTGACCCAATAGACGACCACCGCCGGAAGGATCACCACGGCGGAGTACATCAGGCCCATCAGATACACCCCGGACAGCCGGGCCGCCACCAGGCTGGACACCGGAACCGGCATGGACAGCAGCAGGTCGTTGTCCTTGGGCAGATACAGCCCCGCATAGGTGTTGAATATGCTGCCGAAGGCCCCCAGCAGCACGGCGATCAAGCCCATCAGCGCAAAATAGAGCCAATCCAGGCCCGCCGCCGCCAGCGGCCCGCAGAGCTTCACCGCCAGCAGGGTGAAAATGCCGCCCAGGATGCCCGCCATCAGCAGGACGAACAGCCCGATATACAGGGCCGTGGCCAGCCGGGAGCGGGCCTTGTTCTTCTTGGCGTCGTAAAAATAGGACCGGAAAATCTCAAACAGCTGCTTTTTCAGCAAGAGCTTCAGCATGATTCGCCCTCCAGCTCCAGGAACACGTCCTCCAGGGAGTCGTCGCCCTTGACCTCCTCCATGGTGCCGGAGCGGATCAGCCTTCCGCCCTGGATGATGGCCACCTTATCGCAGAGCTTCTCCGCCACCTCCAGCACATGGGTGGAGAAGAAGATGGCCCCGCCCTCATCGCAGACCTGGCGCATCATCCCCTTGAGCAGGTGGGATGCCTTGGGGTCCAGGCCCACGAAGGGCTCATCCATGAGGATCAGCCTGGGCCGGTGCAGCCAGGCGGAGATAATGGCCAGCTTCTGCTTCATGCCGTGGGAATAGGCGGCGATGGGCTGGGCCAGGTCCTCCGTCAGCTCGAAAAGACCGGCGTATTGGCGGATGCGGTCCTGCCGGTCGGCGGCGCTGACGCCGAAGATGTCCGCCACGAAGTTCAGATATTTGATGCCGGTCATGTAGTCGTACAGGTCAGGGTTATCCGGGATATAGGCAAAGGTCCGCTTGCACTCCAGCGGCTGGGTCCGGATGGACTTGCCGTCCACATAGATTTCCCCCTGGTCGAATTGCAGGATACCCGCCACGGATTTCAGGGTGGTGGTCTTGCCCGCCCCGTTGTGGCCGATGAAGCCGTAGATCTCCCCCGGGGCGATGTGCAGGTTCAGGTCGTCCACGGCCTTTTTCTCGCCGTAGGCCTTGGATAAATGTTCAATTCTGAGCATCTCGTTCTCCTCTATTCAGCAGCAGTCGGATTTCGTTGGCGGCTTCCTCCGCCGAAACGGCGTCCGTGTCCACCCGCAGGTCGTGGGCCTCCGTCTCAAACCGGCCGTATTTCCGCTCCAGCATGGCGGCCACCGGGGCGGGCAGATTCCCGTGCATCCGCGCGGCAAACCGCTCCTTGATGGTGGCAAGGCCCGCCGTCACCAGCACCCGGACGCAGCCCTCCGGCAGCAGGGCCAGCTGGTCCTTTTCGGAAATGACGTAGAGGATCGTCTCCTCGCCGCGCAGCTTCTTCTGGAACAGGGCCGCCGCCATGCTTTCGCTTTTGGCCAGCTTCAGATAGTCCTTTCCGCTGAAAACCTCCGCGGAAAGCGACGGGGCCAGCGCCGCCGCGATGGTGGATTTCCCCGTGCAGCTGTCTCCGAATAATGCAATTACCATGATCGTTCGTCCTTTCTCTCGTTTCACCGGCTCCCCGGCCCGTCTGTGGGGGAAGAGATCAGCGTGATCTGCCGCTGACGGCTCCCTTCCTTCACGCCGATGTCCATATACTTCAGGGCCGTCTGGTTGATCTCCGTCAGAAAGCCGGTGAATTCCTCATCCGTCAGGGTCAGGGTGCAGGTGGTCATCAGCAGCATATCCCGCCTGGGGTCTGCCCCGCCGCCGGAAAAATATCTGGCAAAGGAGGCGCTGAGGCCCAGCAGCGCGGTCTGCACCACCGTGCCGTCGTCGTCGATCTCCAGGGCGCTTTTGTTCAGGCTGTAAATGCTCTCCACCGTGCTGCGGATGCGGTTCTCCCCCACCACCGTGAGAATGCCGCTTTCCGTCAGCAGCTTCATGTGCCGGTACAGGCTGGCGCCGGGAACATCCGGCAGGGCCTTCCGGATCTCCTTGACCGTGCCGGTTTCGTGAAGCAACAGATACTGAAAAATCCGCTGCCGCACGGGATTCATGACGATCTCCGCCAATTCCATACGGTGCCCTCCCCTTTTATTGCTCTACGATTCTATTATATTCTCATTTTTGAGAATATCAATCGTTTTTTCATCCCCGCGCAAAAAAGGCCCGGCTACCGCAATGGGTAACCGGGCCTCAACCATTCGTATATGGTATAAACGGGAATAAACTTCGTCAAAAGGATTCAAAGCAAAACAAAGATACCGGGAGGGATAAATTGCCTCTATAGATGCGCCTCGCAGAGCTCGGAATGGAGGGGAATTTTCCCCTATTTTTTAACCCATTCATCGCTCCAAACCCGATTTTCCCCTATGGTTAACCCATTAAAAAGGGGATAGAGAGTATCAAATTTCCTCAAAAGGAAACAGCGGAATCAAAAAAGAAAAACCCCGGAAACCGTTCGGTTTTCGTTGATAAGGCAGTAAATCAAATTATCACCGCAGCTGAATCGGCAATGGGAGAAAAACTGAGTTGCAAAGCCACGGACTGAAAACGAAATGTTAAAAGGACTTAGCTGTCAGGCGTAGCAATGGCAAGGTAAATCACCGAGATCAGTCTACCAATAATCGGAATGTTTTGACCGCAACAACACATAGAAGCACCGCCACGCAGGTATATCTTCAATATCCAAATATGTTGCAGGCGTAGAACGCGCATTGCACATGGCATATAAACATCTGATTTGTAAACGCAAAAATTCATTTGCGTTTACAGATTTTTAATTTGCGAAGCTGGTGGCAATCTTCACAAATGTGTGCTATAATGTGACTATGTATTTTGATAAGGGGGACTTCTCAATATGCGCATCAGCTATAACAAGCTCTGGAAGATGCTTATTGATAAAAATATGAAAAAGAGTGATTTGAAAGAAAAAGCCGGCATCAGTTCTGCGTCCCTTGCAAAGCTTGGCAAGGGAGACAACATTACCACAGATGTTCTGCTTCGTATTTGCGAGGCAATGGATTGTCGGATTGAAGATATTCTCGAAACGGTTCGTGACTAACCAACACTAAAGAATTTGATTGGGAGGTTTTGATATGACCATATTGGGCAAGAAACAGATGTCTGAAGAAGACATCAAATTGAATTATATCACTCCGGTCATTCTCAAGGGTTGGAAAGGTCGCATTACGATGGAGACCAAGATCACAGATGGTCGAATCAACATCAGAGGAAATATCGTGGCTCGCAGTAAGCCTAAGTTTGCCGACTATATGCTTTACCTCAACGACGGAAAGCCTATCGCCGTGGTCGAAGCAAAGGATAATAATCATTCCGTATCTCACGGTTTGCAACAGGCAATGACTTATGCTCAGATGATGGACTTGCCGTTTGCTTATTCCTCAAATGGAGATGCTTTCTATGAGCATGACTTCTTAACCGGACAGGAACAGCAGATCGACTTAGATAAATTCCCGACCCAAGACGAACTGGTGGCGAGGTATTACGCTGAGCTGAATGGCGGCAAGGGCATTTCCGATACAGAAAAGAAAATTGTCTCTCAGCCGTATTATTCTTCTCAGAGTACATATCCACCCCGATACTATCAGCGAAATGCAGTAAATAGAACTGTTGAAGCGATTGCCAGAGGTCAGCAAAGATTGTTGCTTGTTATGGCAACGGGCACAGGCAAAACATATACTGCTTTCCAGATCGTGTATCGTCTGCTTCGTTCTGACCTTAAAAAGAGAATCCTGTATCTGGCTGACAGAAATATTCTTGTTGACCAGAGTATTTTGCAGGACTTTGCACCACTTGAAAAAACCATTTACAAAGTGGATTTCTCCGACAAGGAATGTTTGAGCAAGATCGCATCCCATGAAGTAAACTTTGCCCTCTATCATCAGATGGTCGGGCAGAATGATGAAGAACACTTCAAACAGATTCCCGCAGAATACTTTGACCTAATTATCGTAGACGAGTGTCATCGTGGAAGTGCCAAGGAGGATAGTAACTGGCGAAAAGTGCTGGAGTACTTTTCTTCTGCTACACAGATTGGCATGACTGCGACACCAAAGGAGAGCGAAAAGGTATCGAATATCGATTATTTTGGAAATCCTGTCTATACTTATAGCTTGAAACAGGGTATCGAGGATGGATTTCTTGCTCCTTTCAAGGTTATCAATATCACGACCAACATCGGTGACGGCTGGAGGCCGCACAAAGGGCAAACCGATATATACGGCAATGTGCTCGAAGACCGAATCTATAACAATAGGGATTATGATTACAATATCATTCTCCAAGACCGTATTGACGAGGTTGCAAGGGAGATTACCGAGTATCTGAAAAGCACCGACAGGATGCAGAAAACTATTGTGTTCTGCGCTTCCGAAGATCATGCCGAGCGCATGAGAATCGCCCTTATCAACCATAACGCTGATATGGTCAAGGAAAATCTGGACTACTGTGTTAGAATCACCGGTTCTGATGTTTACGGAAAATCCAAACTTGACTATTTCATCTCCGTGTCCAGCCCTTATCCGGTTATCGCTACGACATCCGAACTGCTTTCCACCGGAGCAGACTGCAAGATGACAAAGCTGATCGTTCTGGACAAGACGGTTGAGAGCATGACTACCTTTAAGCAGATTATCGGGCGAGGGACCCGTATCAGGGAAAAGGAAGGTAAGACACACTTTGTCGTTATGGACTTTAGAAATGTGACAAGGCTCTTTAGCGACCCTGATTGGGATGGTCCCGTAGAACAGGTTGAGGGGTTCCAACACGGCAGCGGAGGAAACAAACCCAAAGGCGGTGAACCCGGCGGCATTGGAGAGGAACCGCCTGTTGACCCCGTTGAAACGCCTATCGTTGATAAAGACGGGTGCAGGGTGAAGATTATCAATAAGACTGTTTCTGTGTATGATGCCAACGGCAAACTGCTTCGACAGGAAGATATTATTGATTACACGAGAACCAACATCAAGGGCGAGTATGCCTCTCTGTCTGACTTTATCCACAAGTGGAAGGCATCGGACAAGAAGAAAACGATTGAGCAGTCCTTTATGGCAATGGGCATTGATTTGAAAGCCCTGAAAGCAGATCAGGGAATGTCTGATGTTGATGATTTTGATTTCATCTGCTATGTGGCATACGGCAAGAAACCGCTGACGAGAAAAGAGCGGGCAAACAACGTGAAAAAGAAAGACTTTTTCAGCAAGTATTCTGCTGAAGCGCAGGCAGTCCTCTCCATTCTCTTGGACAAGTATATGAACCAAGGTATTACCGAGGTCGAGGACATCAAGGTTCTTTCTCTTGCGGATTTTGCCGAATTTGGAAAGCCCGCAAAGATCGTAAAGCTGTTCGGCGGCAAGGCGCTATATGAAGCGGCTATTAAGGAACTTGAAGCGCACATTTATGAATTAGAGGTAAGTTAATTATGGCGATGCAGTCAGGTTTTATAAAAAGAATCCGTGATATTATGCGCATGGACGCAGGTATCAACGGCGATGCGCAGCGGATTGAGCAGATGGTATGGATGCTCTTTTTGAAAGTATATGACGCAAAGGAAGACGATTGGGAACTGAACGAGGACAACTACGAATCCATCATTCCCGAAGACCTTAGATGGAGAAATTGGGCGAAGGCAGACGGCAGGGGTCACGCCATGACCGGGGACAAGCTGCTGAACTTCGTCAACAATACCTTGTTCCCCGTGCTGAAAGGCAATGATGTAAAAGAAGGCGACACGATTGTCTATGAGGGTATCAAGGTTACACCTGACACTCCGATAAAGAAAGCAATCGTGAAATCGACCTTTGAAGATGCCAACAACTATATGAAGGACGGCGTTTATCTCCGTCAGGTCATTGATGTGATTGATGAAATCGAATTTGATGACGTAAAGGAAAGCCACGCTTTCGGCTTTGTTTACGAAGAAATTCTAAGAGAATTGCAGTCTGCCGGTTCTTCCGGTGAGTTTTACACGCCGAGAGCCGTAACCGAGTTTATGGCGCTGATGATCAAGCCGAAACTTGGCGAAAAGATGGCTGACTTCGCTTGCGGTACGGGTGGCTTTATTACTTCATGGCTGGGACAACTATCCAAGCAGGTAACCGATACTTCTGCTCAAAAGCAGCTTGATGACAGCATTTACGGAGTCGAGAAAAAGCCGTTCCCGTATCTGCTCTGCGTGACCAATATGCTGCTGCATGACATTGAAGTTCCAAATATCTATCACATGAACTCCTTGAGGCATAATCTGCTGGATTATACGGATGATGATAAGTTTGATGTGATATTGATGAATCCTCCCTATGGCGGGCATGAGGACAAGTCTATTCAGGGCTTCTTCCCAGACGATCTGGCAAGCTCGGAAACAGCCGACCTGTTTATGTCAGTCATCCTGTACCGCTTGAAGAAGAACGGCAGAGCCGCCGTCGTCGTGCCGGATGGCTTCCTGTTCGGTCAGGACAATGCAAAAGTGAATATCAAGAAAAAGCTTATTGGCGAGTTCAATCTACATACAGTCATAAGACTGCCCAGCTCTGTGTTCAGTCCTTATACTTCCATCACCACCAATCTGCTGTTCTTTGACAACACAAAGCCGACAACAGAAACATGGTTCTACAGAGTGGATATTCCGTCTGACAGAAAGCACTTTTCCAAGACCAAGCCCATGGAGCTGAAGCACTTCGAGGATTGTATCACTTGGTGGAACAATAGAGAGATAATTCCTGACGGCGAATACTTCAAGGTACAGAAATATACCGCTGATTATCTGCTGAATGAACAGGGATGCAACATCGATCTCTGCGGTTATCCTCATGAGGAAGAAGAAATCCTTGACCCAATGGACACTATCCGGGAATATCAGGAAAGACGGACTACCCTCAATGCGGAAATTGATAAGGTACTGGCAGAACTGGAAGCTCTGCTGCCTGGAGGTATGAGCGAATGACACCGGAACAGTTAAAAGCGAGTATTTTGCAGTATGCCATTCAGGGCAAGCTGGTGGAACAGAGAGCCGAAGAAGGCACCGGCGAGGAACTCTATCAGCAGATTCAGGCGGAAAAGCAACGGCTGATACAGGAAAAGAAAATCAAAAAGGAAAAACCGTTGGCGGAGATTTCCGAAGATGAAATTCCTTTTGATATTCCAGAGAATTGGAAGTGGTGCCGTTTAAGCTCATTGACTTACAATTGGGGACAAAAAACACCAGATAAAACATTTTGTTATATTGATGTTGGCTCAATAAACAATATCTCTCATACCTTAAATATTGAGAATACGGTAGTAGAAGCGAAAGATGCATCATCACGAGCAAAGAAAATTGTCCAAAAAGGCGATGTGATCTTTGCAACCATTAGACCGTATCTTAAAAACATCTGTATTATTGACAGAGATTTTCCGTATGAGCCAATCGTAAGTACCGCATTTGCAGTCATGCATTGCCCCAAGGGTCTGCTTAATAAGTACCTGTATTACTATTTACTGTCTCCCACTTTTATGCGTTTTGCCAATGCAAGCGATAAATCAAAGGGAGTTGCTTATCCTGCAATTGGAGAGAAAGACTTTTTTAATGGGCTTATTGCGCTCCCACCCCTTGCTGAGCAAAAGCGCATCGTTGCCAAGATTGAGGAACTCCTTCCTCTGGTTGACCGCTATGCTGTTGCCTATGAAAAACTGGAGCAGTTTAACGCCAAGTTCCCGGAGGATATGAAGAAGTCCATTTTGCAATATGCCATTCAGGGTAAGCTCGTTGAGCAGCGCCCCGAAGAAGGAACAGGCGAGGAACTGTATCAGCAGATCCAGACAGAAAAACAGCGGCTGATCAAAGAAGGCAAGATAAAAAAAGAAAAACCTCTGCCTGAAATTGCAGAGGATGAGATTCCGTTTGACATTCCAGAGAATTGGAAGTGGGTACAGCTGGGTGATTTAGCGAGCATAAACGGTGGGTTTGCATTCAAAAGCACCAATTATACTACTGAAGGTGTCCGTGTAATTAGAATCTCTGACTTCAACGAAACCGGCTTTGTCAATGACAAGATTGTACGATACCCCTATGACGATTCCCTTAGCCAATATGTTTTAGATGTGAAAAACATTTTGTTGTGTATGACAGGTGGAACAGTAGGAAAAAGTCTCTTTATAACAAAGTTGGATGAAAAAATGGTTGTAAATCAACGCGTTGCAACTATCAAAGTGGAATCTGTTTTGCCAGAGTATGTATATCAAGTAATACTGGCTCCGATCACGCAGAAGGTAATACAGGATAGTAAAAATTCAACCAATGATAACATTTCAATGGATACAATCAAAAGCTTTTTAATTCCTCTGCCGCCTCTTGCTGAGCAAAAACGCATTGTTGCCAAACTGGAAGAAATCCTGCCGTTGTGCGAGCGGCTGAAATGAGGTGAATCAGATGACTGCGGAAT
>OODJ01000886.1_pt1 | contig 27135 bp, 31 predicted proteins | sample 1671611 | NCBI WGS metagenome assembly OODJ01 (sample SAMN06348174, study PRJEB24527) | human gut metagenome | biome: human gut; feature: ankylosing spondylitis patient; material: feces | host: Homo sapiens | place: China | collected 2015-10 | reverse complement strand
ACCTGGTGGTGCATTCTGTTCTGCACCTGCTGGGGTATGACCATCTGGACGAGGGCCCCCAGAAGGCCCGGATGCGGGCGCGGGAGGAAGCCATCCTGGGGGAGCTGGGCATCGGGCGGTGAATCACTCCCGGGGCAGGCCCCGGCCGGTGCGCAGGCCCAGCAGGAAGGCGTGGATGGCGGTGAACTCCCGGGCTTTTTCGTAGTCCGCCGCCATCACGGGGGTGAGCTCGCCCTCCAGAAGCGAGAGGGGCATGGCGTAATCCTCCGGTTCCGCAGCGTCCAGCTGAGGGCGGATGTAGTGGGTGTAGAGCCATTTCATGAAGTCGGACATTGAAGAGACCACCTTTCTGAAAAACACCACTTTCACTGTGCTATGATGTAAAGATAGCACAGTTAATTCGCGGTGTCAAGAGGGACAAAAATGCTTTTGAAAGAAAGATTGCGAGAATTGCGCAAAGAGAAAAAGGAGACCCAGGTCCAGGTTGCTGAAGCGATTGGGATCGTGGAACAGCACTACCAGAAATTTGAGGGCGGGGTCAACCTCCCCAATCTGGAAAATGCCTGGAAGCTGGCGGATCACTTTGGGGTCACCATCGACTATCTGGTGGGGCGCAGCGACAAGCGAGAGTGAATGGGGCACCCGTAGGGGCCGATGCCCTCATCGGCCCGGTGGTACAAGCCCCCGGCAGAGCCGTGGGGGCGGTTATCAACCGCCCGTAGGAATGCGGGCCGCCGTCCGGCGGCCGGGGGAGACTGGCTCCCGCCTGGGGGCCGTTTCCGCGGGGGATGCGCCCCCCATTCTCTTTTTGGTTGCGCCAAAAAGAGAATGCGCCGCGCCCGGTGGAAGAGAAAAAGCGCTTGTGCGCGCTCCGGCACCTTCGTGCCTCCGCGCTCTTACGGGGGGCGGCGTATCGGTGCAAGCGCCGATTTGGGGTTACTTTCGGGCACGCTTGGGTCTTCTGCGAGTTTGCAGCTGACGTCCCGTGGCGGATGATACCGACGGCGTCGGGGTGCAAGGACGCATTTGAACTGCTCCTCTTTCCGCGCGTTCCGCTTCGCTACGCGCTCCCCAGGCGGTTCTGGGAAGTAGGGGCGGTTATCAACCGCCCGCTGCGCCGCTGCCCTGGCAATCGCGGAAACTTGTACCATCAATAGTCGAGAATGATCTTCCGGCACTTGGTGCAGCGGTGGGCGGGAGCCGATGGGCGGAAAAAGTCACCGTCTGTGATGATTTCCTCCTTCAGCCGTGAAAAGGCGCGGGGCTTTTCACGCCAGCAGACCGCATGACCGCCCCCGCCCTGGAGAACGCCGCTCTCCATCTCTTCCCCGCAGTATGGACAGACCATAAGTTCCCTCCATTCAGCCTCTCCCGCGCAGGATCATTAGCGGCAGCGGAAAACGGCGCAGGATGTATCCCGGACCTCCCCGGGCCAACGGCCACCCCAAGGGCAGCGCGTTTCCGTCCCTGACCGCCGCACGGGACAGCCAGCCATCCCCGCCGGCGGCAGGAGGTCTGCGCGTGCGCGTTGGTCTTTCCTTCGGATTCTTCCGTCCGCGGTGGAAGAACATATCAAATCATTTTCGCCGCGGCGTGTACGTGGCGAAAATTCCCCGACCCAGGCGCCTTGGGCGCCGTTCACCAGTGACCGATGTCACTGGTGGTGGGGGAGGTCGAGGGGAAAGCGGTGAAGCGCCGCCAGCGGCGGATGAAGCGAACCGCTTTCGAGGCAGCGGCGCGATTGGCGGCCCGAACAGGGCCGGGAATCGCAATGCCGCAGCGGTGCAAGCCTGCTCCCCCTCGAGAGGATCAATACTTCCGGGCGTCCTTCACGTGGTCCAGGTGATCCTGATAGGCCGCCAGGTTCTCCGGCCGCTCGGACACCTCCGTGTCGCCCACGCGCCACCAGGAGCCGTAGCCGTCGGTCATGGTCTTGGGCAGCACCTTGATGTCGAACAGCACCGGGCGGTCCTTCACCTTCTTGGCGTCCTCAAAGGCGGCCACCAGCTCCTCCATGGTGTGGATGGAGTAGCTCTTGCAGCCGTAGCCCTCCGCCACCTTGGCGTAGTCGATGTTCAGGAAGTCGCCGAACAGGCCGTCCTTGCTGCGGAAGCGCAGCTCGGTGCACAGCGTCACGTTGCCGTGGCCCACCTGCAGGTTGTTGATGCAGCCGAAGGAGGCGTTGTCGAACAGGCAGATGTTGATCTTCTTGTGCTCCATGACAGCGGTCACCAGCTCGCCGTGGAGCATGTTGAAGCTGCCGTCGCCGCACATGGCGTAGACTTCCCGCTTGTCGCCGATGGCCAGCTTCACGCCCAGGGCGCCGGCGATCTCATAGCCCATGGTGGAGTAGCCGTACTCCATGTTGTAGCAGTCGATGCCGGTGGGCCGCCACATCCGCTGCATGTCGCCGGGCAGGGAGCCGGCGGCGCCGATGGCCACGTCGCCCTCGCTCATCATGGCGTTGATGGCGCCCAGAACGGTGGTCTGGCACAGTCCTGCGCCCAGGTCCTTGGCGAACCGCTTGGCGGAGTCGGCGTTGGCGTCGTTGATGATGGGCTTCCAGCTCTTCTTGTCCTCAAAGGTGATATGGTCCAGGCGCTCCAGCTCCTTGGCCCACTTCTCGCGGGCGGCGGACACCTCAGTGGTGTAGGGAGCCTTGTAGCCGTCCAGCTTCGCCAGCAGGCGGGGCAGGGCATCCTTGGCGTCGGCCACCACGGGCACGGCGTCCATCTTCAGGGCCTGGAACTCGGACACATTGATGTTGACGAACTTGCAGGTGTCCTTGAACAGCCACTTGGAGGAGGTGGTGAAGTCGGTGTACCGGGTGCCCACGCCGATGACCACGTCCGCCCTCTTGGCGATGTCGTTGGCGGCGGAGCAGCCGGTGACGCCCAGGCCGCCCAGGTTCAGGGGGTGGGTCCACTCGATGGCGCTCTTGCCGGCCTGGGTCTCGCCGAAGGGGATGCCGGTGGCCTCCGCGAAGGCCCGGAACTCGGCGTGGGCCTCGGAGTAGCGGACGCCGCCGCCGCAGACCAGCATGGGCCGCTTGGCCTTCTTGATGACCTCGGCGGCGTCGTTCAGGGCCGCCTCGGTGGCGGGACGGCGCTCCAGCCGCCAGACGCGCTTCTTGAAGAAGCTCTCGGGGTAGTCATAGGCCTCGCCCTCCACGTCCTGGGGCATGGCGATGCAGACGGCGCCGGTGTTGGCGGGGTCCGTCAGCACCCGGAAAGCGGAGATCATGGCGCTCATCAGCTGCTCCGGCCGGACGATCCGGTCCCAGTAGCGGCAGACGGCCTTGAAGGCGTCGTTGGTGGAGATGGAGAGGTTGTTGGTCTGCTCCACCTGCTGGAGCACGGGGTCCGGCTGGCGGCAGGCGTACACGTCGCCGGGCAGCACCAGCAGGGGGATGTTGTTGGCGGTGGCGGTGCCGCAGGCGGTGACCATGTTGGCGGCGCCGGGGCCCACGGAGGAGGTGGCCACGCAGATCTGCTTGCGCTTCATCTGCTTGGCGAAGGCCACGGCCGCCTGGGCCATGCCCTGCTCGTTCTGGCCGTGCCAGATCTCCAGGTGCTTGGCCTCCTGGCTCAGGGCCTGGCCCAGACCCACCACGTTGCCGTGGCCGGGGATGATGAACACGCCCCGGACGAAGCGGTTCTGGACGCCGTCCACGTCGATATACTGGTTCTCAAGGAAACGGACCAAGGCCTGGGCCATGGTCAAACGAACGGTTTTCATGGGGTTCCTTACCTCCTGTCAGTGATTGGGATAGATGTGGTCGTTGGCATCGGCCTTCCACAGCCAGGCGTGCTCCGGATCGTCGATGCGGGTCTTGTCCCAGGGATCCCCGTCCAGGTGCCGGATGCCCCAGGCGTAGCACATGGCGTAGCCCGGCGCGGCGGTCTGGGAGTGGAAGCCGTGGTTGATGACGGCGCAGCCGTTGTGCTGGGTCTTGAAGATCTCGCCGTTGGCGAAGCCGGCGCCGAAGCCGTCGGGGTAGTCGAAGCGGTAGAAGTACACCTCCGGCTGGGGATGGTGGTGGGGCGGATAGGAGCTCCACTTGCCGGGCAGGTTCAGCACCTCGCCCAGGACCATCTTGGAGAAGGGGGCGTTGTCCAGGTCGAAGAAGGTCTTGATCTCCCGGGACATACAGCCCATCAGCTCACCGTTGAAGCCCTTGTGCTCCACCTGCACCTTGTCGGGGGTGTACATGGCGGCCTCATAGGGGGTCTCGTTGACGGTGGCCTGGATATACAGCTCGCTGTGGGCCTTGGCGGTGACAGTCACCTTGGTGCCGCAGCCGGCCAGCAGGCAGTAGGCGTCGTGATGGAAGCAGTCGGGCCGGTCGGCCTCCACCTTCTTCCCGTCCCACTCATAGGTGACAGAGCCGGAAAACAGGAGGATTGCCACCTCTTTTTTGGCATCCTCATAGACGTAGGTATCCCCCGCCTCCATCAGCAGCAGGCCCACGTCCATCTGGGTGCCCATGTCGTCCACAGAGGAGTCGATATAGGCATTGTACCCATTCTTCAGCTCCGCGTTCTTGTTCATATAGGTCATTGGAGTCATCTCCTAATAAAAAGATTACAACTCAAAATCGCGCGGCAACCGCGCCCCTCATTCCGCCGTAGTTACAGGAAAAGGGGCCTGGGAAAAACCTGGGGCTGCACCGTTGCGGCATTGCGATTCCCAGCCCTAACAGGCCGCAAATCGCGCCGCTGCCTCGAAAGCGGATCCCCGCGCTAAGAGCCGTCGCTGCGCGCCGATTGCGCTCCGAAACGCGTCTGCGGACGCAGTCGCTTCATCCGCCACAGGCGGCGCTTCGCCGCTTTCCCCAGTTCGTCCGCCGCCGGCGAACGAAGAATTTTCAATCATTTTCGGCAGGGCGTGTACCTGCCGAAAATACATTGACCCGTGCGTCCTGGGCGCACACACCAGTCCGCAGACTGGTGAGGGGGGAGGTCGAGGGGGGACGCAGTCCCCCTTCGAATTAGAGTCCCGTGTGCTCCCGGATATACTTCCGGGCCTTCATGGCGTACTCCAGGGGATTGGCCTTGGCGGGATCCTGCTCGGCCTCCACCAGCAGCCAGCCCTGATAGCCGGCGTCCGCCAGGACCTTGAACACAGGGTCGAAGTCCACGCCGCCGTCGCCGGGGACGGTGAAGGCGCCGTTGCGGACGGCCTGCAGGAAGGACCAGTCGTTCTTCCGGGCCTCCTCCACCACGGGCAGCCGCATATCCTTCAGATGGACATGGCCCACCCGGTCCACATACTTCTTCAGCATGGCCAGGGGATCCTCGCCGGCGAAGGTGAAGTGGCCGGTGTCATAGCACAAAAACACATACCGGGGGTCGGTGTTGCTCATCATGCGGTCCGTCTCCTCGCTGGTCTGGACCACGGTGCCCATATGGTGGTGATAGCACAGCTTGAAGCCCCGGTCGGCGGCGATCTTGCCCAGCTTGTTCAAGCCGTCGCAGAAGCGGTCCCACTCCGCGTCGTCCATCACGTGCTTGTGGCCGCCGGTGAGGACGGGCACGTCCACCTTGCCCTGGATGGAGTAGCTCTGCTCGCTGACGTTGATGCGGTTGGCGCCCACGGCGGCCAGGAAGTCCAGGTTGGCGGTGAAGTCCTTCTCCTCCTCCTCAAAGGGACGGGTCAGGATAAAGGAAGAATACCAGCGGCTGGCGATGCGCATCCCCCGCAGGTCCAGGGCCTTCTTCAGCTCCGCCGGATCCTTGGGATACTTGTTGCCGATCTCGCAGCCGGTGAAGCCCGCCAGGGCCATCTCGCTGACCGTCTGCTGGAAGGTGTTCTCACCGCCCAGCTCCGGCATGTCGTCGTTGCACCAGCCGATGGGTGCGATGCCCAGGAACACATTTTTCTGGTCGAACATTGGAATTTCCCCCTTGTTGAAAGATAGATCTCTGCCAGCGGCCCCGGTGGGCCGGGCCCGCGGGATTCGGAAACTTCTCTCGATTCTGTGTTCGTTCACAGAAACACAGAAAGCGATCACACGCCTCTTTGCGTGCTCCCTTACAAACTATCATTTTTGGGCTGAAAAATCAACTCTTTTCCCGGCGGAAACACAATTTTTCCATTTTAGCCAAAGAGGGCCTCTCCTTTTCGTAGATACAGCCAGATGCGGCTCCCTGTCCCGGGCCGTCCAGGGCGTGAAAACCGGCCGGGCAGAAAAGGGGCGGAGCAGAAATCCGCCGCGAACCTGCCGAGCGCCGCTCCAATAAAATGGGAAGCGGCTCTCCCCGGATCCGCTCCCGTTCCAGACGGCGCATGGCGGCCGGATGCGCGGAAGAACACCCGCAGGTCTGTCCGCCGGCTGCGAGCCCCGGCAAAGCAGGTCACGGCCGGCGGCGAAAAAATTCCCTGTCCGGCCTCGAGCCTCGCCGCAAGGCGGGGATTCGTGCCAAACAGGGAATTTCTGTGCTGGAAGGGGTGGTTCAAATCGATATTTGAAATGCGGTCTATGAAACGGACACACAGGAGGCAGCCGCTCCACCGGTCTTCTGGCCGGCGGAGCGGCTGCGCCGTACGAGCGTTTTGCCATAGGCAAAATCTCGGCGCGGGGCGGCTTTGCCGCCCCGCACATTGAAATGCCGAAGGTGCGTTCACATTTCAAGCCCCCTGGGGACATCCCTTCGGGCGCCTGGATCGTGTGTCAGCAGTTTTCACAGGGTTCTTCTCGAAGGTAATTGTTGCCGTCACTTTTGCAAAGGCTTTTTCTGTATGCTGATCGGAGACCGTGCATTCTGTCATCACCAATGTCCGGCCATGGTCCCGGATGTGGCCCGAAATCCGGGCTGAAGCCAAAAGCCCGTCCGTGTGCTCCGGGTGCTGTGTCCTTCCCTGGAAGGACACCGATAAAATCTGGTTCTCCTCCGGGAAAGCGCTTAGGGCAGCATATACGCAGGCCGCCTCTACGTGGGGCATCGTAACCGAGCCGCTGAAAAGGCCATTGCCGAACCGCTCTGGCACCGTCGGCCGTGGGCAGGATATCTCCACCTTTCCATTCTGCACACTCTCCAGCTGTGCGCCGATGGCGGCAAGGCTCTTCTGACGGTCAAAATCAGCCTGTATGCGTCGTTTCTGTTCTATCTCCATATCGTTCCCCCATTTCAAACTTCAAGGCGGCATCACCGCCCTTGCCGGCAGTTCTTGAAGCATATCTGATACAGTTCTCCCTTCAGGCCGCCCGCACACAGGGGCGGCGCGTGTGAGCCCGCAGTCAGGTCTCCTTTGGAAATATGGCGATCTGCTCGGCGATCCGCTGCATTTTCAGATCCGTCTCATGGAGCAGTTCCGCGCAGACCTCCAGCTCCCGGTCTATGGCGTCGTTGGAGGGGGCATCCCGCTTGTATCGCAGTTGATGCTCCAGAGCTGCCCAGGAATCCATGGCGGTGGTGCGCAGCTGGATCTCGCACTTTACCAGCTCGGTGCCGTCCTTCAGCGGAACAGGCACGCTGACGATCAGATGCAGGCTGCGGTACCCGTTGGCCTTTGGGGACTTGATATAGTCCTTTTCCTGGAGCAGCTCCAGCTGGCCGCCGCTCAGCAGCAGATCCCGCACAGTGTAGATGTCCTTCAGATAGGCGCAGATCACCCGTACGCCCGCCACATCGTTCAGATGCTCCCGAATGGAGTCGATGGACAGGGGGACGCCCAGCTTCCGCAGCTTGCGGTCGATGCTGGCGGGTTCCTTGATCCGGCTGGTCACTGTCCGGATGGCCGTGTGCTTTCCGGTCACCTTCCCCTCGTTTTTCATGATTTCCAGCCGCATGGTGACGCATTTGGCCGCGCTCTCATACAGCATGATCATCTGCTGGTATGCCAGCATGAAATTCAATGCCTCCTCCCGCTTGACGGAAGCGGCGGGCGCGGTCCGCGCCTGTTCTTGATCCCGCTGCAAATTCAGATCCTCCTTTTTGCCCGAAGCCTGTGTGGGGCGCGTATGACGGCACGGACCTATTTCATCCCGGTCTGCGCCTTGATGTTGGCGGTGATCTTTTTCAGCGTATCCCGCATGGAGGTGTACTCCGAATCTGTGACCGCCTGAAAATAGAGGGCTTCCAGCTGCTGTACGGCAGCCGTCAGCTCGCTCTGGATCTCCAGTGCCTTGACCGTCAGGGAGACCTGCTTTTTCCGCTGGTCCCCCTGCCGGGAAAACCGGATATAGCCCTGCTGCCGCAGCTCCTTCAGGGTGTTGGAGAGAGAGGGCGATGAGATCTCCAGAAACTGCAGCAACGCACCGACCTCCACCGGCGTGGAGGGCTGATGGTACAGATACAGGAGGATCTCGCACTGGGTGGCCGTCAACCCCAGGGGCTGCAGCATCTGGTTGGCCAGGACCAGATACCCGTGGTAGGCGTAACGGATCGACCGGGTGATCTCCAGGCGATGCGCCTCACCGGGCTTTGCATATTTCAAGACGGTCAACTCCTTTTCCGACGGCCGGACGGGCCTTCGTCCGAATTTTACTGGCGGCCATTTCCCCAGCTCCAATACTGCTTCAAAAACTGTTTCTCCGACCGGAGCCGCTCCGCGTTGATCCGGCAGGCGGCGTTTTCACACAAATACATGGGCCCCTCATAGGGCCGCCTGTCCTCATCCCGTCCGCTGTATGACCCAGCGCACCGCTTGGTGCGGTCCCGGCAGGCAGCGCATTGCAGAGAGAAATACGCCATAGGTCTTATCTCCCTCTCAGCGGTCCGCCGCCGGCTGGCTCTGGACAGCACGGGCCGCCAGCCGCTGGTGATAGCCGTGGACATACAGCCCGTAAATGGCCGCGCCCACCACATAGGCGGCCGCCGTGACAGCAAAGCCCGCGGCCAACCCGATGCTCTCCTGGAACAGTCCCATCAGGAAGGAGCCGATGCCGATCCCGATGTCGTAGGACAGCAGGTAGATGGCGTTGGCGGCGCCCCGCTTGGGGACCGGCGTGGTGCCTGTCACAAAGGACTGGAACAGGGGCTGCAGAATACCGTAGCCCAGCCCCAGTAGGAATCCCGCCGCCAGCAGATGGACGGCCGTCCGCAGAACGGCGTAGCTGGCCATGGTCAGCAGCAGGACCACCAGGCTCACGGCCACCAGGTGGCCGTGGCGGCCGGAGTCCACCAGCTTCTGGGTGGAGAATTTGGAGAGCAGCATCCCCGCCACCAGGAAGATGTAGAAATAGGGGATCACATCGGACAGCCCCTGCTCCTGGGCGAAGATGGAGGAGTAGGCGATCACCGCGCCAAAGGGGATCATCAAAAAGATCATGTTGCACATGAAGGGCAGGGCCGGCTTATAAAAGGCGCCGGACCAGGAGAAGGGCTTCCGCTCCACCCCGGGATAGACGATCCTGCACCGGGACACGCACAGCAGCGCCAAAACAGCCAGGGCAAACAGCACCAGAAAGGCGGCCCGGCTGCCCACATGGTTCTGCACCTGGATGCCGATGAAGGGCCCCGCCGCCGTCCCCAGGGAGATGGTCAGGGCGAATCGGTTGACGCCGCGGTGTACCATACTGTGGGGCAGGACGTCCCCGGCCAGGGTGGTGGTGGCGGAGCCGCAGACGGAGTACACCGCCCCCATATACAGCCGCAGCGCCACCAGCGCTCCGAAGAAGGGAAACACCACAAACCCCAGGAAGGGCAGGCAGAACAGCGCCAGGCACACCAGGAACACATGATAGCGGTTGAAGTTGTCCAGCAGATACCCGGCGAAGGGCCGGCAGACGACCGTGGTCACCGACATGGCCGTCAGCACGACGCCGATCCTGGAGCCGGTGATCCCCAGCTCCTGGCAGTAGATGGGCAGGATGGACACCGAGGCGTAGAAGGTGGCCATCATCAAAAGGTTCGTGATAAACAGCAGAATGAATTTCTTGTTCCAAATTTTTTCCATATCGTTGGCTGAACCGGGTCAGCATCCCTCCTTGTCGGATGTTGTCTCGGGGCCGGCTGGGACGGCGCTTTCCGCCTCCAGGACCTGCAGGCAGCTCCGCAGGGCGGAGACCGTGCCGTCGATCCCGAACAGGCCGCTGTCGATGCAGAGCTGGTAGCTCTCCGAGGCGCCCCACTGCCTGTCTGTGCTGCAGTTGTAATAGGCGGCCCGGTGGCGGTCCGTATTCTGGATCCGCTTTTTCGCCTCCGCCTCGCCGATCTGATTCCGGGCCGCCACCCGGGCGATCCGGCGGTCCAGGCTTGCGTGGACAAAGACGGAAAAGACATCGTTTCGCTCCCGCAGCACATAGTCCGCGCACCGCCCGATGATGACGGCGGGCTCCGAGCGCGCAATGTTCCGAATGGTCTCAAACTGGGCGATGCTGGCCCGGATCGAGAGCGGAAGCTGCTGGATCTCCCGGCCCCCGCTGAAGAGCGCCAGGTTCAGCCACTTATCTGTCAGCTGCTCGTCATACCGCTCCAGCACGGACTGGGAGATGCCGCTCTGTTCCGCCGACCTCTCCAGCAGCAGCGCATCGTAGCAGCGGACGCCCAGGGTTTGGGCCAGCTTTTCCCCGATCTCCCTGCCGCCGCTGCCGTACTGGCGGCCGATGGTGATGATCCGGTAGTTCATGTTTTCGCCTCCCGAAAGATCTTTTTCCAGAATACCGCCAGCAGGATGACGGCGGTGACGAAGGCCAGGGTATCGGACACGGCGGCTCCCCAGAGGATGCCATCGATCCCCAGCAGGGGAGCCAGGATCAGCATGGCCGGGACGAAGTACAGGATCTGCCGGGTCAGGGACAGGAAGGCGGCCACGGCGGCCCTGCCGATGGACTGGAACAGGACGCTGACCACGGCGCACACACCGGCGAGGGGGATGGCCAGCAGGAAGATGTTGAAGCACTTGACGGCAAAGGCCACATACAGCTCCGACTCCCGGCCGAAGATGCCGATGATCTCCTCCGGAAAGAGCCAGAACAGGATCCGCACCACCAGCATTACCAGAAAGGACACCAGCACCGCTGCCTTGAAGGTGCTTTTCACCCGGCCATACTGGCCGCGGCCGTAGTTGTAGCTGAGGATCGTCTGGCTGCCGGTGGCGATGCCCAGCACCACGCCGGCCGCCAGCTGGTTGATCTTCACCACAATGCCCAGCACGGCCAGGGGGATGTCCGTGCCGTATTCCGACGCCGCCCCGTAGAGGATGATGAGGTTGTTCAGCACCGTCATCACCACGACGCTGGAGAACTGGGTGATCAGGTTGGAGACGCCCAGGCCGCATACCCGGCGGACAGTCTTCCAACGGGGCCGGAAGTAGGCCTTCTTCAGCCGGATGGTGGTGAAATGGAAGCACCGCCAGATATAAAAGACGGCGTTCAGCGCCTGGCCGATGATGGTGGCCCAGGCGGCGCCCTCCACGCCCCAGTGGAACACCAGGATGAGCAGCGGATCCAGGATGATGTTGGTGACGCACCCGATCAGCAGGCCCGCCATGCTCTCCTTGGGACGGCAGTCCGCCCGGAGCATATCGCCGAAGGCGCAGTCGATGGCGGAGAAGGGGAAGCCCAGGACGATGATCCGGCCATAGGCCATGGCATAGGGCAGGACGCTGTCCGTGGCGCCGAAAAAGCGGCACAGGGGCTCCATCAAGCACTCGAAGAGGACCGTCATCACCAGGCCGATGACCACGGTGACCGTCATGGCACCGCAGGCGCCCCGGGCGGCCCGGTCCGGCTCGCCCCGGCCCAGATTCAGGCTGATGTAGGTGGCCGTGGCGGCGCCCACCATCATGGTCAGCGCCATCAGGACGGTGGCCATGGGCATGATGATATTGGTGCCGGCGTTGCCCAGATAGCCGACGCCCTGGCCGATAAAAATCTGATCCACCATGTTGTAGATGGAATTGACGACAATGGAGACCACGCTGGGGATGGCGAATCGGAGCATGAGCTTTCCGATCCGCTCCGTACCGAGCGCGGCATCCGCTGTGGGTGTGGAAACTGCTTCCATACAGGACCTCCTTTATGTTTGGATGGATACAGAGTTGATTATAAACTTTATTATTATAATAGAGTCAATATGCGTGCGCATGAACCTTGCACAAAACGCGGATGATTTGTGTGCATTTTTTTGCAAAAAGCAGCAAGGGCGGCTGTTCCGCCCGAGCACGGTGTTTCACCACTGCGCAGATATTTACAGGGGGCATAGACCCTGTTATAATAATAGAGTTTATTGGGAGGTGGCTTGCGTTGAATCAATATCTGACCATCCGGGAATTTGCCAGACTGCGGGACGTGGACATCAACTCTCTGCGCTATTATGAAAAGCTGGGGCTTCTGCGGCCGGCGTGGGTGGACCCCAAGACCCGCTACCGCTACTACCTGCCGGAGCAGCTGGTGGCCTTGGACATCATCATCCTCTGTATCCGCCTGGGGATCCCCCTGAAGAATCTGAAGGCGTATGTGGACGCCAATGGAAATTTTGACAAGCAGGCCATCCTGGAGGATGGAAAGGCGGCTATGGAGCGGCGGATCGCCGAAATGCGGCTGGGGCTGGAGCTGATCCAGTTCAATCTGGACAGCATGGAGCGGAACCAGGACTACAGCGGCCGGACACGGCTCTACACCCGGGAGATCCCGGAGCGGCATCTGATCGTCCGCCCCTTCGAGGGGGACTGGCACGATGTGGGGCAAAAGGAGCACACGGTCATGGATCTGTTCCATGACGCCCAGGAGCGGGGGCTTGCCCCGGTCTTTCCAGCGGGGATCCTGGTCCATCCGGACGGAGGCGCCTATCGCTTCTCGTTCTTCTTTCAGGTGCTGCACCCCCTGGCTGGGGAGGCGTCGATCCTCCAGGTGCCGGCCGGCATTTTTTCCTGCGTGCAGGTGGATCTGACCCTGGAGACAAAGCTGCCCGAATTGCTGGCGGAACACTTCGCCCTGCGGGGCGGGGAGACGATCCTCATTGCCAACATGGTCCTGAACAAGCTCCACTTCAACAGCCGGCGCAGCGAGATCCAGGTTCGCCTGGACACGCGCTGAAAATAGACTCTCTGACCGAAAAAGCGGCGCCGCCTGGTGGCAACGCCGCTTTCCAAATGCGGGAGAATCAGCCCTCGACTGCAATCGGATCCTTCTGTTCCTGTTGATCCGGCAGGGTCTGCTTCGGGATGAAGTGGTGCAGCGTGCCATTTTCAAGCTTGGCCCGAATATCCTGCTGCGTCATCCTGCCCCCACATAGAAGCTCCTGCGGCAGGTGCCGGTGAACCGCTCGATCGATGTCCCTGAAGGAGACAGACGCCCCGCCGGTCCGGCCGCCGCCAGAACAGCTGCGGATTCCATCGTCTCACAGAAATAAGGCTCTGCCGGTTTCCGGCCCTCCGTCAGCTGCTGAAGCTGGATGCCCTCTGGAGAGCGTGTGATGGGATTCCAAAAGGTCAGCCGCTCTCGGGCAAGCTCCTGGATGGAGAATCGTCCCCCGGTCTGCCAGGGGATGGTCTTCCCGGCAGATCACGGTCAGTGGACTCTGCCGGAGCGGCCGGCAGGCCAGCTTGTCAGGCGGAGTCTCGCTGGACATCCCAACGTCCAAGGTATCCCTGCAGTGAAGCGGCTCGAGGCGCAAAGAGAGGCAGGTGCGGGAGAACACACCTGCCTCTGCAGCCGCCCTCCGGCCGATAGCAGCAACGGCCGGACAGCTTCCATAGATCAATTTTACTGGTCTGCCGTCAGGGACTGCCCATAGGCATATCCCGCTTCCACAGCCTTTTCATTGACCTCCACGAACTGGGGGCGGACGGAGGAGACAATCGCCTCCCGGACGCCCTCCTTGGAGATCAGCCCCGTAATGGCTGCCACTGCGCTCAGCATGAACACATTGGTGGTGACGCGGGCTCCCAGCTCCTTTTCCGCGATGTCCGTGGCCGGGACCGGGTAGACGTGCTGGTAGCTCTCCGGCACATTGTTCACCAGGCTGCTGTCGATGATGATGGTGGAGTGGTCACTGGCCTCGGAGATGTATTTCTCGCAGGCCTGGTTGGACATCAGCACCAGCACATCCGGCGCGGTGGCCCTGGCATAGCTGATTTCCTCATCGGCCAGGATGACATCAGAGCGGCAGGCGCCGCCCCGGGCCGCCGGGCCGTAGGACTGACTCTGGGCAACGTTTTTGCCGTCATGGAGTCCGGCGGCCTTTGCCGCCAGGATCCCCATCATGACGATCCCCTGGCCGCCGAAGCCGGCCAGCAGCATTTCCTTGCGCATTATGCTTCCTCCTCCAAGACCTCAATGGCCGTATCCGGGCACACCAGCTCGCACATATGGCAGCGGACGCACTTCTCCGCATGGGCGGCCTCGGGCAGCAGATACCCCTGCTTGCCGCGCCGGCCGGACTTTGCCAGGCAGCCAGGCTTGCAGGCATTGACGCACAGCATACAGCCCTTGCACATATCCTCGTAGATTTTGATGCTGGACATTTCTTTCCCTCCTCCGGCTCAATCCCCGCGCTGCGCGGCCAGGATCTTCTCAACTTCCGTGCAGTACTCGGGTTTGTCTGTGATGTCCACGAAGTTGCCGATCACGATGCGGTTCTCCAGCTCCGCAGGGGTCATGCCCTCGGCCTTCCTGCGGGAGACGCTCATCTCCTTCAGGTCATTGAAGGATTTGACCGGATCCCGGGAACCGTGGAGATACAGGCCGGCCTGGGTGGGACAGGGGGCGACGATCTCGATGAAGGAGAACCCCACGTGCTGGATGCCCGCCTTGATGGCGTTCTTCAGCTCCATCGGCTGGGCCACCGTGTAACGGGAGACATAGGTGGCGCCGGCAGCGGCCGCCAGCTTGCAGGCATCCATGGCCTCCTCCACTTTGCCATAGGGGGTGGTGATGGTGGCGCCGCGCCGGGGCGTGGTGGGCGCCACCTGCCCGCCGGTCATGCCGTAGATCTCATTGTTCAGCATGATGACCGTCAGGTCGATGTTGCGGCGCGCCGCATGGATAAAGTGGTTGCCGCCGATGCCCACGCCGTCGCCGTCGCCCACAAAGACGATGACCTTTTTATCCGGGTTCATCATCTTCAGCCCCGTGGCCACCGGCAGCGTCCGGCCGTGCAGGGCCTTGAAGAAGTCCGTCTTGAAATAGGTGGCGATCCAGCTGCTGCACCCGACGCCGCCGATCATGGCCACATCGTCCAGAATGCCCAGTTCATCAATGGCACGGGCCGTCAGCTGGGTGGCCGCGCCGTTTCCGCAGCCAGGGCAGAACAAGAACGGCATCCGCTCAGTTCTCAGTACTCTCTCCGCAATGGTATGCATCTCAAGATTTCCCCCTCTCTAAAAACGCCAGCAGTTCGTTGGGCGTATGGCAGACGCCGCCCACCTTCGGGAAGCTGGTGACCGTGCAGTTCCGGTCCGCGGCCAGGCGGACCTCCTTGACCATCTTGCCCAGATTCATCTCCGGGACGATCAGATGGGGGATCCGCCGGCTCAGCTTCCGGACGTACTCCGTGGGGAACGGCCACAGGGTCTTCAGCTGGATGCTGCCCGCCTTGATGCCCTTCTCCCGGGCCAGATGGACGGCGTGCTTCACCGCCCGGCTGACAGAGCCGTAGGAGAGGAACGCCACCTCGGCGTCCTCCAGGCAGGACTCCTCCACAATGGTGATCTCGTCCACATGGCCCTCGATCTTCCGGTGCAGCCGCTCCAGCATGGCGGCCGCATCCGCCTGTCCCTTGGCCCGGTAGCCGTCGGCGCCGTGGAGCTGGGAGAGGATGGGCGCCTTGAAGCCCTGGAAGAATGTGGCCATGGGGGGCACGTCGTCCTCATCCGCCTGGAAGGGCAGATAGTGGCCCTTGGCCGACGCGGGCGGCTGCTTGCGGTTGATGATCTGCACATCCTCTCTGGCGGGGATGCGGACCTTCTCCCGGGTATGGGCCACGATCTCATCGCTGGCGATCACCACCGGCGTGCGGTACTTCTCCGCATAGTTGAAGGCTGTGATGGTGAGGTCCAGGGTATCCTGGGAGGTGGAGGGCGCCAGGACGATGATGGGATAGTCGCCGTTGGAGCCATACCGCATCTGGAACACGTCTCCCTGGGAGGGGGATGTGGACTGGCCGGAGGCGGGGCCGCCCCGCTGTACCTCCGCGATGACCAGCGGCGTCTCGCTGAGCGCCGCCCAGCCGATGGCCTCCTGCATCAGGCAGAAGCCCGGGCCGCTGGTGGCGGTCATGGGCTTTGCCCCGCCCCAGCTGGCGCCGATCAGGGAGAGGATCGCCCCCATCTCGTCCTCCATCTGGATGAACCGTCCCCCGTGCTTGGGCAGCTTGGCGGAGGCCTCTTCCGCAATCTCGTTGGACGGGGTGATGGGATAGCAGGCGAAGAAGGAGCATCCCGCCAGCAGGGCGCCCTCAATGCAGGCGCTGTTGCCCTGCAGCACATCTATGCGCGCTTGATTTGACATAACCTAACCCTCTTTTTATGTATTCGGCATCACTGGGCGCTGACCACGCCGCTGCAGGTGCCTACGATGTTCTTGTCGCCCTTCTGGTTTTCCACCCAGACCTCGCAGACCACCCGGATCATGCCGTTGTCCTCCAGCTTCTTCTCCTTCACCCGCCCCTTGGCGGTGACAAAGTCACTGCAGAACACCGGGCGGCGGAACGTCAGGGAGGCGGAGCCGCCCTGGTACCACCCCTTGCCGAAGCTCATCCCCATCATCCGGAAGATCAGTGCCGCCACCTGGGGGCCCACGGCGATGGGGGCCGGCAGGCCCTCCCGCTCCGCGGCCTCCTGGTCGTTGTGGATGGTCTTGATGTCGGATTTGAACATCTCAATGGACATCTGCTTGGACACAGCGGGCAGCAGATAACCCAATTCCGTCTGATTCGTCACGATTGCCATCGTACCTGCCTCCTTTTCAAATCTTCTCCGGCTTGGGGCCGCTGTCCACGCCCTCACCGGCCCGTGGCGCGTCCCGGTCGATCACGTCCAGCGCGTGGGCCCGGACGGTCCTGAACAGCAGCGTGCCGTCCGCCATATCCTCGCCGATGACCTCATAGCTGACAAATTCCTTGTTGTGCTTGATCCACTTGTCCTTGATCTTGCCGGAGACCTTGACCTTCATGCCGGGCTTCAGCGGCACGTAGTTCTCCATCTCCCACTTGTAGAACACGCCGCGGATGTTGTAATTCCGGGACAGCAGCCAGCGGGGCGGGCGGTAATTCACCTGCGGCGGGGCGATCCGGCCGCCCCAGGGGGTGTCGTCCGACACATACCACTCACAGTAGTCATCGTCGATCAAGCACTGCTTGGCGATGTCCTCCTCGGTGACCTCCCACTCCAGGGAACCCAGATCGCCGCCCACGACGATCTCCTCGTACCGGGTGCGGGGGCCGCTCTCATCGTGGTCGATCCGCGTCAGGACTTTTTTCTTCTCTTCCATGGGAATACCTCCTAATATCTTCCAACACTTGATTACAGTTCCAGAACCGCGTCGCCCTTGACGGTGGTCCTGCCCTCCTGGTTGGTCATGGCATAGGTGCAGGCCACACAGCGGGCGCCGTTTTCCTCATATTTACCGGCGATGGTCACCGTGCAGGTCAGGGTGTTTCCGGCAATGTCCATGCCGCTGTAAGTGCTCTTGACCCGGCGGATGTGCCCGGTCTGCCCGCACAGCTCCATCAGCAGCTTGTTCACCAGGGCGGCCTTCAGCGGCCCCTGGATCAGCACATTCTCCAGCCCCTGCTTTTTTGCCACGTTCAGATCATAGTGGATGGCATTGAAATCGCCGGAGCCGGCCGCCCATTTCACCAGCTGGATATTGGTGATTGGCCCCTCGGTCACTGCCGGCAGGACGTCGCCCACCGCCACGGATTCATAATTGAGCTGTTCCATATCCATCCTCCCTCAGCGCATGATCACCGTGGTGCGGCTGATCATGACGGTCTCCCCCCGCTGGTTGCGGTACTGGGTCTCCGAGTTGATGAACGCCATGCTGCCGCTTCGGCCCACTTTTTCCGTGATGTCCACGATTTTGGTCTTGGCCTGGATGGTGTCCCCGATGCACATGGGAGCCAGCACCTCGATCTCATCTTCGCCCCGGAGCCGCCGGCTGGCATTCACCGGGAAGTGGAACTCCCCCTTCTCGTTGACGGTGAACCAGTCCCGCTCCGTTCCGGACTTCAAATTGGTCAGCAGGAAGTTGGGGGGCACGGCAAACCCGTGGTACCAGCTCTCCGCCGCGTATGCCTTGTCAAAATAGATGGGATTCGCATCCCCGATGGACTCCAGGAACCGCTCCACCGTGCTGCGCTCGATGGTGTAGGGCTCCCCCCAGTCCGTCTCATCGCCGATCAGCGCAAGGGCCTCCGGCGTCAAAATCGATTCGCTCATCGTGTCATTCCTTTCTCTGCGTCACAGGGTGAGGGTCTCTCCGGGCTCCAGCACCCGGCACCGCCGCCCCTCCTGCTCCTCCAGCATGGTCCGGAAGGCGTATGGATCCTGCCGGATGGAGGGGAACGAGTTGTAGTGCATGGGAATCACCAGCCTGGGCCGCAGCAGCTTTGCCGCGAAGGCGGCGTCCTCCGGGTCCATCACGATGCTGCCTCCGATGGGAAGCAGCGCCACATCCGGACGAAACCGCCTGCCCAGCAGCTCCATGTCCCCGAACAGGCCCGTGTCGCCGGCGTGGTAGACGCACTTTCCATCCGCCTGAAACAGCAGGCCCACCGCCTCGCCGCCGTAGAGGTTCCTCCCGTCCGGCAGGTCGATGGAGGAGGAGTGGAACGCCTGGGGGAACCGGACCGTTCCCAGCGGCAGCTGAATGCTTCCGCCCACGTTGACCTTCACGGTCTCCACGCCCCCCTGGGCGGCACAGTATTTGGCCAGCTCGGACACCGCCACGATCACAGCCCCCCGGGCCCGGGCGATCTCCAGGGCATCGCCCATGTGGTCAAAGTGGGCGTGGGTGAGAAAGATCCAATCCGCCTCCGCCTCTGTCCAGGGGCGGTCCGCCAGGGGATTCCCCGTGAACCAGGGGTCGATCAACGCCGTGCCGCCCTGGGTCTTCAGGGTGAAGCAGGCGTGCCCGTGATAGGTCAGTTCCATTTACGTTGCCTCCTCTGGCAGCAGGCCGAACAGGCGCGCCTGTTCCAGCAGCTGCTGATTCTTTCGGTACACCGGCTGGTCCACCATCTTGCCGCGCACCTGGATAGCCCCCTTCCCCGCCGCGGCGGCGGCCTGGAACTGGGAGACGATCTCCTCCGCCAGGCAGATCTCCTCCGCGGAGGGTGAGAACGCCTCGTTTGCAATGGGGATCTGGCGGGGGTGGATCACCAGCTTTCCCTGGAATCCCAGGGCCCGGGCCAGAAGCGCGTCCCGGCGCAGGCCCTCGTCGTCCCGGAAGTCCGGGAACACCGCGTCCACAGGCCCCTCCTTCCCCGCCGCCCGGGAGGCCAATGCCAGCCGGGACCGGGCGTACAGCAGCTCTTCGCCGCCGGCGGTGCTCCTGCCGCCCAGGTCCAGCAGGAAATCGATGGAGCCGAAGGCCAGCCGCCGCACAAAGGCGCCGCAGGCCGCGATCTCCCCGGCGTGCACCACGCCGGCGGCCGTCTCGATCAGCGGCAGCAGTTCGAACCGGTCCGGGGCCGCCCCCAGGGAGCGGAGGAGGTCCTCCGCTCTCTGGATATTGGCGGCCTCATTGCTCTTGGGGAGCATCACGCCGTCATAGCCGCAGCGCACCGCCGTCTCCAGATCCGCCTGGTACCAGGGGCTGCCCTGCTCATTGATCCGCAGGAACACGGCGGGCCTCTTCCAATCTCTTCCTGCCAGACAGGCGGCCGCGGCGGAACGGGCGGCGTCCTTTTCCGAAAGGGCCACCGCGTCCTCCAAGTCCACGATCACCGCGTCCGCGGCGGAGTGAAAGGCCTTGGTCAGCCGCTCTCCGCCTGTGGCGGGGGTAAACAGCCAGCTTCTCATCTCCGTCACTCCTCATCCGGCGCGTTGGCCGCGAGGCCCATTTCCGTGAGGACCTGGGTATTGATCTCATACTCCGCGTCCAGCCGGGCCTTGAAGTCCTCCGCGTTGAGGAAGTGCGGCGTCAGGCCGTTGACCGCGCAGTACTCCTGCTGGAAGGCCTCCGTCTGGACGACCTCCTCCAGCTTGCCCTCCCAGTAGTCCAGGATCTCCTGGGGCGTGCCCTCCAGCATGGCAAAGCCGCGGAAGGTGCTCTGCTCAATGTTGATCCCCAGCTCCATCAGGGTGGGGACCTCCGGCGCCGGCTCCATCCGCTCGGAGGAGGTCACCGCCAGGACCTTCATCTCCCCGGTGTCCATGTAGTTCATGCACTGGGAGAAGTTCAACACCGCAAAGTCGATCTGATCGCCCAGAATGGCGCTGATGGTGTTGGAGTTGCCCTCGAAGGGCAGCACCCGGGCCTGGAGGTCCGTCTCCATCTTCAGCCGGTTGATGAGGATGTCGCCGACGCCCGCGGCGCCGGAGCAGCCGCCCACCAGCTCCTCTTCCTGGCTGGCCTCGATCAGTTCGTCCAGCGTGTCGATGGGCGAACTGCCGGGCACCACCACGGCGTTGAAGTCATCCGCCACCTGGCCGATGGGGATCATATCCTTATAGCTGTATTCACCGCCCTGGATCTCGTTCAGCATGGCCATGGTGGAGCTGAGCACGAAGATCAGGTTGTAGTCCCCGGCCCGCTGCTGGGTGGCCACCGCGAAGCCCACCTGGCCGCTGGCGCCCGGGAAGTTCTCAAAGAGGAAGTTGGCGTCGGTGATGCCCTCCCGCTTCATGATGTTGAAGGTCTGCCGGCCCTGCATATCCACGCCGGTGCCGGCGCCGTAGGCGCAGAAGATGGTGACCAGGTCCGGCTCATAGGGCCCCTCAAAGGTCTCCTCCTGCTGCTGGCCGCATCCGCTGAGGAGGCTGGCCCCCATCAGGCAGGCGCACAGGCAGGCGAGCCATCTTTTCGTCAGTCGTCTCATTGTTCTACCTCCTTACGCGGCCCGGTTCTTCCGCTTGTTCCGCAGGGTGCGGAACAGGGGCAGGAACAGCATGGCAAAGGTGATCAGCATGAACACCAGGGACAGCGGCCGGGTGAAGTAAATGCTCCAGTCGTTGTCGGACATGATCAGGCCCTGGCGCAGGGAGATCTCCGCGGAGCTGCCCAGGATCAGGCCCAGAATGGCCGGCAGGCCGGGGAAGTCCAGCTTCTTGAGGATGTAGCCCAGGACGCCGAAGAATGCCATCACGCCCACCTCGAACACGCTGTTGTTCAGGGAGTACGCGCCGATGAAGCACAGCACGCCCACCATGGGCATCAGGAAGTTTGCCGAGGCGTTGAGGATCTTGACAAACAGGGGGATCCCCATCAGGTTCATCAGCACCAGCAGGATGTTGCCCACGAACATACTGGCGATGACCACCCAGGCCAGGCTGCCGCCGGTGGCGAACAGGCGGGGGCCGGGCTGGACGCCGTACATCAGCATGGCGGTCAGCAGCACGGCGGTGGCCGCGGAGCCGGGGATGCCCAGGGTCAGCATGGGCATCATGGCGCCGCCGGTGGAGGCGTTGGTGGAGGCGGTGGCGGCTGCGATGGCCTCAATGGCGCCGTCGCCGAACCGCTCCGGATGCTTGCTGAGCTTCTTCTCCGTGCCGTATGTAATCACGCTGGCGATGGTGGCGCCGGCGCCAGGCAGGGCGCCCACGAAAAAGCCGATCAGCGTACCGCGGAGGGTGGGCACGCTGATGGTCTTCCACTCCTCCTTGTTCAGCAGGGACTCCCGGATGGAGACCTTGCCGTGGCTGCTCTTTTTGTCCCATTTGGAGCGCTTCTCCAGCTGGACAAACACCTCGCTGAAGCCGAACAGGCCAACCAGCACGGGGATGGTGTTCAAGCCGTCCAGCAGGTAGATGAAGTTGAAGGTGAACCGCTGCTGGCCGGTGATGGTGTCAATGCCGATGGTGCCCAGCAGCAGGCCGAAGATCAGCATCAGATAGCCCTTGAGGGGGTAGTCGCCCGTGATGCCCGTCACCAGGCACAGGCCCATCAGGGTCAGGGCGAACATCTCCGGGGCGCCGAATTTCAGAGCTACCTGCGCCAGGGTACTCCCGCCGAAGGTCAGGCCCAGAGTGCCGATCAATCCGCCCACAAAGCAGGAGAAGGTGGCCACGCAGAGCGCCTTTCCTCCCTTTCCCCGCCGGGTGAGGGGATAGCCGTCCAGAGAGCTCATGGCGGCGGCTGTCGTGCCGGGAACGTTGATCAAAATGGCGGAGATGGTGCCGCCGTACATGGTGCCGTAGTAGATGCCGGCCAGCATGACCAGACTGTCCACTGCGTCCATGCCGAAGGTCAGCGGCAGCAGGATGGCCGTGCCGGAGGTGGCGCCCAGGCCGGGCAGCAGACCGGCCACATTGCCGATAAACACGCCGGCCAGGAGGTAGCACATGGCCTCCAGGGTAAAGACCTGCTGAAGGCCTTCCAGCAGACTTGTAAAAGCTGTCATATCCCTTTGGTCCCCCCTTCTCTCAGAAACCCAGAATACCGACGGGGAAGTTGATTTTGAAGGCCACCGCGAATACGAGGTACAGCACGATGGTGCCGATGACCGCCGTCAAAATGGTCAGTTTCCAGGGCTGTTTTTCTACCAGTTTCATGGTCAGGAGCAGATAGATGAAAATACAGATGTTCATGCCCAGCGTCGGCATGAAGATGATGGTGCCGATGACGATGGCCAGAAGGACCAGCATATTCCGCAGTTCCTCCCGGTCGGGAAGTACGCTCTTGGTGTTGTCATACTTGCCCCGCAGGGTGTTGATGATCAGAAATACCGCCATGACCGCGATGAGCAGGCCGTACCAGAACGGCAGAAACCCGGAACCGATGCAGTAGTCCCCCATGAAATCCAGGTTGGTGATGGAAAACAGGCTGACGGTTACTCCCAGGATGAAGAAGCAGGCCTCTGCGATCAGGGAACAGATTTTCATTTTGCTCATGGTCCCCTTGTTGTTCTCCAAATGTGTGCGCCTCCCTTTCTGATTGTGTTTTTGGCCAAAAAAGTGAGATCAAGCAATCAGCTTTTTGCTTGATCCCACTATAGCATCTTGTGGCCTTTCCGTAAAATACGGATATTCGATTGTACTGATAAAGAAATCCCTATGTCCCCGCGGTCTCTTGCGCCGCAAGGCTTTGGCAGCCGTCGACAAAGAGCTGCATATTGTCCGTCAGGCTCTTGTGCCGCTGATAATAGAGGAAGAAATCCCGGTCCCAGGAATAGCCCGGCACCCCATGGAGCCGGCCGGCGGCCAGCTCCGCGTCCACCATGGTGGAGGGCAGCACCGCAATGCCCAGGTTGGCCAGGACCGCCTCCTTGATCACGCTCATGCTGCCCACGGTGCCCACCTCGTTCAGGTCGTAGCCGTTGGCCCGCTGGTAGTTGAGGATGGTGGTGCGGCTGTCCGAATTCTCCTTGTTCAAAAAGAAGGGCTGCTTGGACACGTCCTCCGGCCCCACCTTCTCCATGGAGGCAAAGGGGTGGTCCGGGTGGCAGACCAGCACCAGGCGGTTTTTCAGCACCCGCACCTTGCACAGCCCGTCCTCGGACAGGCCCCCCTGGGTGATGGCCACGTCGCACTCGTTCTCCGCCAGCATCTTCTGGATAGTCTGGGTGCTGTGGACCTGCACCACGGACTTGAAGCCGGGGTCCTCCCGCATACAGTGGGCCAGCGCCGGGATCACCACCGCGTGGCCCGCCATGGCCGTGGCGGCGATCCGCACCGGATAGCCCCCCAGGCGCTCCTGCATGACTGCATCCAGGTGGATGTAATCCTCCAGGATCTTCAGGGTCTCGTCCAGGAATACCTCGCCGGCGGCGGTCAGATACAGCCGCTTGGGGTATCGCTCAAAGAGCTTCACGTCGTAGTACCGCTCGATTTCCGCGATGGTCTCGCTGATGGTGGGCTGGGATACATAGAGATTGGCCGCCGCGGTACTCATTTTTCCACAGGCGGCAACCTCCGCAAAGATTTGAAGCTGACGAAGCGTCACGAATTTTCCCTCCCGCTCAAAATGGTGTCTGCTCCTGATTATACCGGAAATCCGCTCAAAATGCCAGTCCGTTTTGTGCAGAGTGCAAAATGCCGGCGGCAGAAGGACGCGCCGTGCGCGGACTGGCGCACGGCGCGGGAACCAGGCGAACGGTCAGCAGGTGGCGCCGCCCTCCAGATGGAGCTTGGCGTCCAGGATGGCCTGCTTGCGCTCCATGACGTCGCCCGCCTTCAGCTGACTGATGAAATTGTCCGCGCCGATGCGCTCGATGTACATACCGAACCGCTCGCCGGTCTGTCCCTGCTCCCGGTACAGCAGCAGCGTCCGCTCGATCATCTCAAAGACCTGCTCCTTGGTGTAGATCTCATCGATGACGGTGCCCAGCCGCTGGCGCTTGCCCCAGATGCCGCCCACCATGATTTTGTAGCCGGCCTTCTTCTCTGTCACGCAGTCGAAGTTGCAGGCGCCGACGCATTTGCCGCAGTTGTTGCACAGCTCGTGGTCGATCTGCATGATGCCGTCCTCGTCCAGATGGGCGGCGCGGACGGGGCACTTCTCCACCACGGCGCACTTCTTGCAGCCGCTGCAGTCGTCCGGATCGTACTCCGGCACCCGCTGGCCCATGATGCCGAAGTCGTTCAAGCCGGGCTTGATGCAGTTGTTGGGGCAGCCGCCGATGCCGATCTTGAACTTGTGGGGCAGCTTCACGTCATACCAGCCCTTGTAGAAGGTCTCGTGGAGCTCCCGGGCCAGCTCCTGGGTGTCGATGAGGCCGTGGACGCAGACGGTCCCCTTGCAGGCCACGATGGGCCGGACCCGGGAGCCGGTGCCGCCGGTATAGAGGCCCGCCTGGGCGATGAAGTCGTTGAAGGGCTCAATGGTTTCATAGGTCAGGCCCTGGACCTCCACGGTCAGGCGGGAGGTCATGGCCACCCGGCCGTCGCCAAACTGCTGGGCGGCCTGGGCCAGTGTCTCCAGCTCCTGGTTGTTCAGCAGGCCGTCCACGGTGATGATCCGGGCGATGAAGTGCTCCCCGTCCCGGGTCATGATGTATCCCCGGCCCTTCAGGGCCTTTTTCTCGGCGTCTGTAATCGTCAGCATGGTGTGATCTCCTTTTTCCTCATTTTTTCATCAGGCTTCTGTGAGCTCGGTGTTGAACAGCGTCCCGCCCTCCAGCACGCGGGTGCTGGCATAGCCATAGGGCCGCAGGCGGTTCTGCACCAGATAGGCCCGCTTGCCCTTGGAGCAGACCAGCAGCAGCTTCTCCCGGGGGTCCAGGCCCTCCACGGGCCCGTTGATTTGATTCAGGTCCACGTAGGGAACGCCGGGAATGGAGGGCTGAATGGAGCAGTCCACCATCCGGTATCCCTCCGCCGCGCCGGCCTGGTACTCCGCCGGGGTGAAGGACACAAATCTCCCCGACAGCTTGTTCAGCAGCACACCCACTGTCACCGCAAAGGGGTGGATGGCCGTGGAGAAGGGCGGCGTATAGGCAAAATCACAGTTGGACAAGTCCTCCAGCCTGGCGCCCAGGGAGATGGCCGTCACCGCGATGTCCGCCATCTTGTCCACCGCGCCGGTGCCGATCACCTGCAGTCCCAGCAGCCGGTGGCTGTTCCGGTCGCAGAGCATCTTGGTGAGGAAGGAGCCCGCGCCGGGATAGTAGTGGGCCTTGTCGTCCGTGACGGTGATGACGCTCTCCACATCAAAGCCCGCCTCCCGGGCGGCCTTTTCCGTCAGGCCGGTGCGGGCCATATTGGCGCCGGGCAGCTTGGCGATGCCGGTGCCCAATACGCCGGGGTACTGTCCCGCGTCAGGGTCCCCCGCAATGGCCATGGCCGCCAGACGGCCGGAGATATTGGCGGTGGAGCCCATGGCGGACCACTGCCGCCCGCCGGTGATCCGGTTGGTCACCAGGGCGCAGTCGCCGGCGGCGTAGATGTCCGGGTCATTGGTCCGCATCTGGCCGTCCACCAGCAGGGTGCCCTTGAACATCTCCAGCCCCGTGTCCGCCAGGAAATCCGTGTTGGGCCGGAAGCCCATGGCCAGCACCACGGCGTCCGCCTTCATGGGCCGCCTGCTGGTGAGGACCTTCTCCACCTTTCCGTCGCCGGCAATGCCCTCCAGGGCCACTCCGGTAAAGGGCATGATGCCGGCATTGGCCATGGCGTTTTCCAGATACCCCGAGATCTCCGGGTCCAGCATCTCCGAGAGGATATGGGGGGCGAAGTCGATGACAGAGGTCTTGACGCCCCGGTCCGCCAGATTCTCCGCCACCTCCAGGCCGATCAGGCCGCCGCCCACCACCACGGCCCGCTTCAGCTGCCCGCCGTCCACCTGCCTGCGCAGGGCGTCGGCGTCATCCGGCGTCCGCATGAAAAAGACGTTCTCCAGGTCCACGCCGGGGCAGTCCGGTACAAAGGGATGGGCGCCGGTGGCAATCACCAGCTTGTCGTAGGAATGGACCTGCTCCTCGCCGGTGGCGCAGCCCACAGCGGTGACGGTCTTGGCGGCCCGGTCCACCTTTGTGGCCTCCACGCCGGTGCGCACCTGGGCGCCGGTGAGGGCGGAGAAGGATTCCGGCGTGTTGACGATCAGCTCTCCCCGCTCCTGGATGACATTGCCCACATAGTAGGGCAGCCCGCAGCCGGCGTAGGAGATGTCCCGGCCCTTGGTCAGGATCAGGACCTCCGCATCCCGCTGCTCCCGCTTCAGCTTCGCCGCGATTTTCGTGCCGGCGGCCACGCCGCCGATGATCAGGATTTTCATAGCAACACCCTTTCGTCTCTTTTCCTTGCAGTCAGCATATCATCCCGCCGGATGTTTGTGAAATGCGAATCTCATTATGACTTCCTTAGGGAAAAACCTATGGATGCCCCCATTCCCATCGCTTTTTCCGATGAAACACATAGGGGAACTCGTAGTTTACATGAAAGGGAATCCCCCTTACTCTAAAAATAGCCCTGTGCACAGGGCGTATTTTCTCTGCAAGGAGGGATCCTCGTGAAAAAATGGAAACAGGATCTGCCGGGCATCCTGGTCTGCCTGGTGATCGCCGTGCCCGCCTGGCTGCTGGGGCAGCGGTTCCAGGTGGTGGGCGGCCCGGTGTTCGCCATCCTCATCGGCATGGTGATCGCCCTGTT
>OODJ01000873.1_pt1 | contig 27383 bp, 19 predicted proteins | sample 1671611 | NCBI WGS metagenome assembly OODJ01 (sample SAMN06348174, study PRJEB24527) | human gut metagenome | biome: human gut; feature: ankylosing spondylitis patient; material: feces | host: Homo sapiens | place: China | collected 2015-10 | reverse complement strand
CGGCTGCCATGGATACGGTTACCGAAGCGAAAATGGCTATTGCCATTGCTCGTGAAGGTGGTATCGGTGTGATTCACAAAAATATGTCTATCGAAGAACAAGCAAGACAAGTTGCTATTGTAAAGCGTGCCGAGAATGGTATGATTTATGATCCTGTGACTATCAAGAGAGGTTCTACCGTTCGCGACGCTTTGGATATTATGGCTGAATATAAAATCGGTGGTATCCCTGTTGTGGATGATGAAGGTTATCTGGTAGGTATTGTTACTAACAGAGACTTGCGTTTTGAAAGAGATATGGCAAAACATATTGATCTTGTCATGACTCCTAAAGAAAGATTAGTAACTACCAACCAGTCTACTGACTTGGAATCTGCTGCACAGATTCTTCAGAAACATAAGATTGAGAAACTTCCGATTGTAGGAATGGACGGAAAGTTGATCGGTCTTGTTACTTATAAGGATATTACAAAAGCAAAAGACAAACCGATGGCTTGTAAAGACGCCAAAGGTCGTTTGCGTGTTGCCGCCGGTGTGGGGGTGACTGTCGATACATTGGATCGTATGCAGGCTTTGGTTGATGCGGGTGCGGATGCCATTGTTATTGATACGGCTCACGGACACTCTGCATTCGTTATTGAGAAACTGAGAGAAGCTAAGAAACGCTTCCCGGGCATTGATATTGTTGTAGGTAATATTGCTACCGGAGAAGCTGCTAAGGCCTTGGTGGAAGCTGGTGCTGATGCTGTGAAAGTAGGTATCGGACCGGGATCTATCTGTACGACCCGTGTGGTTGCCGGTGTGGGGGTTCCCCAGCTGTCGGCTGTATATGATGTAGCAAAAGCGCTGAAAGGTACAGGTATTCCTTTGATTGCCGATGGTGGTTTGCGCTATTCCGGTGATGTCGTGAAAGCATTGGCTGCCGGTGGGTATAGTGTAATGATCGGATCATTGGTTGCCGGAACAGAAGAATCTCCGGGTGATACTATTATTTTCAACGGACGTAAATTCAAATCATATCGTGGCATGGGGTCGTTGGAAGCTATGGAGAATGGTTCAAAAGACCGTTACTTCCAAAGTGGAACAGCTGACGTGAAGAAATTGGTTCCGGAAGGTATTGCTGCCCGTGTTCCTTATAAGGGTACATTGTTCGAAGTTGTTTATCAATTAACAGGTGGTTTGCGTGCAGGTATGGGATATTGTGGTGCTGCCAATATTGAAAAACTTCACGATGCCAAATTTACCCGTATCACAAATGCCGGTGTAATGGAAAGTCATCCGCACGATGTGACGATTACCAGTGAATCGCCTAATTATAGCCGTCCGGAATAACAGCATATATAAACGGTGAACTATTAACGGTGAACGGTGAACAGACTGTGTCGATCTGCAGGGTGTTCGCTGCTCACCGTTCGTTGTTTATGGAGTTAATGTTTGGTTTTTAGAGTTTGGAAAATAAGAATTGATGATGAAAAGAGGTCTGCTTGTAGCTTGGTTTTGGTTTTTCGGTATCTCGGTCTTTGCACAGGAAGACCCGGTGCTGATGCGGGTGAATGGAAAAGATATACTTCGTTCGGAGTTTGAGTATTCGTATCGGCATCGGACTGGTAATGCAGATGCAAAACTCTCTCCGAAGGAATATGCGGAACTTTTCGCTCAATCGAAATTGAAGGTTGAAGCGGCCAAAGTTGCAGGACTTGATACGACTACTGTGTTCCGAAAACTACAGGAAGCGTGGCGAAGTCAGTTGCTCAAATCTTATTTGACGGATAAGCAGGTATTGGATAGTTGTATTCGTGTTCTGTATCAGGATAGAGGTTTGAAAGGATTGGGGAGTCGGGTGCGGATAATGCAAATTTTCAAATATCTGCCTCAGACAATAACTGCCAAGCATTTGGAGGAAGAGAAAAACCGAATAGATTCTATCTGGCAGTCGCTAAGGACTCAGTCAGATTTGGATTTTGCCCGTTTGGTGGAAATGTACTCGGAGGATAAGCGTAGTATGTGGTTGGAACGTTTGCAAACAACGAGCGAATTTGAAAATGTAGCTTTTTCTTTGTCAACAGGAGAAATATCCCATCCTTTCTTTACTCCGGAAGGGCTTCATATTATAAAAGTGATTGACCGGAAAGAAAATCCTTCGTATGGAGAGGTTTATGAGAAGTTGGCAGAACGTTTGATACGTAAGGAGGGGGTGGATAAAGCTACGGAAACCATAGTGGAACGACTAAAAAGAGACTGGCAATATGCTCCCAATCCGAGTGGCATGAACGAGTTGTTGACAATTGGCAGAACGGAGCAGACTTTGTTTACAATCGACGGACAGGTATATTCGGGAGAGATGTTCAAGCAGTTTGCTTCTTCGCATCCGCAGGCGGTGAAGCGGCAACTGAATGGATTTATAGCAAAGTCGTTATTGGACTATGAAGGTAAGAATATAGAGCGGAAACATCCGGAAGTCCGCTATGCTTTGCAGAAAGTTACTGATAAGTATCTCATAGCAGAGGTAACTCGTCAGAAAGTGGATTTGCCTGCCATAAATGACCGGGCAGGACTAGCAACTTATTTTAAATTTCACACTTCGGATTATCGTTGGGATAGTCCGCGATATAAAGGTGCTATTCTTCATTGCGTTGATAAAAAAACGTCGAAGCAGGCTAAAAAACTATTGAAGAAAACCCCGGAAAAAGAATGGGCGGAAGTACTTCGGCAAACTTTTAATACATCCGGAGAAGAAAAGATAAAAGTTGAACAGGGAATTTTTGCCGACGGGGATAATAAATATATAGATAAACTGGTTTTTAAGAAGGGGGATTTTGAACCTCTAATGTCTTATCCTTTTACTGTTGTTGTCGGCAAAAAACAGAAAGGCCCGGATGATTATCGAGAGGTAATAGAACAGGTCCGGAAGGATTATCGAAGCTATCTTAACGCATTCTGGATGCGGGAATTGCAGGATTTCGGTAAGGTTGAAATAAACCAAGAGGTTTTAAAAACCGTTAATAATAACTGATGTAACCGATTATTCACTATCTTCGTACCTTAAATAAGTAGATTTCAATTGACAATGCGAATATTAGTCCTCTTACTGATTACCCTTCTTGGTTGTGGAGCGTGCAAAAAACAGCATGACCATAAAGGTAAGACTCCTTTGGTAGAGGTGGATGGTAATTTTTTATATAAAGAAGATTTGATGTCCGTACTTCCTGTTGGATTGTCAAAAGATGATAGCATTCTTTTCGCCGAACACTATATTCGTAGTTGGGCGGAGGAAATCTTGTTGTATGAAAAAGCTGCGAACAACATTCCTGATAATGTGGATGTGGAAAAGTTGGTGGAGAACTACCGGAAAGCTTTGATTATGCATACTTATCAGCAGGAACTGATTAATCAGAAGTTGATAAATGATATTCCGGAACAGGAAATTGCAGATTATTATGAGAAAAACAAAGAATTGTTTAAGCTGGAGAATCCGTTGATTAAGGGATTGTTTATCAAAGTGCCGTTAACGGCTCCCCAGTTGAATAATGTCCGCAGATGGTATAAGACAGAGAAGCAGGATGCAGTAGAGAGTCTGGAAAAATACAGTTTGCAAAATGCGGTGAAATATGAATATTTCTATGACAAATGGGTCTCCGTGACAGATATACTCGACATGATTCCGTTAAAAGTAGATACACCGGAAGAATATGTAAACAAACACCGTCAGGTAGAATTGAAAGATACGGCATTTTATTATTTCCTGAATGTGAGCGATTATCGTGGAGTAGGAGAGGAAAAACCGTATGAGTTTGCCCGATCGGAAGTGAAAGATTTGCTGGTCAATCAGAAACGGGTGAATTTTATGGAGCAAGTAAAAAGCGACCTGTATCAGCAGGCGGTAGACAAGAAGAAGATTATATATAATTATTAAATACAAAGAATGAAGAAGTTTGTGAACTTTAGATTTGTTGTTACCCTTGTCCTGGCAGTTTTTGCTAACGTGGTAACTTATGCCCAGGACAACGTGGTTGATGAAGTAGTTTGGGTAGTAGGTGACGAAGCTATTTTAAAATCAGATGTAGAAGAGGCTCGTATGGACGCCTTGTATAATGGACGCAGATTCGACGGCGATCCATATTGTGTGATTCCCGAAGAAATCGCTGTTCAGAAGTTATTCCTGCATCAGGCAAAGTTGGATAGTATTGAGGTTTCCGAAGCGGAAATCATCCAGCAAGTAGATATGCTGACTAATATGTACATTCAGCAGATCGGTTCAAGAGAGAAAATGGAGGAGTATTTCAATAAGACTTCCGCTCAGATTCGTGAAACACTGCGTGATAATGCACGAGACAGATTGACAGTACAGAAGATGCAGCAGAAATTAGTCGGGGAAATCAAAGTAACTCCGGCAGAAGTACGCCGTTACTTCAAAGACCTTCCGCAGGATAGTATCCCTTACATTCCGACGCAGGTAGAAGTGCAGATTATCACGCTGCAACCTAAAATTCCTGTTGCAGAAATCGAAGATGTGAAGAAAAGGCTGCGCGACTATACGGATCGTGTGACAAAAGGAGAAATCGACTTCTCAACGTTGGCCCGTTTGTATTCCGAGGATAAGGCATCTGCCATAAAAGGCGGCGAATGCGGATTCATGGGACGTGGTATGATGGACCCTTCTTATGCGAATGTGGCATTCAGTTTGCAGGATCCGAAGAAAGTCTCCAAGATTGTTGAGTCTGAATTCGGTTATCATATTATCCAGTTGATTGAGAAGCGTGGCGACCGTGTCAATACCCGTCACATTCTGTTGCGTCCGAAAGTTTCGGAAAAAGAACTGACAGAGGCTTGTGCACGTCTGGATTCTATTGCTGATGATATCCGTGCAAATAAGTTCTCGTTCGATGAAGCAGCTGCCGTTATTTCACATGATAAAGATACTCGTAATAATCATGGTATCATGGTGAATATCAATGAAAATTCAGGAGTGACTACTTCTAAATTCCAAATGCAGGATCTACCTCAAGATGTTGCCAAAGTGGTAGACAAGATGAACGTTGGAGAGATTTCCAAAGCATTTACAATGATTAATGAGAAAGACGGAAAGGAAGTTTGTGCGATTGTGAAACTGAAGGCAAAAATCAACGGTCATAAAGCGACTATTGCAGAGGACTATCAGGACTTGAAAGAAATTGTAATGGATAAACGCCGCGAAGAAATGTTGCACAAGTGGATTCTGGATAAGCAGAAACATACTTATGTACGTATCAACGAAAACTGGCAGAAGTGTGACTTCAAGTATCCGGGTTGGATTAAGAAGGATTGATGTTTAACAGCTTGACTTTATATGCTGAAACAAAATAAAAAAGATAAACAAGACAGGCATAGATGGCTCCTAATAGGCTTTCTATGCCTGTTTGGCGTATGTCTTGTAGCGCAGGTGCGTCCTACAGAGCAAAAAACGAAGGCAACCGGCACATCTACAAAATCGGTTGCAGACACATCCAAAACAACGAAGAAGCAGCCGGAGAATAAGAAAACGAAGGTTTATTTGCTGCATGCTGATGAAGGTCAGGCGGATAAGTTAGCTCGTCCTGATGTGCAAGTGCTGATTGGTAATGTGAAAATGCGTCACGATAGCATGTATATGTATTGTGACAGTGCGTTGATCTTTGAGAAAACCAATTCAGTTGAGGCTTTCAGTAATGTACGTATGGAGCAGGGAGATACGCTGTTCATTTACGGTGATTATCTTTACTATGATGGAATGACTCAGATTGCGCAGCTCCGTGAAAATGTAAAGATGATAAACCGGAACACGACGCTGCTGACGGATAGTTTGAACTACGACCGTCTTTATGACCTCGGATATTATTTCGAGGGGGGGACGTTGATGGACGAGGAAAATGTGTTGACTTCCGATTGGGGTGAATACAGTCCGGCTACCAAACAATCCGTGTTCAACCATGATGTGAAGTTGGTTAATCCGAAGTTTGTGTTGACTTCCGATACATTAAGGTATAACACAGAAAATAAGATTGCCGTAATTCTCGGACCTTCGAATATCGTTAGTGATAATAATCATATCTATTCGGAGCGTGGATTCTATAATACAATGACCGAACAAGCGGAACTGTTAGACCGTTCCATATTGACAAACCAAGGGAAGAAATTGGTGGGTGATAGCTTATTTTATGACCGGTTGGCCGGATATGGTGAAGCATTCGACAATGTGAAAATGACAGATACGATCAACAAGAACATGTTGACGGGCGATTACTGTTTCTATAACGAACTGACCGACTCTGCTTTTGCTACCAAGCGTGCCGTGGCCATTGACTATTCGCAGGGTGACAGTCTTTTTATGCATGGTGATACTCTGCAAATGGTTTCCTATAACTTGAATACAGATTCTCTGTACCGGTTGATGAAAGCTTATCATAAAGTACGTATGTATCGTACGGATGTGCAGGGAGTATGCGATTCACTGGTTTATAACTCAAAAGATTCTTGCATGACTATGTATGTTGACCCTATTCTTTGGAATGAAGGTCAGCAGTTGCTTGGTGAGCAGATCAAGATTTATATGAATGACAGTACTATCGACTGGGCCCACATTATCAATCAGGCGTTGACGGTAGAGATGAAAGACTCCATTCATTATAACCAAGTGTCCGGTAAGGAGATGAAAGCCTATTTTGAAAATGGGGATATGCGGCATATCGAAGTGATTGGTAATGTGCTGACGGCCTTTTATCCGGAAGAAAAAGACAGTACGATGACCGGATTCAACTGTCTGGAAGGGAGCTTGCTCCATCTTTATATGAAAGACAAGAAGATGGAGAAAGGATTATTTGTGGGAAAGTCCAACGGTACGATGTATCCCATGGATCAGATACCGCCCGATAAGTTACGTCTGCCTACATTCTCCTGGTTTGATTATGTGCGTCCGCTGAATAAAGAGGACATTTTCAACTGGAGAGGCAAGCGGGAAGGCGAAATGCTGAAACCGACAACTGACCGGCGGCCAAAGACAAATAAGCGAAACTTAATTAATATGAAGTAGTATGGGAATGTTTTTCAATTCGATGAGAAAACCTCGTGGCTTTAATCATCAATACATTTATGTAGACGAGCGAAAGGAGAAGCTCGCTAAAATGGAAGAGAAAGCGAAGCGCGATTTGGGAATGCTTCCTGAAAAAGAATTTAAGCCGGAAGATATCCGTGGCAAGTTTGTTGAAGGAACAACGCACCTGAAACGCCGGAAGGCTAGCGGGCGTAAACCTGTCTCTTTCGGAATCATATTGATTATCATTGCTTTCCTTATCTATCTGTGGCATTATTTGGCAACGGGAAGCTGGAGTTTCTAAAGGAAAGAATTTATTAGTAGTCGACTACTTAACTGATTTACTGCTTAACGAACTATGAGTGATATAATACATTTGTTACCAGATTCGGTAGCTAATCAGATTGCTGCCGGTGAAGTGATACAACGTCCGGCGTCCGTTATCAAGGAGCTAGTAGAAAATGCGATTGATGCAGATGCGCAGAATGTACATGTGTTGGTGACTGACGCAGGTAAAACCTGTATTCAGGTGATTGACGATGGAAAAGGAATGTCCGAAACAGATGCCCGTCTTTCTTTCGAACGTCATGCTACTTCGAAGATTCGCGAAGCGGCGGATTTGTTTGCTTTGCGTACAATGGGGTTTCGTGGGGAAGCCTTGGCCTCTATCGCAGCAGTGGCACAGGTGGAGTTAAAAACACGCCCCGAGTCGGAAGAACTGGGAACGAAACTGGTGATTGCAGGCTCTAAGGTAGAGAGCCAGGAAGCGGTATCCTGTTCCAAGGGAAGTAACTTCTCCATAAAGAATCTATTCTTTAACATCCCTGCCCGTCGTAAATTCCTGAAAGCAAACTCCACCGAATTGAGTAATATCCTTGCCGAATTTGAACGTATCGCTCTGGTTCATCCCGAAGTAGCTTTCTCCCTTTACAGCAATGACTCCGAGCTTTTCAATCTTCCGGTTTCTCCGTTGCGTCAGCGCATTATGGCTATTTTCGGTAAGAAACTCAATCAGCAGTTGCTGAATATCGAGGTGAATACTACCATGGTGAAGATTTCCGGATACGTAGCCAAACCGGAGACAGCCCGCAAGAAAGGTGCCCATCAGTATTTCTTTGTCAATGGGCGATATATGCGGCATCCTTATTTTCATAAAGCCGTAATGGATGCATACGAACAGTTGATTCCTGTCGGCGAACAGATTTCTTACTTCATTTATTTTGAAGTCGATCCGGCTAATATTGATGTGAATATTCATCCGACGAAGACCGAAATCAAGTTTGAGAATGAACAGGCAATCTGGCAAATCCTTTCGGCGGCAGTCAAAGAGTCGTTGGGTAAGTTCAGCGCCATTCCTTCCATTGATTTTGATACGGAAGATATGCCCGACATTCCTGCATTCGAACAAAATCTATCCTCTGCACCTCCCACGGTACAGTATAATTCGGATTATAATCCGTTCAAGGTTTCTGCGGGAGGTGGTGGCGGCGGAGCATACAGCCGTTCAAAGGTGGACTGGGAAGATCTTTATGGCGGTCTGACCAAAGCCAGTAAGATGAATAATCCCCAGCCGGAGCCGGAAATGGATTGGGAGGATTCTTCAATGGGTGGGGAAAGTGCCGTTATGGAAGAAAGGACGGAAACTGTAATGTCGGCGGCCTCTTCGACCTTATATGCCAGTGAGCCTGTAATTGAGAAGGGTAATCAGCATTTGCAGTTTAAGGGACGGTTTATTCTGACCTCCGTGAAGTCCGGTTTGATGTTGATCGACCAGCACCGGGCGCATATCCGTGTACTTTTCGACCGGTATATGGTTCAAATCCAGCAGAAACAGGGCGTATCACAAGGTGTTCTTTTCCCGGAAATATTACAGTTGCCCGCTTCGGAAGCTGCCGTACTGCAAAGCATTATGGATGATTTGTCGGCAGTAGGTTTCGATCTGAGCGATCTGGGTGGAGGCAGCTATGCTATCAACGGTATTCCTTCAGGCATCGAAGGACTGAATCCGGTGGAATTGGTACGTAATATGCTACATACAGCTATGGAAAAAGGGAATGATGTCAAGGAAGAAGTCCAGAATATTCTGGCTCTGACACTGGCACGTGCGGCGGCTATCGTCTACGGTCAGGTACTGAGCAATGAGGAAATGGTAAGCCTTGTAGACAGCCTTTTCGCTTGTCCCTCACCGAATTACACGCCGGACGGGAAAACGGTTTTGACAACAATCAAGGAGGAAGATATCGAACGCTTATTCAAATAAAATAAATAAAATCATCTTTTCCTAAAACCTTTTAGTCTTGTTCGTGTTATTTAAATAGTTCAACAAAGAAAAAGATTTAAATAACCACTTAACTATTAGGTATATGAAAAAGATTCTGATGTTGCTGGCTTTTGCCGGCGTTGCGTCTGTCGCTTCTGCGCAGCAGACAATGACTGTAACTGAATACGAGGTTATTCAGGTGCAAGATAAATATCAAGTAATAACGAACCCTTTCTGGAGTAACTGGTTCTTCTCCGTCGGAGGAGGTGCACAGGTGCTGTATGGCAACAATGACCATATCGGTAAATTCAGAGACCGTGTTGCTCCTACATTTAATGTGTCTGTCGGTAAATGGGTGACTCCGGGATTCGGATTGCGTATGCAGTACAGCGGTCTGCAAGCTAAAGGATTCACGACCAACGAAACTGCCAATTATGTAGTGGGCGGTCCGAGAGCTGACGGTTCATACAAACAACGGTGGGACTATATGAACCTGCACGGTGACTTGATGATTAACCTGAATGCACTTTTCGGCGGTTACAATCCGAACCGTGTATATGAAATCATCCCTTATATCGGTGCCGGTTGGGCTCATTCTTATTCACGTCCTCATACCAATGCCGCTACTTTCAATGCAGGTATCATCAACCGCTTCCGCTTGTCGAATGCCGTTGACTTGAATCTGGAACTGAGTGCAACAGGCTTGGAAGGCAAATTTGACGGTGAACATGGAGGAAGACCAGACTATGACGGTATTCTGGGTGCTACGCTTGGTGTGACTTACTATTTCCCGACCCGAGGATTCCAACGTCCTACGCCACAGATTATCTCTGAAATCGAATTGAATCAGATGCGTGACCAGATGAATGCAATGGCTGCCGCTAATATGCAGTTGCAACAGCAGTTGGCTAATGCACAGCAGCCGGTAGAGGTAGAAGATACTGAAGAAGTAGTGATTACAGATCCTAATATCGCTCCGCGTACTGTATTCTTCAAGATTGGTTCGGACAGACTGTCTCCACAAGAAGAAATGAACTTATCATATCTTGCCAACCGGATTAAAGAGTTTCCGGGTACTACCTATACTATTAACGGATATGCAGATTCTGCAACAGGCACTCCGGCTTTCAACGAAAAGTTGAGCTTGAAACGTGCACAGGTTGTTAAAGATTTGCTGGTGAAGAAGTATGGAATCCCGGCTGATAACTTGAAAGTCGCTGCCGGTGGTGGTGTCGATAAGTTCGGCCAACCGATTCTGAACCGTGTTGTATTGGTAGAATCTGAAAAATAAAAGAATAACTTGACTATAAAAAGTCGGTAGTTTCTTCAACTCCCTTCCTGCGGGAAGGGTGGCTGAAAGCTGGGTGGTAGGTAAATACACAATGTTGGCAATAATCAATTTGTGTATTTACTTACCACTTCTTGTGTATTTACCTACCACCTCCCCCTACGGGTACTCCTCCTTCCCGAAGGAGGAGAGTTCGGATACTATCGACTTTCAGTTATCCTCGATTTTGGGATACTACGGTTTTTTAGTCGCTCTCTTTTGTTGTTCTCCTTTCGGCTCCACGCTTAATGCTGCTGGCGGACAAGGATATTTTTTAGTTTTCCTTTGAATCCGTTGCGTGAATCACCTATTTGTTGCAGCGGGAAGATCAGTGTTTCCTGATAAGTCATGTGTTCCATGCGGTCGTATTCCTTCCGGTAAACTTGCATGGTGCGTCCTTCGAGCCGTTCCTGCAATGCACCGTTTATATAAAGTGAAGTACCTTTGTAGTCACCTTCGATGCGGATCGTAGTCCATTGATCGGCCGGCAGGCGGTAGGAATTGAAAACAAAGGTGTAACCGTCGCGGGAGAAAGCGATTCGGCGGGTATTCTCCCAGTTGGTGTATACTACCGAGTGCGGACCTTGGAAGAGAATGCTGCTGATAGGATTCGTCTTCTCCGGACAGAGCTGGAATTCCACACTATAAGGATAACCCACTTCCTGCAAAGGAGTACTGACGACCTCTTTCCCATTAAAAGAAAGTTCTTTTCCTGCTTCGGTCAGTGCGGTTTCTGCCGGGACTTTGCCCAACAGGTTAATTCCCGGAGCTTCGGGAGTTGTTTTGCACAGCTTTGCAAATGCTTCGTAGGTGACATTCTTGTTTTCCCCTTTCCACAGCTTCTCGGCGAGCACCTGCATGGCGGGGAAACTGCGCAAGTGTACGTCCTGTTCGGATATCCCGTTTCCACACTTGTCGTTCCACACGGCAAACATACCGCCCAATACGCCGGGAGTACCTTCGGGAAGTGTCTGTTTCCTGTTCATTATCCACGGCGACCATTTCTCATAAATCCACTGGTGATCGAGGAAATCCCGGTAGTAACCTGCTGCCGGAACGATATAGAGATAAGTGTCACAAGTGTTAATCAACTTGTACCCGTCTTGCAGGGAAACAACAGGATCCACCCAGTCATACGACCACGCGTTGACCGTAACACCTTCCGCTTTTACGGGAGTCTTGCCGGGAAGCCATTTCAGTCCGCCCCACATACGTACATTTTTGCCGTATTTCTCAACAAATTTCAGATAACGGTCTGTGAAGTAGCGGTATTGTTCGGCTTCTTTCTTGTTATATTCGTCGGTACCGATGTGCAGGTCTCCGATAAATACGGGATTGTCGCCCGACAGATATTCGTCCAGCAGGCTGTCGACGAATTGATAAGTTTCTTTTTTGTAAAGGTCCAGATGATCCATGCCATACTTCCGACTTGCTATTTCGGGTTTGTAGTGGGCGAAGGCGAGTGAGTGGGCGGGAATATCAATTTCGGGAATGATACGCACACCGTATTCCAATCCCATACGTTGCAAGTCGATAAATTCCTGTTTGCTGTATGAACCGTCTTTGGCTGTCAGTCCCGGAAAGCGTTCGCTTTCCAGTCGGAATGCGGCGTAGGTGCGGTTCCAGTCATCGCCGAAGAACTGCGGAAAACCGTTGTCGTTCAAGTGAATCTGAAATTCGTTCATCTTGTAGAAGGAAAGTATCTTTACGTATTGTTTCAGATAATCCATTGTAAAGAATTTGCGGGCCACATCCAGCATAAAGCCGCGGTTCGGGAAAAGCGGATAATCCCGTGCCGTCCCTTTGGGGAGCTTTCCTTGTTCGTTGTGGAGTATCTGCAATAGGGTACGTGTTCCCCAGAATACGCCCTGACCGGTGGGGGCGGCGATACCGGCATAGCGGTTTACGGTTAACGTATATCCTTCTTCACCAAGTTCCTTGTCCGGTTTCGACAGTGAGAGGCAGATGTCTTTCCCGGCTGGCTTTCCGGTTTTGATGACATAGTTCCAGCCAAACAGTTCTTTTAAGTCTTGCGCCAGGATTTGTGCGGTAGGCGAGAGCATCGCTTCATCCGCAGGCGAGAGCACGATTGAACCTTCGGCGGGCAGAGCCAGTTCGCCTTTTCCTCCTTTCCATTGTTGAAGGGCAGGGATCACTTGCGGGCAGGGCTCTTGGGCGGTGGCAAACACGCATACCATTAACAGGCAGCATACGGTGATGAGGGGGCTTTTCATAATTAATAAGTCTGTATTAAGATTAATAAATTTCTATGTTTATAAAGTGGGAGCAGGCGTCAGCCGCTTTCTGCGTAACCGCCTGTCGCAATCCCATTATTTCACCGGCTGATAATCTGCGGGCTTTCCGTAAAATCCCGGCGCCGGTACGTATATCGGCTGACTGGGTATGCCGATGTTCAGCAACTTGCCTTTCGTGCGGAGGCGGCGGATGTGAATCATGGCTGTTGAGCGAACCATACCCGTTATATCTTGAAAATCCGAACGTTGCATGATCTGATGATCGGTGAAATATTTTCTCAACCGGCTGTCGATATCCGTCTCCGAAAGTTTGGGAGAGTGGATAATTCTTTTCATCTGTTTGATTTTTATATGGCCGACGGAGTTTTTCAGTTTTTGGTCTGAACGGAACTGTATGCCTTTCAACTTTACTTTCGTATTCCGGCGGGGAGTATCGGCGGCGATTTCTTCGGTGGCGGTTAGTGTCGGATAAAAATAACCGATACCGTCCAGGTGCACTTGCCTTCCTTCGCACAGTTCTTCACCCATAACTTGTGATAGTGCGTCCAGCACTGCCGTTACATCCACCTCGTTCAGCGTACACCGGGATTGGATCCTGCTGCGGAGGTCTTTCGTGTCTATCTGTCCGTTGGCGATGATGCGCGGATGAAATCTTTTCTCCTCTGGTTTGTCCGGTGATACCGGATTCTCGTACCAGTCAAATGATATGGCCATAGTTCCTTTTGTTTATATAAGTAGTTCTGATTCGTATTTCCTATACTTCCTTCCGATTAATCCGGCTTCATCTTCATCGGCTAATTTCTATTGGCCTGTCGGCTAACCTTTATTGGCTGACAGGCTGACAGTGACTAGCGTAACAGCTAGCATAGGTTAGCTGTTATTGTTCCTTATGGCAAAGTTACTACATAAAGGCTTGCTAACCTAATTTTAAAGGCTTTATTTCGGACGCGTCATTGGTGAACGGAAAGCTGTCGGTGGGTAGAGAGGAAATAAACAAAGGTTCGCAAACCTGTGTGCTACCGGTTTGCGAACCTTCGATTATCGGTTTCGGGTATTGCCAATACAGGCATTCCCGTTATGTGAGTACTTCTTTAGCTGAATATTGGCAGAGATACTTTTAGATTAGGATATCTGTCGCCCAGTTGTTTAAGGAAATCGTTGCCGATCACGATAGCTTGTACCGTTTCCTGCGGGTCGGTAGGGATTTCCGGTATATTGGTAAAGATCAGGCAGGAGTAGATGATGAGCTCGATAGGCTTGTCATCGGTCTGCAAAGACAGTTTGTATGCTTTTACATTGTTTCCCCGGGCTTGGGCCTGTGCTTTTACTTGTCCTTCCATTGGGATTTCGGTAAGTCTGGAGTTTTCGAGGCGGGATTGGTTGAATACAAGATGCCGGTCGATTTCCCCTTCTGTGTCCGTATCGAATAAATGAAGGCTGTTTCCGCTGAGAACAAGGTATTTGGGAGTTTGCACGGTGTTGAAACGCACGGTTCCCAAGGTAGCCATTCCTTTCAGTTTATCTTTAACCCCGTCTTTAAGGGCGGATCCCACGCCATATTCGGTGCTGGCATAATTGAAAGCGTCAATCTTTTCTTGCTTCATTTCTTCTTGGAGGAAAGGCAGTTCGGAAGTGAGTACGCTGTTTTTATATCGTTCGGCATTTGCAAATTCCGCTTTGAAATCAGTGTTGTTTACCACTTGTGCTTGTTGCGAGTTTTTGTTCTTTACATAATACCAGTACCCTGCATAGAGAACGATGAAAATAATCGGAATAAGTGTGTAAATTGACATAGCTTATCTGTTTTTTAATGTGATTAATTAGGTGTGTTTTATACTTCTACCGGTTCTGTTTTCTTTTTCTTACTTGGGATGAATCCCCAGATGATAAGGGCAATGATGATCAGTCCTACTATCTTGCCGCCATATCGAGAGTAGAAACCGACTTTATTCAGCTTTTCACCGTCCAGGTTATTCTCTTTCAGAATGGCGGAGAGTTGTTCTTCCGTCAGTTCATAATAAGTGTCTTCTTTTTCGCAATATCCTACGAGGCGGGGCTCCTGCTCGATATAGAGAGGAAGGATGTAAGCGATGTTGAACTCCTGATGAATGGTCCCCAGATCAATGTAGTTGCCGTTGTCTGTCTTATATTCTTCGGTGTCGGGCAGGTCTGCTACTTTGTTTAAGACTTCACGATCACCGAAAGGAATTTTTACACCACGCGCGGATACCGTTTGACAAGAGAGGAAAAGGAGAGCGCCGAATGCAAAGAAAAGGGTTAGATGTTTCATGTTTTTCTTTTTTGAGTTTATGAATAATGGAATTGTTGATTAATATTGCCGTAAAAGTAGAGAAAAGAAATAGAAAAAGCAAACGATCGTTTGCTTTTTGGGAAAATGATTTTTCTGTCCGGCTTTTTTCTGTTTCAGATACGTTAAAGATGAGGGGAAAGAACGTGATAAGTTCATGAGCAGGCTTTATTTTTATTGAATACACACGGCAAATCTGATATTTTTATGTAGATGTTTTATTTCATCTTTTTGCTTTCGGTATTCTCCATACTCCGGTCGGAAGTGGGGAAGTTGAGCAGAGCATTGGTCTTTGTTATCATTACAAATTATTCTCGGACTGATACTGCTGATACTTTCCTTCCTCTATCAGAAGTTGAAAGGAGTATTCTTTAAAAATGATGAAGTCGAAACGGACTAATCTTCGTTGTACTTATAACAATGATAAAGGCTGCCTGCTCTTTTATAGAACGGCAGCCTTTACTTATTAATTGGCCTATCTGTTGACGACTTATTCTTGTGAGAAACGTTTTACCTGTTCCTCGATCAATTCCTTGTCGTCAAAGTAGTTAATCTTCATAGCCTTCTTGACATCTGCCAGTGTTTCGGCGGCGGCAGCTCTGGCTACTTCACATCCTTTTTGCAACATCTCGTAAACGGCAGGAATGTCTTTGCTGAATTCTTTGCGACGGTTACGGATAGGTTCCAGTGTCTCTTGCATGATAGCGTTCAGGAAACGTTTCACTTTCACGTCTCCCAGTCCACCGCGTTGGTAGTGTGCTTTCAGTTCAGCGAGATTCGGGTAATCCGGCAGATAACGTTCAAAATGTTCCGGACGGCAGAATGCGTCGAGGTATGTGAAGACGGTATTACCTTCAATCTTTCCCGGATCCTGCACGCGGAGGTGTCCCGGATCGGTATACATACTCATGATCTTCTTCTGGATTTCTTCCGGTTCTTCGGACAGATAGATACAGTTGCCGAGTGATTTGCTCATCTTGGCTTTACCGTCAGTACCCGGCAGACGCAGGCAGGCAGCATTGTCCGGCAACAGGATTTCCGGTTCCACCAATGTTTCGCCATAGATATAGTTGAAACGGCGGACTATTTCGCGTGCCTGTTCGAGCATCGGTTCCTGGTCTTCGCCTACGGGGACAGTCGTTGCACGGAATGCAGTGATGTCCGCAGCCTGACTGATAGGATAAGTGAAGAAGCCTACGGGAATGCTTGCCTCGAAGTTACGCATCTGGATTTCCGATTTCACGGTCGGGTTACGTTGCAGGCGGGATACGCTTACAAGGTCCATATAGTAGAAGCTAAGTTCGCATAGCTCCGGTATCTGCGACTGGATGAAGATAGTAGCTTTGGAAGGGTCGATTCCGCATGCCAGATAGTCAAGAGCAACCTCGATAACATTCTGACGTACCTTCTCCGGGTTGTCTATATTGTCTGTCAATGCCTGCGAATCGGCAATGAAGATAAACATCTTACTATAATCACCCGCGTCCTGCAGGTCAACTCTGCGTTTCAGTGAACCTACATAGTGCCCGATATGGAGTCTTCCGGTAGGACGGTCACCAGTAAGTATGATTTTCTCTTTTCCCATTGTTATTACCTTATTATAATAGATTGAGCGGCAAAGATACAGATAAAAACTGAAAGATGTATCAAAATGGGGGCACTTCACTGTAAAAAAGTGAACGTTTCTTTTTGTCATGTGCAAAATATGTCGTTACTTTGCACAAATTTTAAAACCGACAATGAATCAACAGGAAATCAGAAGCAAGTATTATCTCCATTCGGATGTTTTTCACCCGGAAACGGCAGGCTTCTTCTCTTTTCTCCAAAAACGATATTTTAGTTCTTTGGTAATGCGTTAATCCTTTTTTGAGGGTAACGCATTTTTTTTATGGATGAACTTAGAAACAACAACTTATTATAACAACAAAAGAAATGGAAAAGGAAATCAAGAAAGTTCTCGTTTTGGGTTCTGGAGCACTCAAAATCGGACAAGCCGGAGAGTTCGACTACTCAGGCTCACAAGCACTGAAAGCTTTGAAAGAAGAAGGTATCAGCTCAGTATTGGTAAACCCGAACATCGCAACCATTCAGACTTCTGAAGGCATTGCCGATAAAGTGTATTTCCTTCCCGTAACTACTTATTTTGTAGAAGAAATTATCAAGAAAGAACGCCCCGACGGTATCCTGCTGGCATTCGGCGGACAGACTGCACTGAACTGCGGTGCTGAGCTTTACACACAAGGTATTCTTGATAAATACGGAGTGAAAGTACTCGGTACATCGGTAGAGGCTATCATGTACACAGAAGACCGCGACCTGTTCGTGAAGAAGCTGGACGAGATCAATATGAAGACTCCGGTAAGCCAGGCGGTAGAAAGCATGGAAGACGCGATTGCTGCTGCACGTAAGATCGGTTATCCGGTAATGGTACGTTCGGCTTATGCATTGGGTGGGCTTGGTAGCGGTATCTGCGCCAACGAAGAAGAATTCCTGAAACTGGCCGAAAGTTCTTTCGCGTTCTCCAAACAAATCCTGGTGGAAGAATCCCTGAAAGGCTGGAAAGAAATCGAATTTGAAGTTATCCGCGACGCCAACGACCACTGTTTCACAGTTGCCAGCATGGAAAACTTCGACCCGCTGGGTATCCACACCGGTGAATCTATCGTTGTAGCTCCTACTTGCTCTCTCGACGATAAAGAACTGAAACTGTTGCAGGAATTGTCTACAAAATGTATCCGTCACTTGGGCATTGTAGGTGAATGTAATATCCAGTATGCGTTCAACTCAGATACGGATGATTACCGTGTGATCGAAGTGAACGCTCGTCTGAGCCGTTCTTCCGCATTGGCTTCCAAGGCTACCGGTTATCCGCTGGCATTCGTTGCCGCTAAGATCGCGTTGGGTTATTCACTCGACCAGATCGGTGAAATGGGTACTCCGAATTCTGCCTATGTTGCTCCGCAACTCGACTACTATATCTGTAAGATTCCTCGTTGGGACTTGACGAAGTTTGCCGGTGTTTCCCGCGAAATCGGTTCAAGCATGAAGTCGGTAGGTGAAATCATGTCTATCGGTCGCTCTTTCGAGGAAATCATCCAAAAAGGTCTTCGTATGATCGGACAAGGCATGCACGGCTTTGTAGGAAATGACGAACTGCATTTTGACGACCTTGATAAAGAACTTTCCCGCCCGACTGACTTGCGTGTGTTCTCTATCGCACAGGCTTTGGAAGAAGGATATACGATTGACCGTATCCATGAACTGACAAAGATCGATCCTTGGTTCCTCGGCAAACTGAAGAACATCGTTGACTACAAAGCTAAATTGTCTACATATAATAAGGTGGAAGATATTCCGGCTGACGTAATGCGTGAAGCTAAAATCTTAGGCTTCTCTGACTTCCAGATTGCACGTTTCGTACTGAACCCGACTGGAAACATGGAGAAAGAAAACTTGGCTGTACGTGCTCATCGTAAAGCTATGGGGATTCTTCCGGCAGTAAAACGCATCAATACGATTGCTTCCGAACATCCGGAACTGACTAACTATCTGTATATGACGTATGCAGTGGAAGGTTATGATGTGAACTATTATAAGAATGAAAAATCAGTAGTCGTGCTGGGCTCGGGTGCTTACCGTATCGGTAGCTCTGTTGAATTTGACTGGTGTTCGGTGAATGCGGTTCAGACTGCCCGCAAACTGGGATACAAGTCTATCATGATTAACTACAACCCTGAAACGGTTTCTACTGACTATGATATGTGCGACCGCCTGTACTTCGACGAACTTTCGTTCGAACGTGTGCTCGATGTGATCGATCTCGAACAACCTCGCGGTGTGATTGTGTCGGTAGGCGGACAGATTCCGAACAACTTGGCTATGAAACTTTATCGTCAGTCGGTTCCTGTGTTGGGTACTTCGCCGATCTCTATCGACCGTGCTGAAAACCGTAACAAGTTCTCTGCAATGCTTGACCAACTGGGTATCGACCAGCCGGCTTGGCAGGAGCTGACCAGTCTCGAAGATGTGAAAGGCTTTGTGGAAAAAGTAGGTTATCCGGTGCTGGTTCGTCCTTCTTACGTTCTTTCGGGTGCGGCAATGAATGTTTGCTATGATGATGAAGAATTGGAAAACTTCCTGAAAATGGCTGCCGAAGTATCTAAAGAATATCCGGTAGTTGTTTCACAGTTCCTCGAGAATACAAAAGAAATTGAGTTCGACGCTGTGGCACAGAACGGTGAGGTGGTAGAATATGCTATCTCTGAACACGTAGAATTTGCGGGTGTTCACTCCGGTGATGCTACACTGGTGTTCCCAGCACAGAAGATATACTTTGCAACTGCCCGCCGCATTAAGAAGATCAGCCGTCAGATTGCTAAGGAACTCAATATCTCCGGTCCGTTCAACATCCAGTTCCTGGCTCGTAATAATGAGGTGAAAGTAATTGAATGTAACTTGCGTGCTTCTCGTAGTTTCCCGTTCGTATCTAAAGTACTGAAACGTAACTTTATCGAAACGGCTACCCGCATCATGCTTGACGCTCCATACTCGCGTCCTGATAAATCGGCATTTGATATTGACTGGATCGGTGTGAAAGCATCGCAGTTCTCCTTCTCACGTCTGCATAAGGCCGATCCTGTATTAGGCGTAGATATGTCTTCTACGGGTGAAGTGGGATGTATCGGTGATGATTTCTCCGAAGCACTGCTGAACTCAATGATTGCTACCGGCTTTAAGATTCCTGAAAAGGCGGTAATGTTCTCTTCAGGAGCAATGAAGTCTAAAGTTGATTTGCTGGATGCAAGCCGTATGTTGTTTGCCAAAGGATATCAGATTTATGCTACCGCCGGTACTGCTGCCTTCTTGAATGCTCACGGTGTAGATACGACTCCGGTTTATTGGCCGGATGAAAAACCGGGTGCGGAAAACAATGTAATGAAGATGATTGCCGATCACAAGTTCGACTTGATCGTTAACATTCCGAAGAATCACAGCAAACGTGAGTTGACGAATGGTTATCGTATCCGTCGCGGTGCGATCGATCATAACATTCCGTTGATTACGAATGCCCGTCTGGCAAGTGCCTTTATCGAAGCGTTCTGTGAATTGAAGCTGAGCGATATTCAGATTAAGAGCTGGCAGGAATACAAATAAGAACTATTATAATTCTTAATAAGTGCCCGCTATTGACAGCCTGTTAATAGCGGGTTTTCTTGTTTTATTTTTTATCTTTGCTACTTCGTAATTAGTAACTTGTAATTAGTAGTTGAAATATGCTTGTGCTTTTATCTTGTGCCAAGACAATGAGTGATGTTTCAAAGGTGAAGGTTCCTTTGACTACGGTTCCCCGTTTTCAAAAGGAAGCCTCTGAGATAGCTTTGCAGATGTCGCAGTTTGCTGTCGGCGATCTGGAACGTTTGTTGCGTGTGAATGCTAAAATAGCAGTAGAGAATTATAAGCGTTATCAGGCTTTCCATGCGGAAGAAACTCCGGAATTGTCGGCTTTGTTCTCTTATACGGGAATTGTGTTCAAGCGGTTGAATCCGAAAGACTTCTCTGCCTCAGAACTCGAATATGCACAGGAACATTTGCGGCTGACATCTTTTTGTTACGGTTTGTTGCGTCCGCTGGATGTGATTCGCCCCTATCGTCTCGAAGGAGATGTGGTATTGCCGGAGTTGGGTAATCAGACGATGTTTTCTTACTGGCGGTCGCGCCTGACGGATACGTTTATACAAGACATCAAACAGGTGGGAGGTATTTTATGCAATCTGGCCAGTGACGAAATGAAAAGTTTGTTTGACTGGAAACGGGTGGAGAAAGAAGTGCGTGTCGTGACTCCTGAATTTCATGTGTGGAAGAACGGGAAACTGGCTACGGTGGTAATATATACCAAGATGTCTCGTGGTGAAATGACGCGTTTTATCTTGAAAAATAGAATAGAGAATCCGGAAGATTTGAAAGAATTTTCGTGGGAAGGCTTCGAGTTTGATGAGGCTCTTTCGGATGAGAGGCGGTTTGTATTTATTAATGGTCAGGGAGGATAAAGAGTATGACGGAAGTTGAAAAGATGCGTAACGGCCTGTTGGCAGATATGTCTTCGCCGGAGTTGCAGGTGCGTTTTGAGCATGCCAAGAAATTGTTGGCTCGCATGCGGGGAATGAGTACGTATGATGAAGGGTACAGGAAATTACTGGAAGAACTGGTGCCGGGGATTCCTGAAACTTCGGTTATTTGTCCGCCTTTCTATTGCGATCATGGGGACGGAATCAAGCTAGGCGAGCATGTGTTTGTCAATGCTAACTGCACATTTCTGGACGGCGGATATATCACGATTGGTGCTCATACGCTTATCGGGCCTTGTGTGCAGATTTACACACCGCATCATCCGATGGATTATTTGGAAAGAAGAGGCTCCAAGGAATACGCTTATCCGGTGGCGGTTGGTGAGGACTGCTGGATTGGTGGCGGAGCTATTATATGTCCCGGTGTGACGATTGGTGATCGTTGTGTGATAGGAGCGGGAAGTGTCGTGACGAAAGATATTCCTGATGATAGTATCGCAGTCGGGAATCCGGCGCGTGTAATCCGACGTAGGGACTGAAAAAAATAATTATAGTTTGTGGGCTGATAATCAGTAACTTCACGGAGTTGTATATAAAAAGTTTGAAAAATAATTCGATAAATGTTTGCAGATTTCAAAAAATGCCGTACCTTTGCATCGCTTTTGAAACGGAAGTGTAAGGGCGTTTAGCTCAGCTGGTTCAGAGCATCTGCCTTACAAGCAGAGGGTCGGCGGTTCGAATCCGTCAACGCCCACTACCAAAAGGAAAGTCTTACGAAGAAATTCGTGAGACTTTTTTTATTTCTTACCTCTTTTATACAAACTTTCTTTGTCCTTTTGCCTTATAACTCAGGAAAAAGAGTTAATTTTGCAGTCTGATAATTATCTAAGAAAACGTATGGAACTTGATGTGTTAACGGCCATATCTCCGATTGATGGTCGATATAGAGGCAAAACTAAAGCTTTGGCAGCTTATTTCTCTGAATTTGCACTGATTAAATACCGTGTACAGGTAGAGGTGGAATACTTTATCACCTTGTGCGAACTCCCTTTGCCGCAATTAAAAGGAATCGATAACAGCGTGTTTGAAACTCTGCGTAATATTTACCGTAACTTTTCGGAAGCAGATGCACAGCGTATTAAAGATATCGAAAGTGTAACCAATCATGATGTGAAGGCCGTAGAATACTTCCTGAAAGAAGAATTTGACAAAATGGGGGGGATGGATGACTATAAGGAATTCATTCACTTCGGACTGACTTCTCAGGATATAAACAATACGTCTGTTCCTCTTTCTATCAAGGAAGCGCTCGATAAAGTGTATTATCCGTTGATTGAAGAACTGATTGCACAGTTAAAAACTTATGCAACAGATTGGGCTGATATTCCGATGCTTGCCAAAACTCACGGTCAGCCGGCTTCTCCTACCCGTTTAGGTAAAGAAGTAATGGTATTCGTTTACCGCTTGGAACGTCAGCTGGCTATGTTGAAGGCTTGCCCGATTACCGCTAAGTTTGGCGGTGCTACCGGCAATTACAATGCACATCATGTGGCATATCCTCAGTATGACTGGAAACAGTTCGGTAATCGTTTCGTTGCAGAAAAACTGGGACTGGAACGTGAAGAATATACGACTCAGATTTCAAACTATGATAACCTCTCTGCTGTTTTTGATGCAATGAAGCGTATCAATACTATAATGGTAGATATGAACCGGGACTTCTGGCAATATATCTCTATGGAGTATTTCAAACAGAAGATAAAAGCCGGAGAAGTCGGTTCGAGCGCAATGCCGCACAAAGTGAACCCGATTGACTTCGAAAATGCGGAAGGAAACTTGGGGATCGCCACTTCCATTCTGGAACATTTGGCTGTGAAGCTTCCGGTTTCCCGTTTGCAGCGTGATTTGACCGACTCTACCGTTCTGCGTAATGTAGGCGTACCTTTCGGGCATATTGTGATTGCAATTCAGAGTTCTTTGAAAGGACTTCGCAAACTATTATTGAATGAATCGGCTATTTACCGTGATTTGGATAACTGCTGGAGCGTAGTAGCTGAGGCTATCCAGACAATCCTGCGCCGTGAGGCTTATCCGCATCCGTATGAAGCGTTGAAAGCTTTGACGCGGACAAATCAGGCGATTACGGAAAATTCTATCAAAGAGTTTATCGAAGAACTGAATGTAAACGAAGATATTAAAAAAGAGTTAAGAGCAATTACTCCGCATACCTATACGGGGCTTTAATTGTTTACTTATACAATAAACGTGTTTTTTTAATAGGCCGTGAGGCCAAAGTCTAATTTTATTCGAATAAAAAAATGAGCACAGAAAACGAAGAATGGCGCGAAAATTCTTTCAATGAAGAGAATACAGGTGCCGGCCGTGATGGTAACAGGTCGTACAACAGAGAGGGAGGAGAACGTCCGTATCGTCCTTCTTACAACCGTGAAGGTGGGGATCGTCCGTATCGCCCGAGATTTAATGCCAACAATGAAGGGGGCGACCGCCCACAGCGTTCGTATGGTGATCGCTCTTATGGCGACCGTCCGCAACGTCCTTCTTACAATCGTGAAGGCGGTGATCGTCCGTATCGTCCTCGCTTCAATAACAATAGTGAAGGTGGCGACCGTCCGCAACGTCCTTACAACCGCGAAGGTGGTTCTTATGGTGATCGTCCTCAACGCCCTTCCTACAATCGTGAAGGTGGTGATCGTCTGTATCGTCCGAGATTTAATCCGAATTCTGACGGCAGCGACCGTCCTCAGCGTCCTTACAACCGTGAAGGCGGCGAACAACGCTCTTATGGTGATCGTCCGTATCGTCCCCGTTTCAATAGTGGTGAAGGTGGCGACCGTCCTCAGCGTCCTTACAACCGCGAAGGTGGTGACCGCCCGTATCGTCCTCGCTTCAATAGTGGTGAAGGTGGAGGCTATCGCAGCAACAACGGTGGTGGCTATCGTCCGAGATTCAATAATGACCGTCAGGGCGGTTACCGTCCTCGTCCACGTACCGGCGATTATGACCCGAATGCTAAATATAGCATAAAGAAACAAATCGAGTACAAGGAACAGTTTGTTGACCCGAACGAACCGATTCGTCTGAATAAATTCCTGGCTAATGCCGGTGTTTGTTCACGTCGTGAGGCTGATGAATTTATTACAGCAGGTGTGGTTTCTGTAAATGGTGAAGTTGTTACTGAATTGGGTACAAAAATCAAACGCTCGGATGTCGTGAAATTCCACGATGAACCGGTTAGCATCGAACGTAAGGTATATGTATTGCTGAATAAGCCGAAAGATACTGTTACCACATCGGATGATCCGCAGGAGCGCCGTACGGTAATGGATTTGGTAAAAGGCGCTTGTAACGAACGTATCTATCCGGTAGGACGTCTTGACCGTAACACGACTGGTGTACTGTTACTGACAAATGACGGTGACTTGGCTTCCAAGCTGACACATCCGAAATTTCTGAAAAAGAAAATTTATCATGTTCATCTGGACAAGAACCTGACAAAAGCGGATATGGATCAGATTGCAGCCGGCATCCAGTTGGAAGACGGTGAAATCCATGCAGACGCTATCAGCTATACCGATGATTTCAAGAAAGACCAGGTAGGTATCGAAATTCACTCCGGTAAGAACCGTATCGTTCGCCGTATTTTCGAATCACTGGGTTATAAAGTAGTAAAACTCGACCGTGTATTCTTCGCCGGACTGACTAAAAAAGGTTTGCGTCGCGGAGACTGGCGTTACCTGTCGGAAGCAGAAGTAAACTACCTCCGCATGGGTTCGTTTGAATAATAAGTTAATAAATAACAACTTGGCAGAGGACGGGGAAAGAAAGCAGGAAAAATGAATCTTGTGTTTTAAACCTCGTCTTCTTGTATCTAAAAAGAATAAGTTAAATGGAAAAGATTGGTAGAACAAAAATTGTTGATCTGTTGAAGCGCACGGATATTGGCGCTATGGTCAATGTGAAAGGATGGGTTCGCACCCGCAGAGGTAGCAAACAAGTAAACTTTATCGCACTGAATGACGGTTCTACAATAAATAATTTGCAGGTCGTAGTAGATTTGGCTAATTTTGATGAAGAGATGCTGAAACTGATTACTACCGGCGCTTGTATCAGCGTGAACGGTGAAATGGTGGAATCGGTAGGCTCCGGCCAAAAGGTGGAAGTGCAGGCTCGTGAAATCGAAGTGCTGGGTACTTGCGATAACACATACCCGTTGCAGAAGAAAGGGCACTCTATGGAATTCTTGCGCGAGATTGCCCATTTGCGTCCGCGTACCAATACTTTTGGTGCGGTGTTCCGTATTCGTCATAACATGGCAATTGCTATCCACAAGTTTTTCCATGACAGGGGATTCTTCTATTTTCATACGCCAATCATTACAGCTTCAGACTGTGAAGGTGCCGGACAGATGTTTCAGGTGACTACCATGAATCTGTATGACTTGAAGAAAGACGAAAGAGGTTCTATCTCTTATGATGATGATTTCTTCGGCAAGCAGGCCAGTTTGACTGTTTCCGGTCAGTTGGAAGGTGAGCTGGCTGCCACAGCTTTGGGAGCTATCTATACATTTGGTCCTACGTTCCGTGCCGAAAACTCCAATACTCCCCGTCACTTGGCTGAGTTTTGGATGATTGAGCCGGAAGTTGCTTTCAACGACATCGCAGACAATATGGACTTGGCAGAAGAGTTCATTAAATATTGTGTGAAATGGGCGTTGGATAACTGTGCGGATGACGTGAAATTCCTGAATGATATGTTCGATAAGGGATTGATTGAACGGCTGCAAGGTGTATTGAAAGATAATTTTGTACGTTTGCCTTATACAGACGGTATCAAGATTCTGGAGGAAGCTGTTGCAAAAGGCCACAAATTTGAGTTCCCGGTTTATTGGGGTGTGGACTTGGCTTCCGAACACGAACGTTATTTGGTGGAAGAACATTTCAAGTGTCCGGTAATCCTGACTGACTATCCGAAGGAGATCAAAGCCTTCTATATGAAGCAAAACGAGGATGGTAAGACGGTACGTGCAATGGATGTTCTTTTCCCGAAAATCGGTGAAATCATAGGCGGTTCCGAACGTGAATCAGATTATGATAAGCTGATGACTCGTATTGAAGAAATGCATATCCCGATGAAGGATATGTGGTGGTATCTGGATACCCGTAAGTTCGGTACTTGTCCTCATTCCGGTTTCGGACTGGGTTTTGAACGCCTGTTGCTCTTTGTAACGGGTATGTCCAACATCCGTGACGTGATACCGTTCCCGCGTACACCGCGAAATGCTGAATTCTAATATTTCGGTATATTTATGTAAAACTCGCATAATCTTCTGGTTATGCGAGTTTTTTATGAGCTTTCTGTTTCTTTTCTCAAAATAAATCTTTATATTTGGACATACGCATTCGAGAGTGTTAACTAAAATAATACTATCATGAAAAAGCTCTATTTCTTTACCATGCTTTCAATAATGTTGTTGGCGGTAACAGGTGCGATGGCCCAAAAGAAAACTAAATTCAAGGTGGCCGAGTTGAAAGGAATCTGGCAACTTTGCCATTATGTGTCGGAGTCTCCCGATGTTCCGGGAGAGTTGAAACCCAGTAATACATTTAAGGTATTGAGTGATGATGGAAGAATCGTGAACTTCACTATTATTCCCGGTTCCAGTGCAATTGTTACGGGATATGGGTCGTGGAAGCAGTTGACAGATGATTCTTATAGAGAAAGTATCGAGAAGAATATTCATCTTCCGATGTTGGATAATCAGGACAATATTCTGGAATTTGAAATAAAGGATAGCGATTATCTGCATTTAAAATACTTCATCAAGAATGACTTGAATGGAAATGAATTGAACACCTGGTATTATGAAACCTGGAAAAGAATAAGTATGCCGGCCAAGTTTCCGGAAGATATTGTGAGATAAAGATAATTTGATTGTTATTATAGTCTGCATATTACTTCTTTAAAGGAGAAGATATGCAGACTTTTTTATGCCTGTTTTTCGTTCTATTTCTTCTTGTTTGCCAATTAGATATATTCAAAAAAAGCAAGAAATAGTTTGCCAATTCAAAGAAAAGCCGTACTTTTGCAAGCCGATTATTATCAC